>ERZ773190.3240-NODE-3240-length-11099-cov-3.225552_pt1 | contig 11099 bp, 4 predicted proteins | sample MGYA00511111_ERZ773190 | MGnify/ENA primary metagenome ERZ773190 (study PRJEB29015, sample SAMEA2737777) | human gut metagenome | biome: human gut; feature: human-associated habitat; material: faeces | place: China | collected 2012 ... | reverse complement strand
AAAAAGATCGGGGCGATTCTTATAAAAGAACCAAACACATCTTATTCTTTAGATATTCTTTGTCTTCTTTTTTTCCTCATCATTGCCGTTTATCCGTTTATTTGTTTATCTTTACGGCCATAATCACCATTGAGATACACACCATGAAAAGATACCTTAAAACCGATGAATGGAATATTATTGAAGATAACTTTCACGCCGACAACCTGCGAATGTCAGAAAGTATATTCAGTCTTGGGAACGGTCGCTTCGGCCAACGGGGCAATTTCGAGGAACCTTATTCAAGCGACTCATACCGTGGTTCATTCGTTGCCGGTATCACCTTTCTTGATAAAACGCGTGTAGGCTGGTGGAAAAACGGTTTCCCTCATTTCTATACCCGTATTCCCAATGCAGCAGACTGGAGTCGTGTCAGTCTGCGCCTTATCGACGAAGAACTGGACCTGGCACAATGGGACGTGAACAGCTTCAGCCGCAGGCTTGATATGAAAGCGGGTATCTCCTACCGGGACTTCGAAATTACATCTCCCAAAGGACACCAAATACGGGTACATGTGGAGCATATCAACAATATGGCTCACCCCGATTTATGTCTGATAAAATACAGCGTCACCTCCATCAATTATACGGGAAGAATATCACTGATTCCCTCCCTGGATGCAGTCATAGTCAATAAGGATGATGATCCAAACGAGAAGATATGGAATATCCTCCGTTCCGGCGTCACAAAGGATTGTGCTTATCTATGGACGCAAACCCGACGTGAAGATGCGCAAGTGTGCTATGCCATGACCTATCAGTTCTTCAAGAACGGCAAAGAAACCACCTCGAACCCGATACGCATTGAAAAGGAGAAACAAACCGGGTTCAGCATCGGGGCAGATGTGAAACCGGGAGACAATGTAATGCTCATCAAATATACCGTTATAAGTTCGTCGCTCTATGATGAACGCCAGGAACTGATAGAACATTCCGTCACCAAAGCCCGTCAGACTAAAATAGACGGCTGGGATAAGCTGGAAAGCGATCATCAGCAAGCCTGGGCCAATATATGGAAAGAAATGGATGTGGTTATCGAAGGCGATCCGGAAGCACAACAGGGGATCCGGTACAACATCTTTCAACTATGCCAGACGTACCGCGGTGATGATCCGCGCCTGAATATCGGTCCGAAAGGATTCACAGGTGAAAAATACGGTGGAAACACATACTGGAATACGGAACTTTGTTGTGTACCGTTCTTCCTACTCTCTACTCCGAGGGAGATTGTGAAAAATCTGTTGATATACCGCTATAACCAACTACCGAAAGCGATAGAGAATGCCCGCAAACTGGGTTTCAAAGAGGGTGCCGCCCTCTTCCCGCAAGTTACTTACAGCGGTGAGGAGTGCCACAGTGAATGGGAAATTACCTTTGAAGAAATACATCGCAATAATATCATCGTCTATGCCATTGCACAGCATGCTGCAATCACAGGTAGCAAAGATTATATAGCCAAATACGGACTGGAAGTAATGATTGCCGTCTCCCGTTTCTGGAGTCAGCGGGTATCTTTCTCCAAACCAAAACAGAAATATGTGATACTGGGTGTCACCGGACCGGATGAGTACGAAAACAACGTAGATAATAACTGGTACACCAATTACTCGTGTGTGCAGTGCCTGCGGATGACACTTAACTATCTTGAGATCATTGCCGGAGAATACCCCGACGAATATGCGCGTGTACGCCGTGTCACCAACCTCCGCCAACAAGAAGAGGCTGAACGCTGGCGCGACATCATCAACCGTATGTATCTGCCGGAAGATAAAGAACTGGGGATCTTTGTACAAAATGACGGTTTCCTGGATAAGGAACTGAACAGTACCGATGCCATTCCACCCGAAGAACGCCCCATCAATCAGCACTGGTCGTGGGATCGTATTCTTCGTTCATGCTACATCAAACAAAGCGATGTATTATTGGGCCTATATCTGTATTATTTCAATTTCGATAAGGAAACAGTCCGCCGCAACTTCGACTTCTATGAAACAATGACGGTGCATGAATCTTCACTTTCCCCACACATCCACTCCATTCTTGCCGCCCGCATCGGAGAAGTGGAAAAGGCTTACCAACTCTTTCTGCATGCCACCCGTCTTGACCTGGATGATTACAACAACGAAACTCACCAAGGACTGCATATCACCAGTATGCCGGGCAGCTGGCTTGCCATTGTACGAGGCTTTGCCGGGATGCAGATTCTGGAGGGCATACTCTCTTTCTTCCCAGTCATTCCCGAGAAGTGGAACAGTTACTCCTTCCAGATAAATTATCAGGGACGTACACTTCATATGCATGTAGGCAAAGAAATAAATATTTCACTTATTGCCGGAGAAGAACTGAACATACAAGTATATAAAAACGTTTATAAGCTCAAATTGGGCACCGATTTGTTGCTCAGGATAGAGGAGTAGAAGCCTGTATCATTAACAACGCGTAACAAAATAAACCGGGAGAACAATTATCTGTTTTTCCGGTTTTATGTTTTTTATACCTAAACGAACAACTATACATTAGTATGAAGAAAATCTATTTGTTCGCCATCAGCGTGATGCTGCTTGCCACATCATGCGGGCACAAGAAAGAGGGCGATGCCACGCTGATCCGACCTGTCAAGACAGCTACTGCCAGCTCCCAATCGGTCATCCGGAAAGACTTCTCCGGTATTGTAGAAGCCGTAGAATACGTGAAACTGGCCTTCCGTGTCAGTGGACAGGTCATAAATCTGCCTGTGGTAGAAGGTCAGCGGGTAAAGAAAGGACAGCTGATCGCCGCCATTGATCCGCGTGACATTTCCCTGCAATACGCCGCCGACAAAGCCGCTTACGAGACTGCCGCAGCACAGGTAGAACGTAACAAACGCCTGTTGGGACGCCAAGCTATCTCCGTGCAGGAATATGAGATCAGCGTTGCCAATTATCAAAAGGCAAAGTCAGCTTATGAATTATCCAGCAATAATATGCGGGATACCAAACTTACCGCTCCCTTCGACGGTTCTATTGAAAAACGTCTGGTAGAAAACTATCAGCGCGTGAACTCTGGGGAAGGCATTGTACAATTGGTGAATACACAGAAGCTCCGCATCAAATTCACCGTACCGGATGATTATCTCTATCTACTTCGGGCAAAGGACGTAACATTCAAAGTGGTATTCGATACCTATCCAGACACAGTATTCAATGCAAAACTAGAAGAATATCTGGATATTTCTACAGCCGGAACAGGTATCCCGGTAACTATTACGATTGAAGATCCTGCTTTCAACCGTTCCCTATACGATGTGAAACCGGGATTTACGTGCAAAATCAAGCTGGCTTCGGACGTAGCTCCCTTCTTGGAAGAAAAGCTTGTGAATATTCCGCTCAGTGCCATATTCGGTGAAAGCGAGAACCAGAGGACCTATGTGTGGGTAGTAAAAGACAATAAGGTAAGCAAGCGGGAAGTAACCGTATACTCTCCTACCGGAGAAGCCAATGCCCTTATCTCTACCGGTGTACAGCCGGGAGAAACTATTGTGATTGCCGGAGTGCACCAACTGGTGGACGGACAAACGGTGAAAGTTATCAATTAGACTACCAACCACTGCGACCTTGAGGTCGCCCAAATATAAATCATATGAATTTAGCTAAATATGCATTAGACAACACCAAGATTGTTTATTTCTTCCTGGCTGTGTTGCTAATCGGCGGTATACTATCATTCGACCGGTTGGGAAAGAAAGAGGATGCACCCTTTGTCATCAAATCAGCGGTCATAATGACCCGCTACCCAGGGGCAGAACCAGCAGAAGTAGAACGACTGATCACCGAACCGATCTCCCGCGAGATACAGTCGATGAGTGGTGTATATAAAATTAAATCGGAGTCCATGTACGGACTATCCAAGATAACATTCGAGCTTCAACCTTCCCTTTCCGCAGAATCCATTCCGCAAAAGTGGGATGAATTGCGCCGCAAGGTACTCAACATACAACCGCAACTACCCGCCGGCGCTTCCGTTCCCACGGTATCGGACGATTTCGGCGATGTATTCGGCATATACTATGGCTTGGTAGGCGATGACGGTTTCTCTTACGAAGAAATGCGCAACTGGGCAGAACGTATCAAAACCCAGGTTATCACTGCTGACGGAGTTATGAAAGTAGCCTTGTTCGGTACACAAACCGAGGTGGTAAATATCTATATATCCGTCAATAAACTGGCCGGTATGGGTATAGATCCGGAGCAAGTAGCAAGTCTGTTACAATCGCAAAACCAGATTATCAATACAGGTGAAATCAATGCCGGTGAACAACAACTGCGCATTGTAGCCAACGGAACCTATACTACCGTCAATGACATCCGGAACCAAGTGATTACCACTCCGGGCGGACAGGTGAAACTGGGTGATATTGCCGTCATTGAAAAAGGATATATGGATCCTCCCGGCAACATCATGCATGTCAACGGGAAGCGTGCCATAGGTATCGGCGTTTCCACCGACCCGACAAAAGATGTAGTAAAGACTGGAGAACTGGTAGATCAGAAACTGGCTGAACTTCTTCCCCTTATTCCAGTAGGGTTGGAATTGGAAAGTCTGTATCCGGAAAATGTCATAGCTCAAGAAGCAAATAATGGTTTCATCATTAACCTGATAGAATCCCTACTCATTGTAATTGTTATCATCATGCTGGTGATGGGGCTGCGTGCAGGTATACTTATCGGCAGTTCATTGATATTCACCATTGGCGGTACACTGCTCATCATGTCCTTCATGGGGGTAGGACTGAACCGTACTTCCCTGGCAGGTTTCATCATTGCCATGGGTATGCTGGTGGATAATGCTATCGTAGTGACAGACAATGCACAAATAGCCATTGCCCGAGGTATAGACCGGCGAAAAGCACTGATAGATGGAGCTACCGGACCGCAATGGGGATTACTTGGCGCTACGTTCATCGCCATTTGTTCATTCCTGCCGTTGTACCTCGCCCCTTCTGCCGTAGCGGAAATCGTGAAACCCCTGTTTGTCGTACTTGCCATTTCTTTGGGATTAAGCTGGATACTGGCACTCACACAAACCACCACTTTCGGTAACTTTATTCTGAAAGCCAAATCCGGCGATACCAATAAAGACCCGTATGATAAACCTTTCTATCATAAGTTCGCCTCTATCCTCGGAGTACTTATCAAGAAGAAGACTCTTACACTGGGTAGTATGGTAGTCCTGTTTATCATCTCACTGGTCATCATGGGAATGATGCCGCAAAACTTCTTCCCCTCACTGGATAAGCCCTATTTCCGTGCCGATATATTCTATCCGGACGGTTACAGCATCCGTGACGTGGAAAAGGAAATGAAACAGGTGGAAGCGCACCTCCTGCAACAACCGGAAGTGAAACGAATATCCACCACATTCGGAAGTACACCATTACGTTACTATCTGGCATCTACTTCCGTCGGTCCTAAACCCAACTTTGCTAATATACTTATCGAACTGACCGACAGTAAATATACAAAGGAATACGAAGAGAACTTCGACCAGTATATGAAGGCAAACTATCCGAATGCCATCACCCGTACCACTTTGTTTAAGCTATCGCCTGCGGTAGACGCCGCCATTGAAATCGGCTTTATCGGCAACAATGTCGATTCACTGGTGATGCTGACCAACAAAGTCCTGGAAATCATGCATCGGGATGATGATCTCATCAACGTACGAAATTCATGGGGGAATAAGATTCCTGTATGGAAACCTGTTTACAGTCCTGAACGTGCCCAACCGTTAGGTGTCTCCCGGCAAAGTATGGCACAGAGCATTCAGATCGGTACAAGCGGTATGACATTAGGCGAATATCGTGAAGGCGATCAGGTGCTGCCCATCCTGCTAAAGGATAACACAGTCGATTCTTTCCGCATCAACGACCTGCGTACACTACCCGTATTCGGTACAACACAGGAAACCACTACCCTGGAACAAGTAGTCAGTGAATTTGATTTCCAATATAAGTTCTCGAATGTAAAAGACTATAACCGTCAAATGGTAATGATGGCGCAAGCCGATCCACGCCGGGGAGTAAATGCCATAGCAGCATTCAATAAGATATGGAAAGAAGTACAAGAAGAAATTCAGGTACCGGAAGGATATACCATGAAGTATTTTGGTGAACAGGAAAGTCAGGCAGAAAGTAATGCAGCATTGGCAGCTAATATGCCATTGACGTTTTTCCTAATGTTTATTACCCTGTTGTTCCTGTTCAGGACCTACCGCAAGCCAATTGTCATCCTATTGATGTTGCCACTTATCTTTATCGGAATCGTACTGGGATTAATCTTGCTTGGTAAATCATTCGACTTTTTCTCTGTTCTCGGTCTACTAGGATTGATTGGTATGAATATCAAAAATGCAATTGTATTGGTAGACCAAATCGACATAGAAGCTGCTTCCGGAAAAGCACCGCTGAATGCAGTAATCAGTGCTACAACCAGCCGTATCATACCTGTAGCCATGGCGTCCGGAACTACGATTCTGTTGCCGTTGCTATTCGACGCTATGTTCGGTGGTATGGCGGCAACCATCATGGGTGGTCTGCTGGTAGCCTCAGCATTGACGCTGTTCGTACTTCCGGTGGCATATTGCGCGATACATAAGATCAAAGGATAAACTCCGGATACTCTTAACTATTCGCTTAAATAAGAAATAAAGAGATAATTATGAAAAAGATAATAACCATACTTACATTACTTTGCAGCTTCGGTCTGAAAGCCGGAGCCCAGCAGTTCTTAAGCCGCGAAGCATATCGTGACAAAGTAGAAGCCTACAGCCAGGTGCTGAAACAGCAGCGTCTGAAAACCATGGCAAACACCGAAGCGCGAAAAATAGCAAATACCGGCTTCCTGCCACAAATAGACATCACAGCCGAAGGTACCGCCAACCTCAACCACCTGGATAAGTGGAACAGTCCGAAAGGTGAATACCGCCCCTACACCTATCAGGCACTCGCAACTTTGGCACAACCCCTCTATACGGGTGGTTCTCTAATAGCTCAGAAGCGTATGGCACAGGCTGACGAAGAGTTAAGCCAACTCACCACTGAACTAACTCTCGACCAAATTCATTATCAAAGCGATGCCGTTTATTGGAATGCCTCAGCCGCCTATGCCAGTCTTGAGGCTGCTGCTACATTTCAGGATATCATAAAGAAGCAGCACGATATTATTCAGGATCGCTTCAATGATGGCGCTATCAGTCGTACAGACCTGCTGATGATTTCCACCCGCCAGAAAGAAGCTGAATTGCAGTATATCAAGGCCCGTCAGAACTATACCCTTGCCTTACAACAACTGAACATTTTGATGGGAGTAGCACCCAATACTCCCGTAGATAGCCTAAGTGAAATCAGTATAGCCAGTGAACCCGTCGACATTCTTGGACTTGACGATGTACTTCCACGCCGCGCCGATTATGCCAGCACAACGGTAAACATTGCCCGGAGTGAGGCACAACGCCATGCCGCCCTCAGCAAGTACAATCCTCAGGTAAGCATGTTCCTTGCCACAGGTTGGGATACCGGTATCACGTACATGGGACAGGAAATCCCTCATACGCCTGTAGCCGGAGTAAACGTCAGTATCCCCATCTTCCGTTGGGGGGCGCGTTTCAAGACAAATCGGCAACAGAAAGCATTCATTGGTATCCAGAAGCTGCAACAAAGTTATATCACTGATAATATTCTTAAAGAGCTCTCCGCCGCCACTACAAAACTGACGGAAACGGAGCAACAAGTAAAGACAGCAAAGGAAAATATGGCTCTTGCCGAAGAGAACCTGGACCTTGTCACTTTCTCTTATAATGAAGGGAAGTCCAGTATGGCAGATGTATTGTCCGCACAATTGTCGTGGACACAGGCACATACGAACCTGATCAATGCGCATCTGGCAGAGAAAATGGCAGTGGCAGAATACAAGAAAGTGATTAGTGAATAAAAAGTCAGGCGCGGATTACACGGATTTATTTCTTTATTGTAATGAAAGAATCCGTGTAATCCGCGTAATCCGCGCCTAAAAAGTCTGCGTTCGTCCGCCTCAATCCGCGTCGTCCGCGTATCTATTCTCCTTATCCCAAGAACGAGATCAGCACACCCGCAGCCACCGCCGAACCGATAACACCGGAGATGTTACTGGACATACAGTAATTCAGCACATGGTTCTTCGGATCATACTTCGTAGCAATCTCATTGCACACACGGCTTGCCATAGGCACAGCACTCAGTCCAGTTGCACCAATGAGCGGGTTGATCTTCTTCTTGCTGAACAGGTTGAACAGTTTCACAAAGAAGATACCACCTGAAATAGAAAGTGCGAATGCAAGGAAACCACCCACTACAATGCCGATAGTCGTCCAATTCAGGAACGCTTCACTCGTCATTGTGGCACCTACACTCAGTCCTAAGAAAATAGTTGCCGCATTCATAATGCTGTTCGCTGCCGCATCGAATAAACGACTGGTATCCGTACCGATTTCTTTTATCAAGTTACCGAACATCAACATACCAATCAAAGGCACTGCCGTCGGCACAAAGAGAGCAACGATCGTAGTTACTGCAATCGGGAAAATAATCTTCAGTACACGCAGGTTCTTGATTTCGGTTTTCGAAGGATAGAGTTTCTCTTGTTCCTTCATATTGATCATCAATTCCTTCTTCGAACAAAGTAATTTCACCACTAACGGAATAATTACCGGCACCAATGCCATGTAAGAATATGCTGCGATAGCAATCGGTCCCAGCAAATGCGGAGCCAGCTTGATAGTGGTAAAGATAGCCGTAGGACCATCGGCACCACCGATAATACCCAATGCAGCCGCTTCTTGCGGTGTGAAACCAATCAACACAGCCACCAGCAATACAGTAAAGATACCCAATTGCGCTGCCGCCCCAAAGATAGAGAGGCGCAGGTTACGAAGCATCGGTCCGAAGTCGGTCAAAGCACCCACACCCATGAAGATGATAGGCGGCAAGAAGCCTGTCTTAATCAACATATAATAGATGAAGTTCATCAGTCCCAAGTCGTGTGCAATTTCATGCAACGGCATTTCCCAAATGTTCTTCATTACTCCATTTACCAAAACCATTCCATTCTGATCTGCCTGGATGACGCCCATCTCTCCACCGGGAAAGTTAGCAATGAGCACACCGAAAGCGATAGGTACCAGCAGCAAAGGTTCGTAATGCTTTTTGATACCCAAATACAGCAGAATGAAAGCAATGGCATACATCACCAGAAACGACGGATCAGCAATGATGTTGCTGAAAGCCGTCATATCGTAGAGTCTTGCAAATATTTCTTCCATCGCTGTTTATCCTATCTTCATTAATACATCATCTTCTGCAACAGAGTCACCCGAAGTAGCACAAATAGCCGTCACAGTACCGTCAAAATCGGCACGAATGGCATTGTATGTCTTCATAGCTTCAATGTAGCAAAGCAAATCGCCTTTCTTCACTTTATCACCTACCTTTATCGGGGTTTCCTGGGCATTCTTCGTCAGGAAGAACTTGCCTTCCAACGGAGCAGGTACATCTTGTCCTTCGCCTACGGGAGCTTCCACTTTCGCTGTAGCATCTGCCGGCAAATCAATATCACCGTAAGCGACCGTTACGCGATAAGCCTGTCCATCTACCTGAACGGTAAGTGTTTTCGGTTTGGCGTCGTCCAACGGAGACTTATTAAGTTCCGCCTTCCGTTTTTCCACGTCTGCCAGGAAGTCTTCTTTCGCCTTGCCACTCTTGTATGCTTCGTATTGTGCCGGATGCATGGCATATTCGAAAAGTTCTTCATCATCTTCGCCCAAATCCCATTTGTTCTCTTTCATCATCTTGCGATACTTATCGAGCGCATCCGGATAATTATCCTGTGGGTTTCCGGTAAAGAACTTACGGCCTTCACGTTCGGCTTTCTCAATGATTTCGGGAGCTAGCGTACCCGGCAATTTACCAGCTTTACCCAACAGCATATCCCAGATATCATCAGCAATCATACCCCAACGTTCCTTACCTTTTTCCATAGCAATCACGTTCATCATCGCCAGATTCTTAACATACTGGCTGAACGGAGTTACCAACGGAGGATAACCTACGCGCGGCCATACATAAGCCACTTCATTGAACAGCTTGATAAGCAACTGATCCTGCGTCATAAACGGCAAGTTACGTTTCGCCTTATATTTATTGATAGATTCCAGATTGGACTCCAAGTCAGCCATCAAGCTACCCATCATACCCCCCGGAAGTCCCGGACCTATCAACAGGGAGTTCATCAAGCGGTTCTTCGGACTGATATACAAACCGAGGAAGTCATCCATAAATTCCTGAATCAAAGCACGTACCTTCATGTATGCTTCCATATTCACCTCAGGAACCTGGAAACCTGCATCTTTCAGCATAGCCTGCACACTCAGCAAGTCAGCGTGTCCCGTACCCCATGACAACGGTTCCATGCCCACGTCAATATAATCGCAACCAGCCTCGCAAACTTCGAGAATGCTTGCCATATTGAAACCGGGACCTGCATGACTATGATATTGAATAGGAATTTCAGGATGTGCAGCCTTGATATTTGCTACGATCTTGCCCAATGATACCGGGCGTCCGATACCTGCCATATCCTTGACACAGATTTCATCAGCACCTGCCTTGATCAGCTCTAACGCCATATTGGTGTAATATTCTACTGTATGGATAGGCGAATGGGTGATACAGAGCGAACACTGGGAAATCATTCCGGCTTCTTTAGCGTAAGCGATGGAAGGAATAATGTTACGGGTATCGTTCAGTCCGCAGAACGTACGTGTAATATCCGTTCCCTGCACTTTCTTCACTTTATAAAACAGCTTACGCACATCGGCAGGTACGGGGCTCATGCGAAGACCGTTCAGTGCACGGTCCAACATGTGAGTTTGTATACCAGCCTCGTGAAACGGCTTCGTCCATGCACGTACAGCTTTATTAGGATTTTCACCAAACAATAGATTTACCTGTTCAAAACCTCCGCCATTGGTTTCTACGCGGGCAAAACAGC
>ERZ773190.3239-NODE-3239-length-11105-cov-6.221448_pt1 | contig 11105 bp, 7 predicted proteins | sample MGYA00511111_ERZ773190 | MGnify/ENA primary metagenome ERZ773190 (study PRJEB29015, sample SAMEA2737777) | human gut metagenome | biome: human gut; feature: human-associated habitat; material: faeces | place: China | collected 2012 ... | reverse complement strand
CAACTCCGGCCAGAAAGGTTCCGTGCCCGCTGGTATCAGTGGAGGGCACAAGCTCCAGCGGCTGTTCGGAGGCCAGGGCGCGGTTTAAGTCTTCCTGGCTGTAGACGGTGCCGTAAAACGGCTGGAATCCGGCCACAGCTTCCGGGGTATTTTCACTTTCAATAGTCTGATCCCAGAGCCGCAGGATCCGGCTGGTGCCGTCCGGGTTTTGAAACAGCGGGTTTGTATAATCAATCCCGGTGTCAATCATCCCGATGAGGATGCCCTGGCCGGTGCTCATGAGATTTGGCTGGGAAAAGACCGGAAGGATTCCGGTGGCTTCCAGGGCCGTGGTATCCTGTAGTCCGTAAAGTTTTGGAATGGCGGAGTAGGTGTGCTGCGTAAAACTTAAAGGGAGGACGCCGGAAAGGGGCGCGTGGACAATGGCGTATTCCTGACTCACCAGATTGACACACCGGGTCTGGGCCAGCTCGTAGAGGGAATCTACAGCCCGCGGGGAATACCGAACGATGAAATCGGCAATCTCTTCCGAGGCAGGGGAAACATTGCAGGGGATCATGAAAACTCCCGGAACTTTTTTCTGATAATATATGAAGGAACATCAGAACAGGTGTAAGTGTGATGGTACTGAACAGTTACGAACAAATAATAATTATACAAGTATATAAGGAGGAACCAAGGTGGCACAGCAGAAGCAGGAACAGGATTTAAACCAGTTACTGAAGGTACGTCGCGATAAACTGGCAGATCTTCAGGCTAATGGAAAAGACCCATTTCAGATCACAAAGTTTAACCAGACTCATCACTCAATGGAAGTGAAGAGTCTTTATGAAGCACATGAGGCAGAACTTCTCAAAGATCGTGCAGAAGTAGATGTAACAGGTCTTGATGAAGAACAGGCAAAGGAAGCTGTTAAGAAAGATTATGAAGAGAGAAGAGAAATCATGGACGCAAGCCCGATCCACGTAGCGATCGCAGGCCGTATGATGTTCAAGAGAGTTATGGGTAAGGCTTCTTTCTGCAATATCCAGGATTTACAGGGAAATATTCAGGTATATGTAGCAAGAGATGCGATCGGAGCAGATTCTTATGCAGATTTTAAGAAATCCGATATCGGTGATATCTTCGGACTGGAAGGTTTTGCATTCAGAACAAGAACAGGTGAGATTTCTATCCATGCAGAAAGCATCACTCTTCTTTCCAAGAGCTTACAGATTCTTCCTGAGAAATTCCATGGACTGACAGATACAGATATGCGTTATCGTCAGAGATATGTAGACCTTATCATGAATCAGGACAGCAAGAACGTATTTATCAAACGTTCCCAGATTCTGAAAGAAATCCGTAACTTCCTTGCAGACCGTGACTTCATGGAAGTGGAAACTCCGATGCTGGTTGCAAATGCAGGCGGTGCTGCAGCAAGACCGTTTGAAACTCATTATAATGCACTGAACGAAGATGTTAAGCTTCGTATTTCTCTTGAGCTTTATCTGAAGAGACTGATCGTTGGTGGTCTTGAGAGAGTTTATGAGATCGGACGTGTATTCCGTAATGAAGGTGTAGATACCCGTCATAATCCGGAGTTTACTCTGATGGAGCTTTATCAGGCATATACAGATTATGAAGGCATGATGGAACTGACTGAGTCTATGTTCCGTTATCTGGCAGAGAAGGTTTGTGGTTCTGCGAAGATTTCCTACAATGGTATCGAGATCGACCTCAGCAAACCTTTTGAACGTCTGACCATGAATGATGCGATCAAGAAATATGCAGGAATTGACTTTGATGAAGTTGCAGATGATGAAGCAGCTAAGAAGCTTGCAGATGAGCATCATATTGAATATGAAGAACGTCATAAGAAGGGTGATATCATCAACCTGTTCTTCGAGGAATACTGTGAAAAAGAACTGATCCAGCCAACATTTATCATGGATCATCCAATCGAGATTTCTCCGCTGACAAAGAAGAAACCTTCTGATCCGAATAAGGTAGAGCGTTTCGAGCTGTTCATTAATACATGGGAAATGTGTAACGCATATTCCGAGCTCAATGACCCGATTGACCAGAGAGAGCGTTTCAAAGCACAGGATGCTCTTGCTGACGCAGGAGATGAGGAAGCAAACCACACAGATGAAGACTTCCTGAATGCACTGGAGATCGGTATGCCGCCTACAGGTGGTATCGGATACGGAATCGACCGTCTGGTTATGCTGCTTACAGACAGCCAGGCAATCCGTGACGTACTGCTGTTCCCAACAATGAAGTCCCAGGGCGCTGCTAAGAACGAAGCAAACAACGTTGCGCAGGCTAAAACGGTTTCAGAAAAGCCAGTTGAGAAGATTGATTTTTCAAAGGTAGAAATCGAACCATTGTTCAAAGATGAGGTAGATTTTGAGACTTTCAGCAAGTCCGATTTCCGTGCAGTAAAGGTAAAAGAGTGTGTCGCAGTGCCGAAGTCAAAGAAACTTTTACAGTTTACTCTGGATGATGGAACAGGCGTAGAACGTACCATTTTAAGCGGTATTCACGCATTCTACGAACCAGAAGAACTGGTAGGTAAGACACTTATAGCTATCACAAATCTGCCACCTAGAGCAATGATGGGAATTGAATCTTGTGGAATGTTACTTAGTGCAATCCATGAAGAAGAGGGCGAAGAAAAACTTCATCTTCTGATGGTAGATGACCATATTCCGGCTGGTGCAAAATTATATTAATATCAGGACACTTCGCTTTTAGTGAAATACTAAAGGCGGAGTGTTATTTATGTTATAGGAAATTACTCTGTAATGTTCCTATAACATAAATAACACTCCGGGCAGGATCGCACTGCGATGGAGAGTAATGATACTGCTTCAGGTATGCCATATATGGCATATATAAGGCACAAAAAGGAATATGTCAATATCCCCCCGCAGGGCTTACTGATGTCAGAATTGTCTGATATCATAAAAGCCAGTTACCAATAAAGAAAAAGCGAGGGAACATGAAATGAAAAAGGGTTTATTGACAATGGCCGGAGTGCTTCTGACTGTATCACTGGTCAGTGCCGGAACAACAGTGCCTGTACTGGCAGAGGAAGAAACAACACTGGTATACGGAAGCGGAGATTATACCAGGATCAATCCTGCTATGGATGAACATGGAGAAATCAATATTCTGATCTTCAACGGTTTAACTGCACATGACGGAGAGAATCAGGTAGTTCCGGGACTGGCAGAGAGCTGGGATTTTGATGATGAAACCAATACTTATACATTCCATATGGCAGAAGATGCCAAGTGGCAGGACGGCGAACCTGTGACAGCAGAGGATGTTAAATTTACTATTGAAGCGATCATGGATCCGGAAAACGGTTCTGAGAATGCACCCAACTACGAGGACGTAGAGGAAATCAATGTTATTGATGATCATACGGTTGCGTTCAAGCTTGAGGACAAAAACGTTGCATTCCTTGACTATATGACAATGGCGGTTCTTCCTAAGCATCTGCTTGAGGGCGAAGATATGCAGACCTCTGATTTTTTCCGTAATCCGGTAGGAACAGGTCCATACAAGATCGAATCCTGGGATGAGGGACAGGCGATCACACTGGTTAAGAACGAAGACTATTTTAAGGGTGAGCCTTCCATTGATAAAGTTGTATTCAAGATCGTACCGGATGACAATGCGAAAGCACTTCAGTTAAAATCCGGAGAACTTGATCTGGCATTATTAACACCAAAGGATGCAGCTGCTTTTGCTGATGATGAGGCATATACATGCTACGATATGAAGACTTCTGACTATCGTGGAATCATGTTTAACTTTGGAAATGAATACTGGCAGAAAAACCGTGATCTGATCCCGGCAGTATGCTATGGGCTTGACCGTCAGGCAATCATCGACGCAGTTATCCTTGGACAGGGAATGCCGGCTTATGGACCTCTTCAGAGAAATATCTACAATTATGAAGATGTAGAGCATTATGATTACAATCCTGAAAAAGCAAAAGAAATTCTGGAAGCTGCAGGATGCGAGATGGGTGATGACGGATTCTATTATCGTGACGGCGAAAAAGTGGGATTTGTAATCAGCGTAAGTGCAGGAGATCAGGTACGTATTGATATGGCTCAGATCGCAGCACAGGAACTGAAAGAGATCGGCATGGATGTATCAGTAGAGATCCCTGCACAGACAGACTGGGCAGGACAGATGGCATTTCTCATCGGATGGGGAAGCCCATTTGACGCTGACGACCATACATACAAAGTATTCGGAACAGATAAGGGAGCAAACTACTCCGGCTATTCTAATGCAGACGTTGACAAGTATCTGACAGAAGCAAGACAGTCAGCTGATCCGGAAGTTCGTGCAGAAGCCTATGCTAATTTCCAGAAAGCTCTGGCAGAGGATCCGGCTTATGCAATGATCTGCTATATTGATGCCAACTATGTTGCTGACAGCAATATTAAAGGAATCGATCCTGATACAATTATGGGACATCATGGAGTTGGAATCTTCTGGAATGTAGCAGACTGGACTATTGAATAATAAAAAGAGATAAAGGTTGTGACGGGGGCACTAGAGGTGCCCCCTTTTTACACGAGTGGAAAAAGGATTAAAAATGGAACATTTATTAGAGGTTAAAAATCTTTCAGTCAGCATTAACGGTCCTGCCGGAGAAGTCCAGGCAGTAAGAGATGTATCTTTTTCATTAAAAAAGGGAGAGGTGCTGGCTATAGTTGGAGAATCCGGATGCGGGAAGAGTGTGCTTTGCAAAAGTATCATGAAGCTTTTGCCACCAAGCGCAAAAATAAAAGAGGGAAGCATCTGTGTGAACGGACAGGATATCACCTGTTACAGGGAAAAGGAGATGCAGAAACTGCGTGGAAGAGTTTTTTCTATGATCTTTCAGGATCCTATGACATCCCTGAATCCAACTATTAAAATTGGAAAACAGATTGGGGAAGCAGTGGTGATCCACAATAAGAACTACACGAAGGAACAGGTAAATAAGAAGGTTCTGGAGCTTATGGAACTGGTAGGTATCTCCCATCCAAAGGAACGATATCATCAGTATCCCTGGCAGTTCTCCGGGGGAATGCGTCAGAGATGTGTCATGGCCATCGCTCTGGCAGCAGATCCGGATATTTTATTTGCAGATGAACCAACTACTGCACTGGATGTGACCATACAGGCACAGATCCTGGATCTTCTGCGGGAAATACAGATGAAGCTTGGAACAGCTACCATACTGGTATCCCATGATCTGGGAGTGGTTGCACGTGTGGCAGACAGAGTAGCAGTCATGTATGCAGGCAAGATCGTAGAGATCGGCACAGCAGAGGAAGTGTATTATGATCCCAGACATCCATACACATGGGGACTGATGAGATCACTGCCTGCATTTGCAAATGGAAAAGAAAGCCTGTACACTATCCCCGGCATGCCTCCTACTTTGATAGATCCGCCGAAAGGTGATGCTTTTGCATGTAGAAACGAATATGCCCTGAATATTGATTATGAAGAAATGCCGCCTATGTTTAAGATAACAGATACTCATTATGCGGCAACCTGGCTGTTGGATCCAAGAGCACCGCAGATCAAATCACCTATGGGAGGAACAGCGCATGAGTAAAGAAGTTTTATTGGATGTCAGGCATCTGACTCAGCAGTTTCATCTGACAAAAAAGATCAAGGTAAAGGCTGTAGATGATGTCTCATTTCAGATCCATAAAGGTGAGATCTTTGGTCTGGTAGGGGAATCCGGTTCAGGAAAGTCCACAGTTGCCAGATGTCTGATGAATATATATCAGCCGGCTCAGGGAGAAATCTGGTATAAAGATGTAAATATCTGCGACAAAAAGGAATTCAAAAAGTATAAAAAAATGCTGCAGACCCGCCGCCAGATGATATTTCAGGATTCCGCATCCAGTCTGAACCAGAAAATGAAGGTGTCAGATATTATTACGGAACCAATGAGAATCCAGCATATCACACCTCCGAGAGGAAGCTTTGTGAAGGAAGCTGCTTTTCAGATGGAATATGTAGGACTTGAGAACAGTTTCCTGGATCGTTATCCATCTGAATTATCAGGGGGACAGAGGCAGCGAGTGGCCATAGCCAGATCTCTGTGTATGGAACCGGAATTTCTGGTGGCTGATGAACCGATAGCTTCTCTGGATGTGTCCATACAGGCCCAGATCGTCAATCTGTTCCGTCATCTGCAGGAGGAGCATGGATTTACATTTCTGTTTATAGCTCATGACCTGGCTATGGTTGAGTATCTCTGTGACCGTGTAGGAGTTATGTATCATGGAAAACTGGTAGAACTGGCACCATCGGAAGAATTGTATTCCCATCCGGTACACCCTTATACAAAAACCTTGCTGTCTGCAATTCCTGTTCCGGACCCAATTAGGGAAAGAAAAAGAGTTCTGCAGTACTATGATGGGGAAGGAATGGAAAACAGCGTGTGGACAGAAGTGTCACCTGGACATTTTGCAATGCTTCCGGCTGAAGGAAAGGGGGGCAGTATATCATGAGACAAAAAAAATTAGTTTACTATGGTAAAAAATGCCTGATATTCCTGATCTCAGTATTTATATTGTCTGTAGCTGTATTTTATGTAGCCCGTCTTGCACCGGGAGATCCGTTGATCTCCTATTATGGTGACCGTACAGAGAAGATGAGTCCGGAAGAACGTGAATGGGCTATGGAGAAACTGGGGCTGAACGAACCAATTTCTGTACAGTATGTGAAGTGGGTAAAAAATGCCTTTCATGGAGAATTTGGAATTTCATTTAAATATAAACAGGATGTGGTAGAAGTGATCGGCGGCCGTATTGGCAATACACTTGTACTTGGAGGAATCGGATTTATCATTATGTTTGCCGGAGCCTTGCTTCTGGGAATCCTGTGTGCCTGGTACGAAAACCGGCTGGCAGACCGGATCCTGTGTAAGCTGGGAACCATATCCAGTTGTATTCCTGAGTTCTGGATGGCCCTGGTCCTGATCCTTGTTTTTTCCGTAAATCTTAAGATCCTGCCAAGCAGTGGTGCTTACAGTACAGGAAATGCAGGAGATATCGGTGACAGAGTGCTGCATTTGATCATGCCTCTGACCATCGTGGTCATGGAGCATTTATGGTATTATGCTTACATGATCCGAAATAAGATCCTTGAAGAGGTTCGCACAGATTATGTACTTTTGGCAAAGGCAAAAGGCCTGGATAAGAAAAAGCTTATGTTCAGACATTGTGTCCGAAATGTAATGCCTGCTTATCTGAGTATTATGGCCATTGCAGTCCCCCATGTACTTGGAGGAACCTATGTGGTAGAAAGTGTATTCTCTTATCCCGGAATCGGAGCTCTGTCCTATGAGAGTGCCAGATATCATGATTACAATCTGCTGATGCTGCTTTGTATGATGTCAGGAATCCTGGTTATTTTCTGTAATATCGTCAGTCAGACTATTAATGAACAGATAGATCCCCGTATGAAGGATGAAGTAATAACCGAGAAATCGGAGGTAGTAGAAGGATGACCAATCATTTATTTGAACTGGCAGGAAACAGAAAGACAGAAACCGTAATTCCCAAATCAAAGAAAAAGTGGTATCAGGGAAAACCCGTTGTTTCAGCAGCAATCCTGATTCTTATCGTACTGGGCTGCCTGTGTGCGGAACTGATCATGACAAAGGATCCTACTTATATGGATCTGTTAAACTATAATAAAGCTCCTGACAGGGAGTTCCTTTTTGGAACAGATACTATGGGAAGGGATATTTTTTCCATGATTTGGTATGGAGGAAGAATCTCGATCCTGATCGGTGGATTAGCCACAGTTATTTCTACTTTTATTGCAGTGGTAGTCGGTGCCTTCAGTGGAGTGGCACCTGCCTGGCTTGATGAACTGATCATGAGATTTACAGAAATATTCTTAAGTATACCAACTCTGCTCCTGATCATTTTGCTGCAGGCTATTATGGGAGATGCAAATATCCTGAGTCTGTCCTTTGTGATCGGTGTGACCAGCTGGACCAGTATTGCGAAAGTAGTACGCACAGAGGTACGGCAGATACGAAACAGTGAGTATATCATCGCTGCAAGATGTATGGGAGCGGGATTCTTCCGTATTTTGTGGAAGCATCTGGTGCCGAACTTTTTCTCATCCATTATGTTTATGGTAGTCATGAATGTAAGAACTGCAATGATTTCTGAAGCTACTTTAAGCTTTATGGGCATTGGACTTCCGATAGAGGTTATCACATGGGGAAGTATGCTGTCTCTGTCAGATAAGGCATTAATGACAGGTTCCTGGTGGATCATTCTGATCCCCGGAATTTTCCTGATCGCCACAGTGCTCTGCCTGACCAATATAGGAAATGCCTGCAGAGAGCAGACAAACAGAAAAGAAAGTAACTTTTAAAATTTGACCGAAATCTCGCTGTTTTGTTGCTGATTTGTCTGATTTATGATATTATGGAAATATCTTAAAAAATCTAAAAAATAAGGCAGGAGTGGTCAAAATGTATCAGGAAGAATACAAACGTTGGTTGGCAGCAGATCTGCAGGATGCGGATCTTAATCCGGAATTATCCAAAATCGAAGGAAATGATGAAGAGATCAAAGATCGTTTCGCAGTAGCGCTGAAATTTGGAACAGCCGGACTTCGCGGAGTTCTCGGAGCCGGAACCAACCGTATGAATATTTATGTAGTTCGCCAGGCAACACAGGGACTTGCGAACTGGGTAAAAACACAGGGCGGTAATCAGACAGTAGCCATCAGCTATGACAGCCGTCTTAAGAGTGATGTATTTGCAAAAACAGCAGCAGGCGTACTGGCGGCAAATGATATCAATGTCAGAATTTATGACGCACTGATGCCTGTACCTGCACTTTCCTTTGCAACACGTTACTATGAATGCAATGCAGGTATTATGGTAACAGCATCCCACAACCCGGCTAAGTACAACGGATACAAAGCATACGGTCCTGACGGATGCCAGATGACAGACGATGCAGCTGCTATCGTATATGAAGAGATCCAGAAAACAGACGTACTTACAGGTGCGAAATATATGTCCTTTGCAGAAGGCGTAGAACAGGGAAAAATCCGTTTCGTAGGAGATGACTGCAAGCAGGCTCTCTATGAAGCTATCGAATCCCGTCAGGTTCGTCCGGGTCTCTGCAAGACAGCAGGACTGAAACTGGTTTACAGCCCGTTAAACGGATCAGGACTTGTACCTGTAACTCAGGTATTAAAAGATATCGGAATTACAGATATCACAATCGTTCCGGAACAGGAATATCCGAACGGATACTTCACAACCTGCAGCTATCCGAACCCGGAAATCTTTGCAGCTCTGGAGCTTGGATTAAATCTTGCAAAAGAAACAGGTGCAGACTTAATGCTTGCAACTGACCCGGATGCAGACCGTGTTGGTATCGCAATGAAATGCCCGGATGGTTCCTATGAGCTGGTAACAGGTAATGAGGTAGGTGTACTCCTTCTTGACTATATCTGTGCAGGCCGCATTGAAAAAGGCACAATGCCAAAGAACCCGGTAGCAGTGAAATCCATTGTTTCCACACCACTTGCAGATGCAGTGGCAGAGCACTATGGAGTAGAACTCAGAAGCGTACTTACAGGATTCAAGTGGATCGGCGATCAGATCGCACAGCTTGAAGCAGCAGATGAAGTAGACAGATTTATCTTCGGATTTGAAGAGAGCTACGGATACCTTGCAGGACCATATGTACGTGACAAGGATGCTGTTATCGGATCTATGCTGATCTGTGAAATGGCTGCATATTACAGAAGCATCGGAAGTTCCCTGAAACAGAGAATGGAAGAGATTTATGCACAGTACGGACGTTACCTGAATAAAGTAGACAGCTTCGAATTCCCGGGATTAAGCGGAATGGACAAGATGTCAGCTCTGATGCAGGGACTTCGCGATAAACCTCTCACAGAGATCGCAGGTCATGCCATCGTAAAAGTAACAGATTATCAGAAACCGGAAGAAACAGGACTTCCTGCAGCAAACGTACTGATCTACAAACTGGATAACGGTGAGACAGTAGTTGTCCGCCCATCCGGAACAGAACCAAAGATCAAGATCTATTACACAACTCTCGGCAAGAACCTGGAAGAGGCAGAAGCTGAGAAAGAGAAGCTTGCAGAAGCACTGAAACCTATTATGGAGTAATAGAAGATGGGAAAGGGGATCAGATATCTGGTCTCCTTTTTCACTGTCGTAAAAAATAAGTAGTAAATATGTAGTATATATGTTAAAATCAATACATTACAGTAAAGTAATAAAGTGATTAGAGAATGAAACAGATGGAGGAATATTGCGATGTATATAACATGTCTTGATGTAGAGGGAGTACTTGTACCGGAGATCTGGATCGCATTCGCAGAGGCGAGTGGAATTCCGGAACTCAAGAAGACAACAAGAGACGAACCTGACTATGATAAACTGATGAATTGGAGACTTGGAATTCTGAAAGAGCATGGTCTCGGACTGAAAGAGATCCAGGAGACAATCGCAAAGATCGATCCGCTTCCGGGAGCGAGAGAGTTCTTAGATGAGCTCCGCACATTTAGCCAGGTAATCCTGATCAGTGATACATTTACACAGTTTGCCACACCGCTGATGGAGAAGCTGGGCTGGCCGACACTGTTCTGCAACAGTCTGGAAGTAGCTGAGGACGGCGAGATCACAGGATTCAAGATGCGCGTAGAGCAGTCTAAACTGAGTACTGTGAAAGCACTGCAGTCTATCGGATTCGAAACGATCGCAAGCGGCGATTCCTACAATGACCTTGGCATGATCCAGGCAAGTAAGGCAGGATTCTTGTTCCGCAGCACAGAGCAGATCAAAGCAGATCATCCGGAACTTCCGGCATATGAGACTTATGATGAGCTTCTGACAGCAATTAAAGACGCGATGAAATAGAGGATGAAAATACGAAAAAGCATCTGCACAGCCTGAATTGGCCGGTTGCAGATGCTTTTTTATATGTTAGGAAAGTTCTTTCCTAACATATAAAAAACGCTCCGCTTAGGATGCGCACTGCGGCGTACAAAGTAGGCGTCGCAAGCGTCTACGTTTC
>ERZ773190.3233-NODE-3233-length-11140-cov-5.306721_pt1 | contig 11140 bp, 9 predicted proteins | sample MGYA00511111_ERZ773190 | MGnify/ENA primary metagenome ERZ773190 (study PRJEB29015, sample SAMEA2737777) | human gut metagenome | biome: human gut; feature: human-associated habitat; material: faeces | place: China | collected 2012 ... | reverse complement strand
CTGTTCTGAGATATGATAAGCTGTTGAGCGAATATGTTCGCTCCAACAGCTTTTCCGCTATGCAGAAACTGACAATGGACTATCGCCAGCCGACAAAGATTCTGATAGAAGATGTACTGTCTATCGGTACGGTGAAGGACGACACCATTTCTCAGCGTTTGCAAAAATTCTACTCGGATAGCACCTTGCTTCGTTTGCTGAGCGATGTAGAAGCTAAATATCCCAATCTTGACGAAGTAGAAAAAGGACTCACCAAAGGATTCCGGAAGCTGAAGAAGGAAGTCCCCGATACGAAAATACCATTTATTTATTCGCAGATATCCGCATTCAATGAATCGATCATTCTGGTAGATACATTGCTGGGAATCAGCCTCGATAAGTATATGGGAGAAGACTATCCTCTCTACAAACGTTTCTACTATGACTATCAATGTACCTCGATGCGTCCGGAACGGATTGTGCCGGATTGTTTCGCATTCTATCTCCTTAGCCGTTACGAAATGAACTATCATGAAGGTACTTGTCTGGTCGATCTGATGATGCATTCCGGCAAAATCAATTATGTGGTGCAGCATCTGCTTGGTTATGACGATATTGGCCAGGCAATGGGATACTCGGATCAGGAGAACGAATGGTGCAGGAAGAATGAGAAGGATATCTGGGAGTATATCTGTGCAAACGATCATCTGCACGCACGTGACCCAATGGTGATCCGCTACTATATGAAACCGGCGCCGACTGTTGATATGCTGGGAGGACAAGCCCCTGCATTGATCGGTTCGTGGGTGGGAGCACGGATTATCGCATCCTACATGAAAAAGCATAAAGATCTTAAAATAAAGGATCTGTTAGAGCTTACCGATTATCAGAGTATGTTCGAAGAGTCCGGCTACCTGAAACTCTAGCCCATACCTATTACTTATTACCTATTATTATCACCTATTACCTAAAGTGGAAACTGCTCTTTACCTGTTGCCCGTTACATTGGGCGATACACCTCTTGAACAGGTGTTACCTTCTTATAATACGGAGATCATTCGTGGTATCCGGCATTTTATTGTCGAAGATGTTCGTTCTGCCCGTCGCTTTCTGAAGAAGGTTGATCGGGAAATAGATATTGATTCACTGACTTTTTATCCTTTGAATAAGCATACTTCTCCTGAAGATATTTCCGGTTATCTGAAACCTTTGGCGGGTGGAGCCTCAATGGGGGTGATTTCGGAGGCGGGCTGTCCTGCCGTTGCCGATCCGGGAGCAGATGTGGTTGCCATTGCCCAGCGCCAGAAACTGAAAGTGATTCCTCTGGTAGGACCTTCCTCTATTATTCTTTCTGTGATGGCTTCGGGATTCAATGGACAGAGTTTTGCCTTTCATGGCTATCTGCCGATAGAACCGGGAGAACGGGCTAAGAAACTGAAAACACTGGAGCAGCGTGTCTATGCTGAAAGTCAGACACAGCTATTCATCGAAACTCCTTACCGGAATCATAAGATGATAGAAGATATCTTGCAGAATTGCCGTCCGCAGACAAAACTATGTATTGCTGCCAATATAACTTGCGAAGGCGAGTTTATACAAACCCGCACGGTGAAAGACTGGAAAGGGCATATTCCCGAATTGTCTAAGATTCCCTGTATTTTTCTCTTATACAAATAACATCTTTCAGGTGTTCGTATTCATCTTCGAAGCAACTGCTGAAAAAGCCTTTGCCCATATTTTCTTCTATCTGTTTGAAACTCCATAGCTTACTGTTCTTGAAACGGGGAGTGCAAAGGATAGAATCATCTTTGATATCGACGATGAAAAGATAGATGAGCCGGTTGGTTGTTTCATTCTCGAAGTGATAGACAATGTTAAACTCTGGCTTGAAGTCTTCCGTTGCGTGTGGAAGCGCATTGTGCACCAAGCGGTTTACTCCTTCGGTGAGGGACTCACCATAACGGAGATAGCATTCCATCGGTATGTCAGTTTTCCCTTTATCAAGGATGGCATTCATCGGTCTGTCACAAAGAAACAGCATCCCGTGAGTAGATACGGCTATTCTTATGACCGGATTGATATAGGCATTCTTATAGTTGAGTGCTTCTATGGCAAGACTTCTTCCGATGACATCTCCTTTCGTATTGACTATGGGCACGTATTCCGTGTGCGACATCAGATGGTTGAAATACCGGATAGCAATCTGATTGAACAGGATACTCATCACAAATACGACAGGGGGAAATACCTTATAAAGTATCACCATACTTGTCTGGCTTAAAGGGTCCTGACTGGCAACGACAATACTGATAATAATAAAATGCAGGATACCGAAGATCAATGCAAAACGGGCCGAAACAACTGCCGCCTCTGCTCCTTGCGCATACAAGCGCTTATTGCAGGAGCCTATCTGTCTCAGAAAGTGGTTGATAAATCTCTTTTTATGCATATAGAGTATCAGCATCGGAATGAGGATACTGACTTCCAGGGTAAGAGGCAGAGCACCTGGCGGAACATAGTCACCGGGAATCAAGGCTGCAAGTGACAGCAGTGCCAGCATTCCGGTGGCAATATAAAGAATAAAATTAGGAATTAGCGCACCTTTACGGTGTAGTAATAGGTATATCCCTACGATACCTATACCAGTACCGATGTAAATAGCCGTGTCTTGCGTTATAAATTCACACAATAAAATGGAAATAATAACGGGGATAAAACCCAATGACATGTTAAACGCGGAAGAAAGTGTTCCTTTATGATCCATCTTTATGTTTATTTGCCGGTTTTACCTATAAAACAAATAGTGAATGTGTTTTGTTTTCTATCGAATGTGTTTCTCTGCATGATAAGACGAACGAACGAGAGGAGCACTCTCTACAATGCTGAATCCTTTCTCCAAACCGATGGTTTTGTATGTGGCGAATTGCTGTGGCGTCACATACTCGGCAACCGGATAATGACGGTGCGTAGGCTGCAAATATTGTCCTATCGTAAGAATCTGGCAGCCGACTGCCAGCAGGTCGTCCATAATGGTTTCCACTTCCTGTGGAGTTTCTCCCAACCCCACCATAATACCGCTTTTTGATTTTGTTCCGCTTCGGGCGATGTGACCGATCACTTGCAGGCTGGTATCATAGTTGGCCGCACTGCGAACCAGGGGACTGATGCGTCTTACCGTCTCCATATTATGGGAAATGATGTCGGGATTGGCTTCTATCACTAGGTCTACCAGTTCCATTCTACCCTGAAAATCGGGTATCAGTACTTCGATTGTGGTCTGCGGATTCAGTCGTTTGATCTCACGAATGGTATGTGCCCAATGTCCGGCTCCCAGATCGGGAAGGTCGTCACGGTCTACCGAGGTAACTACCGCATGATCTAGTTTCATAAGAGCGATAGACTCCGCTACGTGTGTCGGTTCGTTGGCATCCAGTGGATGCGGGCGTCCGGTTTGTGTGTTGCAGAATTTGCAGCTGCGGGTACAGATGTCACCGCCGATCATAAATGTGGCAGTTCCTTTTCCCCAGCATTCTCCCATGTTGGGACAACGCCCACTGCTGCATATCGTATGCAGGCAGTGGGAGTCGACAATTCTTTTAGTTTCGGTGTAACGGTCTTTGTCACCGATATTTATTTTCAGCCATTCAGGCTTGCGCACTCTGTCAGCCATTACAAATTGTTCAGGAAGAAGTTGGTCAATCGTGTATATAGATGCTGACGGGTGTTGCCGCCGTATATGCCATGATTACGATTGGTATATACTTGCATATCAAATTGTTTACCCAACTGCACCAGATGCTCGGCATATTCTGCACAGTTCTGGAAGTGAACATTATCGTCTGCCATACCATGTACCAGCAACAGATTGCCGTGCAGTTTGTCAGCCCGTGTGAAAGCGGATGATTCTTTGTATCCTTCTGCGTTTTCTTTCGGGGTGCGCATGAAACGTTCTGTATATATAGTGTCGTAGAAACGCCAGTCCGTAGGTGCGGCAACAGCTACACCGGCTTTGAATACCGGAGTTCCTTCGCTCATACTCATCAATGTCATGTATCCGCCATAGCTCCATCCCCAGATACCGATACGGTCTTTATCCACATACGGCTGTTTGCCTAAATAGAGAGCTGTTTCGACCTGGTCTTTGGCTTCTTTCACGCCGATTTTGAGATAAGTGCACTTCTCGAACGCTTCTCCGCGGCCTCCTGTACCACGACCGTCTACACATACAACGATATAGCCGAGGCTGGCCATGTAAGTCTCCCAGCTGATTCCCCAAGTATCCAGAACTTGTTGTGACCCCGGACCGCTATACTGGTACATCAGCACCGGATATTTCTTGGATGCGGAGAAGTTGACAGGCTTCATCATCCATCCATTCAAAGTTACCCCGTCCGTAGTCTGGAAGGTAAAGAACTCTTTTTGCGGGATAGCATAGCCGGCTAACGTTTGTTTCAACTGGTCGTTGGTGATAAGCGTTTTTAAGGTTTTGCCTGTGTTGTCATTCAGCGTAACTAGCATAGGAGTATCCAGATTCGAGAATTTGTTCATATAATACTTCATCGATTTGCTGAATAACGGCGTATTGGTTCCTTCACGTTGAGACAACTTTGTCTTTTTGCCTTTCTTATCAATCTTGTAGACTGCTTTACGCAAGGGGCTTTCCTCATTGCTGGTATAATAGAAAGAGCCGTCTGTTGCGTCATAACCCAGAAAATCCTTCACTTCATATTTGCCATTGGTTACTTTCTTGATAAGGTTTCCCCCCATGCTGTACCAGTAAAGATGGCTGAAACCGTCACGTTCGCTAAGCAAACTGAAAGTTTCCGGATAGAACTTGATATTATCGAACACGTTCTCCTTAATATAATAAGGTGACTCATCACGCAACACTAACTTGCAGAGCGTTGAGCGCGGATCGGCAAAATAAAGGTCGAAACGATCCTGATGGCGGTTCAATGTCATAACGGCAAGTTTGCTGGCATCTTTCGTGAAGCGGATGCGGGGGATATATCCGTCTGCATCTATCGGAAGCTTCATGGTGCGGGTCACGTGCGATTTGATGTCGTACGTACGTACTTCTACTTTCGAGTTCGGGTATCCGGCTTTCGGATACTTGTAGGTGTATTCTCCCGGATAATCTTTCAAAGGAGTAATCTGCGGTGCTTCTCCCGCGAACATCGGAAAAGAATAGGAAGGAACTTCCGACTCGTCGAAGCGGATGAAAGCAATCATGGTATTATCGGCACTGAACTCCAGGGCGCGGTTGAAACCGAACTCTTCCTCATATACCCAGTCGGGGATACCGTTGAGAACCATATTTTGCTTGCCATCTTCGGTCACCTGGCTTTCGCTGTTACCGTAGAGCAGCTTTACGAGAAATATATTATTGTCACGCACGAAAGCGATCATCGTTCCGTCTGGAGAAAAGACGGGGACCTGTTGAGGTCCGCCGTCGGACAGCCGTTCAATAATGTTGTTTGTCGTAACTCCCTTATCATTTCGTTTCAAAGGGTATATATAATGCACAGCTGTGTATGAATGCCGGTATATCGGGGTCGTTTTGGTAGCGATCAGTAATTTGTCACCATCGGGTGAGAACTGATAGCTGTCGAAATTCTTGAAGTCACATTCGCGTGCCTGGTTCACGTCAAAGATCACCTCTACCTTTTCTCCTGTGCGGAATGAGTATTTGATGATTTGCGTACCATCGGCGTTCATTTGTGTGTAGTGCTCTCCATCTGGTGTGGGGATGACTCCCTGAATATTTTCCGGGCGGAAGCGTCCGGAGGTAATATCTTTTAAATCAAGTGCCTTTTGTCCTTGTGCCATTCCGGCGAGGCAGAGAAGGCAGAGGAGCAGGGCTAAACTTACTTTTCTCATTTTATAAATCGTTTTATATTTTACTTGTTTAAGGGGGTTAAGTTCATACCCTGCAAAAATAACAATAAACTTAAATACCTCAAAGTACATCCTGTTTTTGTTTGAATTAAACCCTTATTTTCTTACGCCTTTTAAATTTGTTTAGTATCGGATGACTGCTGTTTAGTTAAAAATGATGTATTGCGGAGAAAAAAGAGTCTTTCCCCTTGCATTATCAGAATGAAAAGTGATATATTTGTGATATCAAAATAATATCAAAATTTAGTCCTATGAATGCAAAAGAATTTCAGTACAATGACGTGGTTATTAATGGGTTTGTAGCCTTGTTTGTTAATTTGGCGATACTGCCTCTTCTGATTGTGATGAGCTTTATCCTTTTTAAAGGAAGTATTGTTTTGTTCCTGCTGTTGATCCTCTTTCTTGCAGCAGCTATTCTGATGATTCCCGGATATTTTTCTCAGGAACCGAACGAAGCCCGGGCTATGGTATTCTTCGGAAAGTACAAGGGTACCTTTACCGAAACCGGTTTCTTTTGGGTGAATCCTTTTATGAATAAGAAAAAAGCTCTCTTTGCGTGCCCGTAATCTGGATATAGAACCTATCAAGGTGAATGATAAGATTGGTAACCCCATTCTGATAGGACTGGTGCTTGTCTGGAAACTGAAGGATACGTATAAGGCCATGTTCGAAATCGATGCACAGACGATGGCGGATAATAAAGGAACCGGACAGATGAGCGTAACCGTTGCCGGACGAATGAATGCTTTTGAAGATTTTGTGCGTGTGCAGAGTGACGCTGCTCTCCGTCAGGTGGCAGGATTGTATGCTTACGATGATAACGAAGCGAATTCGGATGAATTGACATTGCGGAGCGGTGGCGATGAAATTAATGATCAGTTGGAACACCAGCTTAACGAACGTCTGGCGATGGCCGGAATGGAAATAGTGGAAGCCCGTATTAACTATCTGGCTTATGCTCCGGAGATTGCAGCCGTCATGTTGCGTCGTCAGCAGGCTTCGGCCATTATCAGTGCCCGTGAAAAGATTGTGGAGGGTGCCGTATCAATGGTACGTATGGCTTTGCATAAACTTTCTGAAGAAGAAATTGTTGAATTGGACGAGGACAAGAAGGCGGCGATGGTCAGCAATCTGCTTGTAGTTCTTTGTGCGGATGAGGCTGCACAGCCGGTAGTCAATACAGGTACGTTGAATCATTAATAAATAAAAACAGAAGGTAAGAAGGTAGTGGCTAAAAAAGAATCTTCAATAAAGAGTTTTGTTTTGCGTGTAGATGCCGAGACAATGGATGCCATCGAAAAATGGGCAGCCGATGAGTTTCGCAGTACCAACGGACAACTTCAGTGGATTATTGCCGAAGCGCTGAGAAAGAGCGGTCGGCTGAAAAAGAAATCCGCTAAGGCAGGGAATGCTCCGTCCGAATCTTCCGATCAGGCATAACCTTTTTTAGATAGAATTGATAAGGATTATTGGAAGATATTCGATATCTTTGTGAAAAGTACTTTAAATATTACCGCTATGAATTCGAAGAGAAAAGATTTGCAGTATGCTTCTGTCTTCCTGTTGGCCGTAGCATTGACATTCCTGATGGGAAAAGGTGATAACCTGTGGTTGATATCATGGGGTGACTTGATACCGAGTCTGTTTGTGCTGTTCATTGCGGGTGATTGTCTGCACAGTTCCCTGCTCCGTATTAAACGTGGCGAGGAAGCAGGAGGTTCCCGTTGGAGTACCTGCTTTGCTTTTCTGATATTCAGCATTGTTTTCATGGGCGATTTATTCTTCATCGGCCATTTTATCATTGATAAATTACTGGGATAATAAGGGAGATGTAGCCTTACTTTTCAGATAAACAACCCTATATTCTTGTGTTATCTATCGGATAAGGTCGTGTGATATAAGTTCAATTGTTATCGTGCCACTCGGGTGAACAGATCGTTTCACCCGGGTGGCACGATCTGTTCACTAGAGTGCACAGGCCTGTGCACTCTAGTGGAACGATGAAGATGTCGGTAAGAAAACAGAGGTATGTAAGGGAGATAAGATAAGGATGTAGGTAAGAGATGCTAAGAAGATAGGTAGTATCATCTGTAAAGGACAGCCGGATGAAGGTAAGATAACGGTATACTGTCCGAAAAATCATGAGAGATAAGTTGAAATAGAATGAGAGATACCGATGATGAAAGTATCTCTCATTTTGTATCTTGTTAGTTCTCTGATATTTATAAGAAAAGAATGAGAGTATGAGAGATAAAAACATAATTCTTTTCTGAGAGGCTGGGGGAATGGATGGATAAATCCCGATAGAATCTGAGTTTAATGCCAATATGTAAATAGGTATACCTTGCCGCAATTGTTAGAAAAGAAGATAAACTAAAGCATTTAGTTTACTTTAACTATGAAAATTAGTTTATGAACTAAAACTTCTCGTTATTTGCAGTAAACAATGTTGTAAATATGAAAGGATTAACAGTAAAAGAAGAGGAATTGATGGGGTATTTCTGGGAGAAAGGCCCTTTGTTTGTGAAAGAAATGTTGGCTTTCTATGAGGAACCGAAGCCTCATTTCAATACGTTATCTACAATTGTTCGCGGGCTTGAAGATAAGGGATTCCTGGCTCATCATACTTTTGGGAATACTTATCAGTACTATCCCGTTGTCAGCGAAGAAGATTTTCGTAAAGGGACATTGCGGAATGTAATCAGCAAGTATTTCAATAATTCATATTTGAGCGCTGTTTCATCTCTGGTCAAAGAGGAGGATATTTCTTTGGATGACTTGAAAAGGCTTATAAACGAGGTGGAACAAGCTCATCAGAAATAATAAAGAATAACACAATCTAATACAAAACAATACTATGCACATTTTCTTCCTCATATATATGTTGAAAACAGCGCTTTGTCTGTCTGTTTTTTATTTATTCTACCGCTTGTGGCTAGGCAAGGAGACATTTCATCGATTCAACCGGATGGTGTTGATCGGGCTTATATTGGTTGCATTTGTCATTCCTTCGCTCAAAGTTTCACAGAACTTCCATTTACCACAGATTGAGCAAGTGTTTGAACGTCTGAATATTCCGGAAGAAGAAACGGAGCAAGAACATGATTTGCAGAAAATGGAGCAGGTCACAACAACTACGTTACATACACAATTAGAGAAAGAAAGGTCTGATTTCACTATTTTGACCCTTGGCAATTTGGGATTTCTGTATCTGGGTGGAGCATTGCTGTTATTGTTGCGTTACATATTTTCCATAGCATGTATATACCGTTTGATTCGTAACAGTGAGAAGAAGTGTTGGAAAGGAAAAATCAGATTGGTGGTCCATCAGCAAAATGTGGCACCGTTTAGTTGGAGACACTATATTGTGCTATCCCGGCAGGACTTGGAGGAGTATGGCGAAGAAATTATAGCTCATGAGTATGCGCATATCATGCACAAACATTTCCGGGACCTATTATTGGCGGAGATTTGCCTTTTGTTCCAGTGGTTTAATCCTGCAATGTGGCTATTCAGAAAAGAATTGAAAACTGTACATGAGTTTGAAGCAGATGAATCAGTTCTGAAAGCAGGGATTGATGCAAAGAAATATCAGCTTTTATTAATTCAAAAGACTGTTGGAACAAGGCTGTATTCTATGGTGAATAGTTTTGATCACAGTTCACTTAAAAAACGTATTACTATGATGTTGAAGAAAAAATCAAATCCTTGGAAATTATCAAAATACTTGATAGTATTTCCGTTGGCAGCTATTACAGCTGTTCTTTTTGCCCGTCCGAATCTTCTGAATATGAATAATCAGGAGGGAAATGCATTCATACAGGATACATTGGATGTGAGACATTTCGAAGAGATTCTGGTTTCTAAGAGTTATGCAGAATCGGACACTGTACAAATTATAGAAATCGATACTCTAAAAATGCATATCCCTGTGGGATATGCAGGATGGTCAATTTCGGAATCAAGTTCTGATGATAATGTCATCAGTTATCGGAAAGGTGTTTACCAAAAGGAGAAAGGAATACTACGTTTGTCTTCCACTACTCCGTGGACAGAAAGTGACTTGGCGGATTTTGTTCATCGGGTAAAAAAAGGAATGCTTAAATCGTTGAATGAACTCTATGGAGTTAAAAAGCAGCAGAACGCTCATCCTGCACTTGCTCATGAAGTGAAGACCTCTCATACTGTGAAGTGCATTTATTATGTGAAGGATTTCTTTAAGATTTATTGTACGGATGGAGGAACCGGGCATGATGGACAGCTTATTCTTTTGGATGGAAAAGAAATTTCTTACCAGCAGTTGAAGAGCTTATCTCCGGATGATCTGTTGCATGATGTATGGGAAATTTTGCCGGAGTCGACGAATCTGGAATCTAAGTTTGGTAGTAAAGCCAAGAAAGGCATTTGGGTGTTGGCATCTAAAAAGAATCCTTCCTATTTGGAGGAGTTTGAGAAGAAATTGGCAGAGAACTAACTGGAATTAATCTATATATGGGATTCTTTTTCGTCTATATACTAAAATCGGGGGTGTGCCTGTCATTGTTTTATTTGTTTTACAGGCTGCTGTTGAGTAAAGAAACGTTCTACCGTTTTAACCGGATTGCGTTGTTGGGCATTCTCGTGTTTTCTTTGTTGCTTCCGCTGATTGAAGTGACCAAGGCGCCGCAGAATGAAATAAATCAGGCAGTACTGACAATTGAACAACTACTTGTTATGGTAGAGAATCATCAGGAAACCCAGGTGACAACAGTAGTGGAAGGAGATGATTTGGTAGATACGTGGAGAAGCCCAGTGCATTGGATAGAAATAGTTCTTCTATTTTATATAGCGGGCATATTTTTCCTTGTTTGCCGGAATGTCTATTCTTTATTCCGTCTTGTTCGGTTAATGAATACGGCGCAACGGAGACAGATAGATAAACATACTGTTTTGTTGGTTCATGACCGGAATGTGGCACCCTTCAGTTGGATGAAGTTTGTTGTGATTTCACGAACTGATTTGGAGGAGAACGGACGTGAAATACTGATTCACGAATGTGCGCATATCAGAAAGCACCATTCTTGGGACTTGCTCATAGCAGATATCTGTATATTCTTTCAGTGGTTTAATCCTGGAGCGTGGTTATTGAAACAGGAATTGCAGAATATCCATGAATACGAAGCCGACGAAGCGGTCATTAATGAGGGTATAAACGCTAGAGATTATCAATTATTATTAATAAAAAAAGCCGTTGGCACAAGGCTCTACTCTATGGCCAACAGCT
>ERZ773190.3227-NODE-3227-length-11163-cov-11.966871_pt1 | contig 11163 bp, 8 predicted proteins | sample MGYA00511111_ERZ773190 | MGnify/ENA primary metagenome ERZ773190 (study PRJEB29015, sample SAMEA2737777) | human gut metagenome | biome: human gut; feature: human-associated habitat; material: faeces | place: China | collected 2012 ... | reverse complement strand
TCGTCAAGATCGGCGAGGAGTACCACATCATGGCCACCGATCTGGTCAAGAGCGTTATGGACGCCTGCCACATCGAGAACTATGAGATCGTGGGCGAGCCCGTTTCCGGCGCTGAGTTCGAGCTGATGCGCTATAACCACGTCTACCTGCCCAAGGAGGGCTGGGTCATTCTGGGCGACCACGTTACGCTGGAAAGCGGTTCCGGCTGCGTTCATACCGCAGGCGGTCACGGCGTGGACGACTTCAACGTCTGCCAGAAGTATCCGCAGGTGCCCATCACCGTGCCCGTGGATGACGGCGGTTATCTGACCGAGCTGGCCGGCAAGTACGCTGGGCAGCGCGTGTGGGCAGCCAACAAGACCATTCTGGCCGACCTGACTGCTTCCGGCGCTGTGATGGGTCAGGTGCACATCAAGCACCAGTACCCCCACTGCTGGCGCTGCCATCATCCCATCATCTTCCGCGCTACTGAACAGTGGTTCTGCTCCATTGCCAAGTTCCGCGAGGACGTGTACAAGGCAATTGATACCGTCACTTGGATGCCGGATTGGGGCCATGACCGCATGACCGGCATGGTGCGCGACCGTAACGACTGGTGCATCAGCCGCCAGCGCACTTGGGGCGTGCCCATCCCCGCCTTCTACTGCAAGAAGTGCGGCACCTACCACATCACCGATGCTACCATCAAGGCTGTCAGCGCCCTGTTCCGCAAGGAAGGCTCTGACGCATGGTATAAGTACGATGCCGAGCAGATCATCCCCGCAGGCGAAGTGTGCGAGAAGTGCGGCGCTTCCGAGTGGGAGAAGGATTCCGACATCATGGACGTCTGGTTCGACTCCGGCTCCACCCATGCTGCCGTGCTGGACGAGCGCCCCGAGCTGCGTTTCCCCGCCGATATGTATATGGAAGGCGGCGACCAGTTCCGCGGCTGGTTCCAGTCCAGCCTGCTGACCAGCGTTGCAAGCAAGGGCTGCGCACCCTATAAGTCCGTGCTGTGCCACGGCTGGGTTGTGGACGAGCAGGGCAAGCAGATGCACAAGAGCGCCGGTAACGGCGTGGAGCCCAGCGAGATCATCAAGGATTACGGCGCCGATATTATCCGTCTGTGGGTGGCTTCTTCCGATTACACCGTGGACGTGCGCGCCGGCAAGAACATCTTCAAGCAGCTCAGCGAGGCTTACCGTAAGATCCGCAACACCGCCCGCTTTATTCTGGGCAATCTGGACGGCTTTGACCCCAACACCGATTGTGTGGCAGACGACCAGCTGCAGGATATCGACCGCTGGGCACTGGCTGCGCTGGATGACCTGATCGCCAACACCAACGCAGGCTACGCTGTGTACGACTTCAATAAGGTCTACCACGCTGTGTACAACTTCTGCGTGGTGGCCATGTCCAACTTCTATCTGGACGTCACCAAGGATCGTCTGTACTGCACCAACGGTGCTGCCCGCAAGGCCGCACAGACCACCATGTACAAGATCCTGGTGGCTCTGGATAAGATCATTGCCCCCATCCTGTGCTTCACCAGCCAGGAGATCTGGGACTTTATGCCTAAGACCGAGGGCATGAACAAGTATGTCGTGTTCGAGGACATGCCCAAGGCTGGCCAGTATGCCGCCGACGACGCCTTCAAGGCCAAGTGGGCTCAGCTCATCGCTGTGCGTGACGAGGTCAAGAAGGTGCTGGAGCAGGCCCGTGCCGAAAAGATCATCGGTGCTTCTCTGGAAGCTGCCGTTACCCTGTACTGCAACGATGCCGTCTACGGCCTGCTGAACAGCATCCCCATGGATGAGCTGGCCGACCTGATGATCGTCTCCCAGGTGGAGCTGGTCAAGGGCGAAGGCGGTGCTGCCAGCGCCGTCGAAGGCCTGGGCGTTGCAGCGGCCCACGCCACCGGCGAAAAGTGCGAGCGTTGCTGGAAGTATTCTGCTACCATCGGCAGCCACGCCGCACATCCCACCCTGTGCGCACGCTGCGCCAGCGTTGTGGAAGCCTAAAATTTATCAGAAACACGATCGTTTTTGAGGGCGGCGCTCCCTTATACCGGGGAGCGCCGTTTTTTCATACCGGATCGTTTGGGAGTAACCTATGGCATTTGTACTTTTCAATCTGGCCGCGGTGGCGGCGCTGGTGGGCATCGACCAGCTCATCAAGCTGTGGGCATCCAATGTGCTGCAGCCGGTAGGGGCCATGCCGCTCATCCCGCATGTGGTGGAGCTGCGGTTCGTGCTCAATCAGGGCATGGCGTTCAGCCTGCTCAGCGGCAAGCAGCTGTTCCTCATTGCTGCAACCAGTGCAGCTCTGCTGTTGGTAGCCTACGCGCTGTTTTTCCGCAGCCGGGGCAAATACCTGCAGCAGGCGGCGCTCATTCTGGTGCTGGGCGGCGGCATTGGCAACCTGATCGACCGCGTGCTCAACGGTGAAGTGGTGGACTACATCAACCTGCTGTTCATGCGGTTCGCTGTGTTCAACTTTGCAGACATCTGCGTGTGTGTAGGCGTGGCGCTCTGGGTGCTGGTGATCTTTCTGGAAGAGAGCCACTCCGGCAATGCCGACGCCTCGAAGGAGCCGTAAACCATGGAACAGCGTGAATTTGTGGTGGAGCAGGAGACGGCGGGCCAGCGCATTGACCGCTTCCTCAGCGGTGAGGACACTGGCCTGTCCCGCTCGGCGCTGCAGGCACTGGTAGCTGACGGCCATGTGCAGTGCAACGGCAAGACCGTGGCCAAAAGTCTCAAGCTGAAAGCAGGGGACACCGTGCTGCTGGAGATCCCGGATGCAAAGCCCATCGAGGCCGTTCCGCAGGAGATCCCGCTGGATATCGTGTATGAGGACGCCCACCTGCTGGTGGTCAACAAGCCCAAGGGCATGGTGGTGCACCCGGCCCCCGGCAACCCGGACGGCACCCTGGTCAACGCCCTGCTGTGGCATTGCAAGGGCAGTCTGTCCGGCATCGGCGGCGAGATCCGCCCCGGCATCGTGCACCGCATCGACAAGGACACCAGCGGCCTGCTGGTGGTGGCCAAGGATGACGCCACCCACATCGGCCTGTCGCAGCAGATGGCGGTCCACAGCGTGGAGCGTGCCTACAATACCATCGTGTACGGCGGCTTTGCACAGGATGAGGGCTTTGTGGAGTCCAATCTGGGCCGCAGCAAGACCGACCGCAAAAAAATGGCGGTCTACCCCGCCGGGGAACCCAACACCAAATACGCTTATACGGGCTATAAGGTACTGGAACGGCTGGGGGAGTTCACCATGCTGGAGTGCCGCCTGAAAACCGGCCGCACCCATCAGATCCGTGTGCATATGGCCTCCATCCATCACCCGGTGGCGGGCGACCCCGTATACGGCCCCCACAACTGCATCACCAGCCTGCACGGGCAGTGTCTGCACGCCAAAACGCTGGGGTTTGTCCACCCCATCACCGGGGAATACCTGCGCTTCGACTCAGACCTGCCGGACTATTTTACCCATTTTCTTGCAACGCTCAGGAGGAAGAATCCATGAACGAATCCCTTGCCAACAAGCTGGTCCTCTGTGATCTGGACAACCTCCTGCTTGGCCCGGATGGCAACCTGACCCAGGTCGTGCGGGATGTGCTGCAGCTGTTTTCCAGCCGCGGCGGTCGGTTCACCGTCTTTTCCCAGCGCACGCCCAAGGCAGTGCGGGCCATTCTGGGCAGCGTGCGTCTCTCGGCCCCGGCACTGGTGTGCGGCGGCACACTGGCCTATCATTTTGCGGACGGCTCCCGTCAGCCGCTGTGCAGCTTTGCCGGGCAGGATGCCGGTCTGTTCGCCAACCTGCCCAGTGCGGCCGGTGTGGGCATTGCCCTGCAGATGCAGGATGGCTCCACCCGCGTGCTGCGCATGAGCCATGCGCTGGAGCAGCACCTGCAGCAGGAGTGGACCCCCTATCTGCTGGCCAACGCAGCGGATATCCGCCCGGATGAGGTGCTGCGAGCCCTGGTGTACCAGGACAACCGCAGCATCCCTCTGACGTCCCTGCTGGAAAAGGCACTGGGCAACAGTGCGACCGCCCTGCTGGGTGAGCGTGCAGCCCCGGACCTGCTGCGCCTGACCCCGCGGACGGTTTCGGGTGCGGAGATGCTGCAGGCCGTGTGCACACCGGTGGGCATTGCCCCGGAAAATGTGCTGGTGTTGGCGGGCAGTATGCCCATGCTGGAGCTGGTGCGGGCCGCAAGCCGGAGCGCTGCGGCGGCCGATGCCCCGGCGGAGCTGCGCCTTGCCGCAAAGCAGGTCACCCTGACCGATGCTGCCGGCGGCGCTGCCGTGGAGGTTTTGTACCGCATGGTGCGGGATGCTGAAAAATTGGCGTAAATTTTGTGTAAGTTCCCTTGCAATTTTCCTGCAAGGGACTTTCTTTTTGGAAGGATTTCGGGTAGAATGAGAGAAACGCATCTGTGCACCGCCCTCCGGCGGGAGATCCTTTTTATAGCAGCCTGTGCAGCCACTGCGGTGCTGTGCGTGGGGCTGGCGTTCTGGTTTGCGGTGCCGCAGCAGCCTTCACAGAAGCAGCTGCCGCCGGACAGCACACTGCTGTCGGAGCACTGGTATGTGAACCTGAACACGGCGGATGCTGCTGCCCTGTGCACCTTGCCGGGGGTCGGGCCCAGCCGCGCCCGAGCATTGATCGAGTACCGGCAGCAGCACGGCCCCTTTGCCCGCGTTGCCGACGCTGCGGCCGTGCCGGGCTTGACGGAGGACCTTGTGGCCTCCTGGGAAGGGCAGGCAACGGTAAACACACCTGCACAAACGATGCCGTAAGGCACAAAGGGGAATGAATATGAGCGACGAGACCATTTTTATCAACCGGGAACTGAGCTGGCTGGACTTCAACCGCCGGGTCCTGGCTCTTGGCAAGGACAAGAACGTGCCCCTTGCCGAGCAGGTCAAATTCCTGGCCATCTACGGTTCCAATCTGGACGAATTCTTCATGGTGCGCGTCGGCTCTCTGCAGGAGCGCGCCAACCTGGAACAGAGCAAGAGCAAAAAGGAAAAGCGCGAGAACAAGACCAACATGACCGCAGCCGAACAGTTGGCAGCCATCATGCCCAAGACCGCCCAGCTGCAGGTGGACTGCGACAAATACTATGCCAAGGCGTTGGAAGAGCTGGCCGGGTGCGGCTACCGCAAGGTGGATTTTGACCACCTGAGCAAGGAGGATGAGCGCTTCTGGAAAAAATACTTCCAGACGGAGCTGTTCCCCATTCTCAGCCCGCAGATCGTGGACAGCCGCCACCCGTTCCCGTTCCTGCGCAACAAGGAGATCTACCTGGGTGTCCTTTTGCGGGAGAAGCACCCCAATGCCCAGAGCCTGGGCATCATCCCCATTTCCAGCCAGATGGAGCGGCTGCACTTTGTCAAAAAGGACGGCGAAACGCAGTTTGCACTGGTGGAAGAGCTGGTGCTGCACTATGCGTCCAGCATCTTTGGCAAGGAGAGCATCCTGGAAAGCTGCCTGTTCCGGGTCACCCGCAATGCGGACATCGACGTCAAGGAAGGCATGATGGATCACGACATCGACTATCGTGAGATCATGACCGAGCTGCTCAAGCGCCGCCGCAAGCTGGCGGCTGTGCGCCTGCAGGTCACGCCGGAGGCCGCCCCGGAGGTGCAGCGTTTGCTGTGCAGCCGTCTGGAGCTGTCGGGCAAGCGAGTCTTTGTGCAGAAGAGCCCGCTGGACCTGAGCTTTTTCTACAAGCTCACCGGGCGCATTGAAGCAGAGGACCACCCCGGCCTGTTCTACCCGGCTGCCCGGCCCATGCTGCCGCCGCCAGACTATGATCTGACCGAGGAAGTGCAGAAGCACGATGTGCTGCTGAGCTACCCGTACCAGTCCATCCGGCCCTTCATCGACATGCTCAAAAAGGCCGCCCGTGACCCGGATGTCATCTCCATCAAGATGACCCTGTACCGCATGGCGCGGGAATCGCAGATCGTGCAGGCCCTGATGGAAGCTGCCGAAAACGGCAAGGAAGTGGTGGCGCTGGTGGAGCTGCGCGCCCGCTTTGACGAGCAGAACAACATCGACTGGTCGAAGCAGTTGGAAAATGCGGGCTGCACCGTGATCTACGGCTTCGATGACTACAAGGTGCACTCCAAGCTCACCCTCATCACCCGTAAGCAGGCCGACGGCTACTCCTACATCACCCAGATCGGTACCGGCAACTACAACGAAAAGACCAGTGAGCTCTACACCGACTATTCCTTCATCACGGCAGATGAGGGCATCGGCGAGGAAGCCTCCAAGGTGTTCCGCAATCTGGCCGTGCAGCAGCTCACCGAGGAGAGCGACCGGATGCTGGTGGCTCCGCTGCGGTTCAAGAGCGTATTGCTGGATGAGATGGATCATGTGATCGCAGCTGCCCGCATGGGCCGCCCGGCGTCCATGATCCTCAAGAACAACTCCATCAGCGACCGCGATATCATCCTCAAGCTGCAGGAAGCCAGCTGCGCCGGGGTGCGTATCGACATGATCGTGCGCGGTATCTGCTGTGTGCGTGCCGGGGTGCCCGGCAAGACCGAGAACCTGCATATCCGCAGTCTGGTGGGCCGCTATCTGGAGCATGGCCGCATTTACAGCTTCTTTGACGGGGTGCATACCCGCATCTACATTGCCTCCGGCGACTTCCTCACCCGCAACACCGAGTGCCGCGTGGAAGTGGGCGTGCGGGTGGAGGACCCTGTACTGGTGAAAAAGCTCACCGACATCCTGCAGCTGCAGCTGCGCGACAACGTCAATGCCCGGGAAATGCGGCCCGATGGCAGCTACCAGAAGGTCAAGCCTGCCGAAGGCGAACCCATCGTCAATGGCCAGATGGGCATGTACGACCTGCTCCGGAACGATTGGACGAGAGAAGAGCCCTGGAAGCCTACCACGCCCAAGGCAGCGCCTGCCGAAGCCCCGGCAGCGGAAAAGCAGACGGCGGCGGAGGGACCGAAGGCGAAAACGCCGGAAGTTCCTGTACAGGAACCGCCCAAGGCGAAAGGGCCTGATTTCGTGGAAGCTGCACCTGCCACGCCTGCGCCCATCCATCTGGAGCCGACGGAGCACCCGAAAGGCGGCGACCACTTTGACGAGCTGGAGCAGATGCTGGACAAAAAGCATCTGCCGGACCAGCCCCAAAAGCCCACCGTGGTGGTGACCGTCCCGAAGAAGCGGGGTCTGTTCAGCCAGGTGCTGGACCTCTTCAAAAAGAAGAAATAACACCGATCCTTCCGGGACCCGGCGGAGCCTGTCTGAGACGGCCCGCCGGGTCTTTTTGCGTGTGTGCCCGCATACGGTGAACCAGAACCGGGGGAGGAACGTGCCATGCGAAAAAGAACGAAAAACCGGAAAAGACCCACAGTCCGGTGGGGTGCTGCGGGCGCGGCCCTTCTGGCAGGCGTGTGTCTTGCGGTACAGACGCAGGCAGCCCGCCGCCCGGCAGGAGCCGTCTGTTTCCCGCTGCAGACCGCCGTGTGGCGGGTGTCGGACGGCTACGGCACCCGGCAGGACCCCTTTACCGGGGAAGAGCGCTTCCACCAAGGAGTGGACCTTGCCTGTGCGGAAGGCACGGCGGTGCTGGCTGTCCGGGAAGGAGTTGCCACGGCTGCCCGACGCAGCGACAGCTATGGCGTCTGCCTGCAGCTGCTGCACCCGGACGGCACCGAGACCCTTTATGCGCACCTGCAATACCTGTATGTGCGTACCGGTGAAACGGTACAGGCCGGGCAGATACTGGGCACGGCAGGGCAGACCGGCCGTGCCACCGGGGCACACCTGCACTTTGAGCTGCGCCGACAGGGGACCGCCTGCGACCCGTCGGCCCTGCTGGGACTGTCGGATGCATAGGCGCACCCCGCTGCGGATGGGCCCGCTGCGCTTCCGGGACCCGGTGCTGCTGTGCGGGGTGCTGTATGGGCTGCTGCTGTTTGACGCCAGCGGCTTTCTGCGCACCGGCCTGCTGGCAGCCTTCCTCCATGAATGGGGGCATATCCTCGTGTACTGTGCGCAGCAGCGCCGCTTTCCGGTCATCGAGGTCACATTGACCGGCTTCTGCATGCGGCTGGGCAGGGCAGAACTGTCCCCGGCGCAGCGGTTCCGGCTGGCGGCGGCCGGTCCGGCGGTAAACATTGCACTGGCCGGGGTGTGGGCCGTGCTGCTGTCCCGGCAGGCCACCGTGCAGGGCAGCGCCTTCTGGGCGGCAAACCTGCTCACCGGGGCGTTCAACCTCCTGCCGATTCCACCGCTGGACGGGGCCCAGATGCTGGCCAGCGCGGCGCAGCTGCGGGCACAGAAGAAATCTGCCCGAAACGATTGCAAAAATCTGCACTTTCGGGTAAAATGAAAAGAACGCATGAAAAAAAGAACCCATGATGGAGGAACGAATGTTTGACCCGAAACTGAAAGAAGCGCTGGGCCGGGTGCAGAAACCCGGCCGCTACACCGGCGGTGAGCCGGGCAGCGTCTATAAGGATAAAGAAAAAGTGGACGTGCGTTTTGCGTTCTGCTTCCCGGATACCTACGAGGTGGGCATGTCCTTCCTTGGCGAAAAGATCCTGTACGAGCTGCTCAACAGCCACGAAAACTGGTGGTGTGAGCGCGCCTTTATGCCCTGGCTGGACATGAAAGCCGAGATGGAGCGTCTGGGCCTGCCCCTGTACACCATGGAGAGCAAGGACCCGCTCACCGCGTTTGACGCGGTGGGCTTTACGCTGCAGTACGAGCTTTCCTATACCAACATCCTGGCCATGCTGGATCTGGCGGGCATCCCGTTCTATTCCAGGGACCGCGACGAGCGCTGGCCGCTGATCGTGGCGGGCGGCCCCTGCGCCTGCAACGCGGAGCCCATTGCGGACTTCTTTGATGTGGTCCAGCTGGGCGAGGGCGAAAATCAGCTGCCCTCCATCTGCGCCGAGATCGAAAAGGCCAAAAAGGAGGGCGGCGTCTCCAAAAAGGAACTGCTGCTGCGCATTGCAAAGATCCCCGGCGTCTACATCCCGGCGTTCTACGATGTGACCTACTGCGAGGACGGCAGGGTCAAGGCCATCACCCCCAACGAGCCGGGCATCCCGGCACGCATCACCAAGGCCATCATCAAGGACCTGAACGAGTTTGCCCCGCCCACCAACTTTGTGGTGCCCATGGTGGGTGCCATCCAGGACCGTGCCAGCATCGAGGTGCTGCGCGGCTGCGTGCGCGGCTGCCGGTTCTGTCAGGCAGGCTTCCTCTACCGCCCCATGCGTCAGCGCGACGCCAGCCTGCTGAACAAGGCCGCACAGGACCTGTGCGCCAACACCGGCTATGAAGAGCTCAGCCTGTCCAGCCTGTCCACCTCTGACCACGGCCAGCTGGAAGAGCTGCTGGACGACCTGAACGAATGGGCGCCCAAGGAGCACGTCAGCCTGTCGCTGCCGAGCCTGCGTGTGGACAATTTCTCCGAGAGCCTTATCGAAAAAACCACCAAGGTGCGCAAGAGCGGCCTGACCTTTGCGGCCGAGGCCGGTACGCAGCGCCTGCGCAATGTCATCAACAAGAACGTGACCTGGGACGAGATCGAAAAGACCTGCACCATCGCGTTCAATGCGGGCTATACGGCGGTCAAGCTCTACTTCATGATGGGTCTGCCCACCGAGACCATGGAGGACATCGAGGGCATTGCCGAGACCGCCCAGAAGGTGGTGGACCTGTACTATTCACTGCCCAAGCGCGGCAAGGGCAAGGGCGTGCAGGTGACCATCAGCTGCGCCTGCTTTGTGCCCAAGCCCCACACACCCTTTGAGTTCGTGCCCATGGACACCGAGGAGATGCTGCGCGCCAAGCAGAAGCATCTGCTGGAAAGCGTGCACAGCCGTAAGATCAAGGTGAACTACCACGACAGCACCACCAGCTTCCTCGAAGGCGTATTCGCCAAGGGCGACCGCCGCCTGGCTCCGGTCATCGTGGAGGCCTACAAGCGCGGCTGCTACTTCGACGGCTGGGAAGAGTGCTTCAAGTATGACACCTGGATGCAGACCTTTGCGGATATGGGCATCGACCCGGCGTTCTACTGCCAGCGTGCCATCGGCCTGGACGAGGTGACCCCCTGGTCCCACATGGACTACGGCGTCACCCACGAATATCTGGTGCGGGAGTACAACAAGGCTCTTGCCGCCCAGACCACCCAGCCCTGCAACCGTGCCTGCCACGGCTGCGGTGCCAACCATCTGTTAGGAGGTCCCTGCTTTGATTACAGTCAGAATCTCGTTTGAAAAAAAGAATGAGGCCTCCTACATCTCCCTGCTGGATCTACAGCGGGTGATGCAGCGGGTACTCAAGCGCAGCGGCCTGCCGGTGTGGCATACGCTGGGATTCAACCCCCACATCTATATGACCTTTGCCTGCCCGCTCTCGCTGGGGCAGGAGAGTGAGTGCGAGTGCGTGGATGTCAAGACCGAGGCGGAAGCCCCGGACTTTGCACAGTGGAAAACGGCACTCAACGCCATCATGCCGGCCGGCATCGTCATCACCCGGGTGGCCCCCGTGCAGATGAAGGCCGACCGCATTGCCTGGGCCTGCTACCAGATCACCTATCCGGCTGAGGCTGCCGCAGTGCTGGACCAATACAACGCACTGGAAAGCGCCCCGGTGGAAAAGCACGGCAAAAAGGGAAACAAGATCATTGAGCTCAAACAGCATATCCCGCAGGTGGCCTACACGGCGGAGGGCGATGCCGTCCACATCGAGCTGTGCCTGCCGGCTTCGCAGGAGCTCAACCTGAACCCCTCGCTGCTCACCGGTTTTCTGGAAGAAAAGTTCGGCCTGCCGGCCGCCAGTGCAGGCATCCTGCGCACAAAGTTCCTCACCGAGGACAAGCAGCTGTTTGCCTGAGCCGGGGCGAATGACATTCACTTGAAAGCCCCAGTGGGGCTTTCCGTGCTGCGCTGCGCTCGCAAACGCGGCCCCTTGGACAAAACAGAAAATTTTTGCATTTATTTTGGGCAAAACGCTTGCATTCAAGCACGTTTTGTGCTATCCTATTTAGGCGTTAGTGTCCGCTGAGACCACAGCGGGGTTAATGACAAGTATTTATCATTAAACGGGCGGTCCTCTGACGGCTATGCCGTGCATGAACGTCTAAAAACAAATGGAGGATTCAAAAATGGACGCACTGAA
>ERZ773190.3225-NODE-3225-length-11164-cov-2.672968_pt1 | contig 11164 bp, 10 predicted proteins | sample MGYA00511111_ERZ773190 | MGnify/ENA primary metagenome ERZ773190 (study PRJEB29015, sample SAMEA2737777) | human gut metagenome | biome: human gut; feature: human-associated habitat; material: faeces | place: China | collected 2012 ... | reverse complement strand
TGTCCACTGCCTCGCCATCGATCACCTTCACCATGCCGATCTCCGTGATCTTTTCGTGACGGGCACCGATGCCCGTCGTCTCAAGATCCAGGGCGACATAAGAATTTATCATTTCATCTGCCATATCTGTTCTCCATCTTTACTTTCACTGCATCATCACATATCTGCACAATTTTCTTCATATCCGTGCTGGTTTTGCTGGCACCATCCGGCTTCCCTTCCGGTCATACCGGAAGCGGACTGCTCTGGCGTTTCCTGACAACGGATCCCGATTTTTATAATCAAACAATACAAACGTTCCATCTTCCATATGTTCCAGATGAGCCATTTTCGCCATCTGCTTCGAATCAAATCCCGCATAGTCCGTAAGCCACTGAGGACTCTCTTCCTCCGCCATGAAGAATTCCCGCACTTCTTTCTTGTATGGGGACTGGTCACTGGAAAAGGACGGGCGGCTCTTGATGTTTTCGCGGACATAGAGGTCGTACATCAGGCTGTCGCGGAAGTCAGCTAGTGTCAGTTTTACTGCTGTTTCTGCAGCTATCACGCCGGTTTTCTGCTCCATTCCTGCCGGGTCTTCTGCCGCAGGCGTGCTCTGTTCCACTTTAACCTCTTTTTCCTCTAAAAATCTATAAAGGATCTCATACCTTGCCAGCCTGCTGTGACTGATCCCTGTCAGTCCGTTCTTCTCATAATATTCCGCCAGACTCGTAAAAATTTCCGACGGCCGCGCAAATTTCTTTTCCAGCAGTTTCATGGTTGCCGGGAACTGTCCGCTGTTGTAGTAGACCTCCACCATGTCCTCCACGCCCTTCAGCCGGATCACATTGCTGTAGGGCAGCCACTTCGTGGAAAGGACTTCGTATGGCGGAATTCCCCGGTATTTCAGATCATATGCCGCGACCTGCTCTTCCATGTAAGAGCCCTTCAATACTTTTAAGAATCCCATCTGAAGCTGGTCCGGACGCATCCGGTAGACATCGTCGAAGGAGCGCATGAAAGACTCATAATTCTCATAGGGAAGTCCCGCGATCAGATCCAGGTGCTGATGGGTGTTCCGGTAATCGTAGACCCGGTCCACCGCCTGTTTTAGTTTCACAAGGTCCATGTGTCTGTGGATTTCCTTGATCGTATCCGGGTTTGTGGACTGGACACCGATCTCAAGCTGAATCAGCCCCGGGCGCATCTTTCCGATAAGTTCCAGTTCCTCCTCATCGAAGATATCCGCGGAGACCTCGAAATGGAAGTTTGTGATCCCATTGTCATGTTCCACGAGATAACGCCAGATTCCTAACGTGTGATCCCGCTTACAGTTGAAGGTTCTGTCCACAAACTTGACCTGTAGAACCTTGTGGTCCAGGAAAAACTGCAGTTCCGGGAGTACCAGGTCCAGACTCCGGAAACGCACGGTTTTATCAATGGAAGACAGGCAGTAGCTGCAGGAGAACGGGCAGCCGCGGCTGCTCTCGTAGTAGACGATCCTGTTCTCGAATCCAGCCATATCGTCATAGTAGAACGGGATCTCATCCAGGCTCAGAAGGCGCTGGGGACCACGTTCCACGACCTCGCCGCTCTCAGCGCGGTAGGTAATTCCCGGAATGTGATCTAAGTCTAAGCTTGCTGCACACAGTTCTTCCCTTTTCAGATACGCCCGCACAAGCTCCGTAAACGTCAGCTCGCCTTCCCCGCGCATCACGCCGCAGACATCCGGTTCTCTGGTCAGCACCTTTTTCGCGTCATAGGATACTTCCGGTCCGCCGAGCCAGATCTCGACCTCCGGCAGCACCTTCTTCACATCACGGACGATCTCCATGATGTAGGAAATATTCCATATATAACAGGAAAAGCCGATAAAATCCGGCTTTCTCCTGTAGATATCCTGTAAAATTAAGTCCATCTGGTGATTAATGGTATATTCTCCGATCTCGATATCCGCCCCCGGAATCTTCGTCCGTGCAAAGGCGCGCAAGCTGTAGACACCCGGATTCGAGTGGATATATTTGGCGTTGATCGCCGCCAGCAAAAATTTCATCCGTTCCTCCGTTATACCCGGTACTCGATCTTGCGGCCTGTCGGGTTGTACTGGTAATAGCGCACACCCGCCGCATTCAGCATTCTCTTGGATGCCCGTGTGGACGCGTCGTTCGCGTACTTATCGCTCTCGTAGACGATGGTCTGGATGCCCGCCTGGATGATCGCCTTCGCGCACTCGTTGCACGGGAACAGTGTTACATAGAGTTTACTGCCTTCCAGGCTGCCGCCGCGGTAGTTTAAGATCGCGTTCAGCTCACTATGTGTCACATAGAAATATTTTCTATTATACGGATCCTCGTCCATCTTGTCCCACGGGAACTCGTCGTCGGAACAGCCCTTCGGGAATCCGTTATAGCCCATGGACAGGATCTTGTTGTCCTCGCTCACGATGCACGCGCCGACCTGTGTGTTCGGATCCTTGGAGCGCATGGCAGAAAGCTTTGCAACTCCCATGAAATACTCGTCCCAGGTAATGTATCCATTTCTCTTTTCTGACATAGATCGTCCTCCATTTCATATATGTAACTGCCCAACGCTCTCACAGTTACGGGTAAAATCCATTTCTCATTTTAATTGATCGTACTTTTGCCTTTACTGCAGCCACCGCAGCAAGCGCAGGCCTTCCTGCAATTTTATATGTTCACAATATGATATCCGGCTGCCTTGCACAGGCGGTTCATGATCGCCTGGCCGAGCTGGTCTTTGGAAAAGCTCTCGGAGAAAATGCAGTCAACCTTTCTGGCATCGAAATCACGCAGAACTGCAAACAAGTTGTGGGCCACCGTCTCCTCGTGTTCCCGGCTTCCGATCACCTCGAGGTTTCCGCCCTGGTACATGTCCTGACTCTCCTCGGTGCAGATGATGCCGACTTTCTTTCCCTCTGCTTCCGCTTTCTTTGTCTGCTCATTGATGTAGGCAACGACCTTGTCCATGTCGCCTTCCACCAGTGTCATGTCCGCCTTCGGAGCATAATGGCGGTACTTCATTCCCGGCGCCTTCGGCTTGATATCGCCGCTGACTGGTCCTAAGATCACTGGATCGATATCCACCTGGCCCAACGTCTCACGCAGCATCTCAATGGTGATCGCGCCCGGGCGGAGAAGTGTCGGGATCTCGCCGGATACATCCACGATAGTGGATTCCACGCCGATTCCCACAGCGCCGCCGTCGATGATCATCTCGATCTTTCCGTCCATGTCCTCGATGACATGTTCCGCCTTTGTCGGGCTCGGTCTTCCGGAAGTGTTGGCACTCGGTGCCGCGATCGGAACACCTGCGAGATGGATCAGGCAATTTGCCACCGGATCCACCGGCATACGGACCGCAACGGTATCAAGACCGCCGGTGGTTCCGTAAGGTACGATGTCCTTTTTCGGGAAGATCATGGTCAGCGGACCCGGCCAGTACTTTTCAGCCAGTTTCCGGCCCGCCTCCGGGATCTCCTTCACGATCGCCGGAAGTTCTTCCATACAGGAAATATGGGCGATCAGCGGGTTGTCGGACGGACGTCCTTTTGCCGCGTAGATCTTCTTTGCCGCTTCCTCATTCAACGCGTTGGCACCAAGGCCGTAAACGGTCTCCGTCGGGAACGCCACGAGACCGCCGTTTTTCAAGATCTCAGCCGCCTCTAAAAGCCCTGGATTCTTTTCCAGCGTCTCTCTTGTCTTCTCTTCCTCTTTGATACGAACTACTTTTGTATTCATGTTCTGCACTCTCGATTCTATTACTCAAATGTCCAGAAAACCTGTGTTTCTTCTATACGGTTTCCCATTTTTACGCTCATGCGGCGGTATCGCTGTGGCCTGCCGCGTAATGATAAAGGTGCTGCATAAAACCGCAGCACCTTACTTTGTTCAATTGCGTATTCAGTTTAGCACATGAAAGTTATGGTTGCAACAGATTTCCGGCGGATTTACAGGCTTTTCCGGCATCGTTTCCATTCATTTCAATTTTTCTGTTCTTCTTAATATTGCTGTAATAATGATCTGTCCACCGGTTTCTCAGCACTTTTTCACTATTTTCTGAAACAGTGCCTTAGTCTTTCCACTTTCTGATCTCTTTCAGCCCTGAAAGGATCGACTCCACAAAGCTGTCATAGATCTGGCTGCCCTTCTCCGCCGTCGCCCCGCTTGGATCGCCGCCGATTCCGATGGGCTTTCCGTCCTCGGTCTCCCACTCTTCTGAAACCCAGCCAAGAGTGATCGGGCCATATACGGTGAATGTCTTGTTTCCCATGAACTTTCTCGGGATTCCCGCCTCGGAGGTCTCCAGCTTTACTGTCTCCGGGCGCTCCGCGAGAACCATGGATGTCTCCATCTCACCGCCGTGGAAATCCCAGATATTTCCAGGTGTCACAGTGTCTTTTACCGCCTGGTTTCCGAAGAATGCGCCACAGTTGATGATAAATACGGCGATTCCGAGCTCACTTCTTACCTCCCTGCTTAAGACCTGGATGATCGGGGAGTTTCCGCCGTGGCAGTTCAAGATTGCGATCTTCCTGAATCCGTGATGCGCCAGGCCTTTGCAGATGTCGTAGAGAACATGATAAAAGGTATCCGGCTTTAAGGTGACAGAACCGCAGAAGTTCACATGTTCCGTGCTGAGTCCCACCGGAATCAGCATCGGATAGTCCGGGATCTCCCGGTCTAAGGCCTCTTTGATCCGTCTCGCCGTTCCCTCCGCGATGATCTCGTCTGTACCCAGCGGACACTGGTTTCCGTGCTGTTCCAACGCTCCCACCGGGATCATGACCACCGTCTCGTCCTTGTCGACCTGTTCCATTTCCAGTCTTGTCAGTTCATTATAATATCTTACCATTTTATTTTCTCCGTTTCTTAAGTCATTGCCGCTTCACTATCTCATTTCGGTCGTTATCCGTCAAGTACTTCTGCCACCTGCCAGCGCTCACTTTTGTGCCTGCGCAGGCTTTTGCTCACTTCTCACATAAATTGTAAGTCCCCCGAGGCAGACACGGCTTTCGCCGTCTCTATCCCGGGGGAATCTCCCATTTCAGATGTTATGCCGCCGTATTTTCAGTTTTCTTTTCTCTGTGAACCCCTGCATGGATGATCACGCTGACATGCTTATATACAAGTGCTGTTACGATCGCGTTCAGTCCGCATTTTACAAGGTTGAACGGAACGATCATGAAGATCGCGAATGTATACAGGTTTGTAACTGCCGGGTTGATCTTTGTTCCCATTGCGATGATGTTCTCGATTCCGCCGAAAGCAACTTTTGCGTAGAACGGAAGTGTGATCGCGCAGTTTACGAATACAGCGCCGACGATAGCACAGATGACACCGGCAGCGAGAGCGACCATAGCGGTCTTTTTCGTTTTATGTCTGCGGTAGATCAGGGCAGCCGGTACGGAGAACATGCAGCTTCCAATGATGTTTCCGAGCTCGCCGACATAGTAAGTGCTTGTTCCGTTTAAGAGCAGCTTTAAGAGGTTCTTAACGATCGCGATCAGAGCTGCCTGGGCCGGTCCCATGGCAAAGCCGCCGATCAGTACCGGGAGCTCCGCGAAGTCCAGCTTGTAAAACGGCGGTGCAAACGGAACCGCCACCTGGATCGTCTCCAATACGGCTGCGAGTGCGCTGAACATGGCGATCAGCACGAGATTTCTGACACTTAATACTTTGTTCTGGTTCATAATGTTCCTCCTTGTACTTGTTGTTCTTCTGTTACAAGGAATTGCTGTGCAGGATTGCCGGCTCACACGGACTCGGGGGATGATTCCCTGTCCATGTAAATAAAAAGACCCCGGACCATTGAAAAAGTCCGGGGCTTGAATGAACTACTCCTGTCATACAATTTCTTCTCTCATCCAGACTATACTGTCGGTTTTGGAATCTCACCAAATCAGCTGCTTTCGCAGGTCGCGGACTATACCGCCGGTGGGGAATCGCACCCCGCCCCGAAGAACGATATTTATTTGTTCGTTAACAGAATATCACATTTTGCTTCATACTGCAATATTTTTTATTCTTAGCGGAAATGTCCATAAGACTGTCCTGCCGCCATACCACCGCGGAGCTCTGCCATCTCGCTGACTGTCACGAGCTGGTAACCTCTTCTCGTGAGTTCAGGAATCAGCGTCTCTGCCGCAATGACGCTCTGCTCATAGAGGTCATGCATCAGGATGATATCTCCATCCTGCACCTGTCTGAGAACTGTGTCGATGGTGTGCTGCGCGTTTCTCGTCTTCCAGTCCAGTGTATCCACGGACCAGATGATGGACGGCATTCCAGCCTTTGCGAGGACCGCCTTACTGGCATCATTGATCTTTCCTCCCGGCGGTGTAGCTTCCGTCACGCCCGGCGTGACAATATAATTGCCCGGTTCCATGCCTGATTTAAGCTCTGTAATATCTCTCCCTCAGACATTCCTGTCAGATATGTATGTGCCCAGGTATGGCTGTCTGTCTCGCATCCGAGATCCGCCATGCGCTTTACGGTAGACGCATAGGACGCAACTCGGTTGCCCACCATGAAGAATGTGGCTCTTCCGCCGTTCGCTTCCAGGGAATTCAGGATCCGGGGCGTATACTTCGACGGGCCGTCATCAAAGGTCAGGGCAACCATCGGTCTTGTCGGGTCAACGCTCTTTCCATTCGGGCCTTCCGGTACCTCCGCACCTTTTCCCGTCACCGTTACCCAGAGACCATCCACACGGAGTCCCTGTCCTTCGGTTCCCGCAGTCTCCCCGTTCTTCACCGGAGTTGTCCAGGAGCCATTCTGATATACAGAGTAATAAACATCATAATTCTCCGCAAGCTGTCCGATAAATGCCATGCGGACCGCTTCTAACGGCATATCTGTCTCGGTGCTTCCATTCGGAGTCATATTTTCCTGCCAGGAAAGCCATCCGCTTCCGCTTAAGTTCACCTGGTAAGAAAGCGTGCCGCTCATTCCCTCAGGTTGTCCCTGAAGGCTGGCGCGGATCGCCGTCACATAGCTTCCGGTTCCAGCACGCGCTGTTTTGCTGTCACCATGATACCCACTCCAACCGGTTCCATGCTCATAAATTCCGTAAACTGCGCCCATATCCGCCGCATATGCCGGATCACCGGTGATTCCCACCGATGCAGCGCAGATCAATACAGCCGCCAGCACCGTGCGGACTGCCTGTCTGATCTTCTTCCAATCCATAAGTTCCCCTCTTTTCCCAGTGATCTTCTCACCATATTGATCGTATTTGTAACTGTTCCATACCTTCGCAGCTACTCATGCCCATATTTTAACATGAAACTGAGAATAAAGGTACCTCTTCCAGACCTTTTTCGTAAATTTCAGAAAAACGTCAGAATTATAACAGAAATCATATTTTAACACTTGCGCACATCATAGCGCGAGCTTGCCTGATCTGCATTTTTTTTATATAATGTAGTATGACTTACAGGGGTTATTTATCGAAAGGAGTAACAAAAACATGATTCAGAATCTGAATGAGGAATTATTTTCTTTTATCAAAAAGAGTCCGACCGGTTTCCATGCTGTTCATGAACTGGCAAACTACCTGACCGAGGCAGGCTTCGAGCGTCTCGCTGAGGGCAATACCTGGAATCTCGCTGAGGGCGGAAAGTATTTCGTAACCCGCAACCAGTCCGCGATCATCGCATTCAAGGTATCCCGCAAGGATTATTCCGGCTTCCATATCGCGGCAAGCCACAGCGACTCCCCGACCTTAAAGATCAAAGAGTCTTCTGAGATGAACATCGAGAACCAGTATGTAAAATTAAATGTTGAGAAGTACGGCGGAATGCTCTGCGCTCCGTGGTTTGACAGACCACTCTCCGTTGCAGGCCGTATCATCGTAAAAGATGGTAATCGTCTCACAACAAAGCTGATCAATGTTGACCGCGATCTTCTCATGATCCCGAACCTCGCAATCCACATGAACCGTGAAGTAAACGACGGTTACAAGTACAACATCCAGAAAGATATGCTTCCGTTATACCGCATGAGCAATTCCGGAAAGGCATTCAAAGAGATGATCGCTGAGGAGGCAGGCGTTTCCGTTGACCAGATCAAGGGAATGGACCTCTTCCTTTACAACCGTATGGAAGGTACTGTATGGGGCTGCGACGGCGAGTTTATCTCCGCTCCGCGTCTTGATGATCTCCAGTGCGCATTCACGTCCACAATGGCTCTCTTAAACAGTGAGAGCGACCGCTGCATCCCGGTCGTTGCCGTATTTGACAACGAGGAAGTAGGAAGCGGCACAAAACAGGGCGCCGGCTCCACATTCCTTTACGACATTCTCCGCCGCATCAACCGCAGCCTTGGAAGAACAGAGGAAGAGTACCTCACGTCCCTCGCTTCCAGCTTCATGGTATCCGCGGATAACGGACATGCCGTACATCCGAACTACGCTGACAAGACCGACCCGACAAACCGCACCTACTTAAACGGCGGTCTCGTAATCAAGCACAGCGCAAACCAGAAGTACACAACAGACGCTGTTTCCGCAGCTGTTATGCGCTGCCTCTGCGAGCGCGCAGGTGTTCCGTACCAGGAGTTCTTAAACCGTTCCGATATCCTCGGCGGCTCCACTCTCGGAAATATCTCCAACGCGCAGGTTTCCTTAAACACTGTAGACGTCGGACTTCCGCAGTTAGCTATGCATTCCCCGTATGAGACTGCAGGCTCCAAGGATATGGCCTACCTGGAGAAAGCATTTGAGGAGTTCTTCAAATCCGCGATCCGTGCTGAGGGCGACGGTACGCTTGTACTTGAGTAATTCTGATAATAAAATCTGCCGGAAATATTCGTGTTTCCGGTGGATTTTTTATCCTTCCAGTCCAGATGACCGTGTGGAACGTTTCTTTTTTCCTTCTGCCACCTGGAAAAGCAGTTTTTCCGTCCCAATTGGTAAAAGAATCATAGCATATTGAACTTTTAAATGCCATATCGGATCGTTAAAAACAGGTGGACCTTTTTTGTATAATATAACAATCTTATTTCTCTTCATTTGTACATTTTTCCTATCTCATTGCTTCTTATTCAGGTACTCCATGATCCCCATATGAATCGTATATGCCAGCTTATCCTGGTACTCCCCGCTGTTTAAAAGCGCTGCTTCCTTCCGGTTGCTTAAGAATCCACACTCCACGATCACGATGGGACATTTCACATGCAGAAGGAGGTAGTAATTGGCATTCGCCTTCGGAAGTCTCCGGTTCTGGTCCCCCAGGACATAGTCAAACCGGTCCTGCAGGATCTCCGCCAGCGCCTTTCCCTTTGACGAATCCCGGTAATAGAATACCTGTCCGCCAGAGACGGATTCCTCGTGATAGCTGTTCTGGTGGATGCTGACCACAAGGTCCGCGCCGCTCTCCTCAATGATCTCACACCGTTTCTTCATGTCCGCCATCTTTTTCCGGCTGTCCGTTTCGGAATAAAGTCCCGTGTCCGTCTCCCGCGTCATAATGACCTTCACATCATCCTGTTCCAGGTACGTTTTCAACCGCTCCGCCACAGCCAGGTTGATATCTTTCTCCAGGCTCCCGTCGACTCCAACCTTGCCGGGATCTGTTCCGCCGTGTCCGGCATCGACCACCACCACCGGTGTCTCTTTTATGTAGGCGTCACCGCTCCCCGTCACACGAATACTCCCATATTTCACCGCCATGACCACCATGGCGAGCAGGCATATGCCGAGAACCGGCTCTATCACTTTCTGCTTCATGCTCTGTTTCCCCGAAAATCCGCTCTTCATAATACTCTATTTCATGGGGGACCCGTTTATGTGCGGATTTTCCTGTCTCCGTTCAATCCAAAAAAGTTCTGGATTCTGGCTTCCGCTCTTATCGCCATCATCAGCTGAATCCCTATATTTCCCTCAGTGTTTTCAGATTTTTTTCATACACTTTCCTGCATTGACACATCAATATGCCATCTGTATAATAGAGTCAGACAACACGAAAGGTCAGGTTTTTAACATGGCAAATGAAAAACTGAAATTCGTCTGCGATTACATGGAAGGCGCCCATCCGGCTATCATGAATGAGCTGCTCGCCACAAATATGATGCAGACCTCCGGGTACGGTCTCGATGAGTTCTCCGAATCTGCCCGGGATAAGATCCGCAAAGCCTGCGGTGCTCCAAATGCGGGAGTCTATCTCCTCGTGGGCGGAACCCAGACAAACGCTACCGTCATCGACGCACTTCTCCGCTCCTATCAGGGCGTTCTCTGTGCGGAGACCGGTCACATCGCAGTCCATGAGGCCGGTGCCATCGAATTCGGCGGACATAAAGTGCTCCCGCTGCCCCATACATATGGAAAGATCACAGCCGCCCAGGTCACCTCTTATATGGACACCTTTTTATCTGATGATAACCATGAGCACATGGTCATGCCGGGCATGGTCTATATCTCCCAGCCGACGGAATACGGAACCCTGTATTCCCTGGAAGAACTGACCGCCCTCAGCGAGACATGCCGTAAGTACCATCTCCCGCTCTATGCGGACGGCGCCAGACTTGCCTACGCTCTCGCTTCCCCGGAAAATGACGTGACATTAAGGGATCTTGCGAGACTTTGCGATGTCTTCTATATCGGCGGAACAAAGTGCGGAGCGTTCTTCGGCGAGGCGGTCGTAATCCCGGATCCAGCGCTGATTTCTCACTTTTTTACAATCGTAAAGCAGCATGGTGCACTTTTCGCGAAGGGCCGCATTCTTGGGATCCAGTTCGATACTTTGTTCACGGATGATCTATACCTTCATACCGGGGAGTCTGCCCTCACCTGCGCAGCCGCGATAAAATTGGCGTTAAAGGAAAACGGTTACCAGTTCTTCCTCGAGACTCCGACAAACCAGATCTTTATTATTCTGGAGAACGAAGTTCTGCACCGCCTGGAGGAGCAGGCGGAATTCAGCTTCTGGGAGAAATATGATGACTCCCATACCGTGATCCGGATCGCCACAAGCTGGGCGACAACGAAGGAACACACTGACGCGCTGATCGAGCTTTTAAAGATGAACCGGACTTGACCTGATGCTCCCGTACAGCGTCTGGTTCCGTCCAATATTACATACTTCAGGAGGTATTTCCATGACTGACAGGCAACAGCTCATCGTAAACACCGTAGATACCGCAAAACAGCTCATCCTCGACGCGGAGCG
>ERZ773190.3223-NODE-3223-length-11171-cov-3.009716_pt1 | contig 11171 bp, 8 predicted proteins | sample MGYA00511111_ERZ773190 | MGnify/ENA primary metagenome ERZ773190 (study PRJEB29015, sample SAMEA2737777) | human gut metagenome | biome: human gut; feature: human-associated habitat; material: faeces | place: China | collected 2012 ... | reverse complement strand
AGGTTTTGATATGATTTGACAGCAGGACCTTGCAGAAGCCATTCAGTGCAGACTGCACCGCCGATACCTGGACCAGGATATCCGGGCAGTAGCGTTCGTCCTGAACCATAGCTTTGATGCCACGGACCTGCCCCTCAATGCGGTTTAAGCGTGTCAGAAGATCTTTCTCTTCCTTTTCTGTTCTATGTTTGTGGCGGCAGTGACAGACAGCGTCATCGGACGGTGTTTCTGTTTCGGCAGTCACCGTATTTGCTGTTGCTTCTGCTCCTATTACCCCTGTTGTCTCCATATTTATATTTACTGTCTCCGCTTCTCCGGCACAGCAACATGATTTTTTCTCCATGCACAACCTCCCCAATCTTACGTTCCTACGATATCATGTTTTCTTCTCTGATCTGCCTCACAGGCATTTGCCTATATAGCAGGAAAGCCACCCCGGGAATCTTTCATCCCGGGGCAGCTGATATTCAATCATTTTTTGCAGTCAACTCTCAACCGATCACCTTGTAATCCTTATCCTCGATGGCTTTTTTAAGCACTTCGGTCGGAACATCTTTTGTGAGTGTCACCGTTGCGGTTCCTTTTACGTGATCTGCCTCTGCAACGGATACGCCGTCAATGGCCTCAAGTGCTTTTTTTACAGCTGCCTCGCAGTGCGGACACATCATACCTTCAACTTTTAATGTCTTTTCCATCATGTTACTCTCCTTTTCTTTATTGTTATGGATTTTTGTTTTTATCTTTTTGTCCCTGTCGGAACGCCGGATATCAAAGAAATTTAAGCGCAGGGCGTTGGATACAACGCAGAAGCTGGATAAGCTCATGGCTGCGGCACCAAACATCGGATTCAGTTTCCAGCCGAATACGGGGATCCAGAGTCCCATGGCAAGCGGGATCCCGATCACATTGTAGAAAAATGCCCAGAACAGATTCTCGTGGATATTCGTAAGCGTCGCACGGCTTAAGCGGATCGCTGCCGGTACATCGGAGAGGCGGCTCTTCATCAGGACAACGTCTGCCGCATCGATCGCGATATCGGTTCCTGCTCCGATGGCAATACCGATATCCGCACTGGTCAGAGCCGGTGCATCGTTGATGCCGTCTCCTACCATCGCTACTTTTCCTTTTTCTTTCAGGCGGCTGATGACCGCTTCTTTTCCATCCGGCAGAACGCCTGCGATGACTTCGTCCACACCTGCCTGTGCGCCGATGGCACGTGCGGTGCGCTCATTGTCTCCGGTCAGCATCACGACACGGATTCCCATATTCTGCAGCTCTTTCACCGCACGCGGGCTGTCCTCTTTGATGACATCCGCAACCGCGATCATACCGAGCATCTTTCCGTCTTCACGGAAGAACAGCGGTGTCTTTCCTTCTTCGGAAAGTTTTGCTGCCTGCTCTTCCATCTGTTTCGAGAGAACCGCTTTTTTCGTAATCAGTGCGCGGTTGCCTCCGCAGAGCTCTTTTCCGTTCCGTTTTGCCACAAGGCCGTTTCCAGGAAGCGCAGAGAAATCACTGACTTCTTCGCGGGCCAGGCCTTTTTCCTCTGCAAGTGCAAGAATCGCACGGGCCAGCGGATGCTCACTTTTCTGCTCCAGTGCAAAGGCACCTTTTAAAAGCTCCTCCTCACTTACACCGTCCGCCGGGACAAGATCGGTTACCTGCGGCTCTCCGCTTGTGATGGTTCCAGTCTTATCGAGTGCAACGATCTGTGTTTTTCCTGTCTTCTCGAGAGAAACTGCGGTTTTGAACATCGTTCCGTGTTTTGCTCCCATTCCGTTTCCGACCATGATCGCAACCGGTGTTGCAAGACCGAGCGCACACGGGCAGCTGATAACGAGAACGGAAATACCTCTTGCAAGAGCAAAGCCGACGCTCTCTCCTGCAAACAGCCAGATCACAATCGTAGCAAGTGCAATGCAGATAACGGCCGGCACAAAAATACCGGAAACTTTATCGGCCACTTTTGCGATCGGCGCTTTTGTCGCTGCCGCATCGCTGACCATCTGAATGATCTGGGAGAGTGTTGTGTCTTCTCCGACTCTCGTCGCCTCACAGGTCAGGAAACCGGACTGGTTTAAGGTCGCCGCCGATACGCGGTCGCCGGCCTCTTTATCCACCGGAATACTCTCGCCAGTCAGCGCGGATTCGTTGACGGCACTCGTTCCCTCCAGGACAACGCCGTCCACCGGAATATTTTCGCCCGGGCGGACGATGAAATGATCGCCCTTTTTCACCTGATCAATGCCGACTTCCACTTCTTTTCCGTCTCTTAAGAGAACGGCGGTCTTCGGAGCCAGCTTCATCAGACTCTTTAACGCATCGGTCGTTTTTCCTTTGGAAATCGACTCCAGCATTTTTCCGACGGTAATCAGGGTCAGAATCATGGCTGCGGACTCGAAGTAAAATTCATGCATATAGCTCATGACTGCATCCATGTCCCCCTGTACCTGCGCTCCCGTCATGGCAAACAGGGCGTAGACGCTGTATACAAACGATGCGGTAGAACCAAGCGCTACCAGCGTGTCCATGTTCGGTGCTTTATGCCAGAGGCTCTTGAAACCGCTGATAAAGAATTTCTGGTTGATGACCATGACCGCAATGGTAAGCAGGAGCTGTACCAGTCCCATTGCGATGTGGTTTCCTTCAAAGAATTTCGGCAGCGGCCATCCCCACATCATATGGCCCATGGAGAAATACATGAGCGGAATCAAAAGAAGAACGGAGCTCACCAGACGGCGTTTCATGACCGGTGTTTCCTTGTCTTTCAGCATCTCTTCGTATTCTGCTGTGGAAGCCGACTGTGATGTGCTTCCCTTCTCGCCTTTTTTCGACGCACCGTAGCCTGCATTTTCCACGGCGGCAATAATCTCTGCCGGGGAGGCCGTTCCCTCCACGCCCATGGAATTTGTCAGAAGGCTGACTGCGCAGGATGTGACACCGGGTACCTTTGACACGGCTTTTTCGACACGGGTCTGGCAGGCGGCGCAGCTCATGCCGGTTACATTGTACTGTTCCATCGTATGTCTTCCTTTCTGTAGTTCTGGATTTTCTATTTCATATACCCTAATGGGGTATCTTATTTTCTTCTACACTATATACCCTGTCCGGGTATTTTGCAAGTGTTTTTTCAAAAAATTTCCACTTCTCTTCTGCCATCCCCCGCACAATCCGGCCGGACCATCCTCAGAAATCCCTTGACAACCCGGCGCATGTATTTTATATTGAAGCAATCATGGATGATTTTTTCTTCTTCATCCTTCGGAGGTTTTTATGATTACATATGATTATTATCGCATTTTTTACTTCGTAGCACAATATCACAGCTTTACAAAAGCCGCGGAAATTCTGAAAAACAACCAGCCCAACATCACACGGTGCATGAACAATCTGGAAAGTGAGCTTGGCTGCAAACTTTTTATCCGTTCCCACCAGGGTGTCACACTGACAGCGGAGGGCGAAAAGGTGTATGAGCGTGTGGCCGTTGCCTACGAACAGCTCCGCACGGTTGAGGAGGAGCTGGCTCTTGAGCGGTCTCTTGAGAGCGGCCTTATCACAATCGGTGCGAGCGAGACGGCACTTCGTCTGATGCTGCTCTCCCGCCTGGAGCACTTCCACACCCGCTATCCGCACGTCCGCCTGCGCATCTCCAACCACTCGACACCGCAGGCCATCCAGGCGCTCGAAAACGGTCTGGTCGACTTCGCAGTCGTCACAAGCCCGGTGGAAATCCGCAAACCGCTGCACAAAATCCCGATTTTCCCATTCCAGGAAATTCTGATCGGCGGATCGAAATATGCATCCCTTTCCGCAGAGCCGCATCATCTCGGCGAATTGTCAGAATATCCTTTTATCTCGCTTGCCAAAGACACCGGCACGCGGGAGCTGTACGCCGAGTACTTTCTGAATCACAACCTCGCCTTCCACCCCGATATGGAGGCGGCGACGACGGATCAGATTCTTCCTATGGTCGAGTATAACCTCGGCATCGGATTTTATCCGGAGGAGCTGGCACGCGATGCCTTAAAGAGCCGTACCGTCTGTCGGATTCCGCTCATCGAGGAGGCCCCCAAACGTGAAATCTGTCTTATCATCAACCCGCGGCAGCACCAGAACGCGGCGGCAAAAGAGCTGATCGAGGAGCTTCTGGAACGCGTATAAGATTTTATGGACTTTTGTTTGAAACAGAAAAAGACCCTGTCTACCGGCGGACGGAACATCGCTGCTCCATCCTTCCCGTACACAGGGTCTTCTTTTTTATTTATGCCTGCTGTCCGGCAATCTGCTCTTTTTTATGCGGCATGGCAAAGACCATCGCCGTATAGGAAAGCATTGCGCCTGTGATGTAGAAGAACATCAGAAATCCGCTCCGGTTCAGCACAGCGATGCGGACGATTCCAATCCAGAAACCGACGTTGGACGCCAGGGAGAACACACGCGCAAACATCATGTTTTTCTCCTCACCCTTTGCCAGGCGGACGATCATCAGCAGCATGGCCGCTGAAAAGAATAGTGTCATACAGCACTCCAGAAATACTTCCATTTTTTCAGCCTTCTTTCTTCACTCTCTCTTATTTCTCAGCGGTACTTTTCCAGTGACATCAGAAGGAAGCTCACCAGAAGAAGTCCGCAGGAAATCCAGATTACATGGATTCCATACAGCATGGAGAACACGCCTCCGATTCCGGCGCCGATGGCGAAAGCCAGAATCACGCCGAAATAGTATCCGGCCTGACGGAGCTGTTCTTTTTTCTTATCCCGCATATACATAGACAGCGCTGCGGTTCCGCTTCGCAGGTTTCCGATGCACATGGTGCTTGCATACGAATAACCGCCGACCTTGCGGAAGGTCTGTACCTGAATCGCGCACGCAAACGATACAAGCATCGCCGCGAGCATATTATAAGAAGACGGAATAAATCCGACGATCGCAAGGATCACAATTTCCGCCGCGAGAAGTACCTGCCGCCAGTGCAGCCTCTTTGCATACCGGTAATGCTCCTGGAAATTTTCTGCCAGAAATACACCCATCGCAAAAAAGAGGATCGGGAAGAGATACCGAAGACCTGCCGTAAAGTTTCCTTCCAGAAAGTTCTGGCTCATCAGCACAACGTTTCCCGTCTGGGCATTTGAGAATACTTCATCTCTGCAATTGTACGTGTAGGCATCCTGAAAACCGCCGGACAGCGCCAGAAACATACTGTTGATAAATGCTTCCGACATCTGATTTTCCGAGAGCAGGCGTCCTACAAGGCTTGCTTTCTTTTCCATAAATTTTCCCTTTCTTTCAACAGACGGCCCGGCTTTTTGGTGCCTGCCGTTTTGCTTCCCTTATTATAACCGCCCGCTTTTTGAGATGGAAAAACGGATATCGTATTATGCTCATATATTTTTCATATGACTATATTGATTTAAAATTATTTTAATATGATACACCGTAAAAAAAGGAGAAATTTTGTCACTTTGCACAAACAAAATTTCTCCCTTTTTGTAAATTGTCTTTATTGTTCTAAAATTTTCTTACTTTCTTCCTCTCTGTTTCTCACTCTGCTCGCGGTGGTACTGCAGCGTGTAGAGCTGGTAATATCTTCCCTGCGCTGCTAAAAGCTCCTGATGCGTTCCATGCTCCACGATTTTTCCGTGGGACAGTACGATAATCTCATCCGCATGCTGGATCGTCGAAAGACGGTGCGCTACGATCAGCATCGTTCCGATGTTCTTCATCTTTTCCATGGAATCCTGGATCAGAAGCTCGGTTTCGGTGTCGATGTTCGCCGTCGCCTCGTCAAGGATCATGACCGAAGGCTTATGGATGATGGTACGCGCAAACGAGAGAAGCTGGCGCTGTCCGGCGGAGAAGTTGTTTCCTCTCTCCCGCACCGGCTCGTCGAGGCCGTGATCCAGCTTGTTGATAAACTGGTCAGCATTCACGTAATGGCAGACGTCCATGATCTCTTCATCGGAAATCCCCTCCTCGCGGAGAATAATGTTGCTACGGATCGTTCCCGAGAACAGAAAGACATCCTGCAGCATCTGGCCGAATTTTTTCCGCAGGGAATCGATCTTGATCTTTCGGATGTCGATGCCGTCGATCAGAATCTCACCCTTCTGGAACTCGTAGTTCCGGCAGATCAGGGAAAGAATCGTCGATTTTCCAGAACCGGTGGAACCCACAAATGCGATTGTCTCTTTCGGATTGACGTGGAACGAAACGCCTTTTAACACCCACTCGCCCGGGATATAGGAAAACCATACGTCGCGGAACTCAATTTCACCCCTGATGCCGGTAAGCTCGATCGCATCCGGCGCATCCTGCATTTTTGGCTCAAGATCCAGAATCGAGAATACTTTCTCGGCGGATGCAAATGCAGACTGCAGCCAGTTGAACTGCTCCGCCAGGTTCTGGATCGGGTTGAAGAATTTTGAAATATACATGTAAAAGCTGACGATCATACCGCTGGTAAGCGTCTGGCCGAGGAACGACGTTCCCTCCAGATAGCCCTTGCCGCCTAAATACAAAAGGCAGAGCACGGAGCTGATATACAGCATGTAGACGAGCGGACGGAAAATACCAAACACGAAAATCTGCTCCTGCTGTGCGCGGCCGAGTGCGTTGCTCTTGTCGGTAAACTCGCGCATCTTGGCATCCTCGCGGTTGAAGATCTGTGTGATTTTCATACCGGAAAGGTTCTCCGACAGATACGTGTTGATGTCCGTAGTACAGTCTTTTACTTTCCGGTGTGCCCTTCGCGAGAATTTGCGGAAAATAATCGAGAACAGCATGATAAACGGCACGAAGCAGAGCACCATCAGCGTCAGCTCATAGTTCAGAAACAGCATCGCAATCAGAATACCGATGATCACGAAGAAGTTCTTCAGAAGATTGACCAGAAGGTTGGTGAACATCAGCGAAATCGCGTTCGTATCGTTTGTCGTTCTCGTGACAAGCTTTCCGACCGGAATCTCATTTAACTGCTCGTGGGAAAGGCGCTCGATGTGGACGAACAGATCCTCCCTCATATTGGAAATGATTTTCTGACCCGTCTTCTGCAGAATCACGGCCTGGAAATACGTGCACGCCATCGAGACAAGAAGGATTGCCGCATAGCCCGCTACCCACAGAAACAGGGTATTCAGCGCGAATTTTCCAACGACGAGCTCCTCAATTTTGCCGACGATCAGCGGCGAAATGATATCGTACGCGATCGAAAACAGCATCAGAAAACCAACAACGATAAACTGGCGGTAAAACGGCTTTGCGTAATCCATCAGACGCTGCATGATTTCACTGTCTTTCATGTTCCGCTCAAAGCCGGTTTCTTTTTCTCCATCTTTCACTACAAACGCGGCCACAATCAGCAGGGTGGAAATCACGCCGATGATCGCGCCGACCCAGAGAATCGGATAATAATTGTGCATTTCTACTCCTCCCCCGCTTCCTCTTCAAGTTTCTGCAGATCGACCATCTTGCGGTACGCCGTGCAGGTCCGGTACAGATCCTCGTGTTTTCCGACTGCATGGACTTCTCCGTCCTCGACGAACACGATCTTGTCCATCTGCTCCACCGTTGAAATCCGGTGTGCGATCAGAATTGTCGTCAGTCCCTCACGTTTTTTGAGATTGTCGAGAATCGTGCGCTCTGTTTTGGTATCGACCGCAGAGACGGAATCGTCGAGAATCAGAATCGGTGCGTGTTTCATCAGCGCACGCGCAATCGAGATTCGCTGCTTCTGTCCGCCGGAAACCGTCACACCGCGCTCGCCAAGAACGGTGCGGTAGCCCTCTTTGAACTCTGCGATATTGTCATGGACATCGGACATCATCGCCGCATCCTCAATGGCCTCCTGGTTTTCGTCATCAAAGGCGAAGGAAATATTGCCGGAAATCGTGTCGGAGAACAGGAAGTTGTCCTGCGGCACGTAGGCACAGCCCTCACGCACGGTGTGGATGGAAACGGTGTTGACATCGTGGTCATCAATGAACAGCGTTCCGTCCGGCACGTTGTAGGTGCGGAGCAGCAGATCGACGATGGTCGTTTTTCCGGAACCGGTCTTTCCGACGATGCCGACACTCTCGCCCGGCTCAATGGTAAACGATACGTTTTTCAGCACATCGTACTCCCCGTCCGGATAGCGGAAGGTCAGATTGCGGAACTCGATTTTTCCATGGATGGACGGCAGATCCTGCACACCGCCGCGGTCCTTCACATCGACTTTTGCGTCAAGCAGTTCCGTAATACGGTTTAAGGACGCTTTTCCACGGGATGTTTTCTCGATCAGCATGGAGACCGCCATGATCGGCCATACAACGGCCGAGAAATAGCCGATATACTCGACAAGCTGGCCGGCGTCGAAGCTTCCGCAGTAAACGAGATAGCCGCCGTAGCCTAAGATTACACAGATGACGGACTCGACGAACAGCGTTACCATAATGTTCAGCAGTGTGGAAATTTTGGTATATTCTACGTTGATGTCCTCGTTCTCGCGGTTCAGTCTACGGAACATCATCAGCTCTTTCGTCTCTTTGACGAATGCTTTGATGACAGCAAGACCGGAATAGTTTTCCTGCGCGAAATCGGACAGCTCGGAAAAGGCCGCCTGGCGCTCTTCCCACTTTTTCATCAGGTATTTGCCGAGCGTTGTGCCGGCGGCCATCAGAAATGCCATCGGGATCATGGAAAGGCCGGTCAGGAAGTGGTTCATGCGCCACATTTTGATCACGGCAAGCAGGCCTAAAAACAGCGCATCGCAGAACATCAGAATACCGTCGCCGAAGCACTCCTGCACGGTATCGAGATCGTTCGTGTAAAGACTCATCAGGTTTCCGACTTTGTTGACCTGATAATACTCCTGGGACAGCTCCTTGCTGTGCGCGAACATGCAGGTACGAAGATCGGTCACCACGCGGATCGCGGAGCCGAAAAAGCAGACTCGCCACAGGAAACGGCCGACTACCATGACGATAATGGTAATAATCATGGGCCGGCAGACCTGATCCAGCAGAAATTCCATATCAAACACCGCCGCCTGGCCGTTGACCAGAACAGGGTCGCCGTTCATGCCGTTGATGACCATGCGGTACAGCTCCGGTATGAAAAGCTGGAAATAATCTACGAGAATCAGCGCTGCAAGACCGAGAATCAGAATGGGCGCATTCTTCAGGTAGTATTTGTTAATGTACTTTCCAAATATCATATATTTTCTCCCTCTTTTTGTTTTTGCCATTGTCTGCTATGATCTTTCTGACCATAACAGTCCTTCCCTTTTCCAAAGCGTTTTCGCCCCGGAATGCCTCCTTTCTTCTCCTGCATTTCACAGCTCCGATGCAATTTTAACAGAGATAAACAGAAGGAACTGGACTTTGAAAAATCCAATTCCTTCTGTTCCAATTCACATTCCTGCTCCAAAAGCGTTCCGCTTCTTCTTTGCAGGACTCCGTTGTTCTGTGAATGTTTGTTCTATTTTTTAGTATACGGTTCTTTTTCTCTCCCGTCAAGCATTTCACGCGTTTTTCTGTTTTCTTTTTTATTTTTTTCCGTTTTCCGCTTTTTTTGCGCAAAATCTGCGCATTCCGGTTAAAACAGCCAAAAGAAGAAGAAGGCTGACGCCAAGTGTGATCCACCACGTTCTGGTCACGGCTGCAATCAGATATCCCACCAGGCAGACACACGCCGTAACGGCCGCATACTGCATCTGCGTCGATACGTGGTTCAGATGGTTGCTCTGCGCACCCGCACTTGACATAACCGTCGTATCCGAGATCGGCGAAATATGGTCACCGCAGACCGCCCCTGCCAGGACGGCGGATACCGAGATAATCATCATCTCCAGATTTGTTCCGGCGGCGAACATGCCCGTTGCAATCGGCACAAGAATCGCGAACGTTCCCCAGGAGGTTCCCGTCGAAAAGGAAAGGAACACCGCCACGGCGAACAGCACCACCGGGATAAAAATACTTGCGGATGCATGGTCTCCCACGACGCTTCCGACAAACTGGGCCAGGCCCATCGCATCACCGACGCCTTTTAAGGTCCACGCAAAGACGAGAATCGTAACCGCCGGAACCATCAGCTTGAAGCCCTCGGACAGGCTGTCCATAAAGCTCTTGAAGGTGATGACCTTCCGCGGCAGATACAGCGCCATCATAAACAGGATCGTCACGACGGAGGCAAAAATCAGACTCGTCTCTGCATCACATCCTGCGAACGCGGAAATCACATTGTCCGCGCCGCCGAGGAAGCCAGTGTAAACCATCGCTCCGATCGCTGATACAATCAGTACGGCAACCGGGAGCACGAGGTCGATGACTTTTCCGTTCGGATTGACCTCCTGCTCGGAAACCTGCTCAAACTCCTCGCCTCCGGTCGTGAAAACATCACCTTTGGCGGCATTATCCTCGTGGAGCTTCATCTGACCAAAATCAAAGCCGGTGTAGCAGATGTAAAAGACCATCGCAATTGTAAGGATCGCATACAGGTTATACGGAATTGTCCGCAGAAACAGCTGGAATCCACTGATTCCCGCATCCGCCGGCACATACGAGTTGACGGCTGCCGCCCAGCTTGAGATCGGCGCGATAATGCAGATCGGCGCTGCGGTGGAGTCGATGATGTATGCGAGTTTCGCGCGGGAAACCTTGTGGCTGTCCGTGACCGGGCGCATGACAGAGCCGACTGTCAGACAGTTGAAATAGTCATCCACAAAAATCAGAACACCAAGCCCCATCGTTGCCAGAAGCGCACTCCGCTTCGTTTTGATCTTCGTCCCCGCCCATTTTCCATACGCCGCCGAGCCGCCGGATTTCGCCATCAGCACGACAACCATGCCAAGCAGGATATCGAAGATCAGAATGTTGATGTTCATGCTGTTCCGTAAAATTTCAAAGAAGCTTGTGAACGCATCCCACGGATGGAAGCCGGTGTACAAAAGGACACCGACTGCCGATCCGATGAACAGGGAACTGTAAACTTCTTTTGTTACAAATGCAAGCAGAATTGCAAGCAGCGGCGGGACGAGTGCCCACCAGGTTCCGATAAACATTGAACCATTCATATTGTCTGTTTTCCTTTCTGCTGTTACGTTCGTTTACACTTCCGGCGTCACAATTTTTCCAGCTACTGCACATGCTGCCGCTGTCTTTGGAGATGCCAGATAAATTTCAACTTTAGAAGT
>ERZ773190.3222-NODE-3222-length-11173-cov-6.385501_pt1 | contig 11173 bp, 8 predicted proteins | sample MGYA00511111_ERZ773190 | MGnify/ENA primary metagenome ERZ773190 (study PRJEB29015, sample SAMEA2737777) | human gut metagenome | biome: human gut; feature: human-associated habitat; material: faeces | place: China | collected 2012 ... | reverse complement strand
TAATCAGAAAATATTTGAAGAATGGCGCTGCGAGCGGAACGGAGTGGAGCGAGCCACCTAGAAAAAAATTTGGAAAATGGCTTTGCCTTTCTGGAATTTTTCGAGTGCCTCTCCATATAGTATATTTTATCGATTTTGGAAGAAATGAGAAAACGGCTTTGCCCCACAACACAGATTTGCACGTTGCATCACTGTGTTGTTGGGGCAAGGCCGTTTTCCTGTTTTGCGAAAAGGCACACTCATTTTCCATTTTTCGCGAGAAATCTGCATTTACGTTTGATTTTTCAGAAACAGGAAATTTGCTGTGCCCCAATAGGGCAAAGATATTTTCCTTTTTGGCTGTACAAAATCCAGCCCCAGAAAGGGGCGCTATCATGCGCAAGCAAATCCAAAAGGAGCGTTGCACAAAAATCAAACTGGAAAAATGCCCGCGCGTCTGCTGTCTGTATGACAAAGTACAACTTGCCGTCGCGCGGATGCTCAACACCGACCCATCCATTGTCCAAATAGAGTGTAACATACCACTTTCTCTGGACGAAATTCCAAATGATGACTTAAACCTGCCGAGCGAAACCTACACAACGGATTTTGTCATTCACTTTACAGACGGCAAAATTGCCGTCCGTGAAGCCGTTTTCCGTTCGCATTTAAGCCGTCCATCTGTTGCTGAACGGTTGGAATTATCCCGCCGCTATTGGCGGCAACAGGGCATTGACGACTGGGGCATCATCATCGACAAGGAGCGTGTACAAAATGAGACAAAATGATTTGCTCAAATCCGACAGTGGCGACCATCTGCGGGTCTTGCTCTACGGCGACCAGCAATCCTACGTCGTCAACTGTCAGCGCTGTAAAATGCCGTTTCCCATCGCCACACAGAATCTTATACAGATGGAAAAGCTACCGCAGGATATGTACCGCCTACTCGCTCTTGATGAAGACATTTCTGACCGTCAGCGCCAGCAGCGTGACCGTCGTGCCGAACTGATTGCACCTCTTATGGTCGAGGAATGTATCTGCGACAAATCCTATCGCAATAAGGTCTTGCGCGAGATTGTCTCCAACGCTTCTACCTCTCGTAAAACTGTTCTGCAATACCTCTGGCTGTACTGGGTTTACCAGTCCAAAAATGCGTTGCTGCCCACAGAAAAGTCTAACGCAGAGAAGCGTCCTTTGTCGTCAGACGAAAAGACCATCCGTTGGGCGCTAAACAAATTTTACTACACCCCACAGCGCCAGAGCTTACAGACCGCTTACAAAATGATGCTACAAGCAAAATATTGTGATGTCAACGGCAAGTTGAAACCCGACTATCCCTCGTTCTGGCAGTTTCGGTACTTTTTCCGGCAGCACCGCGACCCCATCAGTGAGAGCATCAGCCGCGAAGGTATCAAGGCATACCAGCGCAATCACCGTCCATTTGTTGGGGCTGTCAGCGACTATGCGGGCACGATTGGCACATACATGACCGATGCCACTGTTGCGGACATCTACATTGTCAGCCGCCTGTCTCGCCGTCCTATTGGCAGACCTGTTATCTACACAATGGTCGATGCGTACAGCCGTCTGATTACCGGCGTGTATGTCGGCATAGAGGGCGGGCAGTATGCCTTGCGCTTGCTGCTGCAAAACACTTTTGCGGACAAAGTATCTTTCTGCCGTCAGCACGGCCTAGAAATTGACCCGCAGGACTGGCCGAGCCGCCATCTGCCAGCCAAAATTATGACTGACCGGGGAAGCGAATTTCTGGGTGGCCCGTTGGAAAATCTTTGCGAATGCTATGGAATTGAAATTGAAAATCTGCCCGCCTACCGACCAGATTTAAAAGGTGTAGTTGAAAAACTGTTTGATTTGATACAGAGCGCCTACAAGCCGTTGCTGAAAGGCAAGGGCGTTGTAGAATCTGACATACAGGAGCGCGGCGCTCCCGATTATCGCAGACAAGGCACACTCGATTTAGAGCAATTTTCGGCTGTCGTTCTCCGCTGTGTCCTTTTTTACAACTCTCAATATATACAGTCTGGTTTTTCCCGAACACCCGGTATGGTAAGCGTGGGCATCACGCCCACCGCTGCTGCTATCTGGTCGTTCTGCATGGCACAGAACGATTGCCCAGTATCCGTTGCCAGTGACCCAAAGTTGCTTTACGCGCTGCTCCCCCGCGCGGATGGAAAGATAACACAACGCGGATTGGAACTTTTCAATTTGAGATTTTCAAACTGCACTTTTAAGAAAAGATTTGTTTCCGCAGGTCTTAACGGGCGCGAAATCGTCAAAGTCGCATATAGTCCAGATTGCCTTGACATCGTTTATCTGTATGAAGACGGTGACTATATCCCATTCACGTTGGCACAAAAAATGTATTTTGGTAAATCACTCGCCGAAATCGCAGATATGCAACAAAACGAGAAAAGCGAGAGTGCAAATTGGAAACGGCAGGAATTACAGGCGCAAATCGACCTAATGAACGACATAATGCAGATTGCAGACAGCGCCGAGCGCGGCATCAGCGACAAAGGTAAAATCAGCCCACAGATACAGCGCGGACGCGCGATTGCACGAGCGCAGGAGCATATGTCTATGATTGATTTGCTGACCGCAGAGCAAGAGGAGAATTTCAATGAATGCCACCGTTGCGGACATCTACATCGTCAGCCGCCTGTCTCGCCGTCCTATCGGCAGACCTGTTATCTACACAATGGTTGATGCGTACAGCCGTCTAATTACCGGCGTGTATGTTGGCTTAGAGGGTGGACAATACGCCCTGCGGCTACTGTTACAAAATACCTTTGCTGACAAAGTATCTTTTTGCCGCCAGCACAACATAGAGATTGACCCGCAGGACTGGCCGAGCCATCACCTACCGACAAAAATTATGACTGACCGAGGGAGTGAATTTCTAGGCGGCCCTCTGGAAAATCTATGTGAAAGCTATGGAATTGAAATCGAAAACCTGCCTGCCTACCGCCCGGACTTGAAAGGCATCGTCGAAAAACTGTTTGATTTGATACAGTGCGCCTACAAACCATTGCTGAAAGGCAAAGGTGTTGTAGAATCCGACATACAGGAGCGCGGCGCTCCCGATTATCGCAGACAAGGAGCACTTGATTTGGAGCAGTTTTCGGCTGTTGTTCTCCGCTGTGTTCTCTATTACAACTCGCAATATATCCAGTCTGGATTTTTCCGCACTCCCTGTATGGCAAGTGCTGGCATCATGCCCACCGCTGCTGCTATTTGGTCGTTCTGTGCAGCGCAGGACGATTGCCCGGTGTCCGTTGCCAGTGACCCAAAGTTGCTTTACGCGCTGCTCCCCCGCGCAGATGGAAAAATAACGCAGCGTGGGCTTGAATTATTTAATCTTCGTTTTTCAAACTACACTTTCAAAAAAAGATTTGTCGCGGCAGGTCTTAACGGGCGCGAAATCGTCAAAGTAGCATATAGTCCAGATTGCCTCGACACTGTTTACCTGTACGAAAATGGCGACTATATACCGTTCTCATTGACGCAAAAAATGTATCTCGGCAAATCACTTGCCGAAATCGCAGATATGCAGCAGAACGAGAAAAGCGAGAGTGCAAATTGGAAACGGCAAGAGCTTCAAGCCCAAATTGATTTGATGAACGACATAATGCAAATTGCTGACAGCGCTGAGCGTGGCATCAGCGACAAGGGTAAAATCAGCCCGCAGATACAGCGCGGACGCACGATTGCACGGGCGCAGGAACATATGTCCATGATTGATTTGCTGACTGCCGAGCAAAAGGAGAACTTTAATGAACGCTGAATATACAACAAGCCTTTTATACCCCGGCAATCCATACGTCGAAGCCTTGCCGCCTATGCTCGCAGGGCAAGAGCTAATCCGAGCATTGGCATCCGTGCCGTTGTACAGCACCAGTGACCGTGACCGCAGCACCGGGGAGCGTCTGCAACTATTATCCGCGCTCTACGAGTTTTACCAGCCCTTAACGATGACACTAGACCTGTATTGCGAGGTTTACAACGCCATGCAGCACTGTTATGGGCAGTACACACCGCAGCGAGAGGCAGCCTCTCTCCAACAGGGCTACGCCGCCATGCAGGGCAAGGCTGTTGCCGCATCCATCGGCGGCGGCAACTCTTTTTCCGTTGTCGGTGTGTCCGGGCTGGGCAAGTCAACGGCATTGCAGCGTGTTTTGTCTTTGTTTCCCCAAATTATCCACCACGAACGCTACAATGGGCAAATGCTCTGCTGCCAGCAAATCCCCTATCTAGTCGTACAGACCCCGCACGACGGCTCGGTCAAGGCAATGATACTGGACATATATTTGCAGCTGGATGCTCTGCTGGGCACAAGCTATCAGCACTACGCACTGGCTCACAAGCTGACCTTGGATGTACTGGTAAGTCAGCTAAACCAAATTGTCCGCATCAACCATGTTGGTCTTTTGGTGATTGATGAGTTACAGAATATCGCCTATCGAAAGAACGGCATCCGCTTTATCAATTTCCTTGTCCAGCTAATCAACGGTGCTGGCGTCAGCATCTGCATGGTTGGCACACCGCGCGTACTGCACGTATTACAGCAAGAGTTCCGTTCCGCTCGGCGCACGACTGGGCTGATATATGACAGATTGCCGGACGACAAGGAATTTGCCTTGCTGCTGCATGGTCTGTGGCATTATCAATATACCCGCTTTGCAACTGACCTCACACCCGAAATGCAAAGCTGGCTGTATCGCAAGACACAGGGCATCCCGGATGTGCTTGTCAAGCTGTTGTACAACGCGCAAAAGCTGTGCATCTTAGATGGGCGTGAAAAACTAGACCTCGAAGTATTTGAAAGTGCATTTTTGAAAAACCTTGGTATGGTTTCTGACTATATGGCGGAGCTTGCAGCCGTCCGCGTTCCCCGCCCGCAAAGAGAAGTGGAACGCTCCCCGGCAGCGATCCGCTCACCCGAAGCCGCATCTCCCCTTGATTTGCGGGGAACGCTACGCGCTTCTAAAAAGAGCGGCAGACCACCGTTGGAGGCATATAAAGACTACATCAAAGGCGAGGTCGAGTTATGATTCCATTCTTCCCGACACCTTACCCGGACGAGCTATGGTACAGCGTCATTTGTCGCTATCACATCCGCAGCGGCAATCCATCGGTCAAATACTCCATCCGTGAACTATACGGTGCAAATCATATCAACGTACCTGTCGAGTTATGCGGGGCGCTCTCACCCCTGCTTGACGCGCTCCCAACAAAAGACCTCACTGCTAAAGACATTATTATGCAGCACACGCTTTACCCATATTATACCCGCTTCTTTTCCATCAACCGCAAAAAAAGTGCCTATTTGTAGGTCTTTTCACCCTCGGTCTCACAGGTCGGCGCGGTGGTGATTGTGCCGTCATCCCACTTGTGCCCCAGTGCAGGGATGGTCTCGGTCTTCGTTGCGCCGTCGCGGGTGCAGGTGTAGGTCATCACACCCTCCGTCGTGCAGGTTGCCGGAGTCGTGACAACGCCATTGTCGTAATCATGGCCGAGGGCGGCAGTGTAGTCGCGCTTCTCGGTCAGGTTCTTGTCCTGGTCGCAGATGTAGACGGTGTAGCCCTGCTCGGTGCAGGTCGGAGCGACGGTCTGGCCCTTGTGCCATGTCTTATCCAGCACCGGAATGTCCTCGGTGCGGGTCTCGCCGCAAACCGTGCAGGTAAAGGTCTTGACGCCCTTCGCGTAAATCGTTGCGGCCTTGGTGACAACACCGCCATCCCAGCTGTGGGGCAGCTTGGCGGTGTACTCGCCCTTGTAGGTCAGGCCGGGAACCTCGTTGCACTCGTAAATCGTGTAGCCCTCAGATGTGCAGGTCGGCGCAACGACCTCTTTGATATGGTAGGTTTTATCCAGCTCCGGCGTTTCCTCGGTGCGGGTCTCGCCGCAGTTTTTGCAAGTGTAAGTAATTGCACCCTTTTCGTAGTAGGTGGCTTGTTTGGTGACAACGCCCGTGCCCCAGTCGTGACCATTGGGGGCAACATAGTTGTCGTTGTAGTTCATACCGCCCCACTCTTGGCAGATGTGCTCGTCATAGCCCGCTGTCGTGCAGCTTGCGGGGTGCTTGCGGACGACGTAAGTGTAGGTAATGGGCTTCGGCGTAGCCGTGGGTGCAGGAGCAGCAGCCTGTGCAGGTGCTTTGGCCGTATTGGTCGTTTTACCGGACTGACTGCCCTTGTTGGAGCCGGAATTGTTTTTGCCGCTGTTGGCATTACCGCTTTGGGAGCCAGAGGACGAGTCGCCGTTATCGGTGCTGCCCTGCTCGCTCTTGCTGTCGGTGGATTCTTGACAACGGTATTGTTCTTGACATGAAAGTCGAAATCCCCTCGCACATCATGCGTGAGGAAGACACCTGTGAGGTCTTTGGTTCGATTCTGGATTTTGCCGTCGCCGTCAGCAACAAGCAGCCCACGGATAAGAAAATCAAAATTGTGCTGCAAGACCAAGACAACAAGCTAAAGGTCTTTGTCACGGCAAACGCAGCAGTATTTGATTCTGTTGATGCAACGCGCATGACAGAAATCGAGCAAAGCACAACTAAGATACTTTCCGCGTACAATGGCATTGTTTCTGCACAACACGACGAAGACCAAAGCACCATCACATGGAATCTGCTGATTCCTTTGCCGCAGGATAATGAGTGGCTTGCAAGCTACATCTACGATTCCAGCGAGGCTCTTTCAAGCGGTGTGCGCACGGTCAAGCAATAAGTTCCTGCCATAATAATTAAGCGCTGACATGCCATCAGCGCTTTTTTATTTTATCCAAAACGGACAAGGCGTTTGGGTGAGGGCGCGGGCCTCCCGGTAGTGATCCGCTAATGTGGAGACGGCAACTCCCCCGCGCCCCCCTGATGTCAAGATAGGGACAACAATTTTTTCAAAAAAAGCAAAAAAATAAGCCGCATAAAGTTTCCCATTGGGTTAAAACCATTGGGAAGCCCTATGCGGCTTATTCGTACTTATTTTAATTATTACACAATTTCAAATTCAATATCATGAACTTTCGGTTCAATATATTCCGAACACATCAGTGAAACGCTTACTTTGAATTTTCCTTTTCTAGCCGGAACAATATATATCCCATCAAACTCGGTATCATCTTTATGTGGCAACTGATTGCATTCAGCAAATATTGAGTTATCTCGTATAGATATTGATTCAAACACAGAAGAATTGGAGTTGTTAAAAATTGCCGGGTCTATAATCGGCAAGCTTCGAGCTGAGTAGAATGGCTGCATTCCGTCCATACTATTTTTCAACAAGCCATATACTGGATTTAAGTCGCTCATAAAACGTTCCTCTGCCTTTTCAATAGGATTCGGTGGAAGTTTTGGTGCTTTCGGCTCCTTCATTTTTTCGATATCATCAATGTCATATACAAAAATATCTTTTGGAAATACGATTGAGATTCTAATGTCGGTTGCTTTCGCTGTTCCCTTATTAAGCACTCTTAGCTTGAGCGCAACACCACCGTTTGTTATTGTCTTATATACGCTCATCTTGTGTGCATAATCATTTATTTCTTCTTCAGACGGTAGTGCTGCATTGTAAGCCTGCAAGTCCTTTTCTTTTACATACTTTTTTAAATGTGATTCAACGCAACTTAAATCAAGTGGTTCATACTTGTTTTTGTAGCATTCTCCATCATTATGATATAACTGGATCTTGATTGCATTATCTGAGCTATCAATAAGCAATTTTCCATGTGTTTTAAGACCTTTTCCGTCCACTTCTTTATCATCCTGTTGATCCAGCACAACTGCGGCCATCAACTCAGGAACCCGCTTTACAATCTGTGATTTCAACTCAGCATTTTCCTGCTCAAGTTCTCTTATCTTTTTATTCAAACTGAGAATTTCTGCATGACTTGCTTCAATATCAAAGGCATCTCCTCTTATCCACCCTGGACGCTTTTTTCGATCCATTTGCTGATGTAAAGATTCTGAAACCTCTCTAGCAAGTTCGTCAATATTAGTCCACCACTGTACCGTTCGTCCTTTTTTAGCTTCTGTCTTGAAATCAGCCAGCTTTTTTATACTTTCTGGATCTTTTTCTATAAATTCCGGCTTAATTGCCACATCATCATCAATTATGAATACCAGAACAGGAATTTTCTTCTCTCTCGCATAGCGAAATTCCTTTTCCGTATAGCTAATTCCAGCATCCGATCCAGATTCTATTACAGAGCCATATCGCTGTCCCAAAATCAAAACATAATAATCCGAACTATCAATCGTCTCTTGTATGATTTCCCACTGTTCTTCGTCAGCAGCGTTAAACATCTCCATACCAACTGGGAAATGCATCATCGATAGGATGGCATCCCTTACTTTGCTACGGGCTTCTATCAAATCTTTATACGTTGACGAAATAAAAATCTGGTATTTCTTTTCCATGTTATATCACTTCCTTACAAGCTAGTGGTTCATTCCATAACCCATCAATTATTGTAGCGCATATAATTCTACTAATTCCTGAAGAATCTGTTCTTTCGTTCGTCCCACAAGCCCCAACTGTTTAACATCAACCGTTTCATTTTCCATTCGATCAACAAACTTCTGCATATCCTCATACACGCCACTAGGAGTGACAATCTTAACCGTAGGGTCAAGCAGTTCAGTCAAACGAAAAACATCATTTTTATGTTTCTTAATGTTTTTACTATCAACGTGTTCTCCGGCTGCTTTGCGATCCGTCAAATCCATCCATGCTTTCGCCTTGAACGGAATCAAATATGCAGCGTCCAAAACCGTTACTCCATCAACAGTCACTTTCCCCTGCTTCAAGAACTCATAGTAATCATCATCCAAAAGGATTGCAGACAAGCTCGATATATCCTCATCCATTGGCAGCGGTGTCAATACTGCATCATCTGGAAGTTGAATTGCATCCAGTTTTCTAGTGAACAGTTCGATCATTGCTGGATAACGGTTTGAAGTCGGGTGACTGAACCGATAAAACTGCGGCATACCAGAGCTTTTATTACGATGTTCGTATCCAGCCTGTTTTACATAGTCCCAGAATTTTCTTCCAAAAGCCGCATCCACGGCTTCAATAATTAGAACAAGGTCAATGTCTTTTGTTGCACGGAAGTCTAAGCCTTCTTCTGTCATCAAGATGTCACACGCAGTTCCACCGATAATTGCATACTGGCTTTCGTTACCCTTGAACCATTCCTTAAAGCTTTCAATCCCTGTTACCATCTATCTTCCTCCACAGATTATTTAACATTTCTTCTACTGCTTCTTCTACCCGTTCATCTGCATCTTCCCTGAGCGATAATGCCAGAGAAAGTCCATCGACCATTTTTCCCTTCGATAATTTTCGTGGGTCATATCTCCACATTTCAACAGCCACCTGTGAATTTGAGTCCTGTAAATCCTTGGTCATACAGTCATTCCACTGAGATATTTTTTCTGAAGCATAGCACCGAACACTAGGCGCATTGAGCATCGAATACTCCGCCAATGCGAAATATCCGCTCTCCAACAATTCACTCTTTACTTCCTCGCATGGAACATAGACCGTCCTTTTCACAGGATTAAGCAGAACTTTCTCTGCTTTGTAAAATAACTCTTTGGCAGAGTTTTCCGAAAGCAGTATCTTCTGCACTCCATTTTTTCTTGATCGCAGAAATCCCATTCCTTCAAGTTGTTTAGAAGCTCTGGAAATAGACGTTGGTGTCAAATCCAAATCTTTTGCAGCTTGACTTGTAGACAGCTCCTTTGCTCCCTCATAAATATAGTAAAGCAACAGCATCTGCGCCGATGGCAAGATTTCTTCTCTGTCACTCTTTTCTGCATCACAGCGTTCCTGCAAATATGCTGCCATAAAGGGCAGATAAATTTGCTTTCCATCCACAATAAATGCTATTTTCTCTCGAAGCAAATACTCTTTCTGCCGTGCAGTGATCTGTTCCAATACTAAAATCACCGGACAATCCGCAACCTTTTTCACACGTTCCAGATGCTTTTTTAATGTTTCCACCTGCTCCAATTCGGTTTTAGGATACAAAAAAACAGCTTTTTGACCACTCAGAGATACTTTCTGTGAATCATACCTTGTACTGATGAAGTTTGGCAAATGCTCTAAAGCTTTATTTTCATATAGCACTTCAATTCCTAAAACTCGCTTAAGGTATTCCACTCTATCGCCTCCATTCACAACTCTTTTTCTGTATTATAACTCATTTTAAGTTAAGATACAATATAAAAGTTATGATTATCCAAATCCAGCTATTGAAACACCAATATTTTCCAAACGATTTTGCTTTCATTTCACTTCTTGATACCCCTCCCTTACCGTGCTATACTATTATCAAATCAAATATTGAGGGAGTGCATTGTTATGAGCAAAAAGCTTGTTGCCTATTTTTCTGCCAGCGGCATTACCGCAAAAGTTGCCGAAGATTTAGCAAATGCCATCGGTGCAGACATTTTTGAAATCCGTCCCGAAGTCCCTTACACAAAAGCCGATCTGAACTGGATGGATAAGAAATCCCGCAGCACCATCGAAATGAGCGATCCTACCTCTCGCCCTGCCATCGCTGCCAAGCGCGATAACATGGACGAATACGACACCATCTTTGTCGGATTCCCCATCTGGTGGTATATTGCTCCGACGATCGTCAATACATTTCTGGAAAGCTATGATTTGAAAGGTAAAACAATCATCCCCTTTGCCACATCTGGCGGCAGCGACATGGGTAAGACCAATGAAAAACTTGCGCCGAGCTGCCCCGGTGCAAAGCTGCTGCATGGTAAGGTATTCAATTCCTATTCCAGCAAAGCCGACTTGTCCGCATGGGTAGAAACCCTCAGCCTCTAATAGACACATTCCTGCGGAATGAAACACCCGCCTGGTCGAGAAGATGATTATATCAATCCTCTCACCCAGACGGGTATTCTTTTTTCATGCCACTTCTTCCATCCAATTATGCGCCATACTTTTCCAACGCTCTCCGAATCACATCCTCACAGTTAAACTCTATTTTCATCGTTTGGTCGTCATACAGATACACCATGCTCACAAAAGCATCCACACATTCTTTTGTCAGCCCGCCGATGTACGTTTTCTCGCTGGCCTGTTTTGTCAGAGCGCGGATTTCTTCATCCAGTTCATCGGCACACTCCTGTTCTTCCTTTTCTGTCCGT
>ERZ773190.3216-NODE-3216-length-11194-cov-5.719364_pt1 | contig 11194 bp, 10 predicted proteins | sample MGYA00511111_ERZ773190 | MGnify/ENA primary metagenome ERZ773190 (study PRJEB29015, sample SAMEA2737777) | human gut metagenome | biome: human gut; feature: human-associated habitat; material: faeces | place: China | collected 2012 ... | reverse complement strand
CATCCATGCTGTCCGGCTACTTTGACGATGCTGCTGAAACTGCATGGAACGAGTATAAAAAGGGTATCATTGATTTTGCCATTGCCATTGTTGCAGGTGTGACCTACCTCAACTTCAACGGCTGCGGTGTGAATTTCCTGCAGTGGAGTTTCACTCTGCCGTATGCTGTGTACCTGCTGCTGATCGTTATTCTGATCTGGACCAGCATCAATGTGGTCAACTGCACCGACGGCGTGGACGGCCTTTCGGCAAGTGTTGCAGTGGTGACCATCGGCACCTACCTGCTGGCCTATAAAACAGAGCTGGCCGAGTACGGCACCGCAGGCGTTGTGTTCATGGGTGCGCTGCTGGCCTATCTGTGGTCCAACGCAAAGCCGTCCAGCCTGCTGATGGGCGATGCCGGCAGCCGCGCAATGGGCTTCTTTATCGCAATGCTGTCCCTCAAATGCGGCCATCCGTTTGCCTTCCTGCTGGCAGCCATCGTGTTCATCGTGGATGGCAGTCTGGGCATCCTGAAGATCAGCCTGAAGCGCTTTTTGCACATTTCCATCCTCAAGAACACCCGCACCCCTCTGCACGACCACGCCCGCAAGAATAAGGGCTGGAGCGACGAGCAGGTGGTGGCCCGCTGGCTGATCATGCAGTGTGTGGCTTCGGCTTTGCTGCTGCTCATTGTCCGCGGCTAAAATATAGCAATCAAAAAAGACGCTTGGTCTTGTCTGAATATGTTTTCCCGGCAGGGGAGCATACAGCAGTGTATCAAGCGTCTTTTATTTTATAGTTCTATCATTCGTTACAGCCCGGCCTTTTTGGCTGCAGCCTGCACGACATGGCCCACCAGCACCGAGGTGGTCACAGTGCCCACACCGCCGGGTACCGGCGTGATGGCATCCACTACCGGCTCTGCTTCGCTGAACTTTACGTCACCGCACAGCTTGCCCTTTTCGTTCACATGGATGCCCACGTCTACCACGGTCTGGCCCTCACGCAGGCAGTCGGCACCCACGGCACCCATCTTGCCCATGGCCACTACTACCACATCTGCTTCCTTGCAGATGGCGGGCAGGTTCTGCGTGCGGGAATTGCAGATGGTCACGGTGGCGTTCTCGCGGTCCAGCATCATGGCTGCGGGCTTGCCTACCACAAGGCTGCGGCCCACTACGACAGCGCGCCTGCCGGAAAGCGGAATGTTGTAATACTTCAGGATTTCAAGGCAGGCCTGCGCGGTGCAGGGAGCATAGCCGAGATCGGTATTAGTGAACACACCGGCCAGAGAATCGTCCGTGATGCCGTCAATGTCCTTTTCCGGAGCCAGCGCCGCACGCACAGTGCGGTCATTGAACTGCTTGGGCAGCGGACGGAACAGCAGGCATCCGTGGATGGTATCCTCTGCGTTCACCTCGGCGATCACCTTCAGCAGATCGTCCTGCGAAGCATCGGCGGGCAGAAGAAACTGCTTTACCTCCACACCCACCTTGCCGCAGCGGGCGATCACGCCGCGCTCGTAGGAGAGGTCGTCCTCCCGCTCACCCACACGCACCACGGCCAGCGTGGGAGTGATGCCTTTTGCCTTGAGCTGCTCACACAGCGCCGCATTGCGTTCGTTCATAGCGGCTACAACGGGTGCGCCCTTCAAAATCGTTGCCATAATACTTTTCCTCACTTATTCCGCAATTTGTTCGTCACGGATGCAAAAACAGCGTCTGCCCGCGACACAAATTCATCCAGCAGTTTGTCTGTTTTTGCGTCCAACGCAGCAGCGCGCTCACGGTCTGCCATCAGCTTTGTGTTGATGAACACATTCAGGCTTGCGGCCTGCAAGGCTGCCTTGCACAGAGCGGCTGCACAGCCTGCGTCCGAGACGGCCATCACGCTGCCTTTGGCGGTGTATTCTTCCACCAGAGCAATGCCCTCGGCGCACTTTTCCATGATCTCAAGTGGCACGGCACAGGCGGCATCCAGCGCCTTTTCCAGCACGGCGGCTTTGTGTGCAGCCTGCTCTGGTGTGTCCTTGGGCAGGCCGTAGGCCGCAGCCAGCGGCGCAAAGGCATCGGCATCGGCCTGCACCAGCGCCTCCAGCTCTTTGCGCAGGGCATCGGCCTTTGTGTTCAGGGCCTGAATGTCTGCTTCCGCGGCGGCATATTTCTTTTTGCCGGTGGTCAGGTTGCCCACCATATTGCCCAGCGCTACACCGGCAGCACCCACCAGCGCCGCCGTTCCGCCGCCGCCCGGCGTGGGGGCTTTGCTGGCCAGCTCTGCGAGAAATTTCTCACAGCTCAGCTTAGTCATTTCCATTTGTAAATACCCCTCTCTGTTACATAGGCATCCAGCCGCTGGTCGTGCTCGTCTACGGCAGCATGTTCCACCCGCTGTGCCTCAAATGCAATGCCGATCTTCACCGCGTTTTTGCAGCGGGGAAGATACCGGTCGTAATAGCCCTTGCCCATGCCGACCCGGAAGCAGTCTGCATCAAAAGCCGTGCAGGGTACAAGGACCAGATCCAGCGCTTCCGGCAGCAGAATCTCCGACCGGCTCAGGATGGGGGTGCGGATGCCGTACTGTCCCATCTCCCAGCCGTCCGGGCCGGGCACAGCGGCTGTAAGGGAATACGCCTCGCCGCACACCGGATAGGCCAGCGTTTTGCCTTGCGCCTGCGCCTTTTCCGCAAGGGCAGAAAGGTCGGCTTCGGAACCAAACGCTGCGTACAGCAGGATGGTCTGCGCATTCTGCACGGCAGCCAGCTGCCAGAGGAATGCGCACAAAGCGGCATTTGCAGCCTTGCGTTCTTCCGGGCCGAGAGCCTTGCGTGCGGCACGGCCCGCTTTGCGCTGGGTCTGCTTTGCTTCACTGACCGTCACCAGAGAACACCTCGCTTCATCTGAAGGTTGACTGACTTGAAAAATATACAAAAACGACACTGCATTTTTATACAAGTATAATAAACACTTCAGACGAAAAAAGCAAGCCTTTTGGCAAAATGGAAGTTGAAGATTCTGCAGCTTTCTGCTATGATAATGGAAAGCAATTCGGTTCGTGCGCGGAGCAGGGTGGCTTGAAGAGATCCAGAGATCCGGGGCTTTCTCCGGAAATTGAGAGGGGTAGAATATTATGTACAATGAAATGATGGACACCATCGGTCTGGTCAATACCGTTGATCCGGAGTTGGCCGCAGCCATGGATCGCGAGCTGAACCGTCAGCGCCAGAACATTGAGCTGATCGCCAGTGAGAACATCGTCTCTCCCGCCGTCATGGCCGCCATGGGCAGCATCCTGACCAACAAGTACGCCGAGGGCCTGCCCGGCAAGCGCTACTATGGCGGCTGTGTCTATGTGGACGAGGTGGAGAACATTGCCATCGAGCGTGCCTGCAAGCTGTTCGGCGCAAAATATGCCAATGTTCAGCCCCACTCCGGTGCACAGGCCAATCTGGCAGTTTATTTTGCTCTGCTGGATCTGGGCGATACTGTCATGGGCATGGACCTGTCTCAGGGCGGCCATCTGACCCACGGTTCTCCGGTAAACATGTCCGGCAAGAACTATAACTTTGTCTCTTACGGTGTCAATGCCGACGGCGTGATCGACTATGCTGAGCTGGAAAAGCAGGTTAAGAAGGTGCGCCCCAAGCTGATCGTGGCCGGTGCGTCTGCATATCCCCGTGCCATCGATTTTGAGAAGATCGCTGAGATCGCCCACGGCTATGGTGCATATCTGATGGTGGATATGGCCCACATTGCCGGTCTGGTGGCAGGCGGCTATCACCAGAGCCCTGTGCCGTATGCTGATGTTGTTACCACCACCACCCACAAGACCCTGCGCGGCCCCCGCGGCGGTCTGATCCTGACCAACAATCCCATTCTTGCAAAGCGCATCAATTCTGCCGTGTTCCCCGGCACCCAGGGTGGCCCGCTGGAGCATGTGATCGCCGCAAAAGCTGTCTGCTTTGGTGAAGCACTGAAGCCGGAGTTCAAGGAATATGCCCGCAAGATCGTGGAGAATGCACAGGCTCTGGCAGCAGAGCTGCAGGCACGCGGTGTCAAGCTGGTGTCCGGCGGTACGGATAACCACCTCATGCTGATCGACCTGCGTGACGAGGAGTGCACCGGCAAGGAGCTGGAAGCACGTCTGGACAGCGTGCACATCACCGCCAATAAGAACACTGTCCCCGGCGAGACCCGCAGCCCGTTCGTGACTTCTGGCGTGCGTCTGGGCACCCCGGCTGTTACCACCCGCGGCATGGGCGAGGCCGAGATGAAGGTGATCGCCGACTGCATCGCCGATTGCATCTGGCACTACGACGAGAAGAAGGACGAGATCAGTGACCGTGTGCTGAAGCTGACCCGGGATTTCCCTCTGTATCAGTAAATATCGCATTGTTTGAAAGAGGAAGCGCCTTCGGGTGCTTCCTCTTCCTTTTTTGCTGGGTTTGTGTTACCATAAACGCAAAGACAAAAGGAGAAATGACCATGAAGCGTACAGGGCTGTTACATCTATATTACGGTGATGGCAAGGGTAAGACCACCGCTGCCATGGGCCTTGCTTTGCGGGCCATGGGCAGCGGAAAGCGGGTGGTGATCCTGCAGTTCCTCAAAGGCGGCAAAAGCGGCGAGGTGCCGCTTCTGGAACAGCTGGGTGCAAAGGTGTACCGCGGCAAGGCGGGGCAGAAATTCGTGTTCCAGATGAACGAAGCGGAAAAGGAAGCCACCCGCCAGCTGCAGAATGCGAACCTCACAGCTGCCATGGCCGACCCTGCCGACCTGCTGATTTTGGACGAAGCAGGCAGCGCATGGGAACTGGATATGGTGGATAAAGCCCTGTTGCAAAAGGCTGTGCTGGAACGCCCGGCAGAGCAGGAATGCGTGCTTACTGCCCATGCTGCGCCGCAGTGGATGCTGGATGCCGCCGACTATGCCACGGAGATGAAGTGCCACCGCCACCCTTACCAGAGGGGAATTTCCGCCCGGCAGGGCATTGAATACTGACCACGGCAGCAGGATACCGGGTGCATGAGTGAAAAGCGCAAAACCGGGATGGGGTATTTTTCATCTTGCATTTAGCCCACTGGTGTGATATGATGAAGACAAGAAATCATGCGTGCATTTTCTGAGCAGACCCACCACAGAACAGGGAACCGCTCCGCACCGCTGCCGGGCAGTTCCCGACGGCGTTTTGTTTGAAACTGCGGTTAGCGCTTCCTAACAGATTCTGCGTCAACGGGCCGATGCGCGCAGAAGATCTGGAGGGGAATAAAATGATTGAAACGATCGTAAAAGTAGATGGTATGATGTGCGGCATGTGCGAGAGCCATGTCAACGAAGCCGTGCGCAAGGCCTTCCCGGAGGTAAAAAGGGTGTCGTCCTCGCAGGCAAAAGCCCAGACGGTGATCCACTCGGAACAGCCGCTGGACGAGCAGAAGCTGCGGGATGCCATCAATGCAACCGGCTATGAGGTCAAGGGCGTAAGCAGTGCACCTTACGAGAAAAAAGGCTTTTTCTCGTTTTTGAAAAAGTAAGCAAACCTTAACACACATAAGGGAGGCGTATCTGGATGAGGATTCTGGTTTACGGTGCAGGCGTTTTGGGCTGCGAGCTGGCCCATGTGCTGATGCAGAACAAAAAGAACGTTGTCACGCTGCTTGCACGCGGAGAGTGGAAGGAAATGATCGACCAGAAGGGTTTGGTCATCCGCCACTGGGTGCAGCGCAAGACCACAACGGAACGGATCAAAACCGTGGACACTCTCGCCCCGGATGATTATTATGATCTCGTCTTTGTGGTCGTGCAGGCGGGCCAGCTGCCGGATGTGCTTCCTGTGCTCAAGGCCAACAAGAGCCAGTATTTTGTGTTTGTGGGCAACAACCCGCAGGCAAAGCAGGTGCTGGAATTCATGCAGCGCCCGGCGGATAAGATCGCATTCGGCTTTCAGGGCACGGCAGGCCGCCGTGAACACGACCATGTGGTCAGTGTGTACGCCAGTGCTGGCATGACGGTGGGCGGTGCCACAACTCCGCTTTCTGGCACCTTCCGAACCCGGCTCAAGACCGCCTTTGACGGTGCAAAATACAAGCTGACCTTCTATGGCGATATGGATGAATGGCTCAAGTGCCACATTGCATTCGTTCTGCCGGCGTGCTATGTGTGCTATGCCTGCAACGGCGATCTGCACCGGGCCACCAAGCAGCAGCGCGGCGCCATTCTGGATGCCGCCTATGAAGCCTGCCTGATGCTCAAGGATGCGGGCATCCCGGTGAACGATGCCAACAACACCGATAATTTCCAGCCCGGCACATCGGCCCGCCGTAAGATGGAAGCGATGGTGTTTACCATGACAAAAACACCGCTGGGCAGATTGTGCGTTTCGGATCACGCCATGCACGCAGTGTCCGAAATGAAGTATCTGGACGAAGCGTTCGATGCTCTGCGCAGGCAGACCGGCACGGCAATGCCCATGTGGGAAAAGCTGCGCAATGAAATGCCCTCGTGGGATAGCCTGCAGCAGAACCGGAAAGCAGCAAAATAAAACAAAAAAGAAGCAAAGGCACTGCCGCTCCTGTTTTGGGTGCGGCAGTGCCTTTTTGCTTGGGGCTCATTTATTCCAGAAGTCCTGCAGGGCAGCGGCCAGTTCTTCGCAGCTGCGCAGATAGCGGATATGCCGCCAGTGAGGAGGGAACAGCCGGATGTATTCCTGCTGGGCAAACCGGTCGTCCAGCAAAAGCACCGCACCTCTGTCTTCCGGCGTGCGAATCACGCGCCCTGCGGCCTGCAGTACCTTGTTCATGCCGGGATAGCGGTAGGCATAATCAAATCCAAAGCCGTTCTGTGCGTCATAATAACGGCGCAGCATTTCCTGCTGCGGATTTACCTGCGGCAGGCCCACACCCACAATGGCGCACCCGATCAGGCGGCTGCCTGCAAGATCAACTCCCTCACCAAAGATGCCGCCCATCACGCCAAAACCCAGAAGTGTTTCGGCCGGGTCCGGCACAAACTGAGCCAGAAATTCAGCCCGAGCGGCATCATCCAGACGGCTTTCCTGCACAAGGGTGCGAATGCCCGGGTAACGTGCTGCAAAATCTTCGTGTACCTGCCGCAGATATGCGTAGCTTGGGAAAAAGGCAAAGTAGTTTCCCGTTCGGGCCTGCACCAGCCGGGCCAGTGCATCCGAAACTGCCTGCACGCTGGCTTCGCGGTCGCGGTAGCGGGTAGAGATATTCGGCAGGCAATACAGCCCCAGATTTTCAGCCGGGAAGGGACTGTCCAGTGCGACGGCACGTGCATCGCTGCAGCCCAGAACACTGCGGTAGAACGAGGGCGGAGCCAGTGTTGCACTGAACAGCGCTGCGCTGCGCCCTGCGGCAAGGCTGGCATCCACAAAAGGTGCCGGGTCCAGACACAGCAGCTGCAATTCAAGCTCTCTGCCGCGCGCGGTAAGCTGAGTGACAAAGTGGCTGTCGTATCGTTCGGCGGCACGGGTGATGTCCTGTACAGCAAAATAAAGCTCCAGCAACTGTGCATGTACTTCGGCATCCGGGTTCGCTTCCAGCCAGTCCTGCAAAGGTGCCTGTACGGCCCGCAGCGGACTGAGCAGGGCAGAGGGCGGCTCCTGCAAAAACACAGTACTGTCCTGTGCATACAGCGGTTCGGGCAGTTCCAGTGCGGGGGCAGTGTTTTCAGGCAAAAGACTGGTCTGTGCCGGGTCTGCGGCATCGGTCTGGCTGCTGTGCCGGGGTGCAAGCTGTATGCAGGCTTTCCGGGCTTCCAGCAGGGCTTTGTCTGCTTTGGTCAGAGCGGTCTTTAAAGCACTTTTGCCCTTGCCCAATGCGCGTTTTGCCTCGGTCAGGCTGCTTTTACAAAAGCGTGCAGAATACATTGCTCTGGCTCTGTCGGGCAGGTTATGTGCTTCATCGACCAAAAACAACCAGTCACCGGAAGAATCAAAGAACCGTTTCAGGTGCACCACCGGATCGAACAGGTAATTGTAATCCCCAATGACCACATCGCACCACTCGCTCAGGTCTAGCCCCAGTTCAAAGGGACACACCGAAAAACGCTTTGCCGCCCCGGCCAGCGCTGCGCGGTCAAAGCTGCCGGTACCGTCCAGCAGAGCTGTCAGTGCATCCTTGATGCGGTCGTAGTAGCCGTTGGCGTAGGGACAAAGCTCCGGCAGGCAGGCGGGATGTCCCTCTGCGTCCGGATGCAGGCAGACCTTTTCCTTGGCGGTCAGGGTCACACTGCGCAGGGCAAGGTCGGGCTGTACGGCCCGCAGGCGGGCAATGGCATCCTCGGCGGCGGCCTGTGTGGTGTTGCGGGCGGTGAGGTAAAACAGCTTCTCCCCGCAGCCGCTCCCCATGGCTTTCAGGGCAGGGAAGAGCGCACTCATGGTCTTGCCGATGCCGGTGGGGGCTTGACAGAACAGCCGTGTGCCTTTTTTGGAGGGGGCGGCGGTGCAGGCCCGCCAGACCTCGCCCGCCAGTGCCCGCTGCCCGGGGCGGTAGGCTTCAAACGGGAACCGCATGGCGGTCAGGCTGCCGCTGCGGGTTTCCTGCCATGCAAGCTGACGCTGTGCCCAGGGCAGATACCGGTGCAGGAGTTTGTGCAGGAATTGCTCCAGCTCCTGCCGGGAAAAGTGCCGTACAAAGCGGAGGATCCGGTCGGTGTCGATCTGATAATAGGTCAGCCGCACATCCACGGCGGGCAGGTTTTCCTGTGCGCTGTAGATGGCTCCGTACACCATGCCCTGCGCCCAGTGGCAGGGGTTCATGTCCTCGCAGATCTCTTCCTCGGGCACCGCGGTGGTCTTGATCTCGTCAATGGTCACAACGCCGGTTTCGTTGGTAAAAATGCCGTCGGCCCGGCCCTCCAGCGTAAAGCGGATGCCGTCGACTGTATAATCAGCGCAGAGGGGTACCTCGGCGGCGTAACCCTCCCCGGCGGCCTTCTGCAGCCTGCGATGGATGCGGGCACCTTCCAGTGCACGGTCAAAACCGGCAAACCGGCTGTCGATGCTGCCGCTGCGCAGCAGAAACTCCACCAGCTGCCGGATGGGCAGACGGATGTCGGACATGATTTCACTTCCCTTATCATAAAGAACTCAGCAGTCGGGTGACGGCGCTTCCAGCCCGAACAGCTCCGCGCACCGGGCGGCAGCTTCGTCCACCTGGGCGAAGTCCACGGTGGTACGGTAATAAGTCTCCAGTTCGTCGTGGCAGCTCTTGGCCTGTGCCATCAGGGCGGTGGCCTGCTCCAGCAGTTCGGCAGCCGCCCGCTCGTTGAACCGCAGCCGGGCGCGGTAGCCCGCCAGATTTTCCCGGTCAAGGAACCGGGTGCACCGCACGGCCTGCATGCCGGGCAGCTGCACCCGGTGCCACCGGTTGTCGGTGAGGAAGGCCAGCCGCAGCTCCGGGATCAGGATGTGGTCGATCTTATCCTCCGGGTGCATGGCACAGGGGCAGGTGATGATGTGATAGCCCCGGGCCAGTGCCTCGGCACGGATCAGCTCCAGCAGCAGGCGCGACACGGCACCATATTCGTCCCGGAACACGATGAACCGGTCAGCCAGCGCCTGCGCGGTGTGCTGGTAGAACACCTCACCCTTTGGGGTCACAGCAGAGAGCAGCCGCAGCTCTTCGCGGGCGGTGTTCTCGGTGCGGGGCAGCAGCCGGGTACACAATCGCTTGACGTAGCGGCGCACTTTTTCAAAGTTGGCGCTGCAGGCCTCGGCCCGGCGGCTGTCCAGCAGCAGGCTCCCGGCAGAAGCGACATACCGCGCAGCCCGCGCCCGCAGCGCAGCGTTGCGGGCAAACAGCGCCTTGACCTCTTCAGCATGGGGGCGCAGGGCGTCGGCCTGAATGGTATGGTACAGGCTCAGCACTACCTCGTCGGCACCGGGCGCATCCGGCTCTATGGTGTGGGGCGCGGTGGCATCTACGATGGCCCGGCGCTGCCGAACAAAGATCACGCCGTCAAAGCTGTCAGGGTCGCTGGCGCAGTGGATGCACTCCACCGGTTCACCCTGCTGGATGGCCCGGCGGGCCAGCTGCTTCATCAGGGTGGACTTGCCGCAGCCCGGCCCGCTTTTGATCAGCACCATCTGCATGCCGGGCTCCCGGCGCAGCGGCTCAAAATAGCCCTTGAACCCGGCGGGGGTGGTGGCCCCCAGAAAGAAATCGACCCGGTCAAACGAAACACGCTGCATAAAAAACACCTCGCTTTTGCTTTAGAATATGCAAAAAAGAGGCGTGGGGTGAATGAAAATGGAACCCTCTCAGTCATCGCTGCGCGATGCCGGCTCTCCCGAAGGGCGAGCTTTTCGCCATCTGGCTGTTACGCTGCCGAAACCTCCCCCCTTCGGGGGAGGTGGATGCGAACGAAGTGAGCAGACGGAGAGGGTTATTCATTCATAGGTATGCTCACACACTTCGTGGATCTTGTCCCGCAGCGCCACAAAGTCGGCAAAGGCATTGGGCTTGTTCTGCGGGCCGCGCAGCAGGGCGGCCGGGTGGAAGGTGCCCATGAACAGGATGCCGTTCTTCTCAATGAACTGCCCGTGCTCCTTGGTCACCGAAAAGTCGGAACGGATCATCCGCTGGGCGGCGATGCGGCCCAGGCACACCACGATCTTGGGCCGCAGCAGGCGGAACTGCTCCCGCAGCCAGGGCATGCAGGCCTCGCTCTCGGCGGGCAGAGGGTCACGGTTCTGGGGCGGGCGGCACTTGACGATGTTGGCAATGTAGCAGTTCTTTTCCCGGTCCAGGTCGATGGCAAACAGATATTTGTCCAGCAGCTGACCGCTGCGGCCCACAAAGGGCAGGCCCTGCTCGTCCTCGCTCTGGCCGGGGCCCTCGCCCACAAACAGCACTTCGGCGTCCGGCACGCCCTGCCCGAACACCACATTCGTGCGGGTCTTGCACAGCTCACAGCGGCTGCAGGCAAGGCAGTCGGCTTTCAGCGTTTCCCAATCCATGGCGGTTCGATCTCCTTCTGAAACAGTATGATATTTTATTCACAATTTGAAACCTGTTTTCTCTTAAATATTAGCACAAAAACACAATTTTGTCTTGAACTTTTTGCCCGGTGTGTTAGAATAAAGAAGAAAGGCATCCTTGTGTCCAACAGACACGGGGTGTGAATTTTGGAAAGTAAATTCGGAGGTAATCACAATGGCTGATATGTTTGCACCGCTGGTAGCACAGCTGAAG
>ERZ773190.3210-NODE-3210-length-11229-cov-36.855468_pt1 | contig 11229 bp, 8 predicted proteins | sample MGYA00511111_ERZ773190 | MGnify/ENA primary metagenome ERZ773190 (study PRJEB29015, sample SAMEA2737777) | human gut metagenome | biome: human gut; feature: human-associated habitat; material: faeces | place: China | collected 2012 ... | reverse complement strand
CTGCTTGAACAATTTTTACTTCAAAATATTGTCTAGCTTTTTGGGGTCACTTCAAAAATTGGCTGCGGGGAAATTGAAAGCCTTCTGAAAGCAGCAGAAATTATTCTGTTTTTTCTCAAAAAATCGTCCCCTCCCCTGCCGAATTCCAAAAAGCGGCAGAAATAGTGGGCATCAGGGTGGGAAAACCGCCCGAAAATGGTTGGACAACACTGTAAAACCGTGTCTAAAAATTGGTTGGCGAAATATTGGTTGGTGAAATCGTCGATTTTCGACGCTACAACAAAGAGAAAAGACTGTGACATCTTTTTCATCACAGTCTTATGGAGGTGACGGGCAGATTTGAACTGCCGAATGAGGGTTTTGCAGACCCTTGCCTTACCACTTGGCCACGTCACCATAATAAGCAAAAAGCCGGCGTAAACCGGTTCCTTGCTGTTTGTCTGGAGCGGCCGACGAGGCTCGAACTCGCTACCTCCACCTTGGCAAGGTGGCGCTCTACCAGATGAGCTACGGCCGCATACTGCAGTTTCTTTACCCTGAAACTGCAAAACAGGTGGTGCCTCCGATCGGAATCGAACCAATGACACGGGGATTTTCAGTCCCCTGCTCTACCGACTGAGCTACAGAGGCATAATGGCGACCCGGATCAGGCTCGAACTGACGACCTCTAGCGTGACAGGCTAGCGTTCTAACCAACTGAACTACCGGGCCACATGGTGGAAGTTAACGGGCTCGAACCGCTGACCCTCTGCTTGTAAGGCAGATGCTCTCCCAGCTGAGCTAAACTTCCACATAAATGGAGCGGCCGACGAGGCTCGAACTCGCTACCTCCACCTTGGCAAGGTGGCGCTCTACCAGATGAGCTACGGCCGCATGGCGGAGAGTTTGGTTTTGTCGCGCTCTCTCCGGGCGACGAATGCTATTATATGGCATTCGATGTAAAAAGTCAAGCTTTTTTCGCCTATTTTTTCAAAAAGTCATACGTTTACTGCTTTTCTACGGTGTCCGGCCAGTTTTTCAGCAGGTCATTCAGGTCTACTTTGTACTGTTTGCCGCAAAACTGGCAGTTAACCTCGGCAATGGGGTCTTCATCGCGCAGTTTTTCCACCTCTTTTTTGCCAAGGCTGCGGATGGTGCGCTCCACGCGGTCCAGGCTGCAATCACAGCAATAGTCAATGCGGGTGGAATCCAGCAGTTCGGGGTTAAAGCCGTCCAGCGCCATATTCAGGATATCGGGAATACTTTTACCCTGCTGCAGCAGGGTGGTAACGCCGGGCATTGCGCCGATATTCTTTTCCAGGCGGGTGATCTCATCCTCGGTTGCGCCGGGCATGAGCTGCACGATAAAACCGCCCGCGCACTGCACCGTCAGATCCGGGTTGACCAGAACGCCCAGCGCGCAGACCGTTGGTGTCTGCTCACTGATGGCAAAATAGTTGGTGATATCCTCGGCAATCTCACCGGAAACCAGCGGCACCTGGCCGATATAGGGTTCCCGCATACCAAGGTCGCGGATCACATCCAGCGTGCCATCCTTACCCACGGCTGCGCCGACGTTCAGGTGGCCGTCCGCGCGCGGGGGCAGCTCCACGATGGAGTTTTCGACATAGCCTTTTACATCGCCCGCGCCGTTGGAAACGGCCAGAATACGGCCCGCCGGGCCGCCGCCCTTGATCTGTACGGTGACAGAATCAGAATCCGATTTGAGCATCTGGCCCATCATGGCAACACCGGTCAGCAGGCGGCCCAGGGCTGCGGTGGTAACGGCGCTGGTTTTGTGCAGCTGCTCCATTCGGCGCACAATGGCGGTGGAATCAATGCCATAGAACAGGATGCCGCCGTTTTCCGAAATGCCGCGCAGCAGGTTGCTGCTGTTTTCATTTTTTGTTTCACACATAGAATCAATGACCTCCCGAAGCAGGGGTGCGGCGGTTAGGCCGGGGTGCCGTCTGCTTCCTGTGTATACTGCTTGACTGCCGTGATGATCCAGCGCTGGCTGTCCGGCCGGACAGGGCCAAAGCTTTCGCCATCAGCAATTTTGACCGGGTCAAAGCCGTATCTGGTTAGCAGCGCTTTGACGGTATCAAGCGGGTAGCTGTATTCCGAGAAAGATTCATGGAAGTCTTCCCCGGTATCTTTATAGTGGATATCAATGCTGAGGTCCACGCGACCTGTCTGTGGGTCATAGCGGTTGCTCCAGCGGCAGGCGGCGTCATCCTCATCAAAATCAAAAGTCTGGCCGGAAAGCACTTTTTCATGCTTATAGGGTGTGTTCAGGTCAAACACAAAAACGCCGTCTTTTTCCATAAAGAACGCGGCTTTTGCGATGGCCTTTTCAAAGTTTTCCAGCGGACCGATGTGGTTATAGGTATCGAAAGTGGAAACCGCGGCGCGGATGGTCCCGTACAGGTCCAGCTGCAAAAGGTCCTGGCACAGCAGCATGGGGTTGGTCAGCGGCAGGCCAAGGGCATCGGCTTTGTCCCGCAGGACGCTGAGCATCTCTTCCGAAACGTCAATGCCGATCATATCGTACCCCGCCTGGGCCAGCATCAGGGTCAGCTCGCCGGTGCCGCAGCCAAAATCTGCCACAATGCCATCCTGGATGCCGTGGGCTTTCAGCTCCCCGGTCACATAGGCGAACAGCGCATCATAATCGGCTGCGCCGTTGAACTCGTCATAAAAATAGGCAAATTCCTGATACGCCATGGTTTAGGCCTCCGGTGCCAGGCAGGCATCCAGATACTGGCGCAGTTCTTCGACCCCGGTCCCCTTTTCGGCGCTGGTCAAAAATACCTGCTTGCAGCCATAGGGGGCGCAGGTGATGCGGAACTCTTCCAGCTGGGCGGTCATCTCAGATTTTTTGAACTTATCCGCCTTGGTCAGCGCCACAACAAAGGGAATCCGGTGGAAGTGCAGGTATTCCATCATCTGCACATCGTCCGCGCTGGGGGCATGGCGGCTGTCCAGCAGCTGCACCAGCACATTCAGCGCGCGGTCCGCTTCAAAATAGCTGTTGATCAGCTCGTCCCAGCGCTCACGGTCCGCATTGGACACCTTGGCGTAACCATAGCCGGGCAGGTCCACGAAGTAGGCGGTATCCACACGGTAAAAGTTGATGGTTGCCGTTTTGCCCGGCGTTGCGCTGACGCGCGCCAGATTTTTGCGGTTGCACAGCCTGTTGATCAGGCTGGATTTGCCCACGTTGGAACGGCCGGAAAAGACAAATTCCGGGCGGTCGCTTTCCGGCAGCTGGCTGGAAAGGCCATAGGATGCCTGAAATTCACTGCGATTATAATTCATAAATACAACTCCCTTTTCCGGCTTTTCCGCGTTGGTCACATCACGGCAGCAGGTTCCTTGGCGGTGCTCTGCTCGGTTGCGATCAGCTGGGTAGCCTGCGGCATGGTGCGTTTGTGGGCAGCGGATGCTGCGGGCAGGATGAGTGCATGTTTGAGCACCTGAGAAAGGTCACTGACGGGGATGAACTTGACGGCCTTTTTGACCTCCTCATCCACCTCGTACAGGTCGGGCTTGTTGGCTTCAGGGATGAGCACGGTGGAAATGCCCTCGCGGAAGGCTGCCATGCTCTTTTCTTTCAGGCCGCCGATGGGCAGAACATTGCCGTGCAGGGTGATTTCGCCCGTCATGGCAAGGTCGTGGCGGATCGGAATCTCGGACAGCGCAGAAATCAGCGCGGTGGTCAGGGTGACACCGGCGGAGGGGCCGTCCTTGGGTACAGCGCCTTCGGGGGCATGGATATGGATATCGGTGTTCTTGAACTTATCCGGCGCAATGTGGTAGGTTTCGGCATGTACGCGGGCATAGGTCAATGCCAGGTGAGCGCTCTCTTTCATTACATCGCCCAGGCTGCCGGTGATCTCCACCTTGCCGGAGCCGCTGGGGATGATGGAAACTTCGATGGGAAGCATCTCTCCGCCCACGCTGGTCCAGGCCAGGCCGTTGGCAATGCCAACAGCATCGGTGCGGGAAATAAAGGTCGGCTTGACCTTTTCGGGACCGAGCATTGCTTTGACCATGGCAGGGGTAACATTGATCTTATCTTTCTCCCCTGCGGCGATCTTTTGAGCGCACTTGCGCAGCACGGCGGTGATGGTGCGCTCCAGAGTACGCACGCCAGCTTCGCGGGTGTAGCCGTCAATGATCTCATACAGCGCCGCCGGAGCCATGGTAACGCGGGATTCCAGGCCGTTATTTTTGAGCTGTTTGGGCAGCAGATGGCGGCGGGCGATGTTGAACTTTTCCACGCGGGTATAACTGGGCAGTTCAATCACATCCATACGGTCATACAGCGGGCCGGGAATGTGGGAAGCATCGTTGGCGGTGGTGATGAACAGCACGTTGCTGAGGTCAAACGGGATATCAAGATAGTTATCCTTAAAAGTCTTGTTCTGTTCAGGGTCCAGCACTTCCAGCAGGGCGCTGGAAGGATCGCCGCGGTAGTCCCCTGCCAGCTTGTCGATCTCATCCAGCAGGATGACCGGGTTGGAGGACTTGGCGGTATTGATGGCGCTGATGATGCGGCCGGGCATTGCGCCGATGTATGTACGGCGGTGACCGCGGATCTCGGCTTCGTCATGCACGCCGCCAAGGCTCATGCGGGCAAAGTTGCGGTCCATGCAGGCGGCAACGGAGCGCGCAATGGAGGTTTTGCCGACACCCGGAGGGCCGACCAGGCAGATGATCTGGCCCTTGACATCCGTATTGAGCTGGCGGACGGCCAGAATTTCCAGAATGCGCTCCTTGACCTTTTCCAGACCGTAATGGTCATGGTCCAGCACCTTGCGGGCATGGGCCTGGTTCAGATCATCCTTGGTAAAGGTGTGCCAGGGCAGGCCGATGACGGTATCCAGATAACTGCGAATCACGCTGATTTCGGCCTGATTGCCGGCCATTTTGCCAAGGCGCTCGCATTCTTTCAGCAGCTTTTCCTCGCTGGCGGCATCCAGGTGCAGGTCCTGAATCTTCTGGGCATACTTTTCCGCTTCGGCACGGGTATCCTCGGCATCGCCCAGTTCTTCGCTGATGATGTGCATCTGTTCCCGCAGGTAGTAATCGCGCTGGTTTTTATCCATCTGGACGTTCACTTTATCGTCCAGTTCTTTCTCAATGGCCAGCACTTCACATTCCTGGCGCATCACAAGCAGGAGCTTTTCCAACCGGCTGGGGATGGAATTTTCCTGCAGAATGGTCTGCTTGTCCTCATATTTCAGCAGCAGGTTGGCCGGCATGTATTCGCTCAGGTAGAGCGGATTATCCGAGGAGACGATGTTATACACCACATCCTTGGAGATTTGCGGGCTGTAGGAGAGATACTCCTCAAAGCACTCTTTCAGGCTGCGAACCAACGCCTCGGTCTGGGTGCGCTTATCTGGTGCCACACCGCGCACGGGAGCGGGGCGGACATCAGCCTGCAGGTATTTGCCACTGGCATCCAAGTCCAGCAGTTTAGCACGGGACTTTCCTTCTACCAGTACCTTGACCAGATCTTCGGATACACGCAGCACCTGCTTAATTTCCGAAATGACGCCATAGGCATACAGATCCTGGGCAGTGGGCTCCTCGGTCTCCATATCCTTTTGTGCAATCAGAAAAATATTGCTGTTGGCGTGCATGGCAGCCTCGATGGCGGCAATGGACTTCTGGCGGCCCACCTCAAAGTGGACCACATTATTGGGGAACACCACCAGCCCGCGCAGTGCAACCACCGGCAGGTGCATGGCGTTATGGGCCACACGAACCCTTACTTTTGCTTCTGACATATCTTTCCCTCCCCGGGCCAGCTGGCCGCGGATTTTATTTCAAGTACGGCAATCAGCGCTTTGTTCCGGCGTGTTTGCCATGGTTTTATTTTGCTTTTGCCTGCATCGGGCATTCGTACAGCCCACGGATGACCGCGCTGCCGCAGGCAGGCCGCGGCAGCAGCACATTCAACGCAGATGGCAGAACTTCCGCTTTCAACTCCATCACCGGGGCACACTCGCCATCAATTGTGGCAATGATGGGGCGGTTGTCCAGCACCTGCATTTCCACGCTGCGGGCACGGTAAAAGGTCATAAAGCTGCGAAACTCCGGCACGATGGTATCGGCATCCTGCATGTGCCGCCCGGCTTTGTATTTGGCCAAAATTCCCGCAACCTGAATGCGGGAGATGGGTTTGACCAGCACAATATCGAGCAGGCCGTCATCCATGGCTGCATAGGGCGCAGCCTGATAACCGCCGCCGTAATAGCCGCCATTACAGATGGCCGCCATCATATAAGTACCGGTATATTCTTTGCCGTCGATCGCAACGCGCAGCTTGTGGCCGAAGCGGCTGAGCATAGCCTGTAGAATCGAGAGCGTATAGGCTGCTGTTCCCCCGCATCCCGGCAGCCGCCGGAATTTTGGGATGCCATATGCCACCTGAGCGTCCAGCCCGGCGGCGCAGATATCGATTCCGATACCAAGGGATGTTTGCAGCAGGTCCACCCGGCAGGGCTGTGCCTGCAGCTGGGCGGCAAAATCTAAAAAAGGCGCTTGGCCCGCCGCGCCGAAGTTGCGCACATAGTCGTTCCCGCTGCCGCAGGGCACACAGCCGACCGCTACATTCGCGCTGCCTGCCGCGCCCTGAACCAGCTCGTTCAGCGTTCCATCTCCACCGCAGGCATACAGCGCCGCCGGGGTACCGGATGCCGCATACCGGCGGGCTGCTTCGCGGGCCTGACCGGCATACTGTGTGACAACAATTTGAGGCTGGGGCAGCTGGAGCTGGCGGGCCGCCGCCTGGATCTGGGGCACAAGCTCTGCGCTTGCATCCCGTTTTCCTGCAACGGGGTTTATGAAAAATACCTGTTCCACCGCGGTGCTCCTTCTGCCCAATAGGAACCGCTTTGCCCTTCACGGGGGTAGCAGCTCTTATTTCTGGCTCCAAAAATACAGAATATATTGTATCTGGTTTGGCTGTAAATAGCAAGTGCTTACTACAAGATGTTACAATTTGTGCGGATAAAATTCACAAGATGTTCGATTTTGTCCGATTTGTCCGCTCCATTTTTGCCTGCTGTTATTCGCGCGGGCGGGCCAGGGCATCGCGGCGGAACGCCTGCATGGCGGCTTCGTCCTCAAAGCTGGCAATGTACAGCTGGTCCCCCATTTCGCGGGCCAGAACTTCCGGCAGGCGCGGAGCCGCGTTCAGGCAGGAGCGGTACTTTTTCAGCAGCTCCTCATGCGGCATGCGGTAGCGCAGTTCATCGTGGCGGCCCGCACAGCAGCAGTAGCGGTGGTAACGCGCCAGCGGATGGTGCGCAGCGCCGAATGCCACCATATCGGCCCAAATCTGGTACAGGTCCAGCCCGCCGGCATAGTTGAGCATATCCACCGTATAGCCGCCAGCCGGGCGCATGTTGACTTCCAGCCCCAGGATATCCCCCGCGTTGCCCAGACTGGGCTTGGCGGCTTTCAGGCGGAAAAATTCCAGGTGGAAAAAGCGACTTTTGGCACCAAAGGCTTTCAGGGCAGCTTCGCCCATTTTGCGCAGTTCGGGGCTGATTTCCGGTGCAACATAGTACCACATCGGCTTTTTGCCATGGGCAATCTCCATGATGCTGTCCGGCGTAACATGGCTGGCGGCATAGATCGGCTCGGCATTGGCATCGGCCACGCCGTCAAAGGTCACGATCTCACCATCCACAAATTCTTCCAGGATATAGTTGGCCGCATTGGGGCCCTCCTGCTGGAAAAATTTGTTCAACTCGGTTTTATTCTTGAACTTATGGGTGCCGTTTGCCCCCACGCCGTTATCTGGCTTGGCAATGACGGGCCAGCCGACAGTTTTGGCGAAAGCCTGGGCCTCCGTTACATCTGCCGTCACACACCAGCGGGCGGTGGGGATACCGGCTTTCTGGTAGTAGGTTTTCATCACGGATTTGCGCTTAAACTTTTCGATCTCAGCGGATTTAATACCGGTGGTGATATTAAAATCTGTCCGCAGGCGGGCATCCTGTTCCAGCCAATATTCATTGTTGCTTTCTACCCAGTCGATCTTGCCATACTTGAAAGTGAAAAAGCCCATGGCGCGCAGCATTTCATCATAGTTTTCCATGTTGTCCACACGGTAATACTCGGTCAGTGCGCTTTTGAGCAGGGCGGGCAGCGTTTCGTAAGGGGCATCGCCAATGCCAAGCACATTTACGCCATTGGCACGCAGGCGGTCACAAAAATTCCAGTAATTTTCCGGGAAATGCGGTGAAATAAAAACAAAATTCATTTTTCCTGTACCCCTTTTCCGGCCGCCGCAGCGGCATGAAACTTTAGGCAACACCGCACAATTCCCGCCTTGCGGCTTAAGCACCGCTCCGGCAGCTGCGGCACGGCAGCTGCGTTGCCAAAATGCTCGATAAGACATCCAGTATTATCTGCGCTTTTGGCTTGGCATCTGCCGCACCTCGCTCGCCGTATCGGCACTTAGAATTATGCGGTATTGCCTTTATTATAAAGCATCCAACCGCCCCTGTAAACAAAAAACAGGCACAGCCCATTGGCCATGCCCGGTATGTGATAGAACTTATTCTTTGTCCTTCAACTCACCCCGGCAGCGGTACAGCGCGCCCAGGATGAACACGAAGCAGATCACCCAGGTGACCGGCTCACAGAAGCAGACCGCCGTGTAGCCCACCGCGGGCACGATCCACACGCCGAAGATGACCTTGCCGATGAGTTCCAGTCCGCTGGCCAGCAGCGGCTCGATGGTGTGCTGGATGCCCTGCAGCATGTTCCGCACGATGACCAGCACCGCCATGGGCGGGATGACCGGGGCGCTGATCTTCAAATACAGCACCGCGTTGGAGATGATGACCTCGTCGTTGGTGCCGGTGATGGCCCGCACCGCCGGATCGCTGAGGAAGAACACGAACAACATCACGAACACCCACCACACAAAGTAGATGCCCAGCGCCGTGGTCACGCCTTTCATGATGCGGCTGCGGTGTCCCGCACCCAGGTTCTGGCTGCTGTAGGTGGCCACGGCGATGCCCAGCGCACCGCCGGGGATAAAGAACAGTTCCGCAAAGCGGCGGGCGGCGACCTGAGCCGCGATGTAGGTGCTGCCCAGCGCATTGATACTGCTTTGCAGTACCACACTGCCGATGTTGTAGATGGCGCTCATCAAGCCCATGCTTAGGCCTGCCCAGAACATATTGGCGGCAAATTTTTTGCCGTTGGCAAAGGCGTTGCGGGCAAAATGCAGGGCCGGGTAGTTGCGGATGATGTACCACCCGCACAGCACCGCACTGATGCCCTGGGCTACCACGGTGGCAGCCGCCGCGCCGCCCACGCCCAGCTGCAGTGGGCCCATAAAGGCGATGTCCAGCCCGATGTTGAGCACCGTGCTGAACAGCAAAAAGTACAGCGGCGTCAGGCTATTGCCAATGGCCCGCAGCAGGGCGGCTTCCATATTATAAGCCATCGTCAGCGGGATGCCCAGCAGAATCAGCGTCAGGTAGGCAAGGGCCCCATCTATCGACGCTTCCGGCACCTGCAGCAGCACCAGCAGCGGACGGCGCACACCAACGAAAACCACCGTCAGCACAGCAGCCGTAGCCCCGGCCAGCGCCAGCATCCAGGCCGTGGCGCGGCGCACGCCCTTTTCATCACCTGCGCCAAACAGGCGGCTGACCGTCAGCGCCAGACCGTTATTCATGCCGAAAGCAAAGTTCATAATCAGCCCGTACAGGGCAGCCGTAGCCCCGATTTCCGCCAGGGCAGCGTCCCCCAGGATATGCCCGGCCAAAGCGGTATCCGCCAGATTATAGAACTGCTGCAGCAGGTTGCTTAAAAACAGCGGTGCCGAAAAGTTCAGCAGCAGCCGTACCGGGTCGCCCCGGGTCATATCGGTAACGCGGCTTTGCGCGGTAGCCATAATGCGTACATCTCCTTATACAAAAAGGGCAAAATCAAAGACCAGTTTATTGTATCACGCCGCCACAGCCCATACAAGAGAAAAAAGCGCCCGGTTTAGACAAATATCCCGCCAAAATGTTTTTTGCCCTCTCTTGTTCCCAAATTTAACGATTCAAGGAAATTGTAATTGCTTGCGGGCAATTGTGCAGAAAAGACACAAGCCGGGCCGAAATTTTGTGTATTTGTGTAGGAAATAACAGATGCCGTAAATTCTCGTCATTTTGTTAGAAAACCCTGTTATTATCTTGTCAAATCCGAGAATTGCATCGGTTTTTGGGGCGTGCTATGATGAATATGTTGAAAACGCTTACAAAGTGTTGCATCCCACAGGAGGTATTTCTTGACTATTTATGATATAGCCCGGGAAGCCGGGGTCTCGATTGCCACGGTCTCCCGGGTGATGAACGGCGGCAAGGTGGGCAAAGCCACCCGCATCAAGGTGCAGGCTGTGCTGGACAGCTGCGATTACCAGCCCAGCCAGGTAGCGAAAGGCCTGGCCACCCGGCAAAGCCGCTGCGTAGCCGTTATGACGGTGGACATCCGTGATGTACACCACGCCGCCATCGCCTATGAGATCGAGCGCACGATGGCCACCGCCGGGTACAGCACCATCCTGTGCAACCTGGGCGGCACCCCCGCCCGCACCGGCGAGTATCTGCGTACGCTGAACGCCCAGCAGATCATTGGCGTATTCTTCGTCGGTTCCATATTCGTGACACCACAGTGCCGCGAGTACATTGCCAAATATGTTCCCAATATTCCGATTTTGTTTGCCAACGCGGTTCTGCCGCTGCCCAACGCCTACGGTGTCCTTTCCGATGAGGAAGACGGCACCTACCACGCCGTCAAGCGGCTGGCCCAGGCCGGGCGGCGCAACATTGCCTTTGTCAATGATGACGACCGAGAGTGAGGAGCACAAGCTGAACGGCTACCGCCGTGCCATCCGGGAATACGGTTTGACGGAGCGCTGCTACCGGGCCGAACGTTCCATCGAGGGTGGTCAGTTCGTGACCACACACATCCTGCAGCAGGACCCAAACACCGATGCTATCGTCTTTTCCGAGGATACCACCGCCGTGGGCTGCCTGCACGCGCTGCAGGTCACCGGCAAGCGCATCCCGGACGAAGTCGCCGTCATTGGCTGCAACAACAGCGTCTACTGCACCATCTGCTACCCGCAGCTGACCTCCATCGACAACAGCCTGCACGAGACCGGCCGCATGGCCGCCAAGCAGATGATCCGCCTTTTAAACCACGAATCCGATGTGGAAA
>ERZ773190.3206-NODE-3206-length-11239-cov-2.768687_pt1 | contig 11239 bp, 10 predicted proteins | sample MGYA00511111_ERZ773190 | MGnify/ENA primary metagenome ERZ773190 (study PRJEB29015, sample SAMEA2737777) | human gut metagenome | biome: human gut; feature: human-associated habitat; material: faeces | place: China | collected 2012 ... | reverse complement strand
TCCTTATCGGCTATATTTAAAGAGAAACCTTGTATACACGTTTATTTAAGCTTTGCAAAATGTTCTTTAGCAAATTCCATATCCTGAACCGCCTCAAGAGTTCCAACATAATTTCCCTGCTTGTCCCTTACCGCAATATATTTAACAAGCATAGTCCTTCCTTGTTTATCCATCCAGACAGATACTTCATCAAGTGTTCCTATCCTGAATTCTTCTATAATTCTTCTGACCTTTGCCTCAATCTTTGGTGGGTGGCACGAGAATACCTCCCTGTCAATTGCCATAACAGGTCTTTTAAATACCTTTGACCCTTCATTAAAATATCTGTTGATATTATCTTCATCAACAAATGTTATCTCCATTGGTATTGCATTAAGCAGTGCCTCAAGCTGCGAAAGTGTCATATGTCCGCCTGCCATATATAACTCATTCTGAACATCTTCTTTCTTATCAGATTGTTCTGACACTTCAGGTTTATACACATTTTCTACTTCTTCTGCTTTCTCCCATCTGTCTGATACTGTATCAAGGCACACGGCATAATCTTTGGAATCGTGATATATTCCAATCCACTCAGCTTCCGTAAAATTAGCGGCACAGTTAGGATACAATATATTATCTTCCTTATATATCATCTCCTCTGCCCTCTTTATAACATTTTCTATTCTTTCAATTAATTTACCGTCCAGACTTTTACCATTATTGTTATCCGCACTGTTATTATTGTCTGCTTTGCTACTGTTATTACCGTCCATGTAATTTAACTGCTTTGCTATGTCTGACAGCTCATCTCTTATCTCATCATCAACTGTCCACATAACCGCCGAAGGTCCGCTGATTTTATATCGTACATTAAGCACCGGATATAACAAATCCCCTTTCTTGGCATAATGAATAGATAACTCCCTGAGCTTATATATCTTCTCTTTCAGTGCCTTTATATCAATATGTCCGCTTGTAATATTTTCTTTAATATCATCAATAACCTGCTGGATTGCCTTATTTTCTTTCACAAAAGTATTTAATGGGTGGCCGCTTATCATAGCCAGTTTATTAAAAATGCTTTCTCTGTCTTTACGCATATCTGCAATGGCACTCTTAGTCATACCTTTCATTGTGTCATCATAGTACTTTTTCATCTCTGATATTTCATTTTCCGCCTTGGCTATTCTTTCTTCCTTAGTCGCACCGTGAAATAATGCTGAGTGAACATCACACAGCTTTGAAACCTCTGATATAGGTGTTCCCTCTGCTATCAACGCCTGCTCCGCTTCCATAATCTCTATTGGATTGACATCATTGAATTCCTTAACAAAATCTTTCTTAACATTCTCAAGACTTTCACCATCACCAAGTCTTTTAAGATAGCCTTTAATCTGTTCTGTCCTGTTCATATAATTCCTCCATTATTTTTATTATATTTTTCAATCTATCTGCTGGTAATTTATCAGCTTTATATATAAGCTGGCTGTTATGCTTATATGTGCATCATATTATAATCTGCTTTATTATCTTGTAAGCTTACAGTCACTCTTACCTGTATATCTTGTAAGACCACAATTACACTTATCTGTATGTGGATTATTAGTATGTCTGGATTGTAACATCTTCATTCCGCATTAATATGTTGTATTTACAACACTTTCAAGGTTAATATTCATATCTTAATTGTTTTGCTTGTTAATAATCCTGCTTTTATAATATAATACTTAGGACGATTAACGATTGTGGGGTGAATATTTTATGAAATATGATGTAATAATTATAGGTGCTGGTCCGGGCGGAATATTCTCTGCTTATGAGCTTATGAAGAAAGCTCCTGATTTAAAGGTTGCCGTATTTGAGGAAGGTAATACTTTAGAGAAGAGAAAATGTCCAATTGACGGAAAGAATATCAAATCCTGTATCAAATGCCCAACCTGTGCCATTATGAATGGCTTTGGCGGTGCCGGAGCATTTTCTGATGGCAAATACAACATTACTAATGACTTTGGTGGTACTCTTTACGAATATATCGGCAAGGAAGAAGCTATTGGCCTTATGAAATATGTTGATACCATCAATACTTCCCACGGCGGTGAGGATACGCATATGTACTCAACTGCCGGTACTAAATTCAAGACTTTATGTATGCAGAACAAATTAAAGCTTCTTGATGCTTCTGTAAGACATCTTGGAACTGATATTAATTATATTGTCCTTGAAAATATGTACAATGAAATGAAGGAGCATATTGATTTCTACTTTAATACTCCTGTTACTAATATTGAAATAATCGATAATAATTACCGCATATATTACAAAGATACCTATATGGACTGCAACAAATGTGTTGTATCAGTTGGAAGAAGCGGAAGCAAATGGATTGAAAAAGTCTGTCAGGACTTAGATATTCCAACTAAATCAAACCGTGTTGATATCGGCGTAAGAGTTGAACTTCCTGCTGTTATATTTGCACATCTTACAGATGAATTATACGAAAGTAAGATTGTATACAGGACTGAAAAGTTTGAGGATTTAGTCCGCACCTTCTGTATGAATCCTAATGGTATCGTTGTTAATGAGAATACTAACGGCATTGTAACTGTTAATGGACACAGCTATGAAGGCAGTGATAAACAGACTGAAAATACTAACTTTGCCCTGCTTGTTGCAAAGCACTTTTCTGAACCTTTCAAGGACAGCAACGGATATGGTGAAAGTATTGCACGTCTTTCTAATATGCTTGGAGGCGGTGTAATTGTCCAAAGATTCGGTGACCTTATACGAGGCAGACGAAGCACAGATAAAAGAATTGAAGAAGGACTTGTAAGACCTACTCTTTCTGCTACTCCCGGCGATTTAAGCCTTGTTCTACCTAAGCGTATACTTGATGGAATAATAGAGATGATTTACGCTCTTGATAAGATTGCTCCGGGTACTGCCAATGACGACACTCTTTTATATGGTGTTGAGGTCAAATTCTACAATATGGAAGTTGAGATTGACAACAACCTTGAGACAAGATATAAGGGCTTATACATAATTGGTGACGGAAGCGGCGTTACACATTCATTATCACACGCTTCTGCCAGCGGTGTATATGTTGCAAGAAAGATTATTGAAGAAATGTAAGTTAGATAATATTAAAATAAATAAGGGAGATTGTCATAAGACAGTCTCCCTTTGTCATTTAATCAAGTTTTATTATTTTGGCACCTAACAAATCAGCATCATCAGTTCCATGAGTGGCAATAAGCAAAGTACGGTTGTTACGCATTTTTAATATATAGTCTATTACATTTAACTTAGTATCCTTATCTAAACCTGTGAATGGTTCATCAAGTATTATAAGTTTCCCGGGATATGATAATGCTCTTGCAAGTGCAACCCGCCTTTTCATTCCACCGGATAATTCCGAAAAACGTTTATAACGATGTTCTTTTAACCCAAGTGTTTGTAAGAGTTCTTCTTTATTTAATGGATTTTTACTTAAATATTTTCCTACATCAATATTTTGTTCAACATTTAAATGTGAAATCAAATTATACATTTGAAAAACATATCCGAGATGCTTTCTTCTATACTGTGTGAGACGCTTCTCATTCATATCTGCTGTCTTTTCGCCATCTATTGATATGAAACCCTCGTCTGCATCGTCAATACCACCAATTATATTAAGCAGTGTTGACTTACCAGAACCTGATGGGCCAAGTAATACAACGATTTCCCCTTTATTAACTTCTATGTCAATACCATTCAGTACTTCCACCCGGCTCTCGCCTTCTCCATAATGCTTTTTGATTCCCTTAATCTCCAAAAACATATTTGCCTCCTTCAGACTCACTTTTTCACATTCTTATATGAGCAATCGTTCATATGTTCATTATATTACCACTTCAAAATTTTGTGTCAATATATGATATTTTATCGTTTTACGGCACAAAAAAAGCAAGCATCGGTTAGAATGCCCTAACCGTGCTTACTTTATCACATTTCACTATATAATTCACTATATCTTATTGATAAATATTATCAATAAACAAATTGCATTTTTACTTATCTTTACCTGTCAACTCATCAATAAGCCTTATTGATTCCATAATCATACTGTCACAATGAGCCTTCTTCTCACCACCCTTTAAAGCATTGTCTCTTAAAAGGTCAGCACAGTTAGTCATTCCATTGTGATTGTCCCTTATTGTTCTCTGAAATGCTCCGACAGCACCCGGACTACTTACACCAAGTGCGCCGAGTACCATAAGTCCCCCGGTGATTGCACCGCATGTTCCTCCACATTTCATACCGCCGCCAAAATTACAACCAAGACATTCTGCCTGTGACTCAGTTAAACCTAAATCATCAGCATATGCCATCATAATAGTTTCGGCACAATTATAGCATTTCTGCGGTGAACGCAGTTCCTTAGCTTTCTCTATATGTCTGTTCATACTCATTCCTCATCCTTCATTATTTATCGTATTACTCATTACTGTTCCATAAAGCCAAACTTTTTCTTCTTGACTCTCACAAAGAAGAACACACTTAATGCAACTGAAGCAAGTTCCGCAATCGGCCATGCCCACCATACAAGATTAACATTCCCTGTTCTAGAAAAAATATAAGCACATGGCACAAGGAATATTATCTGTCTGACAAATGATACAAGCATGCTGTATATGCTGCTTCCAAGTGCCTGAAAGAACGAACTGCATATAATACATATTCCTGCAAATATAAAACTTATTGATATAGTCCTTAAAGCAGGAACTCCCATTCGTATCATATCTGACGATGCACTAAATATTGACAGCATTGGAACCGGGAATATCTGAACTGCAATCATAAAAAGTATCATTATTATCTCTGCATACATTACTGCAAGCTTAAGTGTCTGTATAACTCTGTCTTCTCTCTTGGCCCCATAATTAAAAGCTATTATAGGAACCATTCCACTGTTCATACCAAATATTGGCATAAATGCAAAGCTCTGCAGCTTAAAATACACACCAAATACAGCAACCGCTGTTGATGTAAATACAACCAGAATCTTATTCATGCAGAATGTCATAACAGAACCAATTGCCATCATAATAACTGATGGAATTCCTATGAATAAGATATTGCAAATTCTTTTTCCTGATGGTCTGAATCCCTTAAAAGTAATATGTATCTCTTTATTAACCTTAATATTAAATATCACTGCCATAACGGCTGCAACAATCTGGCCCGCAACCGTAGCTACTGCTGCACCTACAATACCAAGCTTTGGTGCACCAAACAGACCAAATATAAGTATCGGGTCAAGAATAATATTAATTATTGCACCTGTACCCTGTGTAATCATGCTGTAAAATGTTCTTCCTGTAGCCTGTAATAACCTCTCAAATATCATCTGGAACAGGCAACCAAAGCTGACTATAAGAATAACTGAAAGATAATCATAACCATAGTCAGCTATCACTTCATTAGCACCCTGAATAACAAAAAACTCTCTGGCAAAGAAAAGCCCTATGGCAAGAAATATTATATAGCTGCAAGCCGTTATGAATATACCCTGCACAGCCATTTTATCAGCTTCTTCATGCCTTCCTTCTCCTAATGCCCTTGAAAGCAATGCATTAGTACCTACACCCACGCCGCCTGCAACACCAATCATAAGATTCTGCATTGGAAATGCCATTGAAACCGCTGTAAGCGCTTCCTCACTTATTCTTGCAACAAATATACTGTCAACAATATTATACAGTGCCTGTACAAGCATTGATATCATCATTGGCAGAGCCATATTAATAAGCAGCTTATTAACAGGCATTGTACCCATTTTATTTTCTTTCATTGTATTACTCATAAAATTCTTCTCCCTTATTCTCCTCGTCAAAATATTCATATTCTCTCATATTATCTTTGGTTTTATTCTGCTCATCAATAGCATTGCCAAGACCCTTCAATGCTGAGAAAGGCAGGAATATCTTAGCTCTGCTTTCCATATCCATTCTTGGTCTTTTACTCGGTACCGGCCATTTCATATTAATTATATCATCATATTTTCCCATAAGCTATGCCCTGTGACCTCCAATCTGACCGTTTCTTTCAATTGCAGTCGCCTTGTTCTGCAGATTATTAGCTTTCATCACCGCATTCTTACCATATTTTTTCTTAATATCAAGCATTGCATGCTGCATCTTCTTTTCGCGTTCAAGCTGTGTCTGGTCTGTAAACATATCAAACTGCTGAAACCCCTCATTAGTAAGATCGGCAACTGTAAGATTTAACTTCCTGATATACAGCTTTCTGTTAGTGTATTTATCATATATATCAAGAAAAGCTTCTCTTAACTGTTTTGATGAAGATGTACATGTCGTAAGTGAAACAGATTTGTTAAGTCCCTGTGGAACTTCTCTTCCATATCTGTCTACATGGATTTCACCATTGTAGGTTCCTTTATCAACATTTACCCTGTCATAAGTTACATTTAACGCAATTGAATCCGTCACAAAGCCTTTATCTACTAAATCAAGTGCAAGCTCATCTGCCATCTCTCCAACTACAATCCTTGCATCTTCAAATGTGTATGGTTCTTTTAACACCTGTCCTGAACACAGGCTGCTCGCCTTGGGCTTATATTTCTTAATATCTGCAATTGTACATGGTTCATATCCCCATGCGTGATCTATAAGAATCTCCGCATCTACACCAAACTGCTTATACAGCCAGTCCTCATCTTCAAGAGACATTCTCGCAATATCCCCCATAGTCTTTATCCCATGTTTTTCAAGCTGTCTTGATATTCCTGGTCCAACCCTCCAGAAGTCAGTAAGAGGTGTATGACCCCATAACATTTTTCTGTAATCATTAACACTTAATTCTGCGATACGCACACCCTTGCTGTCTGCCTGTATATGCTTTGCAACTATATCCATTGCTATCTTGCACAGATACAGATTAGGTGCAATTCCTGCAGTAGCCGTTATTCCTGTCGTATCATACACATCCTCAATAACTTTTGCGGTAAGCTGTCTTGCCGTCATATTATACAGCTTCATATAATCTGTTGCATCAATAAATACTTCATCAATACTGTATACAGTTATGTCATCCTTGCTGAAATATTTAAGATATATAGAATATATCTTTGACGAATATTCTATATAAAGTCCCATTCTTGGAACTGCTACTATATATTCAAGCTTCTTTCCTGTGCGTTCCTCTATTTCTTTTGCCTTCTGTTCTACCTCAAAAAGCCTGCTTCGTCCGGAAAGTCCATATTTCTTAAGAGAAGGAGTAACTGCAAGACATATTGTTTTGGCTGTTCTTGATTCATCAGCTACAACAAGATTAGTGGTAAGCGGGTCTGATTCTCTTTCAACGCACTCAACACTTGCATAGAATGATTTAAGATCAATTGCAATATATACTCTTTCCATCACATTCTCCTTCCCGAATTTCAGAAAGACACACCAGCTGTTACCATACCAGTGTGTCTTTAAAATATACATTTTATTCTTTTATTACATTGTTATAAGCTGCTTCATTATATCAACCGGAACGTAATAACTTACTCCTAAAGGATTAATAACTATCCCTGAAGCACCCAATTCCTTTACTGTCTTAAGAAGTTCCATATATGTGTAAAGCATATCCTCATGCTTACCTGCATAGCATTTTTCCATCTCTAAACCATCTGTAAATACTGGAAGTGCAAGAACTTTCTCACCTTCTTTGTGGCTTACTTTATCAGTAATATCAACATATGGATGTGAAATTGATACCTCTTCATCTGTCTCTTCCTTAGTACAAGGTACCATGTAATCTGCATTACGGATAGCTTTCTTAAGTTCTGCTTCTTTATCTCTTAAAATTGCTGCCTTAGCAGTTGAATCCCCTGACTTTCTGTACTCCTGGAAGAACTTGATAAGTGCATTCTGAAGTCCTGGATTAGTCACAAAATCTTCTCTTATATACTGGTCATATGCTCCAATCTCTTCTCTTGAAACAATAAGCTCATTATCCCTGCCATCTGTAAATCTGATATTCCTGCATCCGTTACGATATAAATGAGCTATCTCATACTGCATTGAATCCTTATCCTCAATACCATATGAAATGTCATATCCATATTTTCCAAGCTGTTCTTCTACTCTGGCATGATTAGTATAATCATATAATACAACTATATCATCATCAACCATATATGGATAACCTGTGCTGTCACAATATATTGTCCATAAGTGGTCAGCATTAAGAAGCTTATCTACAACAATCTTTCTATACACATTACCTATTTCATTAAAATATCCTTCATCATTGACATTATTCTTTTCCTGTGCCTTCTTGATAAGCTCTGGAAGAACTTTAGTAAGAACTTCTACTCCGTCTGTAATTGAAAGTCCGGTTACATACTCAACACCCTTGTCTTCATCCTTAAAAATGTGTCTTATAATGTCCTGTGCTTTAATTGAATCCATTAAACTCTCCTCCTGGTAAAAGCATTTTTAAATGTGTCTGAATCACTATTATTATCTAACAATAATGCCAGCATAATTCTCGCTTTAGTAGGCGATATGTCTGTATAGAAGATACTATCTCCACAGTCTGCAAAATCACCTTTCATATATGCATCTTCACTACATGATACTACTACAATACCCGCATTCTTTCCTGATACAGCTTCTGAAAGTTCTTCTGAAAGTTCTCCATCAGCAGTTGAAGAAACTATAACTATAGCATCATTAAGATACATTTTCTTATATAATGCATCTGCATCAATTCCAACATAATCATATACAATATCTATGTTGTCTAATCTCTTAGTGTTCGCGATATCAAATATCATATAATCATTAACATTAACAAAAAATCCTTCTGGTAACTGATTATCGGCATTATCTGTCTTATCAAGTTCTTTATCAATATACTTCTTTGCCTGCGCTACCTTATAATCCGGACTGCCGTTGTTATAATCATATGGTATTATCACAAGAGGTTTATCATCCTTAACTGTAAGCGACAGAAAATATCTGACATCTTCTGAGTATTTCTTATTGAGAACAAGAACAACTCCGTTAACATCTTTATTATTCATATCTGAATTAATGTCTTTAGCTATTGCCAGCATTCCATCAATGGAATAATCTGTATTATCTTCTGTTCCATACACACGTATATCAGGCTCACTGTTACTGTCATCTTTGTTATCATCTGCAGATTCTGATGTTGTTTCATTATCTTTATCTGAATTATCCTGTCTGGTTTCGTCCTGAGAAAGAATGTATTTCATCGGATTCTTTAGCATAGTGCTGCATCCAGTCAGTGTCAGAATTGACATAAGTGTAACCATTGCGATTATACAACATTTTTTACTAATCATACACAAAACCTCTTGTTAACCTCTGCCGTAATATCTTACATATCAGATTATAGTAAGAATTCCAAGTGATTTAAGAAGAAGAAGGAATAAAAGAATTGGAGCAACCCACTTTACCATAACTGTATAAAGGCCCTTTCTTCCCATCTTAATTCCTGTTTTCTCAACTTCATCTATAACAGTCTTTGGCTTAAGTATCCATCCAATAAGTATACATGTTCCTATAGAAACTATTGGCATAAGTACATTATTGCTGACATAATCCATAATATCAAGCACCTGTGCATGTACTCCGTTAGGAAGCTTAATATCAAAGAGCAGCTTATTATATCCTAAGCATACGATAACTGCAACAGCTATACAAATTACAGTTTCTATTGCTGTAGCCTTGTTTCTGTTTAACTTAAATTCATCCATAAAGCTTGAAACAATAGCTTCCATAATTGAAACTGCACTTGTAAGGGCTGCAAAGAATACCATTGCAAAGAATATTGCACCAATTACATTTCCTGCAAATCCCATAGAATCAAATACTTTAGGAAGCGAAACAAACATAAGACTTGGACCTGATGCTGTCATTCCATCTCTTCCCATGAATACAAATACAGCAGGAATAATCATTACACCTGCAAGAAATGCAACTAATGTATCAAATAGCTCAATCTGGTTAATTGACTTTCCAAGATTAGCATCATCACTTACATATGAACCATATGCAATCATAATACCCATAGCAACACTTAAACTGTAGAAAAGCTGTCCCATTGCATCCATAAGAACTGTACAGAACTGCTTAACAGTAATTCCTTTCATGTTAGGAATTACATAAGCACCTAATCCCTGTAAACCTGTTCTTGTTGTGCCATCAATGTCTGTATATGAAATTGTAAGTGAATATACAGATACACCAAGAACAAGCACAATAAGTAATGGCATGATTATCTTTGATGATGATTCAATACCGCTGTTAACACCACGGAATATAATAAATGCAACAATTATTGTAAACACAAGCATCATTATGATTGGCTCTGCTGTCTGACCGATAAATCCTGAGAAGTATCCGTCCTGTGCTGCTGCATGTCCATTACCTGTAATATAAACAAGAAGATACTTAAGTACCCATCCACCGATTGTTACATAGTATGGTAATATCATAATAGGTACAATACACGCAATAATACCCAGTGGCTTCCACTTACTCTTTAACTTGCTGTAAGCTGTAAGCGGACTCTGCTTTGTCTTTCGTCCAATAGCAATTTCTGTTGTGAGTAGAGTAAAACCAAATGTTAATGCTAAAACAATGTAAATAACGAGGAATAATCCTCCTCCATCTTTAGCTGCCAAGTAAGGAAATCTCCATATGTTACCAAGTCCTACAGCACTACCCGCTGCCGCAAGGACGAACCCTATAGAGCCCTTGAATGAATTACGATTTTCGTTCATTTCATAACCTTCCCTTTTTTAAAATATACTTATAAATTATACCTAATAATCTATATAAGGTCAAGGAAAGCGTTACATCATATTAGTCTTCTCTACATACAATATATACATTGGAATAACATTATTTTTGATAATATACTTAGCCTCAAATGCTTGTAAAGTGCTCTTTTGCAAACTGCATATCCTGTACCACTTCTACAGTTCCAAGATAAATACCTTTTTTGTCTCTCACTGCATAATAAGTTACTAAAAATGGTTTTCCTTGCTTTTCCATCCAGACCGGAACGCTATCCCTAGTATGATTTTTAAAACTTTCTATAATGGAACGAACCATTGGCTCTATCTTAGGCGGATGACAAGAGAATACTTCTCTGTCAATTGCCATGCCAGGTCGTTTGAACACTTTCGCTCCTTCGTTAAAGTAACGATTTATATTATTATCATCGA
>ERZ773190.3199-NODE-3199-length-11248-cov-4.349236_pt1 | contig 11248 bp, 11 predicted proteins | sample MGYA00511111_ERZ773190 | MGnify/ENA primary metagenome ERZ773190 (study PRJEB29015, sample SAMEA2737777) | human gut metagenome | biome: human gut; feature: human-associated habitat; material: faeces | place: China | collected 2012 ... | reverse complement strand
CCGTTGGTATCAGCCACATACGGCTGAACTTGAAAGCGCCAGGTATGCGATTTTCTTCACACAGCTTTTGTACCCGTCGTTCGGAAACACCCCACTTTTTCGCAGCTTCCGGCGCAGAAATGTATTCAAGCATCGTTTTTCCCTCCTGAAAAGGCTTTACCAGATATTATATTCGGTCAGCCGTATGAAAGCAAGAAAGAAAATATGAATTATAAAGTTTAAGCTATTCGCATATAGCAACATTCCACGGACAGACTATGAAATATAGAATGTAAGTGGGTGATGCAATATGGCAAAAATCGAAGACTGCCCCGGTTTTGAAACTTTCGGCGCAGACGTAAAGGAAGCGCGGAAAGCAAAACATCTCACACGAAAAGACTTGGCGGAAAAGGTAAACATCGAATCCCGGTATCTTGCCAATATAGAGAATGAGGGAACGATCCCCAGCCTGCCCGTCGTGATACAGCTTATCAAGATTTGCGGCCTGCCCGTGGAACACTACTTTAATCCAGAAGTCATGCGGGAGGAAAGCGAAGATCGGAAACGTGTCAGCCACAAGCTGAAACTCTGCCCGGAGCAGTATCTACCAATCGTGGAGGGTGCCATTGACGGAGCCTTGAAAATCAAACAGCCAAATGAAGAAACGGAGGGTGAGTAAAACATCCTCTGTTTTCTTTTTATGGGGACGTGCAAGCGCCCTCTTTTTTTTGCACTTTTTTCTGTCCAGAGGTCTATTTTGCGGGTAGTTTTGAAGTTTGGGAACGTCTTGTTAGCGGAGAAACAGTAACGTAGCAAGCATAGGGAGTGTAGCCACACTCCCGAAAAACGGCCCGACCCGCCCCTGCCGGGCCTCGTCCGTTTTGCTTGTTGGGGAAGTCCCCAAACTCCTTGAATGGAAAGGACGGTGAAGCATAGTAAACAGAACCAGAAAGATTGTGCTGCGCGTTCCCGTGACGCCGGAGGAACGGGAGCTGATTGAACAGAAAATGTCGCTGCTGCACACGAAAAACTTTTCAGCCTACGCCCGGAAGATGCTCATTGACGGCTATATCGTGAACATGGACACCAGTGACATCCGGGCGCAAACCGCCGAGATACAGAAGATTGGCGTCAATGTAAATCAGATTGCAAAGCGGCTGAACAGCATGGGGCCGGTGTACGCACAGGACATCGAGGACATAAAGGGGGCGCTGGCGCAGATATGGCAGTTACAAAGATACATCCTATCAAGTCAACGCTAAAAAAAGCCCTGGACTACATCAAAAACCCTGACAAGACCGACGACAAATTGCTGGTGTCCTCCTTTGCCTGCTCCTATGAAACAGCGGACATTGAATTTGAAATGCTGCTGGCACAGGCGTACCAAAAGGGCAACAATCTGGCCCACCACCTAATACAGTCCTTTGCTCCCGGCGAGGCTACGGCGAAACAGGCCCATGAGATCGGGAAGCAGCTTGCCGATGAAGTGCTGCAAGGGAAATATCCCTATGTGCTGACTACCCATATAGACAAGGGCCACGTCCATAATCATCTGATTTTTTGTGCCGTGGATATGGTAAACCACCGCAAGTACAATTCTAATCGGCAGAGCTACGCCTATATCCGGCGCACCAGTGATCGGCTGTGCCGGGAACACGGTTTGTCGGTGGTACAGGCCAGCCGGGATAAAGGCAAGAGCTATGCGGAATGGGATGCCGGGCGCAAGGGTAAGAGCTGGAAAGCCAAACTGAAAGCTGCCATCGACGCCGTAATCCCGCAGGCCAAAGACTTTGACGATTTTCTCCGGCTCATGGCGGCGCAGGGCTATGAGATCAAGCAGGGCAAATTTATCTCGTTCCGCGCCCACGGACAGGAACGCTTCACCCGCTGCAAGACGCTGGGTGAGAACTATACCGAGGAAGCCATCACCCGCCGGATCAAGGGGCTGGCCGTGGACAGAGGCCCGAACCGGCAGCGCAAGGGTATCACCCTGCGGATCGACTTGGAGAACAACATCAAGGCCCAGCAGAGCGCGGGCTATGCACGTTGGGCGAAGCTCGAAAATTTGAAGCAGGCTGCAAAGACAATGAACTTCCTTACCGAGCATGGCATTGAGCAATATGCCGAGCTGGAAAGCAAGGTCGCGGAGATCAGCGCGGCCAACGACGAGGCGGCTGCGGCCCTCAAAGATGTGGAACGGCGTCTTGGGAACATGGCGGTGCTGATAAAGAACCTCACCACCTACAAGCAGCTCCGGCCCGTGGTGCTGGAATACCGCAAGGCCAAAGACAAGGCTGCGTTCCGGCGCGAACATGAAAGTCAGCTCATTTTGTACGAGGCGGCGGCAAAGGCCATCAAGGACGCCGGGATCACAAGGCTGCCCGATCTGGCCGCCCTGAAAGCCGAGGACCGGGAGCTGGACAAGCAGAAAGCGCGGCTGTACGAACAGTACGGCGAAGTCAAGCGAGAGCTGAAAGAATACGGCATTATCAAGCAGAATGTGGACAGCATTTTGCGGGTGACGCCGGGAAAGGAACAGGCACAAGAGCTATGAGCATACCGAGAATGAATTACCCTCAATACCGCAAGGCCCGGAAGCTGACGCATGAGTGCTGCAACTACTGTGACGGGAACTGCCTCTTGCTGGACGACGGCGAGGAATGTGTGTGCGTCCAGAGCATTTCCTATTCATTGCTGTGCCGGTGGTTTCGTGCCGCTGTTCTCCCGCTGGATGGGGCGCTGTATGCCGAGATCATCCAGAGCCGGGACAGCGTGAAGCGGTGCGCCGTGTGCGGGGCTGCATTTACACCGAAATCCAACCGGGCGAAATATTGCCCGGATTGCGCGGTTCGGATGCGCCGGAAGCAAGAGGCCGAAAGGCAGCGGAAAAGATACCTGCAAGCTACGCATATAGGGCCTTAAAACGCCCGGTATTCCGGGGCTTTTCCGGCATGGTTACAGGTGTGGTGGAATGATTTATCCTATCCCCGCCGAAACGCTATTCTAAATGCGTAGAAATGGGTAAAAAAGAAAGCCACCAGACACAACAAACGTTTTGGTATTTGTGCCTGGTGGCTTCATAATAGACTTTACACTTTATTTCTGCTATAATTGAAGCGAATAAATACAATGTTTAGCGTGGGAGGTACAGTCATGGAGAAGAACAATTTTTCTTTGCTCCGATCTAAAGAAATTATAGCCATTTTAGATGGTGATAAGGACTTCGGTGAACTGACCTTTGAAGATAAATATGGAAACGAAACAAAAATAAAAATAGCGATGCCGTATTTAAGCGGGCCAGCTATTTGCGAGCTTTCGTCTTTCTTTGGGTTGCCAGCAACCTACTCATGGTCTGGCGGAGCGTTGAGCCGCTGGCAATACTTTGACAATATTATGGCTTTTTGCATTAAGCAAAATAGGATGTCTGATTTTCTTTCTTATCTTTTTTCAAAAGATAAATTTGTAGATGTGCTAAGAGATTTATCTGTAAAGGACATACAGAGTGCACACGAAGCTATTTTACAAAAAGTTTTGGAACAGATTAACAGCATTTTATACTTTGGCGGTCACGAATTACGCGCTATAGGCAAGGTATATCAGGTTTGTAATGTGGGGGAGGTTGTCGTTGTTGCTGCGCCAGCAGTAAAAATCATTGACCGCGCCTATATAAAAGATTTGGCTGGCAGAGCCAATAAGGACATTGATGAGGGAAATTTCGATAGTGCCATTACCAAGGCCCGCACCATACTCGAAGAAACCTTTTGCTATGTTATTGAGAAAAAAGGAGAAGTGCCGTCGGACAGCGGTGATATTGGTAAACTTTACGGTCAGGTCAAGACTTTATATAATATGCACGCAGACAAGAATTTGGACAAGCGCATAAACACGCTTCTCTCAGGTTTGGAAAAGATAATCTCTGCAATCGCTGAAATGAGAAATAAGGAAAGTGATTCTCACGGTGTTGGTAGTAAGCGGATTGGTATAGCTGATTATCACACCCGTCTCTTTGTTAATTCTGCAATCGCTATGGCTGACTTTATCTTATCAGTATATCAGAACGCGACACATGAAGTTTAGCATTTATTCAGAATAAAAAATGGAGGGATATTTGTGAATCAAGATTTTATGGAGAATGATAAAGATTTGGAACTGGTTGGAGTGGATTCCGTTATAGATTCTCTATCCACCTTGATTGAACAGGGATCGGAAAAAATTGTAGCATTTATTAGTTCGGACGATTTTTCTGACTTACTGGCTGAAATAAAGGAGCTTGGTGCAGAACTCTCAAAGGCAATCAAAGTTGTGAAGATAATCCGTAAAAGCGCCAGTATTCCAGACAAACTTTTCATGCACAAAATGGAGAGGTATTGTGCTGGACTTGTATCAATTCCATCATCAAAACGGGAAAAATACGCTGCAAAGGTTGGGAAAAAATCTCTTAACAAAGATTCTGTGTTTATCCTTGGTGTTCTAAATAAGATTGAAGAATTATCAAAAATTGATATTCTTGTGAGACTATTTGAGGCGAAAATGGACGAAGAAATTGACGATCAAACATACCGCAGAATGATGTTACAAGTTGACCGCACAATGTATTCTGACATTTTGTTTCTAAAAGACAACATTTGCGATGACTTAATAAAAATTGCATCAGTAGAAGAAGAAAATCTATTAGCCACGGGATGGTTGATTTTTGCCGGAATTGGTATTGGTACAGCTACTGAAGAAGGCGGGAATTTATATTCGTATACACAAACCGCAAAGCAGTTTTGTAATGTAGTTTTTCAAAGTAATTTGACGATTAACAATAATACATCTCCAATGATGGGGGGTATTTCATTCGATATAGTGGAATGATATTCAAATAGAAAGACGCCAGGCGCAAGCGGCCACATGGCCGCCGCGCCCGGCGTCTGTTTTACTTATTCATCGGTGAAATGGAACTTCTGGCGGTCATAGTCGGCATCCGTCATGCTTTCCAGCTTGGAAAGGGTCTGCTGGGCCAGCGCCCGCATATCCCCGTCCATATCCGGCAGGACGGCGGTGATCTTGCTCAACGTCCTGCGACGGTCAGCATTGTGGTAAATACAGATCAGGTTTTCTTCCTCCACGGTAAAGTGCATTGTCATACCTCCAATTCCTTTTTCTTGGTTCTGGCCGCCGCCTTTTTCGGGCTGGCGGCCTGTTTGCTGTCGGTGAGCTGCTTGCGGATAGAGGGCCGGGGCCTGCGTATTGACACATCCCGGCGCTCGTCCTTGCCGATCATGGCATATACTCCGTGCCGGCCATTTATGCCGGTAAAGCACAGGGACTTATAGGGCAGCATGGCAAAGAGCCGGTCATTGTCCTTGGTGGAAGCCAGCGCGTCAAAGTGCGGTGAGATCTCCACCATGAAATGCGTCTTGTTGGGACTGTTGGGTGCAGACAGATCTATCAGCTTATCTACGATGCGTTGTGCCTCTGTTTCAATCTGGCTGTCATGCAAAGCGGTGATGTGGGCCTTGAAATCCCTCGGTCTTGCCTGCTCCCGGCTGTGCTGCTCCTGCTGTAACGCCTCCTGCAGCACAGCCGGGTCGTGGGGCTGAAACTCATAGTGCAGGAAATCGCCCAGCACACGGTCAGGGCTTCCGTCAAAAAACTGGTTCGCCGGAATGTCACGGCTTCCACGCTCATAAAAGAGCCGGTTCACACTCACCGGCAAAGCAGCGTCAATGACGTGCCGGAAATGCTGCTGGTAGTTCAGTTCATAGAGATTGCCCCGGATAGTATCATCCTTTGTGCCGGTCAGCTCCACGGCGTAGGCCAGTATCTTGTCGCGGGTTTGCTCCCCGTAGAACCGCCATGTATTGTGCTGCCGGGTATCTTTCAGGAACACATCACGTTCCCGGAAGCAGTACGTCCCGGAGGGCCGGGACATCCACAGCAGTGTCTTGTCCACGGCCTGATTGCTGGCAGCGGCCCGCTGGATAATACCCTTGTCAATGTCAAAGTCGCTCTGATAAAACGCGGTGTTCTGCCGCATGATCTCACCCAGAGCTGCAATCACGTCCACATTCTCAAACTTCTGCATCCGTTACACCTCCAATTCCTGCGATTTTTCCCGCGCCGGTTTCTTTTTTGCCTGTTCCTCCTGTACGGCTTTGAGCTGCGCACGGATGGAGGGCTTTTTTTGCTGGGTCTTGTGGGATTGTTTGGCCTTGGGCTTCTTGGCCTCGGCCTTGGCAGCATCGGTAAGATCGATAAGGGAAATCTGTTCCCCGGCTTTTACCTTGGCCTCCAACTCGCCCATGGACGGGGTGTTATTGATAACGCCGTCAATCATGTTTTCGTTCTGCTCCGTGGACAGCTCGGCGGTACGCAAGGGATTTTCCCGTAAAAACTCCGGCACTTGCTGAAAACCAAAGCTGTCACAGTAATGGGCCGTATCTTTGCCTCTCTGATGCAGCACCACTACGTCGGACACAGAAAGGGAATGTCCCTTGAAATCTGCCGGATGGTCGATGTTGAATGTGCGGTAGATGTCCTCCAACGTGGTCTTGCTATCCAGCGGCGCGGTATAAACAAGGTCATAGTTGGCTCTGTCCACAGAGTGCCCTGTGGCCTGCAAGCGGGCATAGGGTTCAAACCGATAGTCCCGCGTTTCATCACCACTCTTGATCTGATAAATCGAAAAGCTGTCCTGCTCCGGCGCTTCATAGCCAGCCGCCGCATATTCCTCCACGGTCATACCGGCTGCGGCGGTCTCCTGTGCGATCTCGCCCTGAACCTGCTCCTTGTAGTCCTGCAAGGTCTGGTCAAAGTCGGACAGCTTCGGCGGCTCCGGCAACTGATACTGGCCCTGATTGAGAAGCGGGCGGCACTCCTGCACATAGTCAAGAACGGCATGGAAATAGGCTTCCTGCTCCGGCGTCAATTTCTCCCCGGAACGTAGGGGCCGACTGGCTTCCTGCTCCATGTGGGAGAGATTGCAATGCAGCTTCATATAAGGAACAAACTCACCCAGCAGCATATCCCGTTCTGCTTTGTCCTGCTCCCAGCCCTCTAAGCCGGTTTCCGCAATCACATGATTTTTCCAGCTTTCATCCTGGGCGTAATATTCATGGTAGCTCTGGATGTGCTGTATCAGGGAACCGTCCCCGTCGCCAAAGTCCTGCTGCCCCTCGTAGTTGTCCGGCTGGCCCCGGAACGTAAAGTCAATGCGGAACTTGGTCTTGTCATAGCCCATGCCTGCCGGATATTCTGCATCCAGCTTGGCAAACAGGGCATCAGCCTCATGCAGCGGCATGGTCTGCCCCTCTTTCAGATGGGGGCTTTCACTCCAAAGCACCGTAACAACCGGCTCCGCTGCCGGGTCAAGAGCCGGGACCTCGGTCTGGTCTGGTATTTGCTGTTCCAGCGGCTGTTCGGCTTCCTGTTTTGCTTCGCGCTCCTGCTGAAGCTGGGCGAGATGGCCGTCAATGTCAGTTATCAGCTCATTGGCTGCTTTTCGGATGGTTTCAAGGGAGTCTTTCAGTTCGGACAGCTCCCGCCCGGAACTCCAACCGGCAACATAGCCAAAGGAATAGTCCGATGTATCCAGCCCGTAATGCTGGCAGACGGCATACGCCACGCTTTCAGCCTGCACCTCACGGGTGCGGCGGTCTGGTCGGTCAGCCTGCTCGGTGGCTGGGGCGTCCTTGTCGATGGCGTGGAGCTTGGCATGGGCGATTTCATGGATGGCTGTTTTCAGGGTTTGCAATTCACTCATACCCTCGTCAATGGCAATCCGCTTTTCTTCCAGATAGTAGTAGCCGTGTGCGCCGCCCTCGATGTTCTCAAAGGCAATCGGCACCGGCGACGTCTTTTCCAGCGCGGTGAAAAAATCCTGATACTGTTCCACGCTGCCGGTCAGCTCGAACACGGCAATGTCCGGGATTTCTTTGCCCTCGGTCTGACTCACGTCAAAGACTGTGACGACGCGAAAGGCCGGGATTTCAATTTCCCGTTCCTCTGTAACGGGCTTGCCGTCTGCGCCGATCATCGGCTTTTGAGTAGCCGGGTCGATTTTCTCCATCTGTTTTTTCACCTTATAGGGGGACGGGGCCAGTATCTTGATGCCTTTTTCGCCTTTCTTCACATGGCGCTCAAAGTCGTCCCGCCACTTACCAAAACCGGCAACCAGAGAGGCGTCCGGCTTCTGCATGGCGATCAACAGCGTATTGTTGAAGCTGTAATTGTGGAACTTGGACATCGCCGTGAGATAGACTTTGTACTGCTCACTTTCAAAAAGGGCCTGTATTCCGGCTTCCAGACGGTCAATGATCTCTTTCATGCGCTCAGCATTGTTCTTTCCGTTCAAGTCGATGGGGATAACCGGCTGGGGCTGCGGGGCCTCGGCAGTCAATACCGCCGCCTGCCGGGTCTTGATCTCATCCCGCATAACCCCCGGCTGGGGAAAGGCCATTACCCGGTATTCCTCCGGCACCGGCTGGCCCTCATGGACGCGCTGCCACTTGTCGCCGCTTTTCACGATATAACCATACTCGGTAAAAGCTCCCTGTTCCTGCTGGGCAATGTGACGTCCAAACTGCTCTGTATCAATCCCGGCTTTCCATTCCTGCGGCATATCCACCATGCCGGAACGGTTCAGGTAGTAGTCGCCTAAAGCGGCGGCGGTATGCACATCCGGCAGATGCACATAGTAGTCCACGTTTTCGGTAAAGTCGATGATCTGGCCGATACTCACAAAGCCGCCCTTGGGGTTTTGCAGGGCGGCGTTCAACTCTGCGATCTCGGCGGCGTCAAGCTGGCCCAGCCGGGCAGCAAGGAAATTCAGCTCGTCCACGTCGGCGGCCAGCACCATATCGTAAGGCAGCGCAAGGCGCTGGCCCTCCGGGTAGGAAAAACCGTTGATAAAAAAATCCTGCGGATTGTCGGCGGAAATGCCGATCTGCCGCAGGGCTACTTGTAGTTGTTCCGTTGTAGTAGGCATATCCAGCCAGACACCATCCTTGCCCTGTTCGTTGAGCTGGCGGTTGTGGAGCTGGATAGAAAATACTTCGTTCACGCGCTCACTCCTTTCTTTGTCCTGTTCCATCAGACGGTGCATCAGCTCGTAGTCCTCAATGCTCATGTTGCCGTCATATACATACGGGTCGATATCCTCGCCATTATAGGGGCGCTCATAAAAGGGCAGCCCCGCTTCATGGGCCTTGACCCTCGATTCCTCTAACACCTCCGGGGGCAGCACATCGTCGTGGGCCTCCATAAACGGGGCGATATTACTTAGGCCGTTTTCGTAGTGGTGGCGCACTCCGGCGGCCAGCTCGTCCACGTTCATTTCCTCACCCAGATAGCCGGAATAGTAACCATTCACCACAACGGCCTTGGGGTCTGTGGCCTGTATCTCGGCAAGCAGCATTTTGTCCTCCGGGTACAAATAGTCGCTCATATCCAGATGAAACGCTTCCCCGTGCCATGAACGGCCCTCCCGCCAGAACACCAGCCATGCAATACCGCTTCGAAAATCGTTCTGATATTCTCTTACGGTGTCCCGTAAACTTGCCATCGGCAGCCTCCTTTCTGTAAAAATGGTTAAAAGAAAAGCAGGAAACCTTTCAAAGATTTCCTGCTTTCAAATAATATTTTATATTTGCTTATCAACGAGTTCAGAAAACAAATTAGTCTGCGTAAATACCTTTTTTGTCTATTTTCAGCTTTGCTTTGATTTGATCGATAAAAGGGCGCATACGACGATATGCTCGCTTGCTTAATTCAAGTTCGTATTCAATGCCTTTCCGCTGCTCTGCAACAAGATGAATTGCATTTCTATATCCATATATTTCGATAATTTCTGATGTTAAATCAATTTCAATGCCATCATTATTGATGAAGCTATGAAGTAGTCCTATCTCCTCTGCCGTTTTACACTTATCATCGAATCGAATCTGCGTATCGTCTTTTTTCCGTTCTTGCCTATGATAGGTAAGTATTTCTTCTCCGTTGTGAGTAAGTTCCCTTTTCAAAGCAGCTAATTTTGCTTCTGGAATATCAATTCTGGCAGGCACAACGTGGTATTGCAGTTTATGAAATTCCGGAGTATCTTTGTAATAAGTGTATAGCACAGAATGAATAACGGCTTCGTATATAGTTGCATACGAAAATATCTGATGACGAATTTCAAAAATAAGGTTTTCGTCTTTCGCCTCAATACCCTCATAGAGTTTATAGGCAAATCTTATTCCTTTGAATTCTTCAACAAGCCTCTTACGCAAAGGTTCATCTTCAATAAACTCAAATTCTTCATTATACCATGCTTCATCTGCCAAATGATTATTGCAATAGAGATATACAGCGTCTTTAATTTCTTTTGCCAAAGGCATTTATATACCCTCCCTCATTTTGATTGCTTTATTTTAATTATAGCAAAATCCTCCTCTATTTTAAATGGCAAATAAAGCACTGAAAAAATAACTAATATCGCTATCAGATACATAGCTCCACAACCCGGTTGAAATGGCCGGGTCAGGGGGGGTACCGGGAGTGTAGCCACACTCCCTATGCTTGCTCTGTTAGTGTTTTAGCTTCTGTGTTCCACGCGGTAATTGACGTATTTCCCGCCGGTATCGGCCAAAAGAACCGTCCCGTCATAGGTTTTGCCGGTTTTCATGGAATAGAGGCCCTTTACCTTTGCTTTTCCGTCTTTGAGCAGCGCGGCGGCGATTTTCGGGGTGAACGCTTTCCTGCGTTCCTCAAAAAATCGGTCATTCTTCCACATGACAAACTGGCAGGCCCGGTTTCCGCAGTAGTAGTTTTTCCTGCCCTCGTAGACGGCCTCGCCGCAGCGGGGACACGTCCCGATTGCAATACGCTCGGTCTGAAATAATTTCTGCTTATCCTCACTAATGCAGGAATAGGTCTTTACCAATTCCTGCATCATAGCCTCAATACCGGCCATAAACTCGTCCGGGTCAGCCTGTCCCTTGGCGATTTCGGTCAGACAGCATTCCCATTCAGCGGTAAGCTGGGGAGATGTCAAAGCCTCCGGCAGCACCACGGCCAAATTGATGCCGTCCTTGGTGGGAATGAGCTGCTTGCCCTTTCTCTGGACAAAGCCCATCTGCACCAGCTTTTCCAAAATAGCGGCGCGGGTGGCCGGGGTTCCCAGCCCCTTGCGCTCGGCGTCCTCCGGCATATCCTCGGCCCCGACTCGTTCCATAGCGGACAGCAGCGTATCTTCTGAAAGCTTTTGTCAAGGGGGTGCGTGGATATTTTTCATATTACTTACGCA
>ERZ773190.3195-NODE-3195-length-11262-cov-34.870438_pt1 | contig 11262 bp, 8 predicted proteins | sample MGYA00511111_ERZ773190 | MGnify/ENA primary metagenome ERZ773190 (study PRJEB29015, sample SAMEA2737777) | human gut metagenome | biome: human gut; feature: human-associated habitat; material: faeces | place: China | collected 2012 ... | reverse complement strand
CAGATGCCGTGCCGCAGCCGCCGAAGCGGTGCTTAAGCCGTAAGGCGGGAATTGTACGGTGTTGCCTCAACATTGTGATTCCTTTTTGGCTGCTTAGCCCGCTTTTCATTTTCTCCAGATCATCACCCCCATCCAGAACAGGTTGGCGAAGATCCTGTCGGTGCCGGTGGCCACCATGGCCGGGAGCAATGCCCAGGACAGCACCACCCGATGGCAATATGCCCCAGCATCTGCCGCGTTCCTGGAATACATTCGCTCTCGGCTGGGGGATGCCTTTTGCTGATTTCACCCATACCAACAATAAACACCGTGCCGCCATGCAGGGGGTTTTCCTGCTTGCGGCACGGTGCTTTGTTGTATCAGGCTATTGTCGGGTTATTGTTTCTTTTTGGCAAGCTGTCTGCCCACGGCCCACAGCCAATCCAATGCGGCGGCGGCAAGGGCAGGGTACACGATCAGGCCAAACAGCTGGTACCAGGTGGGGATAAAGTAATCTGCCCCGCCGGGCAGGGTACTGGCGGCGTTCAGGGTAATGCTTTGCGGAGTAAAGGTCAGGCCCACGGTCTTGTTTTCATCGGGGCTGCAGGGATCCAGCCGCAGTGCCACGATCTGGGTGCGCGGCAGGGTGTACACATAGGTGCCGTCTGCCAGCACTTTGGGGAAGACGCGGCGGTCCTGGCTGTAGGGCTCCCCCGTTTTTGTGGTGTAATACAGGCACATTTCGCGGGAATCGCCGTCAAACTCCACGTTGTAGCTCACGGTACGCACCACGCGGCCAGATACATCCTCCAAAATCATCTGCGGGTCGCCGCCTGTGGTAATCAGCTGGCCCTGGGGTGCGCTGTTCTCCCCCGGCTCCCCCCAGGTCAGCTCGGCCAGCTGCCAGCTTTCAATGGGGATCGAGGTTTCAGTCAGGGTGCCTTTTGCCTTGGCGGAGCTGTCCCCCGCAAAGGCCACCGCACCCTGCACCAGCCAGAACACCAGCGCCGCGCACCAGCACAGCACCGGCAAGGCAAAGCGATGGGCAAACAGTCGGTTCAGGCGGCTTTTCCATGTCATCTCTTTCATTGGGCCGCCTCCTTGCTCATCTGCATTGTGACCGGCTCATACCCGGCATCCGTTACACGGTAGAGCAGGGTCTGCCCCGCCTGCGCAGCGGCCAGGTGGTCGGTAAACAGGTTCTGATAGCTCTGCACAAAGATATCGTCGATCTTTTGCAGGTAAAGCACCGTACAACCGTTGGCACGCACGGTTTCATCCAGGCGTTCAGCGGCGTAGGGGTGGTAGTAGCGCTGCTTCACGCCCTCCTCCTGCGGTTCCAGCTCCGGCAGGCCGAAGGTTCCGCCGCCGCCCTCCTGCGTGGCCCCCACGCCGGAGTAATCCACCAGGACGGGGTAAAAATCAAACACGGCAGAGAACCAGTGTTCGCCGTTATCCCCCTGGCTGACAAAAAACACGCGGTCGTTTTCGTTCAGGTAATCGCTGCACAGCCCGTCAGCTTCGGCGCGGGCGGTCTTGCGGTCGGCGAATTCGCCATCCGAGAAGCCCAGCACCGAAAGCTGCGGCAGGATCATGCCGTTCACCCGCACCAGCATGGCGGCGGCCATCAGCAGAACACCGGCCTGGCCCGCCAGGGCAATCCAGCGGCGGGCCGGGGCTTTCTGTTCGCCATCCGCGGTTTGCAGGGCGGTGCTCCAGCAGGCCAGCGCCATAAAGAACCAGCCGATATAGTAGGTATAGATATAGCGGTTATAATCCACCAGCCCCACGGCCTGATCCGGCTTGAAAATAAAGCCATAGCTGAGCGCCAGCATGAGGTTATACCCCACAAAGCATGCAAGGGACAGCACCCCGATGCAGCCAATGCGCAGCTTGAGCTGGCGGCCTCTGGCGCAGATGGCCGCCACCAAGAACACCAGCAGAATCAGCACCACAACATTGCGGCCCTGGCCGATCATGCTCAGCCGACCATCCGAAGTCCAGAACTGGTGGCCCATATCGGCCATGGCTTGGGTGAACTGGCTCTGGCGCTCGGCGTAAAAGCCCTCCACCGGCTGGCCCAGCAAAATCTTGATGCCGTTGATGACCACAGCGGACAAGGGGGCGCTGGTTTCGCCGGTGCCGCCCTCGCTGGCACTTTTGGCAACCAGAATGCCCACATAGCGGATGTTCCAGAAATAATAGATCAGCATGGGCGCGGCAAAGCAGGCAATGGCAAAGCCGGTGCGGCGGGCAAGGCCCTTTTTGAAGGGGTGCTCCGCAAACAGCCAGGCATCCACAGCCATCAGCCCCGCCGCCACCAGGGACAGCACAAAGGTGTTGGCCTTGATGTTGGCCGCCAGCGCCAGTACCGGCAGTACGGCCCACTTGGGGCCGCCGGTTTTGCGCAGCGCCAGCCACAGCGCCACAGCGCCGCCCAGTGCAAGGCCCGCGGGCACATCGCCATAGGCGGTCATATAAGTGGTATCCAGATAGATCGTATGGTTATACACCGTCAAAAACCAGGGGGCAAACCAGCAGATTGCTGCCAGCGGCACCGCAATGCGGTACTGGCGGAAGTTCAGCCCGCCCAGCACTGCGGCAAACACGGCGGCGGCCAGCACATCATACGCCACATAGATCTTCCAGTCTGCATAATGGCCCAAAAACTGGAAGAAGTAGGAGAGCAGCGGCAGGCCGGGGTTCTGGGTCTGGGGCCAGGGGGTTCCAAGGGTAGCCAGGGCATACAGGCGGTTATCCGCCTTGGTCACCTTTACGGCGGTAGCCCACAGGCTGAGTTCATCATACTTGGTTGCCAGCGGCTGGCGGATGAAAAAGTACACCGCAAATGCCAGCGCCATGCCCCAGAACAGCACCGCCCCCGGTGTAACCAGGCGGCGGTAGGCCGGGCGCTGGCCTTTGTGGGGCACCAGCGCCCACATGCCGCTGCCCGCAAACACCGCCCACAGCAGCACAGTGCCGGGCAGCAGCAGGTTTGCCATGCCCGCAGCCGTCAGCCAGGCAACGGCAATGCCCAGCGCGGTCAGCGGGGTCAGCGCAGCATGCAGGTTACATTTGAGCGTTAGGAACGCGCAGAACAAAAACAGCACCGCCAGCGCGGCAAAGATGCAAAGCAGCTCCATAGAATCACCATTTTATACAACATAAAAGCCCTGCGGGTGTGCCCCCAAGCCATGGGCGCACCGCCCCACAGGGCTCTTTTTTACTTTTTGCGGAAAATATCAACGGCAAGGCAGGCAAACGCAGCCCCCACAGCCGGGGCAAACAACAGCAGCAGCCATTGGCCGCCGTTTGGCACAAAGCGCAGGTACCACGGCTGCACCGGGTTGAGCACCACGCCGTCCAGCCGGGTAGGCACGCCGCCCACACTGTCCGGGTCAATGCGCAGCCCGGTCACGGTAAGGCCGCCCAGGTCAAAGGTATACTGGTTTTCGCCGCTCACGCGGGCAAAAACTTTCTGGGTCTCGCTGTAGTCGGTCTGGCCGGGGCGCAGGTAATACAATGCTACGCTGCCGGGCGGCAAGTAGTGCACGGCGTCCAGCTCCACCGTTTCCAGCCAGGCTTCGCCCCGCCAGATGATGTGCGGGTCGTTGTCGGTGGAAAGATACCAGCCGGGTTCATCCACCGGCGCGGTATGCCATTCATCGTCATCATAATTGACAAAGCTTTCAAATTCCAGGTCATCCGCCGTCAGGGTGCGGGTCACCATAGTGCCGTCTGCTTTATGGTTCAGCATCACAGCGCTGCCCACCAGCACGTACACCAGCCACACAATAACAGCGGCGGCATATGCCAATATCAGCAGCTGCTGGGGGCGCAGCGGGCGGCCCGCACGGGCGGGGGCGGCAAAACGCTTGGTTGGGCGTTTATCTTTCATTGTACCACCCCGCTTTCTGCCACAGCCACCGGGGTAAAGGCGATAGGCTTGCTGCGGCCTTCAAACCGGTAGAGGGTTGCGGGCATATTCGCTTTCAGCCCGCCTTCGAACCGGCTGCTGAACTCCCGCTCCAGATAGTCGTCCGCACGGTCGATCAGCAGGTAGTCGATCTGCTTTTCTTCCATATAGGCGGTCAGAGAGTCTGCGGTGCAGACCGCCTCAAAGTCATACAAGGTCCAGTTCAGGCTTTCCACCAGGTTCATAAAGTCGGAGTCCCACCGGCTGGAATAATCATCGTTGCCCCACCAGGTACCGCCATAGCCGTTGACCACCTTGGCGGTCAGCTCATACTTGTAGTAGTACCAGCGGGTGGCATCATCGCCCTGACTGATGACCAGCACGCGGTCCGGCCAGTCCAGCACGGTGTTCATTGCTTCAGCGCGGTTCTTTACATCGCGGCGCAGGGTGTACAGGCTGTCGGCGTTGGTCCAGAACCCGGCTGCGGGCACACCGCGCCAGGCAAAAATACCCAGCACTGCCGCTGCGGCCAGCCCCAGCGCCGCACGGCCCAGCCGCTGCGCCACGCCGCTGCCCTGCCCCACCGCAAAGCCCAGCACACAGAAGCCGTACAGCATCCACCCCTGCAGGTATGGCGCGATATAACGCTCATAGTCCTTCAAGGCGGAGCCTTCGGCCTCGGAGAAATTGTAGAAGTACAAAATCAGATGGAAGAGATACAGCGCGGCAAAGCAGAACGCCCCGCCCACAAAGCCAACCACGGTGCGGCGGCGTGCGGCACCGACAGGCGCTGCCACAAAGGCCGCCGTGAACAGCAGCAGAATGCAGCTGACGGCCATGATGGGCGCGCCCACCAAACAGACGCGGCGGTACAAAAATGCCTGGCCCATGCTCTGCATGATCTGGGCAAAGCGTTCTTCGCGCCCAATGCCCAGCAGTTGCCTGATGCCGCCGGTCAGCACAGCACCATAGCTCAGGCCCGCGCTGCCCACGCTGGCCCCAGTGGTTTCGGTTGGGGTCACGGCGGCGGTATAGCGGTTCCAGCTGATAAACACCGCCAGCACCACTGCCGCCAGAATACTGCATTTTGCCAGCGATACGCCGAAAATGCGGGCAGGCTTTGTATCCGGGTGCGGCGTACCGAACAGCTGATCCAGCCCGATCAGGAACGTAACGATCAAGGCATAGGCAAAACCGATATCTTTGGTCATGGTCAGCACGGCAAGTGGCATGGCACAGGCAAAAAAGCCGGTTTTGCGCCCGCCCGCCGCGGCATACAGGCACAGGGTTCCGCCAAACAGCAGCGCCAGGGGGGTATCCGCCATGGCGTTGGCGTACATGGTGGATGGGGTGCCCGCCGGAACCACGCTGAAAAAGAACGGCAGAAGAAAGCCCGCAGCAAACACCAACACAGCACCCGCCCAGTTTTTGCGCGGCATGGCTGCCGCCGAGGCAATGCAGGCCAGGAACAAAATATCCAGCCCGGCCAGGCACTGCCATTCATAAAACTGGCCCGGTACGCGCTGGAAGAGATAGGAAACCAGGCTGGTTGCCGGGTAGGTAAAGCTCGCCGTCAGGTTGATGGGATCCGCCACATACAGCGCAGCGCGCTCCGCCACCATCTTGGGGGCAAGGCCCCAGGCGGTAAATTCATCCCACTGGGTAAACATGGGCTGCTGCAAAGCAAACAGCACCCACAAAAAGCAGCTGCCGCCCACAAACAGCAAAAAGCCGGGGCTGAACAGCGCCCGCCGGATAGTCCGCCACCCGGCACGCACCCCAAAATAGACCCCGCCGGCCAGCCAGACCGCCATGATGATAAAATGGCCGAACTGCAAAAGCCCCAGCAGGGAAAGCAGATACAGCACCACGGCCGACCCGCACAAGGCGGGCAGCGGCAGCAGGGCGGCATCGAACCGGGTACATGCCGCCACGCACAGACAGCATGCGGAGAAGAACAGCAAAAACAGCAGGCCGAATACAATCTGCACGGTACAGCACCTCCCGGATTGAAATTAAAAAATAATAGAGAATCATGTTGGTGGATTGCCGCCCGGTGGGCGGCTTAGAAAATTGGGGCAAGGTAGCATATAAAGGCTGATTCTATACCCGAAGACTATCACGCAAAAGCCGCGAAAAACCACAGATTTGATCGTGCCGCAGGCACACCGCCATTATTCTTTATTCTTTTAACTATTCTCTCGCATACGCGTAAGCCAGCTCACGCGTATACGACGTACACCGGCCCCACAAAGTAGTGCTGGAAGAGCAGCACAGCGCCAAAAACGGCATAGCAGGCGCACAGCGGGGTGATGACCGCTTCGGCCTTTTCTTCCGTGATGGCGGGGCGGATGGTTTTGCGCAGCAGTACAGCCAGGGCGGGCAGCAATGCCAGCCAGACGCAGAGGAAATACCGCGCCTGCAGCCCCACAATGCGCACCATGCCCACAGGGGTATAGGTGATATACATGGCTGCCATGGCACCGGCGGCGTACACCAGCGCCAGCAGCGCCACCCCGCCCACGCGGCGGCGGGTGGGGAACGCATCGGCGCGTTTTGGCTGCGCAGCAGCCAGCAGGGCGGCCAACAGCAGCACCAGCGGGCCGGTCAGGTTCAAAAAGCTGATGGGCAGGTCCTTCCAGCCGAACAGGCCGAGCTGCCCAATAAAGAAATCATTCTCTCCCAGGGTCCCCCAGAACGCAGCAATGGTCCGCAGAGGGTTGCGCAGCACAAAGGCCAGCTGTTCACCGCCGTTTACCGTGCTACCGCCCTGGCGCTCAATGATGGGATAGTTATAGCGGAACGCCGTTCCGTACCATTCCGTCAGCAGGGTAACGGCCATAGCACCGCCAAAGCTGCCCAGCGCCCACAGCGGGCGGCGTCCCTTGGCATGCCATTCCCGTTTTGCCACCAAAAAGATGGGCAGGACCCACAAAAGGTTCAGGTACGGTTTGGCGATATTGACAAAGATGCAGGCGGCGGTGTAAATGCCCGCCGTCCGGGTGTCCCACTCCCTGCGGGTCAGCAGGGCAAGCATCAGGTAATAGCAGCCCAGCAGGGTTGCATCATAGCTCAGTGATGCCCCCATAAAAAGCGACATCGGCAGCAGCATAATGGCCGCAAAGGCCGGGCGGTAACGCTCCGCTTTGGCCAGCGCCAACGCGCACAACAGCGTGTAGGCCAGCAGGTTGACGATGCGCCCGCCATATAGGCAGCCCAGCGCGCCAAAGCCCAGCAGGCGTGCCAGCGCCATACCAACCGCGCCCGGCAGGAATGGAATGACCAGAAAGCTGACCGGCTCGCTGACCGGGTCCGGCACAGAATCCCGCACATCGTGCGCCAGGTACAGGGCAAAGCTGTCCGCCATGCTCTGCACTGCGCCTTCCTTGCCGTATTGCTTCAGGGCATAGCCCGCGGTGTTATAGGCTTTTTCCGCCCCGGTATCGGGGTCAGTGCCCACACCGGCAGAGGTATGCGCATTCACCCATGCACCGGGGAACGCTTCCAGCAGGTATGCCACATCGTCCGGGTAGGTGCGGGAAGCATCAAAATCAAAGTGCCCGGTGGAGATGGCATAGGTACGCAGGTAATGGTCGGCTTCGTCCGGCGTTTGCAGCGGCGGGTTGGCAAATGCAAACAGCAGCCCGCACAAAAAGATGCACACGGCCCCTTTTGCCGCAAATCCTTTTGCAAACCGCCGCACACAATACCCGGCCAGCAGACATACTTCCAGAAAGGCCGCACACCCCAGTGTAACCACCAGGGGGGACACACGGTTATCCAGCCCAAAGAACACCCGCCAGTAATAGGCCCACAGCACGCCGCACACGGCGGCGCACAGCACAGCCAGCCCCCACCGCACAGCGGCGGGCAGCTTTTGTAATTTTATTGGCATAAAACTTCCTTACGACCGCCCTTACAGAATGTACTGGCCGACCTTGTACTGGTCCAGGTTGCCGCGCAGGAACTCAATGGTTTCGGCAAGGCCCTGTTCAAAGGTATACTGCGGTTTCCAATCGGTCAGGGTGCGCAGCTTGGTGGCATCGCCCAGCAGGCGGTTGACCTCGCTCTTTTCGGGGCGCAGGCGCTCGGCTTCGCAGACGATCCTGGCGCTGGGGTTGATCTGGGCAATCAGCTCATTGGCCAAATCGCCGATGGAATGTTCCACGCCGGTGGCAATGTTGATTTCCTGGCCAATGGCGGCATCGCAGTCCGCAATGGCCATAAAGCCGTGGGCGGTGTCCTTGACATAGTTAAAGTCGCGGGTAGGGGTCAGGCTGCCCAGCTTGATTTCCTGCTGGCCGGCCAGCAGCTGGGTGATGATGGTGGGGATGATGGCGCGGCCGCTCTGGCGCGGGCCATAGGTGTTGAAGGGGCGCACGATGGAAACCGGCAGGTCAAAGCTGCGGTAAAAGCTTTCGGCCAGGCGGTCCGCGCCGATCTTGGTGGCAGAGTAGGGGCTCTGGCCCTGGAACGGGTGGTGCTCGTCAATGGGCACATACTGGGCGGTGCCGTATACTTCGCTGGTGGAAGTAACCATCACGCGCTGGGTGCCCAGCTCGCGGGCGGCGTTCAGCACGTTCAGGGTGCCCTTGATGTTGGTATCCACATAGCTGTCCGGGCTGTGGTAGCTGAACGGAATGGCAATCAGGGCAGCCAGATGGAACACGCGCTCCTGCCCGCGCATGGCAGTACGCACGCCGTTGGGGTCACGTACATCGCCCATAAAGATATCCATTTCATTGCGGATCTCCGGGGGCAGGGTATCGATCCAGCCCAGGGAACCAAACGAGTTATACAGGCAGAAAGCACGCACTTTCTCGCCGCTTTTTACCAGCTCTTCGGCCAGATGGCTGCCGATAAAGCCATCGGCACCGGTCACCATAACGGTATGGGACATTGTAAAAACACTCCTTTTTATATGGCAATACCGCCCGCAGGGCAGAACAATCCAATTATTACAAAATAGTATAACCGATTTGCGGCCTGATTTCAACCAATGCCCCGCCCAGCGTGCAAAAAAGTGCCGGGGCTGCCGCGGATAGGGTAGGCCAGCATTAAATTTATATAAAGATTATTCCGTTTGTATCAAAGAGTTCGGCAATATGTTATAATAGGATAAATACAGTGCTGGGCCGCCTTGCCGCATTCCCTGCCCTGTAGTGGAAAGGAGCCTGCACCCATGCCGCAACGCGAACCTGCCCTGCTTTGGCTGCGGGACTGCGCCCTGACCGCATTGGTCCTTGCGCTGTGTACGCTGACAAGCTGGGTATTTTTCCGGCTGGATTTTGTTTCTTCCAACTATATCCTGACCTATATCCTGGGCGTCATGTATATCAACGTCTTTACATCGGGGTTGGTGTACGGCGTTGTGGCTTCGCTGTTCTCGGTGATGCTGGTCAACTATATGTTCATTGACCCTTTTATGCAGTTCCGCATCCGGTCAGACGACATGGTAACGGCAGTGGTCATGCTCTGCGTTTCGCTGCTCTGCTCCTCGCTGACGGGGCGTATCAAGGTACAGGCCGCCCAAAGCGAGCGCAAAGCCTATGCTTCGCAGGTGCTGCTGGAAGCCAGCCGCAGCCTGTTGGGGGCCGAGGACCCTGACACCATTCTGCGGATAACGGCCACCCAGCTGGGCAAGCTGTTGGAGCGCCCGGTCTGCTTTGCCCCCGCACCGGAGCACATTGCACCGGGAACCCTGATTCTGCCCCCTCCCGCCCAGACGGATTACCGCAGTTGCCCAGCGCTGCATGAGTTCAGCACCTATGAGCACAATCTGGCATTATCCATCCTGGATGTGTGTTCCCTGGCGCTGGAAAAAGAAACCTCCAACCGCGCCCGGCGCGAAATTGAGGAAGCCGCCCGCCAGGAACAGCTGCGCGCCAACCTGCTGCGCAGCATCAGCCATGACCTGCGCACCCCGCTGACAAGCATTTCCGGCAACGCGCTGATTTTGACCGAGAAAAATCCCCTGCTGACCGAGGAAAAGCGCCGGGAGCTTTCTGCCGCAATTTATGAGGACGCCAACTGGCTGAACCATCTGGTGGAAAATCTGCTTTCCATCACCCGGATGGAGAACGGCCAGGTAAAGCTGCGCATTCAGCCGGAGCTGATTCAAGACATTTTTGACGATGTACTGGCTCATTTAGACCATGACGCCGCCCGCCACACCATTGTGTCCAACGTGGCGGATGACCTGCTGATGGCCGATATGGACGCCCAGCTGATCGAGCAGGTGCTGGTGAACCTCATCAACAATGCCATCAAATATACCCCCGAACATTCCCGCATCGAGCTTTTCGCCGCGCCGGAGGGTAAATTTGTCCGCATCTGCGTAACGGATGACGGCCCCGGCATCCCGGAAGAAAGCCGGGACAAGCTGTTTGATATGTTTTATACCCTTGGCAAAACCCGCAGCGATGGCCGCCGCGGGCTGGGTCTTGGGCTGGCCTTGTGCCGTTCCATTGTTGCCGCCCATGGCGGTGTGATCGATGTACAGAACGCTGCACCGCACGGTGCCTGCTTCCGTTTTACACTCCCGCGAACTGAGGTGACCCTGTATGAATAAACCGCTGATCCTTGTGGTGGAGGATGACCTGGCTGTTGCACGGCTGATCTCCACCACACTGGAAACCCGCAATTATCAGTACCACCGTGTACAGAACGGAGCCGGTGCCCTGTTGGAAGCTGCTTCGGCACGGCCGGATGTAATTTTGCTGGACCTTGGCCTGCCGGATATGGACGGTATTGATGTGATCCGCAAGATTCGCGGGTGGAGCAACGTGCCCATTCTGGTGGTTTCGGCCCGCAGTGATGATACCGACAAAGTATCCGCCCTGGATGCCGGTGCAGATGATTACCTGACCAAACCGTTCAGCGTAGAGGAGCTTTTGGCCCGGCTGCGCGTGGCGCTGCGCCGTGTGCGGTATGATACTTCCCGCGCAGGTGACCAGGCCAGCATATACGAGAACGGAGAACTGCGCATTGACTATGCCGCAGGCTGTGTGTACCGCGGCGGAACGGAGATTCACCTGACCCCCATTGAGTACAAACTGATCTGCGTGCTGGCCAAGAACACCGGCAAAGTGCTGACCCACAACTATCTGCTGAACGAAGTCTGGGGCAGCCCGGCCGCATCGGATACGCCGTCCCTGCGCGTATTTATGGCAACGCTGCGCAAAAAAATTGAGGAAGACCCCAGCCACCCCCGCTATATCCAGACCCACATCGGCGTTGGCTACCGCATGATCCGCCAGTAAAGTTTGGGGCAACACCGCACAATTCCCGCCTTGCGGCTTAAGCACCGATACGGCAGCTGCGGCACGGCATCTGCGTTGCCAAAATGCTCGATAATGTCGGGTTGC
>ERZ773190.3190-NODE-3190-length-11279-cov-2.545438_pt1 | contig 11279 bp, 9 predicted proteins | sample MGYA00511111_ERZ773190 | MGnify/ENA primary metagenome ERZ773190 (study PRJEB29015, sample SAMEA2737777) | human gut metagenome | biome: human gut; feature: human-associated habitat; material: faeces | place: China | collected 2012 ... | reverse complement strand
ATACAGTTCGAAACTATACGGAACGATATCACCGCAATATTAAACCGGTTATAGGGAAAAAGATACTGGGTGGTGTGAATACCATTCAATGCCAGACGGTTATGAATCGTATGGCGGATGAAGGCTATCGCACTTCAACAATCTATCAGGCGCGGATTACATTGTATAATATGCTGGATTATGCCTATCAGAATGATGTGATCATGAAGAATCCATGTAACAAGATGGTTCGTTCTGATATAGGTAAGCCTTCTGAAAAGAAAGAGGCATTGACATTACAGTATCAGCGCGAGTTTTGCAATGTGATCAAGGGAAATGCGTACGAATATCAGTACCGTTTCCTGTTACAGACCGGTCTTCGTACCGGAGAGCTGGTAGGCTTGAAATGGTCAGACATTGATATGGATCGCCGTACCATGACGATAAGGCGCTCTATGGAGTATCGCCATTCTACAAAGGAATGGAGGATTGGTGAACCGAAAAGCAAGGCGGGATATCGGACGATACCATTGACAGAGGAAGCCGTTGAAATCTTGAGACAGCAAAAGATGAAAAATAATGCGCTCAAGGTTACGGTGATGGAGTGGTCAGAGTTTGTATTTCTTTGCAGAAAAGGAACACCGGTTAAGAACAGCACATATGATACGATGCTGTTCAAGCTATGTGATAAAGCGAAGATTCCCAAGTTTTCCATGCATGTGCTGCGACATACGTTTGCAACCAGGTGTATTGAAGCTGGAATGAAACCTAAAACATTACAGACAATCTTAGGTCATTCCAATATTGGGATCACCATGAACCTTTATGTGCATACAACAGAAGAACAAAAACAAAAAGAAATCGACCAGATTGCGGATGCTTTGAAAGTGGTTTAATTTTTTTTGCTCTCAAAAATTGGTACATAAATTGGTACATAAACGAGATGCCAAAACCCGCAAGCCCCGTAAAATCAAGGTTTACAAGAAAGGAAAGATAGAAAATGAAACTAGGAATTGTAGGACTTCCAAACGTAGGAAAAAGTACACTTTTTAACTCTCTGACCAAGGCTGGTGCAGAGTCTGCAAACTATCCGTTCTGTACGATCGATCCAAACGTAGGTGTTGTACCGGTTCCAGATGAGCGTTTAAATAAGCTGACAGAGATGTATAACTCTGAAAAGACTACTCCTGCAGTGATCGAGTTCGTAGATATCGCAGGTCTGGTAAAGGGAGCTTCCAAGGGTGAAGGTCTGGGCAACCAGTTTTTATCCAATATCCGTGAAGTAGATGCGATTGTTCACGTTGTACGTTGCTTCGATGATCCTAATGTCATCCATGTAGACGGAAGCGTAGATCCTGTAAGAGATATTGAGACGATCAACTTAGAGCTGATCTTCTCTGATATTGAGATCCTGGAGCGTCGTATTGCAAAGCAGTCCAAGGGTGCTTTCAATAATAAGGATCTTGCAAAAGAAGTAGAACTGTTAAAGGCAATCAAGGCACATCTGGAAGACGGCAAACTGGCACGCAGCTTTGAAGTAGAAGACGAGGATGACAGAGAATTTATCAATTCCCTGAACCTGCTGACCTGGAAACCTGTTATCTTTGCTGCAAACGTAGCAGAAGGTGACCTGGCAGATGATGGCGCTTCCAATCACTATGTACAGGAAGTACGGGAATATGCAAAGGCAAATGACTGCGAAGTATTCGTGATCTGTGCTGAGATCGAACAGGAGATCGCAGAGTTAGATGATGATGAGAAGCAGATGTTCTTAGATGACTTAGGCTTAAAAGAGTCTGGTCTTGAGAAACTGATCGCAGCAAGTTACCGTATTTTAGGACTGATGAGCTATTTAACAGCAGGTCCTCAGGAGTCCAGAGCATGGACCATCAAAGTGGGAACCAAGGCTCCTCAGGCTGCAGGAAAGATCCACAGCGATTTCGAGCGTGGTTTCATCCGTGCAGAAGTAGTAAGCTATGATGACCTGATGGCATGCGGCAGCATGAACGCAGCAAAGGAAAAAGGTCTGGTACGTTCCGAAGGTAAGGAATATGTGATGAAGGACGGAGATGTTGTACTGTTCCGTTTCAATGTATAATGATTGAGAATTAATCGATAGTAAAAAACAAACTGCCTGCTCTGCAGGCACTTGTTTTATATGCAGATAGCCATTTAACAGGGCAGCTGCAAATAACGGAAAGGAACAGTATATTATGGAATTACTCACATCCACAGGTGCGGACTTAAGTTTCGTCCATCTTGGGATCACCATAGAACACCTGCGAAACAGCATCAGTATCTTTGGCTTTCGCATTGCATTTTATGGTATTATCATTGGCTGCGGTATGTTAGCCGGTATGGCGGTGGCTTTCTCTGATGCCAAAAGGCGGGGACAGGACCCGGATCTGTATATGGATTTTGCACTGTATGGGATCATTTTTTCCATTATCGGTGCCAGACTCTACTATGTGATCTTTGAGTGGGATAATTATAAAAATGATCTGCTGCAGATCTTTATTCAAAATTTTCTGTAAAAGTATTTTCAGTTCTTCCATGGTTTATCCTGTTTTTCAAATGTTTTGCGCATATTATAGCACGCTTTCCTATAAGAACGCAATCATTCCCCGTCGTCCACCGTGTCTCCTTTTGTAGATCTCATTGCACACCAACACATGGATCAGATCCTTTGATACTTTTTCCGCTTCCTGTTCCAGGATCGTGCTGATCGTATCCGCTATCCGGAACAGACTCAGGCGGTCCGGATATTCATCATACATCATACTTCCGTCATATTCCATTCTGTCACATTCCTCTTCCATATAAGGAAGTACTCTCTTTGCCGTATCCGGGTAAATGCTTTTCATATAGTCATAGTCTCTTCTCGCATTCCGGTCATCATTATACAGCAGCGGAACCGGATAAGCCATATAGAACGGTAATTTATTCTCCATAATCCTGATTGCTCCTTGGCGGTTCTATCTGTATTAAGATATGCACGGGGACATCAATCGGTGAATGAGAAACTATCTCTTCTAATTGAATGTTATCTCATATTTTTCAATATTAACGGTTGCCGCTTCATCACTAGTAAATATAATTTCATTTGCTTCCAATGGCGTAGGAATGACCACACTCGCCGTCTGCTCTCCATCATTAATAAATAATTCTACAGAATATCTGTCCATGATAAAATGTAGTTTCGGCGCATGATGTTTTTCCGCAATTTCTATCTTTCTCACACAGACAACATCTGCATTTACACCACTGTAGGTCCGGTCAATTTCAATCTGATGTTTTTCCGGATAATATGTAAATGTTGTTGTATATTCTTCATTATGTGCCACATCTACCTTGAACTCCCGGCCTTCTACATTCGTAAGTTCTACCGTCATGTCAATCACCCGGCCATTGATACCATCCAAAGATATCTGTCCGCTAATTTTCTGTTCTGTATAGATGATTGGATTTTTCTTATACTTTTCCAGTTCTCTCACCGGACTTTGCCAGATTTTCCCATCTTTGATTTTTAATTCTCTTGGGAGTGTCATCATTCCCTGCCATTTCTGTCCTTTTGTCATGACACGTGCATCCCACGACTTCATCCATGCGACCATGATCCGCCTGCCATCCGGAAGCTCTGTTGTCTGTGGTGCATAAAAATCTAGTCCATAATCTAGGCTTCTCTTTTTCTCCCATGCAAAATCCGATATTTCTTTTTCTGCATCTCCAATAATATAAATGGAATTATGACCGTTATGAAATTCGTACTTTTGAGCATGCATATTCTGCGGAGAACAAATGATTACAGGATACCCGTCTACTTCCAGATAATCCGGACACTCTAACATATCTCCATTCTTTCCGTCATTTCTCAAAAGGACTTTTTCATACCGCCAGTTTTTATAGTCCTCACTGCTAAATAAGACTATTTGCCCACAATTTTCCTCATAGCGATTGCCTACAACGCAATAATATCTGCCATCCTTTTTCCATATCTTCGGATCACGGAAGTCTTTTCTGTCAAATTTCTCCGGCATGATATCTCCTTTTATAACTGGATTATCCTGCCATTTTTCATAATTCTTCCCATCTCCAATGGCAATGCACTGATTCTGGATTTCTTTTCCGTCTTTCTGGCTTACTCCTGTATAAAGCAGCACATGCTTTCCATCAGCTTCTACTGCACTTCCCGAGAAACATCCAATGTGATCATAATCCTGATCAGGTGCCATAGCTACCGGATATGCTTCCCATTTTACCAGATCTTCGGTCACTTGATGCCCCCAGTGCATCGGTCCCCATTCTGTTTTATATGGATAGAACTGATAGAATAAATGTACTTTTCCCTGATATACAGAGAAACCATTCGGGTCATTCATCCATCCTGTTTCCGGTGTCACATGGAATAATGGTTTTTCTTTTTCATCTATGTGATTCCGTCTGATATATTCATTGGCTTTTTCAAGCATACGTTCTTCCTCTTTTATTCTAAATTATTCTGCTCCGATCACCTGCTCTGTTTCCTTATCAAAGAAATGCATCTTATGTGGCATAAAGGTAAATTCCACCTCATCTCCCACCTGGCTTACTTCATATTTTGATACTCTTGCAATCGTTACGCTTCCTCCGAAGTCAAAATACAGATTATTCTCATTTCCCATAATCTCCGTATTGTCAATAACTGCTTTCTGATGACTTCCATAGACATCCAGATTAGTTGTATCAAACTTGATATCTTCTCCTCTGATTCCCATGATAACTTCTGAGTATCCCGCAATACGTTTTGCAATTGCTTCCGGAAGTTCAATCTTATTTCCATCTTTGAAGATCAGATTTCTTCCGTCTATTTTTACATCATAGAAGTTCATCTGCGGAGAGCCGATAAATCCTGCCACAAATTTATTCACCGGATGTTCGTACAGATCCATCGGTTTTCCAACCTGCTGTATCACGCCATCTTTCATGATTACAATGCGGTCTGCCATTGTCATGGCTTCTACCTGGTCATGTGTAACATAGATGGTTGTACTTCCAAGATTTCTATGTAATTTGCTGATCTCATTTCTCATGCTGACACGCAGTTTTGCATCCAGGTTAGAAAGTGGCTCATCCATCAGAAAGACTTTCTGGTCTTTTACAATCGCTCTTCCAAGTGCCACTCTCTGTCTTTGTCCACCTGATAAATTCTTAGGCTTACGGTAACGATATTCTTCGAGTCCCAGGATATCAATTGCCCAGTCTACTTTTTTCTTGATCTCATCTGCAGGAACCTTCATGTTCTTCAATCCATAAGAAATATTTTTTTCTACCGTCATATGTGGATACAGTGCATAGTTCTGGAACACCATAGAGATTCCTCGATCCGCCGGTGCAACCTCATTCACACGTTTTCCATCAATAAAAAGGTCTCCACTTGTAATCTCTTCAAATCCTGCGATCATTCGGAGTGTTGTGGATTTACCGCATCCGGATGGTCCTACAAATGCGATAAATTCTTTTTCTTCTATATCTAAGTTAAAGTCTGTCACGGAATTCTTATCGTTTCCTGCATATTTTTTACATATATTTTTAAATTCGATAAAGCTCATCTTTTAGCCCTCCTTGGAACCTGTTGATATTACACCCTCTACGATCTGTTTTGAGAAGAGTGAATAGATAATAATGACCGGAATTGTTACCATTGTGATAACTGCAAGGGTCTGTCCTGTTGTTGTGTTATCATTTGATGTAATCGCATTCAGACCAATCTGTGCTGTCAGAAGATCACTGGATGTAAATACAAGTGACGGCCACAGATAATCATTCCATACATTCAGGAATGTAAATACACTAACCGTTGCCACTACACTCTTTGACATTGGAAGAACCATAGTAAAAAAGTATTTTACCGGTCCACAGTGATCTAACTGTGCTGCCTCATATACATCATCCGGAAGTCCCAGGAATACCTGACGGAACAGGAAAATGTTAAACGGATTCACGATCATTGGAAGTACATATCCAAGCACCGTATTCAGAAGTCCAAGTTTTGCAATGATCAGGAAATGTATCGTAATGATCGTCTCCATCGGTACGATCATCAGAAGCATAATGATCAGAAGCCAGCGTTCTCTGAATGGAAAATTAATCTTAGCCAATGCATATCCTGCCAGTCCATTTACAATTACACCAAGTACGATCAATATTGCTGCATAGAACAAAGTATTACACATATATCGTACAAATCCTGTATTTGTTAATACAGATACATAATTTTCAAAGAAATTGCCGTTCAATGCCGGTGGAATGAATGCCGCCATACTGTTCATATCAGCAGTGATTGCCGCGTCTGGTTTGAATGAGTTTGCCAGCATCCAGATAACCGGAAACAGGAACAACAATGATACGATCAGAAGTACGACCGTCAGTATCCAATTATTTCTTTTTTGCTTTTTTGTTAACATTCTGATCCTCCTTATCTCTTGTTGCGATTGTCTGGATCACGGTCAGTATCATTACAAAGAATGCGAATACAATAGCCATTGTAGATGCCAGTCCAATTTCCCAGTTAACAGTACCTGTTTCATATATATCATACACAACCGTATACGTTGAATTCGATGGTCCTCCTCCGGTCATAACCATTGGCTGTACCAACATACGGAATGCTCCGATCGTAATCGTAATTAAAACGAACACACACAATGGTTTCAATTCCGGCAGGGTAATGTCCTTGAATTTCTGCCACGGTGTTGCATGGTCCATCTCGGCCGCTTCATAAAGTGCCGGATTGATTGCCTGGATTCCTCCCAGGAAGATGATCATCTGATATCCCATTCCCTGCCATGCACTCATGATCGCGATGGATGGAAGTGCCTGACTGGCACTGTTGATGAATGGCTGTGCATCAATTCCAAAGAAAGAAAGGATTGCATTCATAATTCCTTCCGGGCTGTAGATCTGGATCCACAGTGTTGACACAACAGCAAGTGACATGACCACCGGAACAAAGAATGCTACTTTGAAATACTTCTTACAATGCGTCACTTTATTGATCAGAAGTGCCAGCACAAGCGCTCCAATTCCCTGCAGCGGAACAATAATGATCACAAACTTTACGGTATTAAAAAATGCCTGTGAAAACACATCATCTTTAAAAATCTGAATATAGTTGTCCAGTCCGACAAAATGCGTCAGTCCCGGATTTAAAGCAAAGAAATCAGTAAAACTGAAAATCAATGTCAGGATCATCGGCAGGAATAAAAATATCGTAAGTAACACAAGTGCCGGTCCAAAAAACGCCATTCCCATAATGGATTCTGTTCTTTTCTTCATTATTTCATCACATAACGCTTTAATTTTGCGTTAATCCTTTCTACAGATTTATCCAGTTCTGTCTTCGCATCATTATCGGTAAGTACCGAATTTTCCAATACTTCCTGTACCGATGCACTAACCTGTGGATATACAGGTGTTTTTGATCTTGGATGTCCATATTTACTCAGCTGATGATATAAGGCTTTATAATTCTCATCTTCTTCAAAAATCGGACTGCTCTCAAACGCTTCATATGTAGATGGGAAACTCTTACTTTCATCCCACAGACGCTTTCCACTTTCTACACCACTCATCCACTGTACCAGCTTTGTCGCACCTTTTAGTTTCTTCGTCTTTGATGATGCCGCAAATGCCCAGGAACCGGTTGGTGTATATCTTCCGCCATCCCAGTTATCGGATACTACATATGGTGCAACTCCAAGGTTTACATCCGGATAGTTATTATAGATTGTATTTACTTCCCATGCCCCGTCGAACTTAAATGCTGCTCTTCCGCTTTCGAACAGGTCTGTGATCTGTACTTTAGACATATATCCATTATCCAAAAACGATTTAAAATAATTCACTGTTTCCAGATTCTCTTTTGAATTGAATACACCGTTCACCTTCAGTCCATCTTTATTTACAAAGTCACCGCCATTTGACCAGAAAAACGGTGCATAATAATAAATCGTAGCTTCTCCTGTCGGGAAAGTCATATCCAGCGCATAACCTTTTTTCTTCTCTACTACCGGCTGTACTTTCTTTAACACCTCTGTGAATTCACTCCATGTCCATGGGTGATCTGCATCTGGAACTTCTACACCTGCTTCTGCGAGAATATCTTTGTTATAATAAAGTCCCACGCTGGATTCCATTGCTCCAAGCGCATAGAGCTTGTTATTATACGTTCCCTGCTGAATAATGGAATCCAGATACACGCTCTTTTCTTCGTCTGTTAATTTTGCAAGCGGCTGGATAATTCCGTTCTCTGCATATGCCGCTATATTAGGGCCATCAACAGTAAGCACATCCGGCAGATCTCCTGACATCACGGATGCATTGATCTTATCCGAATAGCCTCCACCACTGTCATTTCGTGGAATAAATTCAATATCTGCAAAATATTTTCCATCATATTTCTTATTAAATGCATCTACAGATTTCCTGTAGCACTGTCCTTCTTCTGTGTCTTCGATTGAATGTACCCAGATAGAAAGATATTCTTCGCCTTTGTCATATCCCTTTACTTCTCCTGGTTGCGGCTGTTTATCTCCACACCCCGTCAATGCCATTGCAAAGAATGCTGCCAGCAGTACCCCTACTGTTCGTTTCTTCATAGCTTTCTCCTTTCAGATTCACGATTGCGTAACCAGTTAAGTAACCGGTTACTTTATATGTTCATAATACTATCCAGAATCTTACTTGTCAATAGATTTCAAAGAAAAAAGTTACCGGTTACTTAACTAGTTATTTTTTGTTTGATTTTTTTCAATGCACTTGCTATACTGATAATATACATTATAAGGAAGAGGATTTACATGAAACAGAAAAAAGTAACTTTTGCAGATATAGCCGCTTATACAGGCTTTTCAAAAACTACCATTTCCAGATATTTTAATAATCCGGATTCTCTGACTCTTGAAAATCAGGAAAAAATCACTCATGCACTGGATGTCCTTGGATACCAGGAAAATAAGCTCGCCAAAGTACTGGCTAATGGAAAAAGTGAATTTGTTGGAATTATCATCCCCAACCTGTATCTTCACTATTACTCTGAGATGTTAAACCAGTTACTTTCTACTTACGAAAAGTATAATTATAAATTTCTTGTATTCATTGGAAATAATAAAAAAGAGATTGAAGAAAAATATATTCATGAACTGATGGCTTATAAGATTGAGGGACTTATTGTCTTAAGCAATACCATTTCGTCTGAAGAACTTGCTTCTTATAAACTCCCGGTTGTCACGATTGAACGGGAATGTGACCGTGTCTGCAGCGTGTCTACAGACAACTATCTGGGTGGTGTTCAGGCAACCAGTTTGTTGATACGTAATAACTGTGATGTCATTTTACATATCAATTCCATATTTTCTGATACCCTCCCGACTTATGGGCGTATTCAGGGATTTGAAGATATCTGTAATGAGCATCATATTACTCACGAACTGATCCAAAGAAATATGGGAAACACTTATCAGGAAACTTTAGCTCAGCTAAAGAATATATTTAATGAAATTGAAGAGAAATATCCGGCACAAAAAAAGGGAGTCTTTCTTGCGAATGACACTTATGCCAGTATGTTCCTAAACCTGATATTCCAGAAATACGGAAAACTTCCGAAGGATTATCAGATTGTCGGATTCGATGATTCTCCTATTGCAAGCGAAGCTATCCTTCCAATCACAACCGTTGGACAGCAAATTGAGAAAATTGCACAGACTGCCATGGAACTTCTGGTTCTCCAGATGAATGAAATGAAAAAAAGAAAACCAACTCCTTTAAAAGAGCCGGTTCATAAGCAGATTACGCCTGTATTGATCCGACGTGATACTACAGAATAATACCGGTAGTGAGCAAATGATAAATTCCCTGAAGTTTTATTATTCACTTCAGGGAATTCTTTTGACAAATTCTATATTTGGCTTTTTAATTTCTCAACCACTTTTTGAATTATGTTTATATCTTCTTCTAATTCATCTGCTATCTGTTCTGTTGATTTTAGCACGCAAAATCGTCATTGAATGGCGGTTTCATGTGTTCGGATTTATACGCTGAATAGTTATCTTTCACTCGAATAGTCAATAATGATTTTTTTGCAATCTTCGCACTTGAACGCAAATACGGTGTTGGAATTATCCGCTGCGCCATTGGAAAGGCAAGTGCTTCCCTTGCCTAAAGAAGAAAGTGATGCAACAAGCTGCTTCTTCAATGTCCAATACACGCCATCCCGACATTGGATATAACCCAATGTCATTTCTTTTTCACAATAAGGACACTTCATAAACTCTTTCCCCTTCCATCTTTCAAAGGCGTAAATCGCACGCGTTCTGTTTCATTTATCTCCGTTGCGCTTATCCTCTTTCATTGCCCGCAACAGGCAAAGTCCCATAGCCAAAACGGGCAGCAGCACCCGCAAGCACAAAAAGCCCTGCGGATCACCGAAATGAATATTTGCATCCAGAAGCAGCCCAGCCCCCCATGCTATCAGCGTAAAAACAATAGATGTGATGTACATAACAATATTTCCTTTTTACTTTCATCAATGAGTAAACGACTCTTTATAGGTTGCCGTTGTATCACCCGTTGTTGCTGTGATTTTCACATTATTTGTTCCGTCCTGCCGTGCAACGGGATACGGGATACTAATATCGACGGAATAGGCTTCACCTGGCTCTAATGTAACGGATTCGGTTTCAAAGGCGTAATTCTCTCCATTGAGAACGATTTGGGCAATCATATTCTTATCAAAGCTCACCGAATAATCGCCGATATTTTCAACGCTCCATGTGAATTTTAAGCCTTCTTCATCATACACGCCTGCGGTTGCCTTGCGTATCCCAACTTGCAGAATATCATTTTGAGAAGTGCTTTCTCGTTGCCTGTACCCTTGAACCCTCTGTTTTTTGTATGATATCGGAATTCGGCTTGCTCTTCTACTGTAAACATAGCCTTGGCACCCATCTCTATTAATGTGTTGTCCATATACAGCCTGCTGGTCTTAATAAATGCACCGGCGTCATTTATGATTTTAGCTTCGTGCAGGTCTAATAGCTGATTGATGATTAGTTTGCATTTGTTGAGGCTATAATCATTCCAGCCTTCTATGTGCATGTTTGTGGTAGTCCATTCACCTTCATTCTCCCATGAACCGTTTTTACAGTTGAGGCTGGTCAGTTGGGCTACGGTTACTTTATTGATATTCTTTATATGACTATCACCTGTGACAGCTATATCGGTGGCAGTCACTTCTCCTTCATTCAGCATATTAGAGTTTCCGT
>ERZ773190.3178-NODE-3178-length-11337-cov-8.882645_pt1 | contig 11337 bp, 9 predicted proteins | sample MGYA00511111_ERZ773190 | MGnify/ENA primary metagenome ERZ773190 (study PRJEB29015, sample SAMEA2737777) | human gut metagenome | biome: human gut; feature: human-associated habitat; material: faeces | place: China | collected 2012 ... | reverse complement strand
GGTAAGACGACCTTGACGGAGAGCCTGTTATATACCAGCGGAGCAATCGAGGCGCTCGAGCCGTGGGAACAGCGCGAGATCATGCGCTTGGTCGGTAAGTTCTCCCATGTTCTTAACGAAGAGTGCGAGGCATTTAAACGGCAAGTGGCCGCCGAGAACGAGGCTGACGACAAGGGCGAAGGGGAGACATGCGACTCTTAATGAGATTTATGAGGCCGTATCGCGGGCTGATTGCGGTGACGCTGTTTGTACTGCTGATAGATAACGTCGGCACGCTGCTGGTGCCTACAATGTTGGCGAATATGGTCAATACTGGTATCACGACGGGTGATATCGACTACATCTTGCGCAACGGCGTGTATATGCTCATCGCGACCGGCATGGCCAGTGGCGGCGCGGTGCTGGGCTGCTATCTTTCGGCCCGTCTGGCGGCCAATGTGGCCTGCGACATTCGCAACGCCGTCTACGATAAGTCGCTCGAGCTGTCCGCCAGCGACTTTGAGCGCTTTGGTACGGGTTCGATGATCACGCGCTCTCTCAACGACATCAACGTGATCCAGCAAGCGATCCTGCAGACGATTCAGCTGGTGTTACCGGTACCGTTCTTGGCCGTGGCGGGCATCATCTTTGCCTGGTTTATCGATCCTGCCATGGGCACGCTGCTGGGCGTGGTCGTTGCGATCGTGCTGGTGGCGGCGGTCTTTACCGTTGCCAACGCCGCGCCGATCTTTATGCGCCTGCAGAGCTTTATCGACCGCATGAACGTGGTGCTGCGCGAGAACATCGTGGGCGTGCGCGTCATCCGCGCATTTAACAAGGAGCGCCACGAGGAGCAGCGCCTGGACGAGGTGTTTAGCGATTACGCAGCCAATGCCATCAAGGTCAACCACCTGTTTGTGGGTCTCGACAGCTCCAGCTTCTTTTTGATGAATATCGCCGAGGTGGCGGTGTTGTGGGTGGGCGGCAACCGCGTGGGCGTCCATGCCATGCAAATCGGCAGCATCTCGGCCGTGCTGGAGTACGCGATCCTGATCCTGTTCTTTGTGATGATGGCGCAGATGGTGGTGCTGACGCTTCCGCGCGCCGCGGCGTGCCTCAGCCGTGCACAGCAGGTGCTCGAAATCGAGCCGAGCATCGTGGACGGTAAGGCTACGCTGGGCGACGGGACACCTGAGTCCGCAGATGGAGTCGACGCGGTGGCCGTGTTCGACCACATGTCGTTCCGTTTTGACGATGCCGACGAGGACACCCTGTGCGACCTGAGTTTTGCCTGCCGCCGCGGACAGACGACCGCGATCGTGGGCTCGACGGGCTCGGGCAAGTCAACGGTGGCCAAGCTCTTGCTTCGCTTCCACGATGCCACGAAGGGCGCCATTCGCCTGAACGGCGTCGATCTGCGCGACCTTTCGCAAGACGATATCCGCGGGCGTATCGCCTATGTGCCGCAGAAGGCATGGCTGTTCTCGGGTACGGTGGCGAGCAACCTGCGCTTTGGTAACGAGGGCGCGACCGAGGCTGACATGCTCCATGCGCTGGAGGTTGCCCAGAGCACCTTTGTGCTCGACCAGCCCCAGGGGCTCGTTACGCCGGTGGCCCAGGGCGGCACGAACTTCTCGGGTGGTCAGCGCCAGCGCCTAGCGATTGCCCGCGCACTCATGAAGCATGCCGACCTGTATATCTTCGACGACAGTTTTTCGGCTCTGGACTTTAAGACCGATGCGGCACTGCGCCATGCGCTGCAGGACGAGACGTGCGATGCCGCGGTGCTCATCATCGCCCAGCGCATCTCGACTATTTTGCATGCCGATCAGATTGTGGTGCTCAAGGACGGTGAGGTCGTGGGTCTAGGCACGCACGACGAGCTCATGGAAACCTGCGAGGTGTACCGCGCTATCGCGGAATCGCAGATGAAGGGAGGTGAGTAGTATGACCGAGGAGTTCAAGAAGCAGAGCATCGCCGATGACGCCGCGGCTGCAGAGACAGTCGAGGAGACGGGCGCCACGCCCGACCTGGACGATAACGCCAAGGCAGCGGCGGAGCGCGAAGCTCGCCGCCAGGCGCTCTACGAGGAAAACGAGCGCGCCGAGGACGAGCGCGCCCGCGCCGAGGCAGAGCGCATGCGCGACGTTGACGACGAGGACGAGGACGAGACGCCCCGCGACACCTGGGCGACGGTGCGCCGCCTGTGGAGCGAGGCCGCCGGCGACCATTGGCGTTTCTATATCGTGTTCGCGAGCATCGTGTTCTATGCCATCTTTAACACCGCGGCGCCGGCCTACAGCGCCCGCGTGATCGATGAACTGTGGGGGCACATGAAGGTGGCGTTTGCCAACAACACTACCTTCAGCATTACCTGGGAGAACTGCGGCAGGACCATCTTCATCTACTTTATGATCTGGACCGCCGCCGCCTCGTTCTACGCACTCCAGAGCTTTTTGATGTCGAGCGTTGCCGAGCGTCTCAACCTGCGTCTACGCAACCGCATCGCACAAAAGCTCAACCGTCTGCCGCTTGCCTACTTTGACGCGCATCGTCCCGGCGAGGTCGTCAGCCGCGCGACCAACGACCTGGACAAGATGTCCGAAAGCATGCAGCGCGGCTTGCTGCAGCTTCTGGTGTCGATCGGTACCGTGGTGGGCGCCGTGAGCGTGATGTTCGTGTTTAGCGTGCCGCTCACGCTGGTCTTTTTGTTCTTTACGGCGTTGTCGCTGCTGGTGACCAAAGTGGTCTCGCGTCGCACACATGACGTGACCGGCGAGCGCCAGGAGTGGGTGTCCAAGATTACGAGTGCGGTCGAGGAAGGCTATTCGGGCCGTCTGGTGATTCGTGCGTTTAACTGCGAGCGTCAGAGTTCTGCCGAGGTGCACCAGGCCTCGAGTGAGCTAGCGCGCGTGAGTACCAAGGCCGACTTTATGATCAATGCCGTCGGCCCTGCGGTGCGCTTTATCGGTCGCCTGGCGCAGATCGTGATTGCGCTGGTGGGCTGCAGCATGCTGGTTGCCGGGCATATGACCGTCGGCGTGTTCCAGGCGTTCCTCCAGTTTATCTACGAGGCGTCCGAACCCATGACGGAGTTGTCGTTTACCTTTAACTCGCTGCAGAGCGCGCTGGCGAGCGCAGAGCGCGTGTTCGACCTGCTCGATGAGCCCGAGATGGAGGCCGATCCGCAGTCGGGCGAGGCTGCCAAGCTGCCGGGCAAGGTGGAGGGCCGCGTCGCTTTTGAGCACGTGCGCTTTGGCTATGCGCCCGACAAGCCGCTCATGCGCGACGTGTCGTTTGCCGCCGAGCCGGGTCAGAAGATCGCCGTGGTGGGAACCACGGGTGCGGGTAAGACCACGCTCATCAATCTGCTCATGCGCTTCTACGAGATCGACGGCGGCCGCATTACCCTCGACGGCGTGGATACGAGTCGTATGGCTCGCGGCGAGCTGCGCCAGCAGTTTGGCATGGTGTTGCAGGACGCCTGGCTGTTCGATGGCACCATTGCCGAGAACATCGCCTATGGCTGTCCCGAGGCGACGCGCGAGGAGATTGTCGCGGCCGCACGTGCCGCTCAGGTCGACTTCTTTGTGCGCACTATGCCGCAGGGCTACGACACGCGGGTGGCTAACGATGCCGAGAGCATCAGCCAGGGCCAACGTCAGCTGCTGACCATCGCGCGCGTGCTGCTCAACAACCCGGCGATCCTCATCCTGGACGAGGCGACGTCGAGCGTGGACACGCGCACCGAGCTTGTCATCGGCCGCGCCATGGACGCGCTCATGCGCGGGCGCACGAGCTTTGTGATCGCGCATCGTCTGTCGACGATCGTCGATGCCGACCTCATCCTGGTCATGGATCACGGCAATATCATCGAGCAGGGCACGCATAAGGAGCTGCTGGCTGCCGAGGGCGCTTATGCCGACCTCTATCTGAGCCAGTTTGCTTAATGTGGCAAAGGGACAGTCCCGCATGTCACATTGGAAACAAGGCGCGCCGGGGATGAATTCCCTGGCGCGCCTTCTTGCGTTGATGCGGGTCTGTACCGTTCGCAGCCCTAGTGCTCGTCCACGAGCTTGGCGACGAGGGCCTTGAGCTCGGCCACCTCTCGCTCGAGTTCCTTGACGCGGCGGGCATTCTCGGTGATGCCCTGGCGGTTGAGGGCGCTCTGCTCGGCGGCGTCATCGGGCATGTACTCGCGATGCTGCTTGGCATCGAAGCTTTCTTCGAACACGCGGCAGCCGTTGCGCTTGATGATGCGGCCTGGCACGCCCACGACGGTGCAGTTATCGGGCACGTCTTTGACGACGACCGAGTTGCCGCCGATCTTGACGTTGTTGCCGATGCGAATGTTGCCGAGCACCTTGGCGCCTGTGCCCACAGTGACGTTATTGCCGAGCGTTGGGTGGCGCTTACCGGTCTCGTTGCCGGTACCGCCGAGCGTGACGCCCTGGTAGAGCACGCAGTTGTCGCCCACAATGGTGGTCTCGCCGATGACGACGCCCATGGCATGGTCGATAAAGAAGTGCTTGCCGATCTGCGCGGCGGGATGAATCTCGACGCCGGTGATATGACGGGTGAGCTGCGAGAGCACGCGGGCGAGCGAGCGATGGCCGTGCTCCCAGAGCCAGTGCTCGGGCACGTGGTTCCACTTGGCATGCAGACCGGGGTACGAAAGGAAAATGACCAGGCCGTTTTGCGCAGCGGGGTCCTGCGCCTGGACGGTCTTGATGTCCTCGCGAATGGTACTGATAAAGCTCACCGGCCGCCCTCCCTTAGCGCCGCGACAATGCAATTCAATAAAGTATAGCGATTCGCTAGGGATTAGGAAGAGCAATCTTGCTCGGCTTTGCGCGACAGGTGTCAATTATGCAAACTTGCTGGTAATGAAGTCACGCTTTTGTAAGGTCGTGTGCGTTGCCGCGTCACAACCGTATACTGGTCAACTTGGACGTGTCCGCGCCCACAACTGAGAGGTTTTACTTCATGGGTTTCATCAATTTTATCGCCGAGCTGCTTAAGGATCCGCGCACTGCGATCGCCAGCTGGATCGCCGCCGGCCCGCTTATGGCCTACGGCTGCGTGTTCCTGATCATCTTTATCGAGACGGGCGTGGTGTTCTTCCCGTTCCTTCCCGGCGACTCGCTGCTGTTTGCCTCGGGTTTCTTTGCCCACAACGGCGGCTTTAACATCGTGGCTCTGCTGGCCGTCGCATGGACGGCTGCCATCTTGGGCGATCAGTGCAACTTTATGATCGGTCATTTCTTTGGCCAAAAGATCATCGCCTCGGGCAAGGTGAAGGCCATGACGCCCGAGCGAATCAAAAAGTCCGAGGACTTCCTGGACAAGTGGGGCCACCTGGCCATCTTCCTGGGTCGCTTCTTCCCGTTTATCCGCACCTTTGTGCCTTTCATCGCCGGCATGGGCGGCATGCACTGGCGCAACTTTGTCATCTTTAACGTGCTGGGCGGCATTACCTGGTCGACGGTCTTTACGCTGTTGGGCTACTTCTTTGGCGGCATCCCCTTTGTGCAGGAGCACTTTGAGCTGCTGATTATCGGCATCGTCGCCGTGTCGATCATCCCGACCGTGGTCGGTCTGGTTAAGGCTAAGCTGGGCAAAAAGAACGCGTAGCTCGAGCCAGCGCGCAAACCGTGCCGTTGAGGCCCGTCACCCTTTACGGTGGCGGGCCTTTCTGCTTCGGTCAAATGAAAATACTTTACTTAGTTAAAGAAAAGCGTTTTATCAGACGCGTACGGGGAGTACAATCTCGTGCATGCGAATCGACGTGCCATCGGCTTTGATGCCGTTCGCGTGTCCCGTCCGGCTCTACGCTCCGGGCGTGCGACGTTGCGACGCGGTCGGCTTCGGCCTTTGCGTGCGGGTTCGCGAGTATGCAACTGTGTATGTAAGGAGCGACATATGACTGTCGAGAAGAAGGATATCGATTGGGGTAGCCTCGGCTTTGGCTACATGAAAACCGATTACAGCTACGAGGCTCATTGGAAGGATGGCAAGTGGGACGAGGGCGGCCTGACCACCGACCACACCCTGCATGTTTCCGAGTGCGGCGGCATCTTCCATTACTGCCAGGAGGTCTTTGAGGGCCTGAAGGCCTACACCGCCGAGGACGGCAGCATCGTCTGCTTCCGTCCCGACATGAACGCTGAGCGTATGTATAACTCTGCCCAGCGCCTCGAGATGCCCCCGTTCCCCAAGGACAAGTTTGTCGAGGCCGTCAAGCAGGTCGTTTCTGCCAACGCCGCCTGGGTTCCGCCCTTCGGCTCCGGTGCAACCCTGTACGTGCGTCCGTTTATGATCGGCTCTGGTGACGTGATCGGCGTGGCTCCCGCTCCTGAGTACACGTTCCGTATTCTCGTGACCCCGGTCGGTCCGTACTTTAAGGGCGGCCTCAAGCCTGTCAAGCTGCGCGTTTCCGAGTACGACCGCGCCGCACCGCACGGCACCGGCAACATCAAGGCCGGCCTCAACTACGCCATGTCCCTGAAGCCCACGATGGAGGCTCACCGCGAGGGCTATGCCGAGAACCTGTATCTCGACTCCGAGTCCCGCACCTATGTCGAGGAGACCGGTGGCGCTAACGTCCTGTTCGTGAAGGAGGATGGCACCCTCGTCGTTCCGCAGTCGCACACCGACTCCATCCTGCCCTCCATCACCCGCCGTTCGCTCGTTCAGGTTGCTCAGGACCTGGGCATGACCGTCGACCAGCGTCCCGTCGAGTGGGCCGAGGTCAAGGCCGGCATCTTTGTTGAGTGCGGCCTGTGCGGCACCGCTGCCGTTATCTCCCCGGTCGGCGAGATCGACAACAAGGTCTACGGTGCCGACGAGACTGTGACCTTCCCGGCTGGCTACACCGAGATCGGCCCCGTGATGAAGAAACTTCGCGAGACCCTGACGGGCATCCAGTCTGGTGCTGTTGAGGATAAGCACAACTGGGTTTACACCGTCGCGTAAGCTGTCTTAGCTGTCCGGGCCGAGGGCGACCTTCCTTTCCGGCGCGTCCTCGGGCCTGCGTTACCTCGGCGCTGCCGTTACGGGCAAAATAGATCTGAAAAAAGATGGCGCGCGGCCTTTTAGGCCGCGCTTTTGTTTTGCTTCGTGCCATGTGGGGGCGGTGGCGACGTGCATTTTTGCGAGTATTCTGCAATCGAAGGCCCCTGCATACCGACGTTCGGGCAAAAATCCGTGCTCGTCGATGCTTTTCGCGAATAATAGGCGGGGTTATGGGCCGACAGCACTTGATTTGCAGGGATATTCGCGGTCTTTGGCCTTCGTCATGGCGCCCGATGCTCTTGGTTATGTTGAATACTCCCAAAAATGCACGGCGCTTAGAGGGGGACCTACGCGAAAAAGGAAACTGCTCCGTCGAAGTATGCATTCGACGGAGCGGTTTATGCATATAGCCGATTCAGGATGCGTTGCCAACTTGTTAGAACTTGACGGTCGGTGCCTGGCGGGCGGCCTCGGCTGCCTCAAAGCCCTGGCGCTCCTTAAACTGGAAGATGCCGGCAAAGATAACGGCAGGGAACGTCTGGATGGCGTTGTTGTAGCTAAGCACGCAGTCGTTGTAGCTCTGGCGCGCGTAGCTCACCTTGTTCTCGGTGTCTTCGAGCGTGGCTTGGAGCTGCGTAAAGTTGGTGTTCGCCTTAAGATCGGGGTAAGCCTCGGCCACGGCGAAGAGCTGGCGCAGGGCGCCGGTCAGCACGTTGTCGGCTTCCATCTTGGCTTCGGGCGTGGTGGCGCTCACAGCGGCGTTGCGCGCGTTGACCACGGCGGCAAGCGTGTCCTGCTCGTGTTTAGCGTAGCCCTTGACGGTCTCGACTAGGTTAGGGATCAGGTCGTTGCGGCGCTGCAGCTGCGTGTCGATGTTCTGCCAGGCGTTATCAATGCGATTGCGCTTGGTGACCATGTTGTTGTAGATGCCAGCGATGGCGCAGACAATCACAACGACAACAACGATACCGATGATGACGGGAATCATGGTGTCTCCGTTTCGAATGGCCGCGGCGTTTTCCGCCGGCTGCCGTTGGTGTAACGCTACTAGTATACCCGCAACCTTTGGCGATACCGAGCTTTCCGGTAAGCGTTATGTTTCCACCAAGGTGGGGCCATTCGCCAAGGGTGGGCGATACAGGTGTAAGATATGCGACAGATTAGTGAGCGCTGTCTTTTCCTTGAGGAGGGCGATACGTATGGACCTTCGCATCAAGAAAACCTATCGGGCCCTGTTCGAGGCCTTTACTGAGCTGCTCGAAGAGCATCGGTTTGAGGACGTGACGGTTGCCATGCTGTGCGACCGCGCTATGATTCGTCGGACGACGTTCTACAAGCACTTCCGCGACAAAAACGATTACTTTGCCTTCTATATCGATGAACTCATGTCGGGCCTACCGCAAAAGCGAGCCGATGCGGATGGCGCGGAGGGCGCCGAGGACGTGCGAGCGCTTCGCCACGAAGTGTTCGCTGATGCCATGGATCTGATTCTGGCGCATGAGCAGCTCATGGATAACATTTTGGCGAGCAGTATGTCGGGTATGCTGACCAGCATGATTTGCGACCGCATCGCGCGCTCCATACGCGGGCGCGTGATGAGCGCGCTTGACGAGGATGCGCTCGCGCCCGTATCGCTCGAGACAACGTCTGAGTTTGTCGCCGGCGGCATTATTCGGCTCTTTACCATGTGGTGGGAATCGGGCCACGTACTAGAGCGCCGATCCGAAATCGCCGACGTGGTCGATGCGCTGTTCGAGCGGACTATGACGCCGGTGAGTCACTAAGAGTGGCGGAGAGAGGGGGATTCGAACCCCCGGAACGCTCTCGCGCTCAACGGTTTTCAAGACCGCCGCATTCAACCGCTCTGCCATCTCTCCGTGAGTCGTAATGATAGCATCGTTTTGGATTTGCAACAGGGGAGGCGAACGATGACGAGCACCGGAATCGATGAGAAGTTCATGCGCGAGGCGTTGGCGGAGGCGCGAGCCGCCGCGGCGGTGGGCGAGGTTCCCATCGGAGCCGTAGTGGTGCGCGACGGCGAGATCGTCGCGAGGGCGCATAATCGTCGCGAGCTCGACCAGGACCCTTCGGCGCATGCCGAGTTTGCGGCCCTATGCGCCGCCGCGCAGTCGCTCGGTCGTTGGCGCCTTTCCGATTGTACGGTCTACGTGACGCTCGAGCCCTGTTGCATGTGCGCGGGGCTTATGGTTAACGCGCGCGTGGGGCGCTGCGTGTACGGCGCGAGCGACGCCAAGGCGGGCGCGTTGGGATCCCTATACGATTTGAATGCCGACTCGCGCCTGAATCATCGGTTTAATGTGACCGCCGGCGTGCTGGCAGACGAGTGTCGTGAGGTGTTGAGCAGCTATTTTAGTGGGCTGCGTGGCACCGATGGTGCTGGCTGCGGTTGTGGGGCCGATCTTGAGGCGCATGCCGCTCATGCTGAGGCGCTCGCGTGTGCCGAAGATATCGTCGTTGAGGCGGTCGATTTTGGTGCCGCGTGTCGCCGGCCCCGCCGTGTGCTGTTGGCGATCGACTCCTTTAAGGGCAGCGTTTCGAGTGCGCAGGCGGAGGTGGTGGTTGCCGAAGGTGTACGCCGCGTTTGGCCCGATGCCCAAGTGGCCACGTTGCCGCTGGCAGATGGCGGCGAGGGAACGCTCGATGCCGTTGCCGCGTGCGGCGGTGAGATTGTGACCTGCGAGGCGGCAGGTCCCTTGGGCAAGCGCGTGGCTGCCCGGATGCTGGTGGACGGCGAGCACGAGTCGGCTGTCATTGAGATGGCCGAAGCCGCGGGCATCGGGTACTCGCCTTGCACGGAGTCGGCGGCGTTGGCGGCCACAACCTATGGCGTGGGCGAGCTCATGCTTCGCGCGGTTCGCGCGGGCGCAAAGACACTCTATATTGGTCTGGGCGGCAGTGCCACCAACGATGGTGGCGCCGGTATGCTGCAGGCGCTTGGCGCCCGCCTGGTCGATAAGTGTGGCTGCAATATCGCGCCGGGGCTCGCGGGCCTTGAACACGTGGCGAGTATCGATTTGGCACCGGCGCTTCGGGCACTGAATGGCGCGCGTGTCGTGGTGCTTTCCGATGTCGAGAATCCGCTCGTGGGACGTCGCGGGGCACTTGCGGTGTTTGGCGGGCAAAAGGGCCTGCCGACAGACGATGTCGAAACACTGGGCGGGTACGACGGCTGGATGGTCGGCTACGGTCGCCTGCTCGATACGGCGATTGCCGAGGCTCGGGCTCGGGGATTGCTGCGCGTGCCCGAGGGCGCGCGGACGTTTGGCTCGGTGCTCGGCGTGCCCGGCGCCGGTGCTGCTGGCGGTCTGGGCGCCGCGCTGCTAGCACTCGGTGCAGAGCTACGCTCGGGCGTGGAGACGGTGCTCGATCTCGTGGGGTTTGACGAACATGTGCGCGATGTCGACCTGGTCATAACGGGCGAGGGCAATATGGACGAGCAGTCCGCCGCCGGTAAGGCGCCGGTGGGCGTGGCCCGCCGTGCCAAGCGATATGGCAAGCCGGTGGCCGCTGTCGTGGGCGGTCGCGCCGACAACCTGGATGCGGTGTACGAGCAGGGCATCGACCTTGTACTGCCGATCTGTCGCAAGCCCATGGACCTGGAGCGGGCACTCGATCCGCAAGAAGCCACAGCCAACCTTATCTGCGCCGGCGAGTCAGCCGCACAAGCCTATGACCTCGCTCGCCTCTAAGGCCTATCTCCCTATAAGTTGCGGTGGAATACGGAGTGTTTTTGCCTTTAAGGGGCCAATTCAGTCCGTATTCCACCGCAACTTTGAGAATGGCCATTCGAGGTTGGCTGCCTTGGGTCTTGGGTCGGACCGTTTGCCACGAAATGCGACCATCTACTACGTTAAGCCGGCCACCCTCGACCATCCCGGAATTTGCAAAAACAAAACCGCAGGTAGAAAGCTTGCCGATTTTCGAAAAAGTCGGCTATGGTCGACCCCTGCGACCTAAACGTAGTAGATGGGCCCTTTTCGTGGCACAGCACCAGATCAGTCTATTTAGGACGGGGCCTCCTTGACTACTTTCGCCACCCTGATGCCCCACCAGTCAAAAAGTAGTCAAAAAAGCCCCGTCCCAAATTAGCTGTCTTGCCCCATCGGGCGGGAGCAGGTAAGATATACCGAGCGCCTAGCGCGTTCGATGGGTTCGGATGACGACATGTTCCGAATCTGGTCAGGTCCGGAAGGAAGCAGCCATAAGGAGCCTCTGTCGGGCATCCGAATCCATCGAGTGCGCAGGCGCTTTTTGGTGCCGCGGCTACCCGCGAGTGCCGGCAGGGCGCTTGGTGTCTCGCTGGTCCTCGGCTTTGCCTGCGG
>ERZ773190.3175-NODE-3175-length-11352-cov-3.304860_pt1 | contig 11352 bp, 8 predicted proteins | sample MGYA00511111_ERZ773190 | MGnify/ENA primary metagenome ERZ773190 (study PRJEB29015, sample SAMEA2737777) | human gut metagenome | biome: human gut; feature: human-associated habitat; material: faeces | place: China | collected 2012 ... | reverse complement strand
TTTAAAACCTCCCGCCATAATCTGAATACTGTCTTTAAACTGAACCCGAAATTCTTCTTCTTTTTTGTCCGTCATTTCTTCCAGCCACTCTTTCATGTAAAATCCCCAGACCGGGAAAAGGATGATTCCGGGCAGAAATGACTCATAAAATAAATACAGGATCAGTCCGAAAATAACCGTACTCTTTGCAAGACCAATCAGATATTCATGCTTCTTTATATCCTGCAGCCATGAGCTTTTCCTGATTCGACAGCTCAGCCACTTTCATAAGTCTTCCTTTAATTTTTCCATGCTCCATTCCCTCCTCCCTGAACTCATATAAAGTCCTTGTATGAATCTTGCCAGACTCATATTTTTCAATTTCTGTAATCTGTAGTACTTTTCTGCTTTTATCTCTTAACCTTCCGAGATGGATAATAATATCCAGTGCCGAAGCAATCTGTCTCTGAACTGCCGCTAAAGGAAGATCAATCCCCATCAACATCATCGTCTCCAGTCTGTGAAGCATATCAGTAGGATTATTTGCATGTCCTGTGGACATTGACCCACTATGTCCGTTCAGCATGGCAGATGAAATCATATCAACCGTTTCATCTCCACGGACTTCTCCTACAATGATCCTGTCCGGTCTCATTCTCAGGGCCGAGCGGATCAGATCTCTGATCGTCACAGCTCCTTCTCCTTCCGGATTTGCTCCCCTCGCTTCCAGTTTCACAAGATTCTCCACTCCTCTGATCTGCATTTCCGCATTATCTTCAATCGTTATGATTCGCTCATCTTTCGGTATAAAATCCGACATTGCGTTCAAAAATGTAGTTTTTCCTGCACCCGTTCCTCCACTCACGAAAATATTATATTTTGCAATAACCAATTTTCTGATGAACTGTGCCGCTTCTTCTGTCATACTTCCACAGTCGATCAGCTTCTTCATCGTCAATGGTTCTTCCGGGAATGTTCGTATCGTAAGGATCGGTCCGTTTACCGCCACCGGTTTCATGACTACATTGACACGGGATCCATCTTTCAGTCTTGCATCCACGATAGGTGAAGCCTCACTAACATACCGGTTTGCCTCACCTACAATCTGCTGGATCACATCAACCAGCCTTTCTTCTGACATGAATTTTCGTTCTGACCGAAACAACCGCCCGCCTTTTTCATAAAAAATATGATCCGTTCCATTCACCATAATTTCTGTAATTTTCGGATCTTCCAGTAATTCCTGAAGGATATCCAGCTTTCTGAATGCATGAAATAGTTCCCTGCTCAATTCAATCTTTTCATTCAACGGCAGATATTCTTTTTCTGAAGCTTCTTCCAGTGTCATACGGATCAGTTCCTGAAGTTCCTCATCTCCGGTCTCTCTGGTCATATCCATCCGCTGCAACACCTGTCCATAAATCAGTTCAGCCCTTCTTTCATTCATCTTTCTGAGCCTCCCCTCTTTTTCCTGGAAGATACCGTTCCTGCATTTTGGTTCGTCCAATCCTCTTTTTCACTGTCCGGGAAAGAATTTCTCCATGACCGGAAATCCGCAGACTCTTTTCATATTGATCCAGCTTTGCCTTTGCGATTCCCTCGTCAATATACGGTGTATAAATTCTTCCGCAATTTTCCAGTATCTGATAAAGTCCGTTGATACTGTCCCCAAGATCCAGAAGAAGGATCTCATAAATACTTTTTTCCAGAATTGCCTCAAACAGACGCAGCCATTCTTCACGATCCACATTCCTGAAGTCCTGTTCATTTCTGATCGCCGGGATATAATCCACTCCGCCTTTTTGCCTGATCATACCGACAAGCTTCAAGCCAAGATTCATATTGTCCTGCCGCATATAATACAAAAGGTCTCCAAGGTCATTTCCTTCCCTGTTCTGAAAATAGTAATTATCTCCTGAGTTCCCTTCCAGATTCAGGTATAATACCGGGACACTTCTTCCCAACTGCCTCGCAGTACGAATAGCAAATTTGGTCTTCCCGATCCGATGGATCGGCGAATAAACTCCGATCAGCCCGCGTACCGATGTATCCGCTACCACTTTTTCTTTCAGTTCCATCCTGCCGGTTACTTTCTGCAAAATGATCTCTGCACTCTGATATCTGTAAACCGGAACTTCTTCCTGAAACCAGTCATCCTCTCCTTCCCGCTCTTTTTCCTGACTCCTTTTTTCCGTCAGAAGATAACGATTTTCTGCTAAAATCTCTTTTCTCTTTTCTACCGGATATTCCTCCGCTATAAGAAGTCTGCTGATCGGCATCTTCTCTGAAAACTCTTTCAGTTGCTGAAGATTCCAAAAGAGGTGAAACTGATACTCCTCTTTTAATTTTTCCGAAATAATGTTCATCAGATTTTCTGCATATTCTCTCTGAACATCGCAGATTACAAATTGAGCCTGACCACTCCTTTCCTCTGCTTTTTCACATATCATAACTTGAATTACTGCTGCGAACCTGCAGCATCGAATAAAGATAAAAGCTGCCGGATGTCCACTTCCGGCACTTAGAGACACCGGTCTTTCCCCTTCAACCGGTGCGACAACAGGTGATTGCCTGTCGTGTAAGACGCATTATATACAGCCTTTTTTCGTTTGTCCAGTCCCTGATTTCAAAAAATTACTTTTTGTTAAAATCTCACAAAATCTGATAGAAAGTAATTCCGTAAAGCAGGCAGACCCCAGGAATACCAAGGGTTCCGGATGTCAAAAAGGAGACAGGATTTAATCCCACATTAATTGAAGAATCAGCCGGAAGCACCCACTGATTTATTATAAATATCAACATCATTCCAACCACTGCCCTTGCGAAAAAATGCAGGATCAGTCCTGTAATCTTCTTTTTCATTTTCCCGTTCCTCATATTCCATGACTACTCCTTGCTCTATTTTATTCCCTGGAACTTTTTCCTATGCTTTGAAATACTGCAGAACTCCACTTTTTTATTTTCCACAATTTTTTCATACGTTTTCCACATCCTTTGATTTTTTCAGAACAGTTATCTTCAACCTCTGCCCGGTTTATCCACACTATAAACTTTTTTCTTACTTTTAATCAGATTGGATAAGTGAAAAAACGACATCCACATTTTACTGCGGATGCCGTTTATTTTTTTCTCAACGGTCAGTCTCTTTTCCAACCATTTTTTTACCATTTATTTATAATTTTTTTCCAGTTTTACGAGTAAATCGATATTTTCTTTTTCGTACTGATTAATTTCCGACTCCTGCACGATCTTTCCCTTTACCGGAGCATACCAGCTCTTCTGACTGAAATAATTTTCATAAGCCGTACCTGTAAAATCATATCCTTTTCTGGCATAAATTTCATTAATCGCAATTCGGATTGAATACGCAGGAGAAACCTCACCGATCAATTTCTCCTGGTCGTAAATTTTTCTGAGATCCTCTTCTTTCAGTACTTCAGAATCTGCCTTTGCAAAAGTATATCCTGTCTTTTCTTCCTGTTCACGGTACGCACGGTAATCCTCTACTTTTGAATCAAATTCTATATTTTTACCACTAAAGGATAACTTCTCTGTTAAAAATGCTTCTTTCTGATTTTCAACTCCATACCATTCCAGTTCTATCTGCTTCTTTTTAGTATCAACTTTTTTAATTTTTGCACACGCTCTCTCCGCCAGCAACTGATACTTTTCAGGAAGAATTTCTTCACGGTCATAACCTGTATATTTTTTATTTCCGTTTTCAGCAAAAATTTCAAGTTTCGACCAGTTCATTCCCGAACCCGATGTCAAAAAAATAAATCCATCTTTGGAACAGATATCGTCAATCCCGGCTGTCACCGCATACTCTTCCTGCATATATTCCCATGATTTTCCTGCATCTTCTGATCTGCACACAAGATAATAGGTCTTCTGCATACCTGAATCCTGCGGAATCATCACCCAAATAAAAGAACCATCCTTTATAACGGTATTTGAGGCATTTTCATAAGTTCCATTTTCCAATACTTCTTTTGCTTTTTTTAACTGATCCTCATCATAAATAGAAGTTTCATCTGACAGTATTTCCTCATAAGTTAAAAATGCAACCTTCTCCAGATTCTGATCGTCAACCTTCTCTTCATTATCTACATTATCCTCTGCAGATGAAGACTCATCCTTTTTATTCTGATCTGATTTTTCAGTATCAGAATCTTCATTTTTCTGATCTGTATTTTTCTGTGTTTCTTCCTGCTTTATATTGGAATCCGACGGATCTGTCACTGAGGTATCTTTTTTCTGACATCCTTCTGCCGCCAGTAAAAGAAAAAATATCATTCCTACTGTCATTCCTTTTTGGATCAGAACTTTTTTCTGCTCTTTCTTCTTCATATTTTCGCCCCCTCTGTCTAAATTACTTTTCTGCACTGCCGCTCTTATCCCGACTCTGATCTTTTTATTTGTCTTTGATGTTATCATACACCAATCTTTTTCTTTTTAAAAGGAAAATCGCACGGCAGTTTTTTTCTGTCGTGCGATCAGCTTTTCTTCCTCTATTTCTAAAGTAGAATTACTTCTTCTTCCCGAATCTATGATTCCTCTAAATTGTCTGACGCTTCACTTTCAGGTTCTTCTCCATCAGAGATTTCTACCTGCTCTCCGTCAATTTCTGCAGAAGCTTTTCTTACTTTTGCAACACTTGCAACTTTATCTTTTTCTTTCAGATTAATCAGCTTCACACCTGAAGTAATTCTTCCGTATATAGAAATATCAGAACACTTCATACGGATGATGATTCCCTCCGTATTGATAATCATGATCTCGCTGTCTTCATCTACTGCTTTCATACCGACTACATTTCCGGTCTTCTCAGTGATCTTATAACATTTCACACCTTTACCGCCACGGTTCTGTCGTGTAAATTCATCCATATTGGTACGTTTGCCCATACCTTTTTCAGATACGATGAGCAGATCCGTTCCCTGACTTGCAGTCTGCATTCCGATCACTACATCGTTATCCGTCAGATTCATTCCGCGTACTCCCATGGATACACGTCCTGTAGAACGTACATCCGTCTCATTGAAACGAATACACATACCATCTCTCGTAACAAGCAGAATATCCTCTGTATTGTCCGTTACTTTTACTTCGATCAGACGATCATCTTCTCTGAGTGCAATCGCTGCCAGGCCGGTCTTTCTTACATTTGCGTAATCCTGAATCGGTGTCTTCTTGACAAGTCCCTTTTCTGTTGCCATGAACAGATATTTTCCTTCTTCATATTCGCGAAGCGGAATGATCGCTGTAATTTTTTCTTCCGGCATCAACTGAAGCAGATTAATGATCGCAGTTCCTCTTGCAGTTCTTCCTGCCTCAGGAATCTCGTATGCTTTCATTCTGTAAACACGCCCTGTATTTGTAAAGAACATGATATAATGGTGGCTCGTTGTCACGAACAACTCACGGATATAATCATCTTCCAGCGTCTGCATTCCCTTGATTCCCTTTCCGCCACGGTTCTGACTCTTGAACGTATCCATCGTCATTCTCTTGATGTAACCAAGTTTTGTCATGGTAATCACAACATTTTCCCGTGGAATCAGATCTTCCATGGAAATATCAAACTCGTCATATCCGATACGGGTTCTTCTGTCATCTCCGTATTTTTCAGAAATCACAAGAATTTCTTTTTTAATTACACCTAACAGAAGCTTTTTGTCTGCAAGAATCGCCTTAAATTCTTCAATCTTCTTCATCAATTCAGCATATTCTGCTTCAATCTTTTCTCTTTCCAAACCGGTCAATGCACGCAGACGCATATCTACGATTGCCTGAGCCTGAACTTCTGACAGACCAAACCTTTTAATCAATTCCTGCTTTGCGATCTGAACATTCTGAGAACCACGGATAATCTTGATCACTTCGTCAATATTATCCAGTGCAATCAGTAATCCCTCTAAAATGTGGGCTCTTTCCTGAGCTTTATTCAGATCATATTTTGTTCTTCTCGTAACTACATCTTCCTGATGCTTCAGGTAATAATTCAGCATCTCCAGGAGATTCATTACTTTTGGCTGATTGCCAACCAGTGCCAGCATAATAACGCCAAATGTATCCTGCAACTGTGTATGCTTATAAAGCTGATTCAGAATCACATTCGGATTCACATCACGACGCAGTTCGATGCAGATCCGCATACCTTCACGGCTCGACTGGTCGCTCAGATCTGTGATTCCATCGATTTTCTTATCTCTTACAAGCTCTGCAATCTTCTCAATCAGTCTTGCTTTATTTACCATAAATGGAAGTTCCGTTACAATAATCCGGTTTTTTCCATTCTGCATCGGCTCAATATTGGTAATTGCACGCACACGAATCTTTCCACGACCTGTTCTGTATGCTTCTTCAATACCTCTTGTACCAAGGATTTCTGCACCCGTCGGGAAGTCAGGTCCTTTAATGATCTGCAAAATTTCTTCGATCGTTGTCTCTTCTTTATCTTCGATCTGATCGTCAATGATCTTTACTACTGCTGCGATCACTTCTCTCAGATTGTGTGGCGGAATATTGGTTGCCATTCCTACGGCAATTCCTGATGTACCATTTACAAGAAGATTCGGGAATCTTGATGGAAGAACTGAAGGTTCTTTCTCCGTCTCATCAAAGTTTGGTGTGAAATCTACTGTGTCTTTATTGATGTCAGCAGTCATTTCCATGGAAATTTTACTCAGACGTGCCTCTGTATATCGCATGGCCGCTGCTCCGTCTCCGTCTACGGAACCGAAGTTTCCATGTCCATCTACCAGTGGGTAACGAGTAGACCATTCCTGTGCCAGATTAACCAAAGCTCCGTAAATTGAGCTGTCTCCGTGAGGATGATATTTACCCATTGTATCACCGACGATACGGGCACATTTACGGTGTGGCTTATCCGGGCCATTATTTAATTCGATCATTGAATACAGGATTCTTCGCTGTACCGGCTTCAATCCGTCTCTTACATCAGGAAGGGCACGGGATGCGATTACACTCATGGCATAATCGATGTAGGAAGTTTCCATCGTCTTTTTCAGATCGACTTCATGGACTTTATCAAAAATATTGTCTTCCATCTCTTATCTCCTTAATTCTGTCGATATTGGTGAGAATTTTTCAGTATAACAGCCTGCGGAACTCACGCTCCTCGCCATCTCGAAAATCTACGATTTTCTCGCTGGGTTGGCATTTCCAATGCCAACCCACACAGTTCGTTCAAAAGCACTTGCCGGGTAAACTCGCCATTGCTCCTGAACAAACTGTGTGGCTCGTCGCTGTTAAATACTATATATCCAAATTTTGTACGTATTTTGCGTTTTCTTCGATAAATTCTCTTCGTGGTTCTACTTTATCTCCCATCAGTGTGGTGAAAGTAAGGTCGAGTTCGGAGGAAGTTTCATCATCCATCGTAACTCTGAGAAGGATTCTATGTTCAGGATCCATGGTCGTATCCCAAAGCTGCTCGGCATCCATCTCACCAAGACCTTTAAATCGCTGTAAAGTAAAGTTACTCTTATGGTTCTTACGATAGTTCTCCAACGCTCTGTCATCATAAAGATATTCTTCCTTGCCTCGCTTAGGAATCGCTTTATAAAGCGGTGGTGTTGCCAGGTAAACGTGTCCCTGATGAATGAGATCTGGCATAAAGCGATAGAAAAATGTCAGCAACAATGTTGCAATATGGGCTCCATCGACATCGGCATCCGTCATGATTACGATTTTATTATATTTTAACTTGGAAATATCAAAATCGTTGCCGTAACCTTCTGAAAATCCACAGCCAAAAGTATGAATCATCGTCTTAATCTCTGCATTTGCAAGGACTTTATCCATAGAAGCCTTCTCTACGTTAAGAATCTTTCCACGAATTGGAAGGATAGCCTGTGTACGGCGGTTTCTTGCCGTCTTTGCAGAACCACCCGCGGAATCTCCCTCCACGATAAAGACCTCACATTCTTCTGGATTACGACTCTCACAGTTTGCTAACTTTCCATTCGTATCAATGGAGAACTTAGACTTGGAAATGAGATTCGTTCTCGCTCTCTCTTCTGCCTTTCGAATCTTGGCAGACTTCTCTGCACAGGCAATGACTTTCTTTAATTCTTCAAGGTTTCTGTCATAATATAAAGGAAGTTCTTCACCGAGCACTTCACTGACAGCCTTACCTGCATCTGGATTATCAAGTTTTGTCTTTGTCTGTCCCTCAAATCTTGGGTCTTTATGCTTAATAGAAAGAACTGCTGTCATCCCGTTACGCACATCCGCTCCGGTAAAGTTCTTATCTTTTTCTTTTAAAATGCCGAGTTCTCTGGCATACTGGTTCATAACAGAAGTAAACTTTGTCTTAAAGCCAGTAATGTGGGTTCCGCCTTCCATTGTGCAGATATTGTTGCAGAATCCCATAATTGTCTCCTGGAATTCATCTACATACTGGAATGCAGCCTCTACCTCGATATCGTCTACTTTTTTCTTAAAATAAACAATCTCGCCAACTGCAGGCTTGCCTTTATTTAAATCTCTGACATACGCCTTTAAGCCTTCTTCTTCATGAAAAAGGACGGTTTCCTCTTCTCCCGATCTTCTATTTTCAAAGGTAATAGATAATCCCGGATTCAGATAAGCAGTCTCATGTAATCTGCTCTTAATGGATTCCGCCTTAAAGTATGTCTTATCAAATATTTCTCCATCTGGTAAAAAAGTAACAGTTGTTCCTGTATCACCTTTTCTACAGGTACCGATTACTTCTAACGGGGCAACTGCTTTGCCTTTCTCGTACATCTGCTGGTATACCTTACCCTCAGAACGTACCTTAACTTCTAACCATACAGAAAGTGCATTAACAACAGAAGCACCTACTCCTGAAATCTTATACCCGCCTGTACCAAACTTGCCTCCGGCATGAAGCATGGTAAATACCATCTCCACCGCCGGAATGCCTGTCTTACTGTTAATTCCCGTAGGGATACCTCGTCCATTATCCTGAATCGTCGCTGTTCCGTCTTCATCAAGAATCACCTGAATATTACTGCAATATCCTGCTAAATGCTCATCTACTGCATTATCTACAATCTCGTAGATCAGATGATTCAGACCTCTGGTAGAAACACTTCCGATATACATTCCCGGACGCTTTCTTACCGCTTCAAGTCCCTCCAGAACCGCAATACTATTCGCATTATATGTTGTCTGCTGTTCCATAAATACCTCGCAAATTTACTAATAATCGCTTCTTTTCTAAACTATCTTGCCCGTCCCTTTTTATAAACAGGTACCTGTTGCTGCCAGTCAGGACAATCTACATCATAATATAATTTATTCTCATAAATCATATTTATTTCACCATTTTTATATTCAAATGCTGCAGAAGAGCAATTCCTTCCAAAAGGCGTCTTCCAGAACTCGCTGAGAGGGCGCTTTGTAAAATTAAGGATAAAACTTCTTACTACGCAGCCATGTGCCACAATAAGAATATTCTCTGCCTTTCCCTCTAGAGGAACAATCTCTTCCTGGAAAAATTCATCTGTTCTCTTTAATACATCCTGAAAATACTCTCCATACTTTGCAGGACGGAAATGTGCCGGATCAAGACGGAATCTCTGATAACGAACCATTGCCGGATTCGCCATTATTTTCCCGATAATCTTTCCTTCCGACGTTCCAAAACTCATCTCTTTTAAACGGTCATCACGGACAATCTCTATCGGACGGTCTCTTCGAACAACCTGTGCTGTCTTGTAAGCCCTCTTTAACGGACTTGAAAAGATATGGTCAAAGGGAATATCCTTCATTCCTTCTGAGGTCATCTCTGCCTGCTCGATTCCCTTCGGAGCCAGGGGAATATCCACCTGTCCCTGAAGCTTACTTCTCTTATTCCACTTTGTCTCTCCGTGTCTCATTAAATATATCTTCATTTTAATACCTTCTTCTCATTCTGTAAAAAAGCTTCTGCAATCTCCTTTAACTTCATTCCATTCGATGCTTTTAATAAAAGAACATCATCTGGGTGTACATAAGTTAAAAGGTAATCCTTTAACGCATCTCTTGACTCAAAATGCTTCACAACGATTCTTTCGTTATTATCTTCAACACCTTTTAAAATCTCTTCGGAAAGTTCACCATAAGCAGCGACCTCATCCACCTGTGTTCCTGCAATAAACTTACCTACTTCATAGTGATATTCTCTCTCTTTTTCTCCAAGTTCAAGCATATCTGCCAATGCTGCGATTCTTCTTCCTTTCACACCTTCCATAGAGGAAAGAACGGAAACACTTGCCTTCATAGAATCCGGGCTTGCATTATATGTATCATCAATTAATGTGCAGCTCTTTAAGGTATGCATCTGCTGACGCTGTCCGTGGAAAGTAACAAGCGCTTTCGCAGCCGCTTTCATATCAAGTCCCATCTGATGAGCAACTCCAAGAGCAACTAATGCATTACGCACGTTATGTTCGCCCATTGTTCCGAGAACAACTTCCATATCTTTTATTACTTTCCCTTCTTTATAGAAGAAATGAAAAATGGTCTGTCCGTCTTTTACATGCACATTCTCTGCTCTGTAATCACAGGCTTTATCCATTCCATAGAAAAATGTCTTATGAGATAACTTACCGCGATATGGTGCAAGAAACTTGTCATCCCCATTAAGGAACACCATACCATCTTCTGGAAGCCCCTTCACAATATCCATCTTCTCAAGACAGATATTCTCCTGCGTCTTTAACTGTGCGATATGACTTACACCAATCATTGTAACAACGGCTACATTCGGACGAATCATATTCGTAAGCTTCTCAATCTGTCCTCTCTCACTCATGCCGATTTCAAGAACGGCAATTTCATCCTCTCTGGTCAAATGAGAAAGTGTTAAAGGAACACCAATCTGGCTGTTCTGGTTTCCAATTGTCTGAAAAACCTTCTTCTGAGAAGCCAATACCGTACTGATCATCTCTCTTGTTGTTGTCTTACCAACACTTCCTGTAACTGCAACAACAGGAAGATTCATACGATTTCTGTAGAAAGTCCCTACCTTCTGCATCGCTTCCACTGTATCTGCAACCTTAATCCATGGCTTATTCTCAAAACCCTCTAACGGTTCGTCATGTTCTGATGTAAAAGTCGCACCGTTAATCTTAAGAGCACCATCAATAAACTTGTGCGCATCTACCCTCTCTCCGATAATCGGAACAAAGATGCAATCTTCACTTCCAGAACGGGAATCAATTGAAAACTCCTTAATTACTTTATTCTCATCTCCACATAAAAGCTGTCCACTGCAAGCTTCTACGATATCTTTAATTGTTATATTCTCCATTACTATCTGTTACTGATACAGGGCTTGTATATGTAGTATCTTCAACCCAGTTTTCAGTTCCACTT
>ERZ773190.3166-NODE-3166-length-11389-cov-6.454738_pt1 | contig 11389 bp, 10 predicted proteins | sample MGYA00511111_ERZ773190 | MGnify/ENA primary metagenome ERZ773190 (study PRJEB29015, sample SAMEA2737777) | human gut metagenome | biome: human gut; feature: human-associated habitat; material: faeces | place: China | collected 2012 ... | reverse complement strand
GCTGCCACCACGTTTTCTTACGGCACTTTCGGTTCCAAAAGTGCCTACCCGTGAATACTCTCCTCTTGAGCCAAATAATTATTATTCCTACGGTTGATTTTTTCGGAATTATTCTGTATAATGAAAATAAATTTACAATTTAACGCGTTAAACCTCAACGCATTAAATTCAAAAAAGCACGACTTTCATATTAGGGAGGAACTATGTTATGAGCGAAGACAAAAAATTAAACATGCCTCAGTCGCTTCTGCTTCTGCTCCTGATCATCGGAGCGGTTGCAGTCTGCATCCGGCTGAAAACGGGCGGACCGATGATTGGACTATTTATGAGCTGGATCATCATCTATCTGTTTTGTAAGGTATTACGCATAAATTATGAGCATGTTGTAAACGGCGCTTACGACGCGATCCGGGTTGTCGTTCCTACCCTGTGCCTGCTCATGGCAATCGGCGTCATGATCGGTACCTGGCTGCAAAGCGGCACGATTGCAACCATCATTGTCGGCGGTTTAAAACTGATCAACCCGACCTGGCTGCTGCCTCTGACCCTGATTTTCTGTGCCGTATTAAGCCTTGTGACCGGAACCTCCTACGGTTCCGTCGGCAGTGCCGGTGTTGCCATGATGGCAATCGGCAACGCGATGGGCATCCATCCTGGCATGGTGGCAGGTGCTGTCATCTGCGGCGCGATGTTCGGTGACAAATTAAGCCCGCTTTCCGACACAACCAACCTGGCTCCAGCGGTTGCTGGATCTAAATTAAACGACCACGTGCGTTCCATGCTCTGGACCACGCTTCCGACCTTTGTCATCAGCCTGGTTCTCTTTGTAATTCTTGGCATCAGCCAGACTTCAGGGAACTATGAAACTGGAAATCTTCTGACATACATCGATGCCCTGCAAGGTGAGTTTAAACTTGGCTTCATCACTCTGCTGCCAGCCATCGCAATCATTATTCTGCTTTTATGCAAAGTAAACGCGGTTGTCTCCCTTGGTCTTTCCGCCATCTGCGCCGGAGCTGTCTCTTTCTTCTATCAGGGCGCAACTCTGCAGAGTATCATCCGTGTTGCTTACAACGGATACAGTACCAGCATTGAGGAAGGTATTTTACAGACCATCTTAAACCGCGGCGGTATGAGCAGCATGCTTCAGTATGTGGCAATCATCTGCTTTGCAGTTGGTATGGGCGGTATGCTGGATCGCCTCGGCGTTCTCGGCAATCTCTTAAACGCCATCGTAAATCACATCAACAGCGATGGCAGCCTGATTGCAGCAAGCCTTTTAGTCGGCTATGTAACCAGCTTAATCAGCTGTTCCCAGCCGATGTCCCACGTCCTGACTGGAAATATGATGAAACCGCTGTTCAAATCCAGAAAAATCGCACCGGAAATCCTTTCCCGTACCCTTGAGGACGCAGGTACTTTATCCGGTCCGATGATTCCGTGGCACGGTTACTGTGTATACATGGCTGGAACCCTCGGCGTTGCCTGGTCAGTATTCTTCCCATACCTGTTCTTACTGTACTTAACACCTTTGTTCAGTATTTTCTATGGATTTACGGGAATCTCCATCCGGCATACAGACGACGCTCAAAATTAAACCTTTCACTTGATGAAAACAAAATGATCGAAACATATATGCAGCCTTTGACACAGTGTTTACCTGTGCAAAGGCTGAACACATCTATTTGCCCGAACTTTTTTCATGATTTCGCGCAAAATACATTACATATGAATTTAGGAGATGAATATTTATGATGGAAACAAAGCTTGTACTTCTCGGAACCGGCACCCCGAATGCCTGCCCGAATGCCAGCGGTCCTTCTTCCGCAGTTGTCGTAGGCGACCGCGCTTATCTTGTAGATTTTGGTCCTGGCGTTGTCCGTCAGGCGGCGAAAGCATACCAACAGGGAATTGATGCCCTGCGCCCGGACCGGCTGATGATCGCATTCTGCACACATCTGCACACCGACCACACGGCCGGCTATCCGGATCTCATTTTTACCCCGTGGGTGCTGGAACGCCCGAAGCCGCTGAAAGTATTCGGTCCAAAAGGCATCCAGAACATGACCGAACATATTTTAAAAGCATATGAGACGGACATCGACTTCCGTATCCACGGCTTTGAAAAAGCCAACGAAAATGGCTACAAAGTCGAAACTACCGATATCCAGCCTGGTATCATTTATCAGGATGACCGCGTGACGGTTGAGGCATTTCCAGTCAGCCACGGTACGCTTGAAAGCTACGGATTTAAGTTTACAACGCCGGATAAGGTGATCGTGATCAGCGGTGACACGGCTCCGCTTGAGATCGTGGCACAGAAAGCGGAAGGCTGCGATATTCTCCTCCATGAGGTCGAGTACACCGCCGGACTCTCCGCCAGAGAGCCAAAATGGCAGAAATACCACCAGGAAGTTCACACTCTCAGCGTTGATCTGGCAAAGATTGCCGCCAAAGCGCACCCGCGGCTTCTGGTTACCTACCACCGTATCTATCACATGGAAATCCAGGACAACACCCGCGATGTCGAGGCTGAGATGGCGCGCAGAAACACCGCCATTTTGCAGGAAATCCGTGATGCCGGATATGAAGGTGCCGTTGTAAATGGACAGGATTTAGATGTATTCTAAGAAAAATTTAAGGGGCTGTGAAATAAGTCCCTAAACAAAATGGGGATGTAAAAACTCAATCGAATTTTTTTACATCCCCATTTCGTTTTATCTTCTACGCCAGCATCATCCGGTCATTATCAAATGCCTTCTTCTTTTTCTCCGCATAGCAGTCTAAAAGGTCATTCACCCCCATTTTCGCTCTCTCCTCACCGCCCAGATCCAGGATGATCCGGCCTTCATCGAGCATGATCGTCCGATTTCCGGTCGTGAGCGCCTGCGACAGATTGTGGGTGATCATCAGCGTCGTCAGGTGGTTTTCCGACACAATCGACCGCGTGATCTCCATGACCTTATCCGCCGTCGCCGGGTCAAGCGCTGCCGTGTGCTCATCCAGAAGAAGGAGCTTTGGCATGACAAGCGTACACATGAGAAGCGTCACAACCTGTCTCTGACCACCTGACAGAAGCCCTACCTTCGTCTTCATACGGTTTTCCAGATCCATATGGTACTTCTCAAGCTCTGTCCGGAATAGATCCATTTCCTGTTTGCGGACCGCACTTCGAAATGGCTTCCGATCCTTCCGGGTATATGCCAGCGCCAGATTTTCCTCGATCGTCAGATGCGGCGCCGTTCCTTTCATCGGATCCTGGAACACGCGCCCGATCTGGCGCGCCCTACGGTGCTCCGACAGAAAAGTGATATCCTGACCATCCAGGAAAATCTGTCCCTGATCCAGCCAGTAATTGCCGCAGATCGCATTAAAAAGCGTCGATTTTCCCGCTCCGTTGGAACCGATGATCGTCACGAACTCCCCATCATCCAGATGCAGGTCCAGTCCGTTCAAAGCGTGGTGCTCGCTCGCCGTACCAGCGGAAAATACTTTGGTTGCCTGTTTTACATCTAACATAGTACATCTCCATCTTTTATCCCTGTTTGTAACTGCTTTCCAGGTTATTGTTCACACATATCTTTTTCTCTCGTCCGCTTCATCTTTGAAAGCCCCATCTGATAACGGATCGCCGGAAGCGCCAGCGCCGCCGCTACGATGCACGCTGATACCAGTTTTAACGCATATGCCGGAAAAATCTGGCTCTTGGTTGCCGCTGCGATGATATAACGGTAGATGATCGAACCGAAAATCGAGGAAAAAAATCCGATTTCCAGACCTCTTTTTCCAACAATCACTTCGCCAATGATGACCGATGCCAGACCTACGACCAGCATACCGGAACCGGAGTTTACATCCGCAAATCCCTGATACTGGGCAATCAGACCGCCGCTGACCGCTACCAGTGCATTGCTGAATGCCAGCGCCGTGATTTTCATCGCGTCTACATTGATGGAGGACGCGCTCACCATCGCCTCATTATCGCCCGTCGCCCGGATGCAGAGTCCCAGATGCGTCCGGAAGAAAAGAATCAGCAGCACCAGGCAGACTGCTGCTTCCGTGACCGCAATCACGAGTCTTGCCGCCTCTTTTGAAAGTCCCAGGCTTTCTGCCGCTTTAAATACGGTCGGAACATTGATGAGGGAAATATTCGGGCTGCTTCCCATCACAATCAGGTTGATGGTGTAAAGCCCGCACATTGTGAGGATGCCAGCTAATACCGCATGAATCCCCATCTTCGTCTGGAGTACGCCTGTCACACAGCCAGCCAGCGCCCCGGCCACAGCTGCTGCCACGATCCCGGCAACCGGATGCCCCGCCAGCGTGCAGACTGCCGAGGCTGCCAGTCCCAGCGTAAAACTCCCCTCCGCCGTCAGATCCGGAATATTTAAAATGCGGAATGTGACGTATATTCCAAGCGCCAGTATTCCATATAAAAATCCCAACTGCAGGGATCCGATCACCAGTGTCATGTGTGCATCCTCCTATTTTCAAGTTCGTTTGTAATTACTCCGCAAATTTTCACAATCAATGAATGTGCGTACCAGCCAGACTGCTATATATCTTACTCCGCATCCTTTACAAAGGTTGCCTCGTTCTGCACCTCATCCGAAAGTGTGATTTCCAGTGCATCGGCTGTATCCTGATTGATTACCATATTGGAAGCCGGTACCACAACAGCTGCAATATCCTCCATCGCAGTTCCGTTTAAGTATTCCAGTGCCATATCTGCGGTCTGTGCGCCGATCTCGGTATCGCTGATCGCAATCGTTGCAAATGCACCGGAATCAACCATAACAGCGGAGCTTCCATATACCGGAATCTTCGCATCTCTTGCCACTTCCGTTACCATCGGCATTGCACTCTGGATGACACTGTCATTCGGTACGAAAATCGCGTCAACCTCGCCCGCTAAAGACTGTGCCGCCTGCTGTACTTCAGATGAGTTCGTAACAACCGCCTCTTTATAAGAAAGTCCCTGATCGTCTAAATATTTTTTTGCATTCTCCACGGTGCTGACGGAATTGATCTCGCTTGTATTATACAACATTCCGTAGGTCTTACAATCTGGTGTCAGCTTATCGCTCAGTGCGAAAATATCCTCAACCGGAATCGCATTGGAAGTACCGGTTGCATTCTTATCCGGCTTTTCCATATCGGTAATGACACCCGCGCCGACCGGATTGGAAACAGCGATAAAGAATACCGGAATATCCGTCTCCAGGTTTACCATCGCCTGGGTCGCCGGAGTCGCAATCGTTGCAATCAGGTCAACACCGCTGTCTGCCATCTCCTGGCAGATGGTATTCAGCGCTGCCGCATCGCCCTGTGCATTTTTGTAAACAATATCGACTTTACCACCTGTATATTTTTCAGTCAGCTCCTCCGAGAAACCATCGCGCATATCTGCAAATGCACCGTTATCAATCATCTGGATCACGCCAACCTTGATATCGCCCTTTGCCTCGCTGGCTGCTGCCTCCGATGCGTCTCCATTTTCAGAAGCCGCCTCAGAATCAGCCGCTGCTGTCGTCTCTGCCGCATTCGAGCCGCCACAGCCTGCCATCGTCAGTGCCATTGCCGCTGCCATCGCTGCTGCTGTGCCTCTTTTTGCCATCATTCCAAATCCATTCATTTTTCTCATAATGCTCTCCCTTTCCGCCATCCTGGCTCTCGCTGATTTTGATTCCCAACGAAATATAAAATCCCCGGCGCAGACAAACTCCTGCGCCGGGGACGAATAAACAAATATCGTGGTGCCACCCCTGTTCTCAGACCTTCAAACTTTATATATAAAAAGCAGATATTCTCACACAATGGAAAATATCTGCCATCCAGTCTGACTCATTCTACGGTACGGAAAACATAGACGCGATTGATAATGCGAAATCAGATATGCTCTCGATACCCTACCCTTTAACGCAGAGTTACGGCTGCAGCTACTCGAATCACTCTTTCACCTCGCATCTCCCAAATCCATTCCATACAGCCCTTCATACCGGTTTCCACCAAGCCCGGCTCTCTGTGATGTACCTCTGTATGTACTCGTTTTGTTCACTGACTTTGTAGTGTTTTATTTAATTTTTTCATAGTTTACCACTATGTTTTTAAGTTGTCAACCCTATTTTCGAATTTTTCTTTATCATCGGCAAAATCGGGTTACTGTTCACAGGTAGGCACTTTTGGAACCGAAAGTGCCGTAAGAAAACGTGGTGGCAGCAGGAATTTGCCGTATTTAAATGCGAAGCCACGGCAAATTCCGTTACTGGGCACGTATGCGTGAACAGTAACAAAATCGGCTGCCCGCGCGTTGCTGTACGGCACTTGCAGTTTCAAACGTGCCAATTTGTGAGAATATATTAGAACAATACTTCTCCGATAATCTCCACCGCATCGCTGATGCAGTCCGGACAGGCACGCAGCACATTTCCCGTTTCCACACCCTTCAAATCCCTACAGACCACGCTCTGGTTCTTCTCAAGGAAACGCGCGATGCACTCTCTGGCATCCTTATAAGAAACCGCCTTCGAATTCGCCAGCTCCAGATCCCCGGTACTATCCTTCAGCCCCGCCAGCACAGCCGCCGCCGAAATAGCCCCGCAGGTACCATTCATGCCGCCCATGCCAAGACCAAGCCCCTCCGTCACCTTAAACAGCGCCACCTTGTCCAAATCCACCTTATCCGCAAACGCACACGCCACCGACTGGGCACAATTATACCCCATTGCATGAAACTGAGCCGCCTGCTGCTGACGCGCTGAAATCTCCTCTTTTGTCATACTGATACCTCCTGAAATTTTCTTAATCTGCTAAATTTTTTATATTGTACTATTTATACCAATTATAACATACATTTCCACTTTTTAAACACCCCAAAAAGCATACAACATACAGTGCCAAAAGCCAAATGCCCTCCGTTGCATTTGCAGGAGTCTTGGTAACTCTTGGCTCGCAGAGATTTGTGTTAGAGTTCAAAATACACCTGTCTGAGCGAAACGAGTTTGTATTTTGAACTCTGCTTTTAACAAATCTATGCAAGCCTAGTGTTACCGGCTCCGAAACCGCAACGGAGGGCATTTGGCTTCTGGCGCGTCACCTTGCCATTTTTATGCATTTCTATATATTTCTATTTCATCAGCGTAACCATAACCGCCTTCTGGGCATGCAACCGGTTTTCCGCCTCTTCAAAGATCTCAGACGCATGTTCTTCAAAGATCTTCTCGGTAATCTCCTGTCCACGGTAAGCCGGCAGACAGTGCATTACCATCGCCCCCGGTTTTGCCGCAGCCATCAGTTCATCATTGATCTGATATCCCTGGAATGCCTGCTGGCGGATCTTCTTCTCTTCTTCCTGACCCATGGAAGTCCATGTATCTGTGATGACAACGTCTGCATTTTCCACTGCCTTGATCGGATCATTTACCAGTGTAAATACGTCATTGCCAGCTGCGAAATCCAGCACCTCTTTCGCCGGACGGTAATTATCCGGAGTTGCGATAGATACCTGCATATCCGATTTCAGACCGCCTACGATCAGGGAGTTCGCCATGTTGTTGCCGTCGCCGATGTAACACATCTTGAGCCCTTTCAGTACGCCATATTTCTCACGGATCGTCATCAGGTCAGCCAGTACCTGGCACGGATGGCAGAAATCAGTCAGACCGTTGATGATCGGGATAGAACCGTATTTTGCCAGATCCTCCACTTCTTTCTGCTCGTAGGTACGGATCATGATGCCGTCCAGATAACGGGAGAGTACGCGTGCGGTATCCTGTACCGGCTCACCGCGTCCGATCTGTAAGTCGCGGGAGGAAAGGAACAGTGCCTGTCCGCCGAGCTGGAACATACCGGTCTCAAATGAAACTCTGGTACGGGTGGATGACTTCTGGAAAATCAGACCGATGGATTTGCCCTCCAGAAGACGATGTGAAATGTGATGTTTCCGCTCATATTTTAACTGATCTGCCAGATCCAGAATCGAGGTAATCTCCTCCGGTGTGCAGTCCAACAGCTTTAATAAATGCTTCATGTCTAAAATACCTCCCTCATAGCAGCGATTGCCTCGTCCATCTCCTCTTTCGTGATAACAAGCGGCGGAAGCAGACGGATCGCCTCTGTACCGGCTGTCAGAACCAGGACGCCTTTCTCCATCAGCTGACTGACCATCGCAGCTCTCTCGTCTTTGTCCACTACAATGCCTAACATCAGTCCCATGCCACGAACGGTTTTTACCTTTGGAGAACCGATCGCTAAAATCTCCTTTTTCAGGTACTCGCCCTTTTCCTGAACCGATTTCAGGAATTCCGGCTTATTTACGATATCTAATACGGTATTGGCAGCCGCACAGCAGAGCGGATTGCCGCCGAAGGTTGTACCGTGCGTACCGGCACCCAGTACATCCTGGCATTTCTTATCCGCCATGACAGCACCGATCGGAACGCCGCCGCCGAGTCCTTTTGCCATGCTGATGATGTTCGGCTGAACGCCGTACTGCTCATAGCAGAACAGGCTTCCGGTACGTCCGATGCCCGTCTGAACCTCGTCAATCAGAAGCAGGATGTCCTTCTCCTTGCAGATCTCGGCAGTTGCCTGTACAAATTCCTTATCAAGCGGAAGGACGCCGCCCTCGCCCTGAATCATCTCCATCATGACAGCGCAGGTCGTATCATCAATCTTGCGCTTCATGTCTTCGATATCATTGGCTGCCGCATAATCAAATCCTTCCGTGAATGGAAAGAAATACTGATGGAACTTGTCCTGTCCGGTTGCCTTTAATGTCGTCACGGTACGTCCGTGGAAGGACTGTTTCAGCGTGATAATCTTATTTCTTCCCTCGCCGTATTTGTCAAAGGAATACTTTCTTGCCAGCTTGATCATGCCCTCGTTGGCTTCCGCACCGGAGTTTGCAAAAAAGATTTTTCCCATTCCGGCTGCATCGACCAACTTCTTTGCTGCCTGCACCATCGGCTCGGTGTAATACAGGTTGCAGGCGTGCATCAGCTTATGTGCCTGCTCTGATACCGCAGTCGTCAGCGCCTCGTTGTCATGGCCAAGACTGTTGACACCGATGCCGGAGGTCAGATCAATGTATTTCTTTCCGTCCGTATCCCACAGCGTTGCGCCTTTTCCGTGATCCAGCGCAATCGGAAAGCGGCCGTATGTGTGCATAATATAAGTTTCTTCGCCCTGTTTGATTTCTTCAAATGTCATAAAAATCCTCCATGCATCTTTCAAACTTTGTTTACGAGAACATGGTTCCTACACCGTCATCGCTCAAAAGCTCGACCAGAATCGAGTGCGGCACACGACCATCCTGGATATTGGCACGTTCTACACCCTGGCGTACTGCCTCAACACAGCAGTCTACCTTCGGAATCATGCCGCCAGAGATCACACCCTCTTTGATAAGCGCCGGAACCTCAGAAACTTTCAGTCTCGGAATCAGTGTCGAATCGTCTTTCGGATCGCGCATCAGACCGCATACATCCGTCAGAAGAATCAGTTTTTTCGCTTTCAATGCTACCGCCAGCTTCTCCGCTGCCGTATCTGCATTGATGTTATAGTTCGTCTCCTCGTCCATGCCTGCTGCCACGGAGGAAACAACCGGGATAAAGCCCTCATTTAAAACGTCGAGAACAACTTTCTCATTAACCTCTTTCACATCTCCCACATAGCCGTATTCCGTTCCATCCGGATCGACTAACCGGATCGCCTTGAAGAGTCCGCCGTCCATGCCGCCCAGACCAACGGCACGTCCGCCTGCTTTCTCAAACAGGGAAACAAGGTTTTTGTTGACCTTGCCGCAGAGAATCATCTGGACAATGTCCATCGTTTCTCGGTCTGTGTAGCGCAGACCTTTGACAAATTTAGACTCTTTTCCGATTTTTTTGAGCATCTCCGAAATTTCCGGACCGCCGCCGTGTACCAGCACGACCTTGATGCCTACCAGATTTAAAAGGACGATATCCTCGATCACCGCCTGCTTTAAATCTTCATTAATCATGGCGTTTCCGCCGTATTTTACAACGATAATTTTACCAGCATATTCCTGAATATATGGCAGCGCCTCTACCAGGACTTCTGCGCTCATTTTTGATCCTGTTTTCATCACGTCCGATAATCTCCATTAATCTTCACATAATCATAGGTCAAATCGCATCCCCAGCAGGTAGCGCTTCCGCTGCCTTCCTGAAGTGTTACATTGATCTCCACTTCATCCTGGCTTAAGATTTTCTTTGCCAGATCTTCATCAAAATCGAGTCCCCTGCCGTCCTCACAGACTGCAATGCTGCCCTCTTTGGAGGCAAACTCGACTAACACTTTCTCCGTGTTAAACGCAGCTCCAGAATAGCCCATCGCGCAGAGAACGCGTCCCCAGTTCGCATCGGAACCGAACATTGCTGCTTTGGTCAGGGAAGAACCGGCGATGGATTTTGCCAGTATCTCGGCTGTCTCCTCATCCTTCGCTCCCTTCACGGTACAGGTCATCAGCTTGCTTGCGCCCTCGCCGTCTGCCGCAATCTTACGAGCCAGATCCTGCATGACTGCCTGCAATGCCTCGCAGAATGCCTCGTATGCCGGACCTTCTGCAGTAATCTCCGCATTGCCAGCCATACCATTTGCCAGAACGGTACACATATCGTTGGTGGAGGTATCGCCGTCAACGGTCACACGGTTGAAGGTACGTTTTACATTGAATAACAGCGCCTTGCGGATCATCTCGCTGCTGACTGCACAATCGGTTGTGATGAAGCACAGCATCGTTCCCATATTCGGGTGGATCATGCCGGAACCTTTGCAGATACCGCCGATGTGGCAGGTTGTTCCATCTATATCAAATTCAACAGCGATCGTCTTCACTTTTGTATCGGTCGTCATGATCGCTTCTGCAGCTACCAGGGAGTTGTCATATTTCATCTCCATCTCGCCTGCATGAGCCTCGATCGCCTCAACCGGAAGCGTCTGACCGATGACGCCGGTCGATGCTACGATTACATTTTCCTCCGAAACGCCCAGCGCACGCGCGCCTGCCTTTGCCTGTCTTCTTGCATTCTCCATGCCAAACGGAGCGCACGCGTTCGCATTTCCGGAATTGACAATAACCGCCTGTGCCTTTCCGTCGGCCAGATGTTCCTTTGTCAGTAAAATCGGTGATGCCTTGACGCGGTTGGTCGTATAAACCGCCGATGCGTTGCAGACACAATCCGAAAGGATCATCGCCAGATCCTTTTTTGTATGAGATTTGCGGATTCCACAGCGCATCGCGCCCGCTTTAAATCCTTTTGCAGCACAAACGCCGCCTTCGATTATCTTCATATGACATTCCTCCTGTCATTTTTAATGTACTCTCGGAATCTTTCTGTGCTTGATTTTGTGAGATGATTTTTTG
>ERZ773190.3162-NODE-3162-length-11404-cov-10.342585_pt1 | contig 11404 bp, 9 predicted proteins | sample MGYA00511111_ERZ773190 | MGnify/ENA primary metagenome ERZ773190 (study PRJEB29015, sample SAMEA2737777) | human gut metagenome | biome: human gut; feature: human-associated habitat; material: faeces | place: China | collected 2012 ... | reverse complement strand
GGCGTGCGGGGCGAGAGCCTTCGGTTCTTTCAAAAGCCATTGCTTATTACCTCCTGTTGGATTTTTACGGTTAAAACACCGGTTCGGGAATCAGAACGGCAGGTCGTCGCTGTCGTCGATGACGGCGAAGTCATCTGCATTGCCGGCAGAATAGCTGGGAGCTGCCTCCACAGCAGCCGGACGGGCAGGAGCTGCGTTCTGGTAGGACGGAGCAGCATTCTGATAGCTGCCGCCGCCCTGATTGCTGCCATTCGATTTGGAGCCAGCAAAGTTGACGTTGTTTGCCACGACCTCCACAGCGGTGCGGTTGTTTCCGTTCTTGTCCTGATACTGGCGGGTCTGGAGACTGCCTTCGATGGCGATCAGACTGCCCTTCTGGAAATACTTGGAGACGAACTCTGCCTGCTGGCGCCATGCGACGATGTCGATGAAATCGGCCTGACGCTGCTCGCCCTGACGGGCAAAGTTGCGGTCACACGCAATGCGGAAGCTGCACACATTGGTGCCGCTCTGGGTGGTGCGAAGCTCGGGATCCGCCACGAGACGGCCCATGATCGCTACAACATTCAACATAATACGGACTCCTTTTTCGTCACGAAAAGATTACTCCTCGTGGGCAACGATCAGGCTGCGCATAACGCCCTCAGTGATCTTGTACACACGGTCGAGCTCAGCGGGGAAGCTGGGGTCAGCAGTGAAGTTGATCACGGTGTAGACGCCTTCCTCCTCATCGTTGATGGGGTAGGCCAGACGGCGCTTGCCCCACTCATCGATGGAATCGATGGTACCGTTAGCCTCGATCAGGGACTTGAACTTACCGATGAGAGCGGAAGAAGCCTCCTCGTCGAGAGCAGCGCTGGTAATCAGCATGGTTTCGTACTTTGCCATTTTGTAGCACCTCCTTTTGGACTTAAGGGCCTCAAGAATATGAGGCCAAGGGTACACAGCCAGCGCGGCGTCGCGCGGACTGTGCGGCGTGTCTGTTCAGACAGCAACTTATTATAGCAAGCCCCGCAAAAATTGTCAAGCCCTCCCCCAGGATTTTTTTCGTATTTTTGAGCGCATGACAGCAAAATCTCCCTCATCATTCTTTTTATGTTTTTCCAGTATATCCGTCATATCTCTTTTATATGGCATTCTTAGTCATTTCCAAGCCGATTTCCCTTTGCATTCCAGCGAAAGGAGGATTATAATAAAAGATGTTCTTCTCCCCTTCTGTCTTTGTGCGCGGCGCATGGCAGAGCTTACGGGGGAGCAGGACGATTGCTAACGTCAAAGGAAGGATCGCCTATGTATTCCATCTTTCGGAATCTCGCCCTCATCCTCATCAGCGCCAAGTTCTTCGCGCTGCTCGCCCGCAAATGCCGGGCGCCGCAGGTGGTGGGCGAGATCATCGCAGGTCTTGTCATCGGTCCCTGTCTGCTGAACTTCGTCCAGCCCAGCGACTCCATCGCCATTTTTGCTGAGATAGGCGTCGTGCTGCTGATGTTCACCACCGGCCTCGGCACCAACCTTCAGGAGCTGATGCGGGCCGGCCCCATCGCCACCCTTATCGCCTGCGTAGGCGTGGCCGTGCCTCTGGCAGGCGGCACCCTGCTTTACAGCCTGTTCTACGGCTTTTCGGCGCTGGGCAGCCCGGAGTTTTATCGGGCGCTCTTCATCGGCACCATCATGACGGCCACCAGCGTCTCCATCACCGTCGCCACCCTGCAGGAGCTGGGCAAGCTCAAGAGCTTCCTCGGCACCACCATCGTCAGCGCAGCCGTCATTGATGATGTCATCGGCATCGTGGTGCTCACCTGTGTGCTGGGTGCCAGCGGCGGCGCAGACACCAGCCTCGTCGATGTGCTGATGGACACCGTCCTCTTCTTCATCGCAGCCATCGTCATCGGCCTTATCATCCACAAGGCCATGCTCTGGCTGGACCATCGCAACCCCCACACCCAGCGCATCACTATCGTCAGCCTCGCCTTCTGCTTTGCCATGGCCTACATCGCGGAGCAGTATTTCGGCATCGCAGACATCACGGGTGCTTACATCGCGGGCATCGTGCTCTGTTCCCTCGAAGATGCGCCCTACATCGAGCGCCGTGTGGACATCAGCGGCTATATGCTGTTTTCCCCCGTCTTCTTCGTCAGTATCGGCCTGAAGACCGACATCAGCGGCCTGACACCCACCATCCTGCTGTTCAGTGCCTGCTTCGTGATCGTCGCCCTGCTCACCAAGATCATCGGCTGCGGTCTGGCTGCGAAGCTCTGCCGGTTCAGCTGGGGCGACTCTCTCAAAGTGGGCGTCGGCATGATGACCCGCGGCGAAGTGGCCCTCATTGTGGCCCAGAAGGGCCTCGGGGCCGGTGTGGTGGACCCCGTCTACTTCACCGCCGTCATCCTGCTCATCGTCGTGTCCTCTATCGTGACGCCGCTGGCACTGAAGGGGCTGTTTGCAAAAGCATAAGTCATCAGAAAGCCCCCTCTTCCGACTGGAAGAGGGGGCTTTCTGTTTATCTTACTGATTTTCTTCTAAAACTCAAACGACCTGAATGCGGCCTGCGCCATACGGATTCTCGTAGTTCAGCAGGTAGCCCGGATAGCTTGCCAGCGGGCTGTTGGCGCTGCTCAGGACAGGCACATCGTTCACGGCGTCGAAGATCATGGCGTAGGTGGACATGACGAGGTAGTCCTCAGAGACATAGTCCTTGATGAGCTCTGCGCCGTCGAACATGGCGAAGCCATCGCCCAGATTGCGCAGGGTGTAGTTCATGCCGGCCAGCGCATAGGTGCGGTTCAGGTCCAGCGGCTCGTAAGCGCCGGTCTTCTTGTTGTAGATGCGCACGTTCTGGACACGGGGCGTGCCGGTGGCGCTGCCCATCCAGACATTCTTGTCGTCGGTGAGGACGGTGTTGGGGATGTCGGTGTGGATCTCGTAGGTCGCACCGGCAACATGCAGGAAGCCGCCGTTCTCCTTGCCCTCCGGGCCGACGAAGCGGGCGCCGAACTCCAGAGCATCCTGGATCTGCTTGCCGGTAACAGACATCAGGCAGGCCACGTTGCCGAAGGGGCTGACCTGCTTGCAGGTCTTGAAGGTCCACTTGCCGGCGTCCACATCGGTGCGGATGCCGCCGCCGTTCATCATAGCGATGTCGCAGTCCAGCTGCTCGACCTCATTGAAGTAAGTATAGATGCCGTCGGCCACGAAGTCACCGAGGTTGGTCTCGCCCATACGGATGCGGCGCTTGCCGGTAGCGGGGTCGTTGATGTAAAATTTGATGTCCGTGGTCGCGATCTGCTCGCCCAGCATAGCGTCCACATCGTTGATCCAGGCTTCTGCGGTAGCGGCCACAGCGGCGTCGGAGACATCAGCGGTGGAGATGAGCTCGGTGGTGATCGCGCCGTCCTCGGCGATGGTCATCTTACCGACGTTTGCCAGATAAGAGCCGGTCTGGGTCAGGGTGACAGCCTTGCCGGCTGCATCGTAGACCTGTTTGTTCTCCATGACGGTGTGAGAGTGGCCGTCGATGAAGGCGTCAAAGCCGGTGGTGTTGGCAATGACTTCTTCACTGGTCCAGGGAGAGGAGGACGGGTCAACGCCCAGATGGCCCAGACCGATGATGATGTCTGCGCCCAGGGTCTTGGCCTTGTCGATGGCCTTCTGCACGGCGTCGTACAGTTTCCTGCCGTCGTCACCGCCCAGGATGTCGTAGATGTACTTGGTCTGCTTGGCGTTCATGAAGTAAGCAGGAGTGGACTTTGTGAAGGACTCGGGGGTCGTGATGCCCACGAATGCGATCCACTTGCCGCCTGCGGGGAACAGCTTGACAGCGGGCAGGACGCGCAGGCCGGTGCGCAGGTCCACCCAGTTGCAGGAGACATAGGGGAAGTCCGCTTCCTTGATGATGGCCTTTGCGCGGGCCATGCCGTAGTCGAACTCGTGGTTGCCCAGAGTAGCGATGTCGTAACCAGCCTCGTTCATCAGCTCGATGATGGTAGCGCCGTCGTCCATGGAGCCGTAGGCAGTACCCTGAATGTGGTCGCCTGCGTCCACCAGCAGGACGGGCTTGCCCTCATCCACGTAGCCCTGCTTCATGGCAGCGATAGCGGCATAGGTCAGTTTGGGAGACTTGTTGTCGATGTAGGTGTGGACATCGTTGGTGTACAGGATGGTGACAGCGGCATCCTTGCCCGTCAGGAAACCGGCCGAAGCCTGCGGAACGGCAGCAGCCATGGCGGAGGCAGCGGCGGTGACACCGGCAGCCTTCAGGAAATTGCGGCGAGAAATAAAGTGTTTCACGAAAAGGACCTCCTTTATGTTCCAGACCAGTTTTTGCGGCACAGCCTCTCTTCCGCTGTGCCGCATTCTTTGTTTTAAGCTTACCACAGAACCGCCGAAAGAGCAAGCGCAAAGATGGTCATTCTGCATAATAGTTTTCTTTATAAGTACGACTTTTTATGAAATCTCGCGCAAATCAGCACAAAAGGCCGGGTGCTGTTTCCTGCCTCAGGCATACAGCACCCGGCCTTTTGTTTTGGACGGTATTGTTCCGTCGTGAATATCGTCTTATCAGATAGCGTTATACTGGCGCAGGAACTTCTCGAGGTCGGTGCCTTCGATCTTCTTCAGCGCCTCCTTCAGGGCGATGCGGCCCATAAGGGGCAGTTCCATGTCCGTGAGCTTCCGGCCGTCCCGCAGCTTCACCGAGGCATCCACCAGCGCCCGGACGTCATAGGTGCTGCCCCAGACCTCCGGCACACCGCGGTCAATGTTCAGCAGCCGGTACACGGCCTCCATGCCGGTGCGCATGGAGTATTCAGTGGTGAAGATGGTGTCCCGGCCGGTCTCGGCGAACTGGCCGAGGAAGGCAAAGTTCACCGCATCCTTCGGCACGATGTCGGGGCGGTCGCCCTTCGCGCGGGGCATGAAGAAGGCGTCGATATAGGGCATCATGACCGGCACGGTGTTGGCGCTGTGCTCGGCAAGCTCTGCGATGTCCTCCACCGGCACGCCCAGATGGTAGAGCCACTCCATGCAGATCTCCCGGCCGGTGCAGTCCCGCATGGGCTTTTTGACGTAATCGCCGGGCTTATCGCTGAACAGGCCGTACACCCAGACGCAGAGCTGGTCTTTGGGCTGTGCGCGGAACTGCTGCTGCCGGTTCAGGGTCCAGCTCATGAGCCACTTAGAGTCCTTCACTGTGACGATGCCGCCGGTGACGGTGCGGCCGCTGAAGGGGTCGCGCTTGCAGATTTTCTGGATATACTGGGGGATCTTCTCATCCAGCGTCGTGATGGTGGCGCTTTCCCAGTTGGTCAGCTCCGGCTGGCTGCAGAACTTTTCCGGGTGGCCGAAGGAGTCGTCCAGCGCGGCGATGCGCTTCCAGAGGTCCCAGCCGTTGCCCGGCTTGATGGTGGGGTCGAATCCCGTGGCCTTGTTCTGTGCGCCGACGGTGCAGCTCTCCACGCAGCCGCCGTTGGTGATAAAGAGCAGGTCGTCCTCGGTGAGGTCGATGGTCTCCACCTCGCCCTTGTGGTCTACCGTGATGCCCGCCGCCTGCTTTTTGCCCGGCTCGAGGCTGAACTGGACGTCCACGACCTTTGTGTCGTAGTAGAACTGGACGCCGTGGTCTTTCAGGTAGGTGACCATGGGCAGGATGATGGACTCGTACTGGTTATACCGGGTGAAGCGGAGGGCCGTGAAGTCGGGCAGACCGCCGATGTGGTGGATATACCGCTTGAGGTAGAGCTTCATCTCCAGGGCGCTGTGCCAGTTCTCGAAAGCGAACATGGTCCGCCAGTAGAGCCAGAAGTTGGAGTTGAGCACCTCATCGTCAAAAAAGTCGGTGATCTTTTTGTCCTCAAGCTGCTCGTCGGGGGTAAAGAAAAGCTTCATGATCTCCATCGCCCCCTTATCCGACAGGCCGAACTTGCCGTCGGTGTGGGCGTCCTCGCCCCGGTTCACGGTAGCGCGGCAGAGGGAATAGTTGGGGTCGGCCTTGTTCAGCCAGTAATACTCATCCAGCACACTGGCTCCCTCCGTTTCCAGCGAAGGGATGGAGCGGAGCAGATCCCACATGACCTCGAAGTGGTTGTCCATCTCACGGCCGCCCCGCATCACATAGCCGACGTCGTACTTGTAGCCGTCGCAGGCACCGCCGGGCAGGGGGTCTTTTTCAAAAACGTGTACCCTCTCCCCCTTCATCTGGCCATCCCGCACCAGATAGCAGGCTGCCGTCAGGGCCGCCAGGCCGCTGCCGATGATATAAGCCGATTTGCGATCCACGCCTTCGGGCTTGCGGGGCCTCGCAAAGGCTTCGTAATTGCCACTGGAATAATACATAGACGTGACCTCCATTTTGTTCTGTACCGGCAGCACGTTCGGCCCCGGTTTGTTTGATTCTGGCATCAGTATACCCCGCCGCTTCCCGCCCTACAACAAACAAAACCGCCCAACTGCCGCAATTTTTGTCATACAGGCAGGTTTGCATAGAAAAAAATCCGCCCCCGGCGTACCGGAGACGGATAAAAAGTTTTATGATGACTCAGAATGTCAGCCGCATCTGATGCCAGACCACATCGCCGTGGGTGGAGACGGAAACGCCCTCATCCACGAAGCCGAACTGCGCATAAAAGCCGATGAGCCGTTCCTTGCAGGTGAGCACGATGCCCTTGCGCCCGGCGGCTTTCGCGTCGGCGCAGACCTGACGCAGAACACGGGAAGCGCAGCCCTCGTGCCGATGGGCCGGGGCGGTGACGACGCTGAATATCATCTGCCACGCACCCTTCGGCGTGTGGAGATGGGGGTCATCGTACATCTCATCGGTGAGGTCGGGCATATCGGTGACGAAGCCGTTGACGAAAGCTTTCACCTCGCCGCCCTCGTCCAGCAGCCAGAAACAGTCCGGGTAGACAGCCACACGCCCGGCGATGCTCTGCCGGGATGCCCCCTCAGCGGACGGGTAGGACGCAGCTTCGATGTCGGCCAGTGTGTCCACGTCAGCGGGCAGTGCATGACGGATGCTCATACTCTCCCCTCCTCAGGCTTTGGCGGCGGGAGCCACTTCAAAGTCGATCTTGCCCAGATTGACGTCGGCGCGGACGATGGTGATCATCATCTTGTCGCCGAGGCTCCAGGTCTTGCCGGAAGCGGGGTCGGTCAGGCGGACGCCCTCGGTCAGGCTGGTGCCGGAGGGAGTCAGGCTGGAGGCAGGCACAAAGCCCTCCACGCCGTTGTCCAGCTCGATGAAGAGGCCGCGCTGGGTCACGCCGGAGATGGTACCCTCGTAGCACTCGCCCAGATGGCGGCGGGCATACTCGGCCTTATAACAGTCCTCGGCCTTCCGCTCGATCTGCATGGCGATGACCTCACGCTCGCTGGACTGCTTGGAGGCGCGCTCTGCGAAATCGGTGTAGCGGAGGATCATGGTCTCCTTCTCGGTACCCTTGAGCATATCGGTCATGATGCGATGGATGGCCAGGTCGGGGTAACGGCGGATGGGGCTGGTGAAGTGGGCGTAATCCTTCAGCACCAGACCATAGTGGCCCTTGGGCTTCTCTTCGTAGAGAGCCTTGGACATGCAGCGGAGCATACCGGTGTTGATGATCTGCTCATAGGGGGTGCCGCGCACACCCTCGAGGATGGCGCTCAGCTCCTTGGGAGTGGGAACGTCCTTGGCGAAGTGGTCGTTGATGCCGCAGGCCTGCAGCAGAGCGTGCAGACGCTCCAGCTTCTCGGCGTTGGGCTCTTCATGGACGCGGTAGACGAAGGGGATCTGCTTGACGCGGGCAAAGTGGGCGGCGCACTGGTTGGCCAGCAGCATGAACTCCTCGATCATGCTCTCGCTCTCGCCGGAAGTGCGCTTCTTGACGTCGATACAGCGGCCATTCTCGTCGAGGATGAGCTTGACTTCGCCGCTTTCGATGTCCATGCAGCCGCGCTCCTTGCGCAGGCGGGCGCGGTGGCCGTACAGCTCCTTCATAGCGGGCAGCTGGTCGATGACATCGGCATACTTTGCCTTGATCTCGGTGTCGGCAGTACCGGCCAGCAGGGCGTTGATCTCAGAGTAGACGCCCTTGACGCGGCTGCGGATGATGGACTTGACGAAGCGGTAATCCGTCAGACCACCGTCCTTGTCCAGACGCATCAGGCAGGAGAAAGCCAGACGCAGCTCGTTCTCGTTCAGGCTGCAGATGCCGTTGGACAGGGCCTTGGGCAGCATCGGAACGACCTGATCTGCATAATAGACGCTGGTTGCGCGGCTGAACGCCTCGTTGTCCAGCTCGGTGCCGGGCTTGACGTAGTTGGAGACGTCTGCGATGTGGACGCCCAGCTCAAAGCCGCCGTCAGAGGTGCGGGTCAGGCTGATGGCATCGTCGATGTCCTTGGTCTCGGCACTGTCGATGGTGAAGATGGGCAGGGTGCGCAGGTCCATGCGACCCTCGCAGTCCTTCTCGGAGACCTCTGCACCCTCGAACTTCTTGGCCTCATCCCGGACTTTATCCGGGAAGCGGGTGCGGATGTCCTTTGCGTAAAGCAGAGCCTTGGCGCAGCGCTTGGCCTCGTCGGAGCTGCCGAAGCGCATGGCGACGCCCACGCGGTGGTCTTCCTGACGGTTGCCGCGGTTCAGGATCTCGACGGCTACCTTGTCGCCGTCCTTTGCGCCGCCCTCGCAGTCGCGGGCCAGAGGCATGGTGATGGCCGGGCAGTCGTCCGGCACGAAGCGCAGACGGCCCTCGACCCGGCGCACAGTGCCGACCAGGTCGTTCTTCTCGGTCAGGATGGCGAGGATAGCGCCCTCGTCGCTGCCCTCCACACGGGGATGCTCGAATTTCTCCACCAGCACGTCGTCGCCGGGCATTGCGCCCTTGGTGAAGCGGCCGGGGATGAAGATGTCGCTGGTGCCGTCCTCCAGCATGACGAAGGCAAAGTTCTTGCCCAGCTTGACCACCTTGCACAGCAGAGCCTTGTCGGCACGGCCGGAGCGGACGGTAAAGAACACGCCCTGACGCTGGCAGACGACAGCCTCTCGCACCAGTTCGTCCAGAGCTTCCATCACCTTGCGGTCTGCGCCGCGCTCGCCGCCGAACTTCTGCTTCAGCTCTTTGACGGTGCAGGGCTGGTTCTGGATGGCATGTTCGATTTTATCGCGCATTGACATAAATTTTCTTTCTCCTTAACTACCATAGCCCGCCCTCCACCGGGGCGCGGCTTCTTCCCTCTTATCTCTTTTATAACAACATATAGACACAAAAACAGCCCCGCTTTCATCACGGGGCTGCGGGCGCATACTCAGGCCAGACGGCTTGCGAACACGCAGGCCAGGATGGCCACCACAAAGAAGATGATACCGGCGATGCGGGTCACCTTTGCCAGCATCTGGTCCGCAGGGGTCAGACGGGCGTTGTTTGCGCCGTAAGCGCTGCCGTTGATGACACCAGCCAGGCCCTGACCGTGGGTGTGCTGCATCAGGGTGAGGGCAAAGATGACCACCGAGACGACGAGCAGAATGACGCCGCCGACGATTTCAATGACTGCCATGGATGAAAACGCTCCTTTTATTGTTAAATTTGGATAACAAACATACAAATACAAGTATATAGTAACATACCTCAGCCAAAAAAGCAAGCAGAAAAGCAAAACCATTCACTGCCCGGTGCTCAGTGCGTCGCACAGGCGGGCAAAGATGGCTGCGCTGGACACTTCCGGCTCTGTCTGGGCGTCCTGCATCACCACGATGGTCCAGCGGGGCTTTTCTGCCGGGTAAAAACCGGCGAACCAGTAGTTTTTCAGCTCTTCGCCATCCCGGAACTGGCCGGTCTGGGCGGTGCCGGTCTTTCCGGCGGCAGTCCCCTCGGAGGGGGCGGCCTGCTGGCCCGTTCCCTCTGCCACGACGCCCGCCAGCAGCTCTTGCAGCTTTTCCGCCGTCTGCTCCGCGAACACCCGCCGGGACGAGCTATGTGCCAGCGGCGTGAGCTCTTCGCCCGTCGTCTCGTCCACGGTACACTCCACGAAAAGCGGGGTGTGGTAGACGCCTCCCGCCGCAATGGTGTTCATCATCCCGGCCACCTGTAAGGGCGTCGCCAGAAGCTCCCCCTGTCCGAAGCAGAAGTTGGCAAACTGCCCCTCGTTTTCGAGTGTTTCTGCTTCGGGCAGAACGCCAGAAGCTGACCGGAGGCCGTCTGCAATGTCCTGTCCCTTCCCGAAGCCCAGCGCTGCCGCCATCTTCCGGACACGCTCCGACCCCAATTCCCGCCCCAGCTCGATAAAGTAGCCGTTGCAGCTCTTTTCCAGAGCGCCGTCCAGCCCCACGAGGCCGTGAGGTACGCTTCCGGCACAGCGGTAGACCTGACCGTTCAGGGCGTCGTAGCCGGGACACTCCCGGATGAAGTCCCCTTCTCCGGCTTCCAGCGCCGCTGCGGCCAACACCGGTTTGAACACTGAGCCCACCGCATAGGCCGAAAAAGCACGGTTCAGAAGCGGGCTGTTCGGGGCAGTCAGACTCTCGCCCACATTGGCCGCATCAAAACCCGGCAGGCTCACACAGGCCCGCACCTTGCCGCTGCTTACATCTGTAATAAGGACGCACCCGGTGGCCATGCTCTCCGCCGCCACCCCTTCTGCGGCCCTCTGGATGCTGCGGGAGAGGGTCAGCCGCACACCCTGCGGGGCAGAGTCTGCTTTTTCTAAAATCGGCTCACTGCCCCGCTGCAGCCGTCCCTGCGCTGTGATCGCACAGTGCAGTGTATCCCGCTCGCCGGTGTAAAGAACATCGTCCAGCGCAGCCTCAAGGCCCGCTGCGCCGTGGCCCTCGCTGTCCAGGTAGCCGATGAGCTGTTCTGCCAGCGGGGCAGCGGCGTACCGCCGGGGAACGGCATAGCACCGCACGCCCAGTCCACTTACATCCTGCACCACGTCCAGCAGAAAGGGTCGGGAAGTATTCCGCTCCCGGTAAAGCCTGGCCTGCCCGTCGGCGTCCGCATAGGGGTAGAGCCGCGCGTAGCTGCTCTCACCCGGGAAGCAGAGGGCCAGCCACTGCTCCGAAAGCTCCGTCAGCGGCAGACCGTCGCAGTCGTAGAAGTTTCCCCGCGCCGCAGGCAGGCGGAGGACCGCTTCGCTCTGCGCCGCCGCCCGCACGGCGTACTCCGTGTTCGAGCAGAGCCAGTACAACCTGCAGACCACCGCCGCAAACCCCAGCAGCAGCGCCCCGTACAGCGCAAGCACTCTCCGGCCCGACATAAAAAGCCCCCCTTCCCTGCCCGGTAGTATGGGCAGAAAAGAGGGACGGTACACAAAAGAGGCAGAGCCTCCGAAGAAGCTCTGCCTCAGATACTGAAACAGTATGCGCGTTTTGGGAAAGGCTGCGGCTTAGTACATGCCGCCCTTCCAAACCACACTTTTGGAGCCGAATCACGAA
>ERZ773190.3158-NODE-3158-length-11426-cov-2.599068_pt1 | contig 11426 bp, 8 predicted proteins | sample MGYA00511111_ERZ773190 | MGnify/ENA primary metagenome ERZ773190 (study PRJEB29015, sample SAMEA2737777) | human gut metagenome | biome: human gut; feature: human-associated habitat; material: faeces | place: China | collected 2012 ... | reverse complement strand
AAGCTATGTCTTCTTTTATGCATTTTCCAATTTGCGCAACTTATTGTACATTATCTTCCCCCAAATGGCCCGACGGCAAGAAACACGCCCGCAACATCTACGCCCATACCCGCGGCACCGGCATTGCCTCATCAAGAGTCAGAAGAAAACGAAAAAGTCAAAAAAGAACAAGTAAAAAGAATCCGCCGGCAAGGGTGCCAAGTAATCGGTACCCTTGCCGGTGGACTTTCGTTTCAAAATAAGGGATGGAATTTATAAATAGCGTTTGACTGGTTTTATCTGCTCTGGTGAAAGATTTTGAATGTCAGCAGAGAATACGATTTCTTCTTGCCCTATCGAAACAATGTAGGGCTTAAGGATTTCAATATCCTCAAACGATAGACCATATCGTAACATCCAAATTTCATTTTCATTATCAGTTCCGTATTTGAAATACTGAGCCATCTTCAATGCACGAATATCATTAGTGCGTTTGTAATACTCGGAGAAAATTGCATAGAATATATCACTTAGCTTAAAACTAATAAGTTTATCGAGGTAGTCATATGTATCAAATACAATTCTATCGTAATCTACATCCGTGGCTTTGGTTCCGCGTTTGTAGATGCTATAATTTGGCAAACTTTTATTTGGAATGTCATCATAGCCTCTAATAAACTTTGCGGGAAGCGCAACTGCGGCTGCCCGAATCCTTTGGCGTTCGTTTTGGTTTTTTGCTGCTCTGTATTTTTTTGCAAAAGCTCGTCGCTCGGGGATTCTGGCTACATATGCATATCTGTACCAACAAATCGCTTGGAATGTTTTACAATGAATTTTCCATAGCAGAATTTTAATCGCAGTATTAAGCACACTCTCTTCGCCTTCGGACAATGTTCGGCCATTTAGATAATAACGATACAAATCACACAGACTTTCATATAGATGCAGCTTTGAGTCGTAGTCTGCATTAATTTTTGCAAGAGATATGAGATGTTCGCCCTCAAACAGAGAACCTAATGCAGTCTTCACCAACATATCGATATTGGTATCACTTAACCGTTGAACCTCAGAATCTGTAAGATTATATTCATCGGAGTAAGTACAGGAATTTATTGCCTCTTTGAAATCATGCAGTTCAGAATCTTCATCGTCAGCTGAATCCAGTAAAGAGGTGGAACTTAATACTTCGTCATTGAGCATGATGGCACGGAATGCACTCATATTCTCAGCCTTGATGACTACGCTGCCGTAATCGAAACGAGAACGGATGGTTGAACGCCCGGCTCTTCCGATTAAATTTTTCATAGAAAGCGTTCTACTTGCTTGAAATGTGTTGAGATATACAACATCAAATGGCATATTAATGCCCTGCTCTAAAGTAGAAGTGGCAAAACAGATTCGGCAGAACCCTCTTTGGGTAAAGTGTTCTAAAATGAGTCGTGCTTGCAATGGAAGAGACCCATGGTGGACAACTATGCCCTTGCGCATATACTCAAGCATGCTGGATGCATAGTATCCTTCATCTTTATCATTTGCTCCAATGTATTTTTTGAATTGATCAATCAGTTGGAGTGCTTGTGGATCAGTTAGCGAACGGCACTCATCAATGTAGAGTTTGAATTTGTTAAATACAGTTTTGTCATAAATACTTGCTTTCGTCGTGTAGATCAAAACCGATCCGCCTGTACGAATTGCTCTCAATACAGGGTCAAAATCACTTCGAATTTTACGCTTACCCATTGTGTCAGTGTCAAGGCCAAAATGAAAATACGAGGTTCCATCATGTGCGAAAAATATTTGCCCAACACACTTTTGCGCATAGCAAAAGGCCTTTGAATCATCAATATCGAAATTGTTTTTTTGCAATTGAGCTTCAGGGTTGCTCACAAAAGGATGAGCGAATACACATTTAGTTTCAGGAAAATTGCTCTGAATGCGACGCACGATACTATCGAAAAAGAGACCTCGTGTACTATCTTCATCGCTTAGTTGTGCTTCATCGAACAAAACGAATTCCAAATCGAGTTTATCTTTGTGCTTGAATAATTCTTTTGCCCGTTCAGGAGTTAAGATAAATACCGTTCTGTTAGAGTGTCTGGTGTTAATGATATCCACAAAGGTTAAAATATTTACACTCTTATCAGAGATTAGCTCACAAATGCGATCATAATATTCGTTGATTAACGCTCTTGACGGAACAATTATTGCCACATCTCGCTTTGATGTTTCAATTAGATGCCGAAATACATGTGATTTTCCTGTGCTGGTGGGCGCAGAAAAACTAAAATGTTGGTTTGCTTGGATCTGCTTTAAGATGTTTGCTTGAACAGGCGTATAATCATGGTGATATGTCTGCCGAATGTGCTCACTATATAATTCAAATAGTTTGCTCTGGAGTGTCCTGGCCGTGGGCTTCTTGTAAAAGATGCCCATGATTGATAAAATTTCCTCTTCAACGGCGGTAAAATAATCGGGTGCAAATAGCTTCAGGTAAGATAAAATTTCCAGAGTGGTAATTGAAACAGGCCCATCTTTGAACAGCGCGTTTTGAGCATAGCCATATATCTCATCAAGATTTTCTTGATTCATAATCTGCTGAATAATGTCCTTCATATATTTACCGCCACAATAATAATTTCCTGGTGCTGAAGAAGTGATATAAAATCTTTGTTTTTGATGATGTTACTCACGAGTGTATCAGAAGGAGTACTTTTTGTCGAAAATGCGACTGCAAACCCTTTCGTCCCCTTGCTTACACTGCTAAGCGCATTTTGAGAGCAAAAGTCACGCAAGTCGGCTAAGTCCTTGATATCTTTTTTGTCAGAGATGAATCTGACTATTTGCTTTAAGCCAGAGCCATATGCATTTCGGTCATCCAAATACTTTGCTTCGCCAAAAATAATCACTTCATCCAATGACTGGCTGTGAAAGTCAAAGCCTGGATTTCCGGATTTTTTCTTGTTATATAATTCTGCTAATGGAATATCCAGGTATCCAAGCTTGTCAACAATAGCTTCTCGCGCAAGCTCAGACACTACATACTCGCCAGCGTCTGAAGATACCTCATCAGTCGAAGAGGTAGTGATTTTTGCGTAAATATCTGCAAGCGTTGCTTTCGCACGTTCTTGAAAACTCTCTCTAATATAGTCCTCATCAAAATTGCTTATCCAAGAAAGATTCGAAAGAACATAAAAGATTTGAGAAAGAGTAACTTTCAAATCGTCAGGATGCACTCGCAGAAAATATGCGCGATTATGCTTGTCGAGACATATCTTACGGAAATCAATGATATTCACCAATGTTCACCACCCGGAGCTTTTATAAACAAAAGCCGTATGGGAATACACCCACACGGCTGCCTTAGTGGCATAAAGGCCTACCGTTAATTAATTATACTGCAATTCGGCAAAAATTACAATATTAAGTCTGTGTTTGTCGAAAAGACATGTTAAGAATGACAAACTCAATGTTTGCACCGCAATAATCAAAGAATAAGAAAACAGCCCCTGAAATCATTCGATTTCAGGGGCTGTGGTCCGAGATGGGAGACTCGAACTCCCGACATCTTGCTCCCAAAGCAAGCGCGCTACCAACTGCGCTAATCCCGGATTTTTGGTTATTGAGTTTTGAGCCAGATGTGGTCAAACATGTGGTCAGGCGGTTTTTTTGACCACCTCGACTTGCGGGGGAAGTGCCTGTATCGCAGACGTATCAAGGGATTGCGAACACGGTATTTTCCGGCTTGAAGGGGGAGTGACCCGCTCCCAAACCTATGTCTGAACCTTCAGGCAGAACTGTGTCGCACTCTTTGGCACTTTCCGGCACTCCTGCGGTTCCTCTTTGGAACTCTATTGGACTGTTTATTTCAGCCACCGCTTTCGGCTTTTGGGATTTGTGTGGGATTGAATTCTGTATATTAAAAGTGCTTCCGACCGGGTTTACCTCCAACAGCAGGTGCTTTTTGCCGCAGAGAGCAGCTCAGAAACTGCGCCGCATAAACAAGGAAATAAACCCGACGACAAAGAAACAGCAGGCTGACTTGGATGATAGCCAGCCTGCTGAGCGAAGATGTTTATTCGATGTTTTGCCTTTCAGCAGCAATGCGTGTTCTTTTACCAGAGAATGCAATGCCGATTTTTATAATTGACGTAACATTCATTGCCTGCAAATCAACGCTGTATGCACGGTCGTTAATCTGTTGCAAGGCAACATTAGCAAGGTCTTCAAGCTGTGTTTCAGAGCGGTCTTTCCCGGCCTTTAATTCAATCAAAATGCCAGGCAGCCGCTTATTCAAAGGAAGCAGCTGAATATCAAACCGTCCATCACCAGCTTCGCGATTGGAGGTAATGCGATAGCTGTTGTCCATCACAGCACACATACCCAATATCAGACCATGGTAAAATGTTTCGTTGGCAGCATCGTGGAAACTTATTGTTTGGAGCAGAAACTTCTCCAAGGTTTTTTGCAGTGAGTCGCTATCTACCTTGTAGATAGCTTCCTGAATAGCAATAGCAACGGAACGAGGAATAATATTCTCAAGCTGAGAGAGGATCTCCTTGCTGTAGACGAAAGAAATCTCTTTGTTGGGCAGAGCCACTTCGCACATATAATCCTCGCCGTAAGACTGGCCGCAGCTCACAGCCTTCAAATAACCTGCCACCAGCAGGAAGCTGTAAACGGAGGACGGATCATTCTGGATCTGCGGATAAATGACGCCGGTGTCAATGTGCGTAACGAAGGATTCGCCCTTCATCAACAGCTCCAGACGCTCCATAATATCCGGCGTTGCAGAAGCCAGCACCTCACGGATGATGTCATTGCTTCCGGTGGACTGCCAGAATGCTTTGGGACGGCAGTTATTGTTGAAGTACCCAATGACAGACCAGGGATTAAAAATCTCGGTATTGCCGAAAAGGTAACCATCATACCACTCGCAAAGCTCCTGATATTTATCAGAAGCATGATAGTAGTCCGCCATCTCATGTACTTCGCTTGAAGTAAAGCCGAAATATTCACTGTAGCGCTCGTCTAAAATTGAGTTGATCTTCAGGTTGTTCAGGCCGCTGAAGATACTCTCCTTTGCAACACGCAGGATGCCGGTCAGGAAGCCATAGCTCAGATGCGGATTGTCCTTCAGGCCACCGGAGAACAGATTGCGCATAAATCCAATGACAGTATCATAGAAACCGTTCACATGTCCCTGCTGGATGGGAGTATCGTATTCGTCAATGATGACGATGGGGGCAACATCATGGTGCTTATGAAGCAGCAGCGTCAATGTCCGCAGGGACATTTGATAATCCACTTCATCAGCAGCTTCTGTTGCGAGAATGGAGTATTCCTCTTTTTCGTAATTACTGAGCGCAGAACTGGAGGCCAATTCATCGTGACGGCGGAATTCCTGTGCGATCAGCTTTTGGAGCGTCTGATAGGTTTCTTCCCAAGAGGTGTATTTAACATCCTTGAAGGACAGGAAGATCACAGGGTACTTTCTATGGTGGGCAAGATAGGATTCTCCGCAGGACCAGATTTTCTTATCTCTGAAGTAAACGGAAGTGTCCTCGGTCGTCTTTTCAAAGAAAGTGCGGAGCATATCCATGTTAAGCGTCTTGCCAAAGCGTCTGGGGCGGGTAAATAGGGATACTTTGGGGCGCTCGTCCAGAAACTCTTTGATCATTAAGGTCTTGTCTACATAGTAGTAGCTTTTGCAGGTGTCCCGGTAATCAGATACGCCAATGGGCAACGGCTTGCGCGCAGATGATACTGCGGGCTCCATCGCACTCCGGTGACCGCGCTTATCCATCGGCTTTTGAGTACCGTCCGGGATAAACCACTGCCTGCCATCCTTATATGCGCCAGAGATACGTCCGGCCTTGCAAAGCGCATTGACCCGCCGTTCGGTGATCCCCCAAGCGGCAGCCGCTTCTTTGATCGTCATATTGGAACACCTCCATTGCAGTTCGTCAAGAACATTATAACCACTATTCCGAATAAAATCAACTGTATTATTCCGAATGATAACGGCGTTATTCGGAACGGTTTTATTCTGCGAATATTCTGTTCTTTCAGTAGCTATTTCCTGCTTTCTGTGATATTGTTCGTTTGCCAAAAGGAGGCGACGATATGCAGAAAGAAAATACCATGACAGTCGGGCGGTGGTGCGGCCGGTGGTTCATCACCAACCGCCATAAATGGAACGGCAACACCGAGGGCGGGTACCGCAATCTGATCTACAGCCACATCATCCCCAGCATCGGGAGTGTGGCACTCTCTGACCTGACGGAGCAGGTGGTAACGGATTTCTACAACAGCCTGCGAAGCCAGGGACTCGGCGCCAGAAGCGTCTGGTGTGTCCACCTGCTCCTGCGCCGGTGCATGGACGAAGCGGCACAGGACCAACTCATTCCCTGCAACCCGGTGCGGCTCTGCCAGGAGTCCAAGACAGAGGAATACAAAACAACCCCTCTGCGATTGGGGCAGCTCCAGCGTTACCTGAACGCAGCGGAGCAGCTCGGCGTACTTCCCATCATCTATACAGGACTATCAAGCGGCCTGCGGCAATGTGAACTGATCACCTTGTCGTGGGCCGATTTTCATATCCGCTACAAGTACATCCTCAAAGGCCAACGTCTGTTGACGCTCAATGACAAGACGGCACTTCTTCTTGAGCGGATACCGGAAACCAACTCGCCTCATGTGTTCCTCAATGCCAAGACCAGAGCGCCGTACAAGCTCCACGAGTTCTACTATCTGCACAAGAAGATTCTGAAACAGGCAAGGCTCCCGTGGGTGGCCTTTCGAGACTTACAGCGTCAGTGCATGGAGGTGGGAATATGACGCTCCGGGAATACATCCTCTTCTGGCAGGAAACCTATGATAAGCATCAGAGCAGACCGACTACCTATGCGGCACACAACTATGTATTCAAAAACCATATTCTCCCCGGTTTGGGTGATATACCGCTCTCTGAATTGACATCGGAGATGGTTGGAGAATTTCTGGAGGAACGGAAGCGCTTCGGCAATCATCGAACCGGCAGCTCTGGCTTGGGAGAAGAAACCATGCGGCACATCCACCGCCTGCTTCAGCAATGCTTGGATCAAGCCATACGGGACGGTCTCCTAACAGAGAATCCCGCCAAGGCATTCCGCTACCGCAAGTCCACAACGGTGAAAGCAAATATCATGACGCCTCTGGAAATGGAGGACTATCTGGATGCTGCCGAGTGGCTGGGCTACCTCCCCATGTTCATGCTGGCGCTGACGGCAGGGCTTCGCCAAGGCGAGCTCATCGCCCTGAAATGGAGCGACCTTGATATCGAAAGTCGGACGCTGACCATCGCAGAAAAACGTGCCGTGGTACGGCGAGAGCTGGTAGAGTACGGTAGCCAGACGAGGTCAATAAGGCTGACTCCGGAGGTGGTCGACCTTCTCATCATGGAGCACAGCAAGCACCCCAGCAGCCCGCTCATGTTTATGCATCCGGCCACGCTGAAGCCCTACTCGCCGCAGATGGTGCGCCGGATGCACAAGGAGATCATCAGGGAAGCGGGCATCGACCATATCCGATTCACGGATCTCCGCCATACCTGCGCCATCCTTGCTCTAAAGAACGGCATGGATGCCAAGGAGTTGGCGCAGATGCTGGGTCACTACCGACCGACGATCACCCGGCAGAACTATGAACCCTATCTGCAGCACAAGGCGCAAAAGGATGAAGATATGCAAAATGAGGTCACCCAAAGCGAACTGCAGCAGGCGGCAAATATTCTGGATAGTCTTCTGAAGTTCTGATAGCTATTCCGCAAAAGGTGAGTTGTCCACAGAACTCAATCATTTTACATCCAAAGAGGAGGAACCAAAATGAAAAAGAGAATCATCGTTACCGCGGTTACCGCGGCGATTACCGCCTGTCTCGCCCTGTGTGCCGCCGTGTGGCCGCAGGCCGAAACGGTCGAGAAAACACCCGCGCCGAGCGAAACGACCGCCGTGACCACTCCACGGCCGACACTTCCGGAAGCAGAGAAACCGGTGCTGCCAGTGGTAACAGAAAAGAAAGAATCGGAAATGCCGGAAGCTGAATCAGCCCCGGAAGTAGCCACCGAGGAGTTGCCCATCCCTGTACCGGAAATAGAAGATGAAGCCGAGACAGAACAAGAATATGTACCTCTTACGCAGACAGATTCCATCCCGGTACAGCCCACGCAACCTGAACCTAAATCGGCACCGGAGCCAATAGCTAACGATAATGAACTGGCGGATATGGTCTATGTCCCCGGCTTTGGCTGGATACAAAGCGAAGGCCCCAATCATGTCGAGTATGCCGAGGATATGTACGAGAACGGCAACAAAATTGGCACCATGGGCTGACCTCAAAAATTGCGCCGCATAAACAATGAAATAACCGCAGGGGAGCAAAAAAGCATTCCTGCGGTTACCATTTGCCAGTTTATAATTCAAAATCTCTCGTCTGGAAAGGACATCACGAATCTGAAAATTGGATTTTCAATAGACAAACTGAAGCTGCTGTGTTAGAATTAACCTGTATTAGTGTATACTCTGACACGAGGTGTTACGATGACGATTTGTTATAATAAGCTGTGGAAACTCCTGATTGATAAAAACATGAAAAAGAAGGATCTGCGTCTGGCTACCGGCATGTCTACGACCGCCCTTGCCAAGCTGGGCAAGAACCAGCATGTCAGTACAGAGATTCTGACGAAAATCTGCACCGTACTGGATTGCGACTTCTGCGATATCATAGAGCTCGTAAAGGAGGAAAACCATGATTGACTTTTCCAAAATCGAGCAGTATCGGGAGAACAACCGTATTGAGGCAAAGAAAGCCCTTGGCGGTCTGCCCAAAAGCATTTGGGAAACCTACTCTGCCTTCGCCAATACCCACGGCGGCATTATCCTGTTGGGCGTGGAAGAATGGGCGGATAAATCCCTGCACACGGTAGATCTGCCCGACCCTGACAGACTCATTAAGGAGTTCTGGGATATCGTCAATAACCCCAATAAGACCAGCGTGAATGTCCTGTCCTCCAAGGATGTATTTGTCCAAGAGGTGGATGGCGACCACATTGTGGTCATCAATGTTCCCCGCGCGGAACGCTCCTATAAACCGGTGTATGTGGACGGCAATCCGCTCTGCACCTACCGCCGCAACGGTGAGGGCGACTATCGCTGCACCAAGGAGGAATATCAGGCCATGGTGCGGGATGCTTCCGTGAAAACCCAAGACATGCTCATCCTGAATGAAATGGACTTGACGGTGTTCAACCAGGAGAGCATCCGCAGCTACCGTCAGAGAATGCGCCTTTCTCGACCCGGCCATGTGTGGGAAGCCTTGGAGGATGAAGATTTCCTCCTGAAGCTGGGTGCTGTGGGCATCGGCCCTGACGGAAAGAAGCATCCTACCTCCGCAGGACTTCTCATGTTTGGCAACGAGTACGATATTGTGCGGGAATTCAACGCTTACTTTCTGGATTACCAAGAACAGTATGATGCTGATACCCGTTGGACAGATCGTATCATTTCGTCTTCCGGTGACTGGAGCGGTAATGTGTATGACTTCTATTTCCGTGTCTATAACAAGCTGATCCAGGACATCAAGGTGCCGTTTAAGATGGACGGGGGCGTTCGGGTGGATGATACTACGGTGCATCAGGCACTGCGCGAAGCGCTGGCCAACTGTTTGGTCAATGCTGATTATTACGGCAGGCAGGGGCTGGTCATCATCAAAAAGCGTAATAGCATTACGATGTCTAATCCGGGCAGCTTCCGCATCGAAATTGATGCCGCAAAAAGCGGTGGTGTTTCTGATCCGCGGAACGGAACGATGCTGAAGATGTTCAATCTGATTGATATTGGTGAGCGTGCTGGAAGTGGTATTCCGAATATATTCCGTGTCTGGCGTGAGCAGGGGTGGAAAGAGCCAGTTATCGTGGAGCTCTCTGAACCGGACAGAATTATTCTATCATTATCGCTACTCAAAAAAGAAAGTAGCGATAAAAAAGTAGCGATAAAGAATGGCGATAAAGGTACAAAAACCGCCTCACAAAAAATCGCCATCCTTGAATATCTTACAGATCATGCTTCTGCAAAATGCTCAGATATTTCCGATATGCTCGGCGTTAAAGACGCAAGAGCAAGACGGATACTCAGCGAGATGATCGTTGAGGGAACGATTGTTACAGAGGGCGGCAATCGAAACCGCATTTATAAGTTGAAATCATAAGGAAAAAACTAATTCTGCCACAAAGGAGGATTGCACAATGCCGCACAATGAAAACTCTCGAGTCAAAATTCCTGCATTGGTGCATTTCACTCGTCTGGGATATAAATACATCTCTCTGAGAAAATATGAAGGAGTCATCGACGACGATACCAACATTTTGGTCGATGTTCTTTGTGATGCAATCAATCGGATCAATGCTACTTCCTTGACTACCACAGATGTCCAGAAAATTGTCAATGCTTTGAAAGCAATGCTGGAAAACGATGATTTGGGCAGGGAGTTTTATTCAGTTCTCATCAATGGATACAACGGCTTGAAACTGATTGATTTTGAAGATTTCGGAGGGACAGTCAACTCTTATCATGTGGTCACAGAGATGACTTGCAAGAATGGTTCTGATGAATTTCGTCCTGATATCACTCCACTTATCAATGGTATTCCTTTGGCTTTTATCGAAGTAAAAAAGCCTAACAACAAGGGCGGCATCAAGGCCGAATATGATCGCATGTTGATGCGGGTTAAGAATAAGAAGTTTAGACGGTTTATCAACTTGACTCAGATCATGGTGTTCTCCAATAATAGCGAATATGATGACACCGAAGCCGTCCCTCTGGAAGGAGCATTCTACTCCACCATCAGCTATGAGAAGCTGTTTTTTAGTCATTTCCGAGAGGAAGACGAAAAGCTCTTGACTTCCGTGCCAGAGAAGGATGAGGCGGTTGAAAATTTCATTCTGACCGATAACAATCTGAGTAGCATCAAGTATAGCCCGGAGTATGTAACAAATAGTTCCCCAGTTTCGCCTACCAATAGAATTATCACTTCGCTTTTTTCGTTTGAGCGTATTCTAACTTTCTTGAAATATGCAATCGCTTATGTAGAACGGACAGATGAAAATGGTATCACCCATCTGGAAAAACATCTGATGCGGTATCCACAGTTCTTTGCTACTAAAGCAATCGAAAACAAATTGAATGCCGGGGTAAAAAACGGCATCATTTGGCATACCCAGGGCAGTGGTAAAACAGCGCTTGCCTATTACAATGTCCGTTATCTGACTGACTACTATCAGAAGCATGGAACGATTGCAAAATTCTATTTCATCGTAGACCGTCTTGACCTATTGACACAGGCAGCCAATGAGTTCCGTGCTCGTGGACTTCATGTAGAGGAAACCAATTCCAAGGAAGACTTCATCAAAAACA
>ERZ773190.3150-NODE-3150-length-11454-cov-47.703834_pt1 | contig 11454 bp, 9 predicted proteins | sample MGYA00511111_ERZ773190 | MGnify/ENA primary metagenome ERZ773190 (study PRJEB29015, sample SAMEA2737777) | human gut metagenome | biome: human gut; feature: human-associated habitat; material: faeces | place: China | collected 2012 ... | reverse complement strand
GCAGACGCGGGGACAGGCTGGAGAACGGGTCCTGGAAGATGATCTGCATCTTGGTACGCAGGTTACGCAGCTCCCTGCCGGTCATATCGTACACTTCTTTGCCGTTGAACAGTACCTGACCGCCGGTTTTTTCGCCGGCAAGGCGCAGGATTGTACGGCCGGTGGTGGATTTGCCGCAGCCGGATTCGCCGACCAGACCCATGGTATGGCCGCGCTTGAGGTTGAAGGTAACGCCATCGACAGCCTTGACATGACCCACGGTCTGGGACATCAGGCCGCCCTTGATGGGGAAGTATTTTTTAAGCTGGTTGACCATCAGAATATACTGATCATCATAGGTGACGGGGGTATAGTCCAGCTTTTTTGCGTTTTCTGCCTGTGCCATCGTCACTCACCCGCCTTTCGATTATTTTCATAGTAGCGGTAGCAGCTGACCTTGTGCGTGGGGGACAGGCTGATCTCGCAGGGGTATTCACCATCGCAGCAGGGCAGAGCCATCTCGCAGCGATCCTTAAAGTAACAGTAGTTGGGCATATTGACCGGGTTGGGCACCTTGCCGGGGATGGAGTACAGTCGGTCCACCTTTTTGCCCACGATCGGTTTGGAAGCCATCAAGCCGATGGTATAGGGGTGAGCCGGGTTTGCGAAAATCTCCTGAGCGGTGCCCTTTTCCACCACGCGGCCTGCGTACATGACAACAACGTAATCTGCCATCTCGGCAATCACACCCAGGTCATGGGTGATCAGCATGATGGAGGAGTTAATGCGGTCCTTCAGGTTGCGCAGCAGGTCCAGGATCTGGGCCTGAATCGTCACGTCCAGTGCGGTGGTGGGTTCGTCGGCGATGATAACCTTGGGGTTGCAGGCCAATGCCATGGCGATCATGACACGCTGGCGCATACCGCCGGACAACTCATGCGGGTACATCTCATATACACCCTGGCTGTTGGCGATGCCAACCATCTCCAGCATTTCAACGGTGCGCTTTTTGATGTCCTCTTTGCTCTTGCCTTCGCCGTCATGCAGAGCAATGACTTCATCGATCTGAGCACCGATGCGGAACACCGGGTTCAGGCTGGTCATCGGCTCCTGGAAGATCATCGAAATATAGTTGCCGCGCAGGTGCTGCATGACCGTGCCGGGAGTTTTGGCAACATCATAGGCTTTGCCATTACCCAGGTTCAGGCGGATCTCGCCCTGAACGATCTGGCCCTGGGGGCGCTGCAGCAGCTGCATCAGCGAAAGGCTGGTAACGGATTTGCCGCAGCCGGATTCGCCCACAACGCCCACGGTTTTGCCCACGGGAACTTCAAACGAAACACCGTCCACGCTTTTTACCACGCCGGTATCGGTAAAGAAATAGGTGTGCAGGTTATCAAATTCAACAGCGTTTTCCGGGTTCTTCATCTGGGTCAGATACTCAGATTCCGGCACATTCTTGCGCTTGCGCTGTTTTTCGTACTGGTCCGTAATGCGGCGGTTTTCTTTGGAGATACGCCGCGACTCCTTGGCGGAAAGGTAACCGTCCTGTTGTTTAGCCATCGTGTGTGTCTCCTTTCATCAGCGTTTCATCTTGGGGTCAAAGGCATCGCGCAGGCCATCGCCCACAAAGTTGAAGCCCAGAACCGTGATCAGCAGGCAGATGCCGGCCGGGACCCAGATGAACAGATAGTTGGTCATAACATAAGCGTTGTTGACATCGTTGATGATGTTGCCCCAGGATGCAAACGGGTACTTAACGCCCAGACCCAGGAAAGACAGGGTGGCTTCCGTCAGGATGGTGGAGCCAAGGCTCATGGTGCAGGTAACAATCAGCTGCGGGATAACGTTGGGGATCAGGTGGCGGAAGATGCGGTGCCATGCGCTGATACCGCAGGCTTCGGCTGCCGTCATGAACTCCTGCTCGCGCAGGGACAAAATCTGGCCGCGGACCAGGCGGGCAATGCCGGGCCAGCCCAGGAAGCCGAGGATCAGCATCAGGTACATCATACGGGTCCAGGAGTCAATGCGCATGGCGTCCATGGCAGCGCCCAGAATGATGATAATAGGCATGGAGGGCAGGCAATAGAAAACGTCCACGATACGCATGATGAGGTTATCCACCCAGCCGCCGAAGTAGCCGGAGATACCGCCCATAACAATACCGATGGAGCCTTCGATCGCAACAACGATGAAGCCGATGATCAGGGAAACGCGGCCGCCGTACATCAGGCGGGTCAGCATGTCCATACCGTTGGTATCGGTGCCCAGCCAGTGCTCCTTGTTGGGGCTTGCGTAACGGTCAAACACATAGGTTTCCGTCATCTGCTTCACGCTCCAAACGCCGGTGCTGGCATCGTACACGATGTCATACTCGGCTTCGTTGCCGTCGGCATCGGTGTAGGTGAACTCGGTAATATTATCGTCAATGGCTTCTTCCAGGCGGTCGCGGAAGTCACGGCTGATGACCACGCTGGCATCGGCAGCGGAAACGACAAAGCGGCCGATGTAGGCAACTTCGCTGCCGCTCTGGATAATATTGCCGTCAGCGTCCAGTTCATAATCCTGGCCATCGGCAGTAAAGGTGGTCTCCCCTGCTGCCTGGGCAGTCAGGGCGGCCAGCTTGGCATCAAAGCTCAGCTCGGCCACGCCGTCCGCTGCGGTGACCATATCCTTAGAGGCATAAGCCAGCACAGTGCGGCCCTGGCGGAAGACGTACAGGTCCTCATTCAGGGTTTCCACTTCGTAATCGTTATCTTTATAGGTAAAGGTCTCTTCACCTTTCTTGATGGCCTCGCTGCCCTTGCTCTGGGCAATAGAGCCGAACTCCTGGCCATCGGCAACAACAAAGCGCAGTTTATCGTTGCGGGTCACACCCACATACTCTTTGGACATCTGGGTGTAGGTGTAGAACTGCTGGTCCTGGCCGTAAGGGCTGACCACGCCGCCAATGAAGGAAAAGACGAACATGGCAAGCAGCATCGTCAGGCCCACAACGGCCAGACGGTTGCGGAAGAACCGCTTGGCAACCAGCGCGCCGGGCGAAAGCACCTTAACGCGGCGGTCGTCGTTCAGGGAGTACTGCTCCTTTTTGGGGGTGTTGTTCTGGGTATTCTCACTCATGGGTGCAGTCTCCTTTCTTTAAGAAATGCGCACGCGCGGGTCAACCACTGCGTACATGATATCAGTCAGCAGGTTGCTGACCAGGGTAAGCACCGCCATAAAGGACAGGTAGAACATGGTGAACGGGATATCGCCCGCAACCATGGACTGGTAAGAGATGTAGCCGATGCCGGGGATGGAGAACAGAGTCTCCGTGATCAAGGCACCGCTGAACAGGCCGGGCAGGGAACCGCCGATGATGGTAACCAGCGGGATCAGGGTGTTGCGGAATGCGTGCTTATAGATGACCACATGCTCCGAAAGGCCCTTGGCGCGGGCGGTACGGATATAGTCGGCGTTCAGCACTTCCAGCATGTTGGTGCGGGTGTAACGCATGGTAGAGCCGATGGAAACAATGACCAGCGTGACGATGGGCAGCACCAGATGGTTGGCGCGGTCACAGAACTGGCCCCACGAGCTGAGCTGGGCATAATCACGCCCGACCAGGCCGTACAGGTCAAACCAGCCAAGCTTGACAGAGAACAGCAGCTTGAGCAGCGTGGCAAAGAAGAAGCTGGGCAGAGAGATGCCCACCAGAGCCACAGCGGTGATGACGTAATCGGTACGGGAATACTGTTTGGTAGCAGCCAGGATGCCCAGGGGCACAGCGATGATCATGGACACCACAAAGGAGATGCCGCCCATGACAACAGACAGACCAATAACTTCCTGGAATTTTTGAACAACAGGGACGTTCCACTTCCAGCTGTCACCGAACTGACCGCGCACTGCGCTGGACAGCCAGGTCATGAAGCCGGGCAGGATGCCCTTATCCAGACCATAGGCTGCGTTGAGCTGATCCAGCCATTCCTGATACGGTTTTGCGCCCGGTGCCTGGGACAGCTGCATGGCCATGTTCTCGGCAAAAGAGCTGGGCAGGCTGCGCATCATCACATAGATGATGAAGGTAACGCAAAACAGGATCACAAAAGAAAGCAGGATACGCTTAATGACGTAGTTTCGCACTTGAAAAATCGTTCCTTCCTTCGCGGGCAGGGAGGCCGCGTTTTTAATGGCTGCGCTGCATGGCTCCAAAATACACATGAGCCGGGGCCTTGTAGCTTCGCCTATGGTGTACCTAAAAAGTCGAAAATTTAGGGCAATACCGCATAATTCTAAGTGCCGATACGGCGAGCGAGGTGCGGCAGATGCTAAGCCAAAAGCGCAGATAATACTGGATGTCTTATCGAGCATTTTGGCAACGCAGATGCCGTGCCGCAGCCGCCGGAGCGGTGCTTAAGCCGTCAGGCGGGAATTGTGCGGTGTTGCCTTAGCCTGTTTCTACAAACACGACTGAATTTTGCGTTAAAAAGCCTTGGAATCCACAAAGGATTCCTGCAGCTTTTTGCCTTAAATTCGCCTCATGTTTGCGAAACATCCGTCATTTTCTTTGTTTTCAGATACACCTCATTACTTTGATACCGAATATGGGCATCCCCCTCCCTCGGACAGAGGGAACTGTCCGGGGGAATGGGACGGCCACATTTGGGCTGCAAATGTACCGTTGCTTTTACCACAGCAAGCAACCGCCCCCTTAACCGGATCGGTACAGAGAGCGGTTGCTCACCATAAATTCAACAACAGGCTGCGCTGAAAAAAATTACTTCAGAGCAATCTTGTTGATCTCAGACTGATAAGTCCAGTACGGGGTCATATCGTTGGGGATAGTAGTGGTGTCGACACGCTCGCTGGAGAAGATGGTAGCTTCGCTGCGCTGGTAAACCGGCAGTTCAACACCCCAATCCAGGATGATCTCCATAGCTTCCTTGTACATGGCCTTACGGGCATCCTGATCGGTGGTCTGGCGTGCAGCCTCGATCAGTTCGTCCAGATCAGAATCGTTGATCTTGTAGTAGTTGGTGGAACCGTTGCTGTCGTACAGCTGGTACATATCGGGGTCGTTGGTGGACTGCCATGCAGCAACCCAGCCTTCGGCAACGCCGGACTGATAAGAGCTGTACAGGTCAGAAGCGTTTGCCAGGTCGTTGACGGTCAGGGTGAAGCCGATGGTCTTGAGAGCAGCGGCTGCATTGGTCAGAACCTGGAAAGAGGGGTGGTCGCCGTTGCCGGAAGCACCGATGTTGACGGTGTATTCCATCTTGGCGCCAGCCGGAGCTGCGGTGACCTGGCCGTTTTCAACGGTGTAGCCGGCTGCTTCGAAGTAGCCGAGGGCGGCCTGCAGAGCAGCAGCATACTTGGTGTCGCCGCTCATATCGCTGGTGTAGATCTCGTTGCCGTCAACGTCGGTAGAGTAAGCGATCTTGTAGCCGTCGTCGGTAACGGAAGGAGCTGCCCAGGAAGTGTTGGACATGGGGTAGTTGATGATGGTTGCGGTGTCGCCGTAGTAAGAGTTGATGCCCTCATCACGGTAAGCTGCGATCACGGTCATGATGGCCTTGCGCAGGTCCTTGGACTCTTCAGAAGCCGGGTCGTTGCCAACCTTGACGTTCTCAGCGCTCAGGGCAATGTAGCCGTAGCCGCGGAAGTCCTTCAGACGGGTGGTGATGACAGAGCCGTCGAGGTCAGAATTACCACCATTGATGGTAGCGATCTGGTTGGCAGCTTCCAGAGAGTAAGAAGGATCGGAAATGTCGATGGTGCCGGCCTGAACACCGGTGATCTTATCGGCTTCCTGGGTCTCCTTCATGTTGACGTGCTTGATCAGGGCTTCGCCTTCGTAGTAGTTCGGGTTAGCATCCAGGTAGATGACACCGTCGCTGTACTTGTTGAAGGTGTAGACACCGGCACCCATGGGAGCGCTGGTGACAGAACGAACCTTGCTCAGGTCGCCCTTCTTGAAGCCGTAGGAGTGGTTGTCGTAATCATACAGGCTGCGGTCGCCATAGTAATCCAGGGAGGCGATAGGCAGCTGCAGCTGGTAGATCATGGAGTTGGACAGCTCGGTGGTGGTGATGGTCATGCTGTAGTCGCCGGTCTTGACGATGCCGGAAACGGTGTCAACGTCAGCGCCGGTGGCAACACCGGTGGTGGAGTAAGCATAAACATCAGCCGGAATCAGGTCAGACAGAGCAGAACCTGCGGTCTCAGCTTCCATGGAAGCAAAGTTCCAGTCATATTTTTCTGCGATAGCCAGGAAGAAATCCTTTGCGGTAGCGTCAGCGGCCAGGCCGTCAAAGCCCCAAGCGGAAGCAGCAGCGGCAACGTTGCCTTCGTCAGCGTAACCGGCAGCAACGCAGTTATCAACGATCTCCTGTGCAAATGCAGTGCCGCCTTCGTTAACAGCATCCCAGAAAGCCTTCTGCTGCTCAGCGGTGAACAGGCTGTTATCAGTGTTGTCCTCGCCTGCCTCAGCAATCAGCTTGGACAGGGTGGTCATGCTGTTGCGGTAATCATCCAGGCCGGCAATGGGCATGGAGTACAGGGTGGCGGAACCGTCATAGGTCGGGTCCATGTAAACATACAGGTTGAAGATGACGTCATCAATGGTGATGGGGGTGCCGTCAGAGAAGACCAGGTCATCGCGCATGTTGATGGCATAGGTAACGGTGCCGTCAGCATTCTCGGTCACTTCGCAGTCAGCGGGGCCATAGTAGGTGTAATCGGTGCCGTTGTACTCGCGGGTCTCACCCTCGATGCCCTTCAGGATCATTTCGCCCTTACGGTCAGCGCCCAGCAGGGCAATGTTGGTCAGGTCGATAACGTGCTGGTCAGCGGAAGAAGCGGCGAAGAACGGGCTGAACTTGCCCTCAAAGCCGGTATCTGCCAGAACCAGGGTGCCATCGCTGCTGCCGGTATCGGTAGCAGCGGCTTCGCTGGTAGCCTCGCTGGAAGCAACAGACTCAGCGCTGCTGGAAGCGGAAGAACCGCAGCCAGCCAGCAGGCCCGCAGCCATTGCAACAGCCATGGCCAGTGCAAGCACTTGCTTGGTGTTTTTCATGTTTGTATAACCTCCCAAATCATTTTGGTAATGGCGGCAATTTTAACACTACCAAAAGGAGTGTTAAATAAAGAAAGGCTTAAGCCTTTCCGCATTTGCGGTGTTCCCTCACCGCAAACAAATGTCACCAATAACTATGTTATAATATCGCAATTTTCAATTTCTGTCAACCAAAAAACGCCGTTTTGGCAACATCTAAATAAAAGTCAGCAGGATAACCATAACAGCACGCTGAATTTTGTAAAATTCTTCCGCGCCGCACTTTAGCGGGCTAAATTCTGCGTTATGGTGCAAGGTCTCTTACTCTTCGCGCCCGGAACCGGATTCTTCGGTATAAACCGCTGCCCGGATGGTGTGCCCCGCGGCAAAAGCAGCCGCAGCAGCCGCAGCGGCCAGCGCTGCAAATAATACTGCATACCGGATAGCGTCTTGTCCGCCGTTCAAGAACACATCCACGCACTCCCCTACTGCAGCCAGCGCGGCGAACCCCCCGGTCAACAGACAGCGCAGCGGCAGCTTGGCTACCGTTTCTTCATACACATAGCTGCGCAGGCGTGCCCCGCCGCGGCTCATGCGGGCCAGCGCCCACACCGCGCTGATGCCAGCCACCAGCGCCCCGGCATACGGCAGCAGTACATAAAACTGCTGCATGGCCCCCGGCGCGGGCACCATGCCCGCCGCCGCCAGCGCCGCCAGTGCCCCGCCGCACAGCGCCCACAGCAGGCCCCGCAGTTTGGCATACGGCATGCTGCCGGTATAGCGGCGGTAGCTGCCCTGGTACAGGTAGCTGCCGTTGACATCCCTGCGGAAGTCATTCAGGTATTCCCGCCCACGGCGGGTTTTCTTTTGCTGCATTATTCGATCCCCGTCAGGTCATAGTTGTCCAGCCACTGCTTGGCCGTTTCGCACACGCCGCGCAGGCAGCTTTCCTCAAACGGGCTGTCCAGTCCGGCGTTTTTCAGCAGCTCAGTAAACACGCGGCTGCCGCCCTGGCGGGTGTATGCCATGTAGTGCTCCCACGCGTTGGCGCGGTCCTTTTGCAGCATGGCCCAGAACTGCAGGCTGACGGTCTGTGCCAGGCAGTAGTCAATATAATAGAAGGGGCTTTCGTAAATATGCTTCTGGCGCTGCCAGCCCTCACCCTCGCTGTAGAACGGGATCTCGCCATCCAGCTTCATCCACGGCATATAAATGCCCAGCAGTTCTTTCCAGGCGGCGTGGCGCTCGGCAGGGGTCAGGTCCGGCTTTTCGTACACGATATGCTGGAAATGGTCCACCATGGTGCCATACGGGATAAAGGTCAGCGCACCGGCCAGGTGGCTGTACAGGAACTTGCGGGTATCCTTGCCAAAGAAGCCCTCCGCCCACGGCCAGGCAAAGAATTCCATCGACATGGAGTGGACTTCGCATCCTTCCATGCTGGGCCACACGGTGGAATACGGCACGCGGTCACGGTTGGTGTATGCGGCAAAGGCATGACCCGCTTCATGCGTGACCACCTCAACGTCATGCTGGGTGCCGTTGAAGTTGGCAAAAATGAACGGTACCTGATAATCCCACAGGCTGGTGCAGTAGCCGCCCGCCGCCTTGCCGGGGGTGGAAAGCACGTCCAGCAGCTCATTGTCCAGCATGGTGTTAAAGAAGACGCCGGTTTCAGGTGAAAGTTCCTCATAGAATTTTTTACCCTGGGCCAGAATGGCATCGGCATCGCCGCAGGGGGCGGGGTTGCCGGAACGGAACATCAGGGCGTTATCGGCAAAGCTCATGGGGTACTGCTTGCCCAGGCGCTTGGCCTGCCCGCGGTAGATGCTGTCCGCCAGCGGCACCAGATACTTGACCACGGCGGCACGGAACTTTTCTACATCCGCTTTGGTATAGCAGTTGCGGCCCATGCGGTAGTAGCCCAGGGTGGTGTAACCCTCGTATCCCAGCTTTTTGCCCATCTTATCCCGCAGGTGGGTCAGCTTGTCATAAATATCATCCAGCTGTTTCTGGTTGTCCTTGTACCACTGGCCCTCGGCTTTCCAGGCGGCCAGGCGGCGGGCATCGTCCGGGTCATTCTTGAACGGGCTCAGCTGGGACAGAGTGTACACCCCGCCTTCAAACGGGATCTGTGCGCTGGCCAGCAGCTTGCCATACTGCTGGGTCAGCTCGTTTTCCTGCTGCAGTTCCTCCATGATATCGGGCGAGAATGCCTTGCGCTCAATTTCGGCGTTCACAAACATCAGATCGCCGTATTCTTCGGCAAAGTCTTTGCGGTAGGGGCTTGCCAGCATGGCAGCGGTCCAGGAATCCTGCCACTGCTGGATCTGCGGCATGGCGCTGTTGGCAAATTCCATCTCTTCATCATAGAACTTATCCCGCGTATCAATGGTATGGCGCACGCTGGCCAGGGTGAACAGGGTATCCACATGCTTGTTCAGCACCTGCTCCTCCAAAAAAGCGGCGCGGGCAGCGGCATAGTCGGGGGCGTTCTGCAAACGCTCGGTCAGTGCGGCAAACTGTTCTTTCAGGGTGCTCATGTCCGGGCGCTCATAGGGCATTTCGGAAAATTTCATGGGTTCGTTCTCTCCTTATTCTACAGTTTTGTTCGTGACTTAGGGACATTATACCATGGTGCAAAAAATAAGACCAGCCCGAAAAAGGCTGGCCTTCCATGATTCTGTATGATTTTACATGCTATTCATAAATTATCGCACGCAGCGGCGGCGCGCTCTCCCCTGCCCCTTTGCCGTCAGCGCAGGGGTTGGCCCGCCTGCCATTCCGTCCGCCGGGCCTGATAAACGCAAGTGCATTTTTGCAGGCAGCTGCCCGGCGCTGCGCCTGCTGTTCAGTACGGGCGGCAGCGCGCTGCTGCGCGGTATTTTGTGCAAGCATCAGTTTCATGGTTTATGCCCTCCCTTGTGTGCTTCCAGCATACCACGGCGCGGTGTGGCACACCATACCGTATTTCTCCATTCAGGAAAAATTTTATTTTACTTTCAGAAAAGTTTTATCCGCTTGCATCCCTATGGTATAATAAAGCTGCAATATTAAGGCAACACCGCACAATTCCCGCCTTACGGCTTAAGCACCGCTTCGGCGGCTGCGGCACTTAGAATTATGCGGTATTGCCTTAAATGAAAGGGATGGCACTACCATGACCAATGAAGTTTTGAATACCATGAAAACCCGCCGCAGCTGCCGCTGCTACCTGGACAAGATGCCGGAGCCGGAAGCACTGAACGCCGTGCTGGAAGCCGGCACCTGGGCCCCCACCGGCATGGGCCGCCAGAGCCCGGTGATTGTCTGCATACAGAACAAGGCCGACCGCGATACTTTGAGCAAGATGAACGCCGCCGTGATGGGCGGCAATGGCGACCCGTTCTATGGTGCGCCCTGCGTTGCCGTTGTGCTGGTGGATAAAACCATCCCCACCTGTGTGGAGGACGGCAGCCTGGTGATGGGCAACATGCTGAACGCCGCCGAGAGCGTGGGGCTTTCCGCCTGCTGGATCCACCGTGCAAAGGAAATGTTTGAAACCGCCGAGGGCCAGGCCCTGCTGAAAAAGTGGGGTGTGCCCAATGCCGAAAACCTGCGCGGCGTGGGCAACTGCATCCTGGGTTATGCTGCCGAGGGCGGCAAAAAGGCCCCTGCCCCGCGCAAAGAAAACTATGTGGTGCTTGTAAAGTGATGCAGAACGAGAAAAAGCTGGTTGTTTTGTTCCCCGGCTTTGGTTACGGACCGGACAAACCGCTGCTGTATTATGCCGCCAAGGTTGCCCGCCGGCAGAGGTTGGACTGCATGGTGGTGCAGTACAGCCAGCTGTTCCCCCACGAGGAAACGCCGCAGGCCAGCGCCACCAAAAGCTACCCCGGCGCCGCGCAGGACGCCATGACGCAGATCCCTGCCGGATATGACCGGTACATCTGCATTGCCAAGAGCTTTGGCACGATGGTGGCCGCCGGTTGGGTAAAGGCCCACCCGGAATACCATGTGACCCTGCTGCAATTAACGCCCCTTGCGTGGGAGTATGCCCCGCTTTACGCCGGGATGCCCGCCTGGCACGCCACCGGCATTGCGGACCCGTTGGGCGGTGCCGCGCTGCGCCGTGCTTTGGAGGATGACCCCGCCATCACTACCTATTTTGTGGAGGGCGGCAACCATTCGCTGGACACGCCGGAGGATTACACCATTGGCCTTGAGGCGCTGAAAGACATTGTGAGAAAGTATGAGGAAGCGATGCGGTAAGTTAGGTGGGAGGAGTTTTCGTTTTTAATTAGAAATGAGAAATTAGCAATTAGGAATTGGAGATAAGGCAGGGCCCGGTGCATGGTTTAAGATGCACCGGGCCTTGTGTTTGTTTTGGAAAGAATAATTAAGGCAACACCGCACAATTCCCGCCTTGCGGCTTAAACACCGCTCCGGCAGCTGCG
>ERZ773190.3148-NODE-3148-length-11456-cov-39.112622_pt1 | contig 11456 bp, 7 predicted proteins | sample MGYA00511111_ERZ773190 | MGnify/ENA primary metagenome ERZ773190 (study PRJEB29015, sample SAMEA2737777) | human gut metagenome | biome: human gut; feature: human-associated habitat; material: faeces | place: China | collected 2012 ... | reverse complement strand
CATCTGCCGCACCTCGCTCGCCGTATCGGCACTTAGAATTATGCGGTATTGCCTTGAAAATCAAATCAGTTCTTCCAGAATGGCATTCTGCACGATCATGCCACTCGGCGTCAGCCGCAGGGTATCGCCATCCAGCACAGCATAGCCGCAGGCGGCGCAGTGGCGCAAAAATGCCATCTGGCCGGCATCGAACCGAACGCCGTACCGGGCCGCATACTCGGTCAGATTCAGCCCGCTGCAAAGGCGCAACTGCATGATCAGGTAATCCTCGGCGTTGCAGGGGCCTTCGTAATGCTCTTGAACAGTTCCGGCAATAAAAGCAGCGGTGTCATTGGGCCAAAAGCGGCGCACACTGCCCAGGCAGCTGTGGGCCGCCGGACCAATGCCCCAGTAATCTTTACAGTTCCAATACAGCAGATTGTGCCGCCCTTCGTGGCCGGGGCAGGCAAAGTTGCTGATCTCGTATTGCCGGTAGCCCTCCTGCGCCAGACGCTGCACGGCGTACAGGTAAAACTCCGCGGCGGCGTCGGCATCCGGCAGGCCCGGCGGCGGGTTGCGGCCAAAGGCGGTGCCGGGCTCGATCTTGAGCAGGTAGGCCGAAATATGGGTGCAGCCACCCGCCTGCAGCAGGGCAAGGGTTTTATCAAACTCCGCGATGGAATAATAGGGCAGCGCCAGCATAATATCCCCGCAGATCTCCCGGAAGCCTGCCTCCCGCGCCCAGGCAAACGCCTGCGCGGCGGCAGCAGCGGTGTGGGTGCGGCCCAGGCGGCGCAACTGGGCGTCGTCTGCGCTCTGTACCCCAAAGCTGATGCGGGTTACCCCGGCGGCTGCAAAACCAGCCAGATTTTCCGGCGTCACTACATCGGGGTTGGCTTCCAGCGTGATCTCCGCACCCGGCAGCGGGGCGGCGGCTTTGATCAGTCGGTGCACCTGGTCCGGCCGCAACAGGGCGGGGGTGCCGCCGCCAAAATATAACGTGTCCGGCCTGCGGGAGCTTTTGGAAAGTTCGCGCAGCAGTGCGGTTACATATTCATCCGGCACCCCGCGCGTGCCAGGGGCAGAGTAAAAATCACAATAGCGGCATTTGCTGCGGCAGTAAGGGATGTGCAGGTAAATGCCGTAAGTATCGGGGTTGGGCAAGGCATGGCTCCTTATCTTGCAAAAATGATAGAATTCCGTTAAGGCAACACCGCACAATTCCCGCCTAACGGCTTAAGCACCGCTCCGGCGGCTGCGGCACGGCATCTGCGTTGCCAAAATGCTCGATAATACACAAAGTATTATCTGCGCTTTTGGCTTAGCAGCTGCCGCACCTCGCTCGCCGTATCGGCACTTAGAATTATGCGGTATTGCCTTAAAATAGGGCAGGAACGGAAAAGTGTAATAGAGAATTCACATATCGATAACACATTTCACTCAATACAGAGTATATAATAGAATCAGCCAAAAAGAAAGGGGTCTGTTTTATGGACCAGAAATATTATAATATCTCCTATGCCGAAAGTCCGTTCGGCACGTTAAACCAGTATATGACCCGCACCTACAGCTGGATGGCCGCCGGTTTGCTGGTTACCTTTGCAACGGCATTGCTTACCGTTACCACCCCGCTGTTTGAGCTGATGTTCAGCACCGGCCTGGTATTTCTCCTGAGCATTGCGGAGCTGGTGCTGGTTGCGGTTCTGTCCGCTAGGGTGGAACGCCTGCAGCCCACCACCGCAACGGGGCTGTTCTTCGCCTATGCGGTGCTGAACGGCATCAACCTGAGCACCTACTTTATCATCTATGATCTTTCCACGCTGATTCTGGCGTTCCTGGTTGGTACCGTGTACTTTGGCGTTATGGCTGTTTACGGTGCCCGAACCCAGCGCGATTTGAGCGGCTGGGGTATCAACCTGATGGGTGCTTTGATTGCCATTATTTTGACCAGCCTGGTGGGCGGCCTGATCGGCATGCTGACCGGCACGGGCTTTGGTATGATGGATATCGTGCTTTGCGCGGTTTCGGTCCTGGTGTTTATGCTGTTCACGGCTTATGACACCCAGAAGCTGAAGTACTATTACGCCTACTATGGCGGCGATGCTTCCATGCTGCACAAATCCTCCATCATCGGCGCACTCAGCCTGTACCTGGATTATATCAACATCTTCCTGTATATCGTCCGTATCGTGGGCCGTTCCCGCCGCAACGACTGATCGGTTTTGATAATTTGAAAAAAGGGCGCTGTTCCGCAAGGGGCAGCGCCCTTTTTGCTGTGCATCCAGGGTTGACAAAAAAGGCCAAACGGCCTATAATGCTTTATGTTAAACGCATTGACGGAGAAAGTATGCCTGCAAACTTAGCACAGAGAGGGCGGCCATCGGCTGTAAGCCGCCCCGAAAGCCTGCTGGCAGAAGTTCGCTCCTGAGCGGCCTGTGTGAACCCTGCATTGCAGCCATTAGCGCGGGACGGTCTGCCCCGTTACAAAGCATCGAGTGCCGCCAGACATGGTTTGGCGGAACACGGGTGGTACCGCGGAGTGTAAATGAATGTTACAGCTTCGTCCCTGATTTTACCGTTCAGGGACGGGGCTTTTTTATTTTGTTTTGCAGCAAAAGCGAGCAGCCTTCGCCCCGTAAATCATCAAAGAGGTGCATTATGGAAGAAAAAATCGCCGCACTGCGCGCCGAGCTGGAAGCCGACCTTGCAGCAGTGCACAACAAAGATGAACTTTCCGCCTTTTGGCAGAAGTATCTGAGCAAAAACGGCAGCGTGACCGGACTGACCAAGTCCCTACGCGATGTTCCCAAAGAGGAACGCCCCGCCGCAGGTAAAACCATCAACGAGTTCAAGGTCTGGGTGGAGGGCCAGTATCAGGCTGCTTCCGCCGAGATCGAAAAGGCCGAGCTTGCCGCCCGCAACAAGGCCGAAGCCGTGGATATCACCCTGCCCGGCACCCACCACGCCACCGGCGCACTGCATCCTATCACCCAGATCAAGAATGAGATCATTGATGTGTTTGCCGGCATGGGCTTTGAAATTTACGAAGGCCCCGAAATTGAGGACGATGACCACAACTTTACCCGCCTGAACGTACCCAAAAACCACCCGGCCCGCGATATGCAGGATACCTTCTATGTGGCGGATGACATTGTTCTGCGCACCCAGACCAGCGGCGGCCAGATCCGTGTGATGGATAAGGAAAAGCCCCCCATCAAGGTTCTGGTGCCCGGCCGCGTGTTCCGCTCTGACTCTGACGCAACCCACTCCCCGATGTTCCACCAGATGGAAGGTCTGGTTGTGGATAAGGGCATTACCCTGTGCGACCTGCAGGGCATGCTGGACCGCTTTGTGCAGGCTTTGTTTGGCCCGGAGGTCAAAACCCGCCTGCGCCCGTCCTATTTCCCGTTCACTGAGCCCAGTGTGGAGGTTGACGTAAGTTGCTTTGAATGCCACGGCAAGGGCTGCCCCCTGTGCAAGCACAGCGGCTGGATCGAAGTTCTGGGGGCTGGCGTTGTGCACCGCAGCGTGCTGGAAAACTGCGGCATTGACCCTGAGGTATACTCCGGCTTTGCTTTCGGTATCGGTATCGAGCGTATCGCCATGCTTAAGTACGGCATCAACAACATCGGCCTGATGTTCGAGAACGACCTGCGCTTCCTCGAACAGTTCAAGGGTTAAGGAGGGGAACAACAATGAAAGTACCATTCAGCTGGCTTAAACAGTATGTGGATATTGATGTTTCCGCCCAGGAGCTGGAAACCAAACTATTCGACTGTGGCTTTGAAGTAGAAGAACTCATCGACCTTGGCGCTGAGATCAGCAAGGTTGTTGTTGGCGTTGTGACCGAGTGCGTGCCCCAGGAGGGCACCCACCTGCATATCTGTAAGGTGGACTGCGGCGACTATGGCCATGATATTCAGATCTCCACCGGTGCGTCCAATGTGTACGCCGGTATGCACACCCCCGCTGCTCTGGACGGCTCCACGCTGCCCGGAGGCATCAAGATCAAGGCAAAGCCCTTGATGGGCATTGAATCCAACGGTATGCTCTGCTCCGGCGAGGAACTGGGTCTGAACGAGGACCTGTACCCCGGCGCTGAGGTATACGGCCTGCTGGACCTGCCCAAAGATACCGTACCCGGAACCCCCATTCAGCAGGTTGTTGGGTTGGATGATTATATCTTTGATATCTCCATCACCGCCAACCGTGCCGACTGCCAGAGCGTTCTGGGCATTGCACGCGAAGTTGCCGCTGTGCTGAACAAGCCCCTGAAAATGCCTGCCACCGATTACACCGTGAGCGATTACAAGGACCCGCGCCTGAGCATTACGGTGGAAGCACCGGACCTGTGCCCGCGCTACCTGGGCCACTATGTGCGCAACATCACCACCGGTGAATCTCCGCGCTGGATGCGCCGCCAGCTGGCCTTGTGCGGCCTGCGCAGCATTTCCAACGTGGTGGATATCACCAACTATGTCATGCTGGAAATCGGCCAGCCGATGCACGCCTTTGATATGGACACGCTGGAAAGCTGCCAGATCATTGTGCGCCGTGCCAAGGACGGCGAGAAGATCACCACGCTGGACAGCAAGGAGTTTACCCTGACCCCCCAGAACCTGGTCATCTGCGATGGCGAAAAGCCGGTTGCCCTGGCCGGTGTTATGGGCGGTCTGAACAGCGAGATCAAGCCGGAAACTACCCAGCTGCTGTTTGAATCTGCCAAGTTTGCCCGCGATAACATCCGCAAGACCGCCCGCGGCCTTGGCCAGAACACGGATGCTTCCGCCCATTACGAGAAGGGCATCAGCGAATATACCACCGAGCTGGGCATGGCCCGCGCCCTGCACCTGATCCAGGAGCTGGGCTGCGGCGAAGTGACCGCCACTGAGTTTGACTGCTCTGCCGGTGCTCCGCGTAAAGGCAAGCACTTCACCGCCCGCATCAGCGCCATCAACGCCATTCTGGGCATTACCGTGCCCACCGAGGAAATTCTGGCCATCCTGAAAAAGCTCAGCTTTGAAGTGACGATGGAAGCCGACGGTGACACCATGCAGGTGGTTGCTCCGCGCTACCGCGAGGATATCGAGATCGGCGAGCCGGACCTGGCCGAGGAAGTGATCCGTGAATATGGCTATGACCATATCACCCCTACCTTCCTGAAAGCTGCCCAGGTCACCACCGGGGGCCTGACGGCTGACCAGCACCGCCGCGATAAGCTCAAGAGCGCTATGTGTGCCCAAGGCTTCTATGAGGCTATGACGCTGGCATTCTATGCGGATGCCGATCTGGATGCCCTGCACATTGCCCCCGATGCACCGGAGCGCAATGTCATCCGCATTGTCAACCCCATCTCCTCCAACCTGACCATCATGCGCTCCCTGCTGGCACCCAGCCTGTTGAACGTGGCGGTTACCAATCTGAAAAAGGGCAACGCTGCCGGCCGTCTGTTTGAGCTTTCCAACATTTATGTGCCCAAACAGCTTCCGCTGACCGAACTGCCGGAAGAGCGCCTGCACCTGGGCTTTGTGGCCTTTGGTGAGCATGAGGACTTCTTTGCCGTTAAGGGCGCACTGGAAGACCTGGCTGCTTCCTTCGGCGTAACCTTTGAGGTGGAGCGTGCCGAGGATGTGCCTTACCTGCACCCCGGCATTGCCGCTTACATCCTGTGCAACGGCGTGCGTGTGGGCAGCTTTGGCAAGCTGGCCAACGATGTGCAGGCCGGTCTGGATCTGCCGCGTGACAGCCGCGCCAACCAGAAGATCTTCCTGGGCGAGATCGATTACGAGACGCTGGTGGCACAGTTGCCTGCCGGTCTGCGTTATCATCCGCTGCCGGAGTTCGATACCGTGGCCCGTGACCTGGCTCTGGTTGCTGACGAGGAAACCCCCTGCGGCACCATCATTGCCGAAATGAAGCGCGCCTGCAAGCAGCTGGCCGATGTGGAGCTGTTTGATATCTACCGCAGCGAAGCCATTGGCGCCGGCAAAAAGAGCATGGCGTTCACCTTGCACTTTGCACCGGAAAACAAAGCCCTGGAAGCTGCCGATGTGGACCGCTTTGTCAAGAAAATCCTCGGCAACCTCAAGTTCAAGCTGGGCATCGAGATCCGCTGAACTCTTTTGCCGCGTTCGCTGCCGCCCGGCGGTAAGCTGAACGCCTGAACGGAAACAACACAAAACCACCCCTTGCCCCGACCGCACGGTAAAACCTTGTGCGGCAGGGCAGGGGGTGGTCGTTTTATATTTGGCCACTGGCCTAAATGCGCCGCGCCAAAAACAAACCCGCCGGGGCAGGCAGCTGTTGTGCTGCGCCGCCCCGGCGGGTGCTGCTATCTATGGTGCTGTAGTCAATCAGGTATCGGAATCCAGCTTCAGCACGGCGGTAAAGGCTTCGCTGGGCAGGGTCACGCTGCCCAGTTTGCGCATCTTCTTTTTACCGGCTTTCTGCTTTTCCAGCAGCTTCTTTTTACGGGTAATATCGCCGCCATAGCACTTGGCCAAAACATCCTTGCGCACGGCCTTGACTGTTTCGCGGGCAATGATCTTGCCGCCCACGGCCGCCTGAATGGGAATTTCAAACAAAGCGCGCGGGATGTTCTCCTTCAGCTTTTCGCAGATGCGGCGCCCCTTGGCGTAAGCGTTATCCGCAAATACGATCATCGAAAGCGCATCCACGATCTCGCCGTTCAGCAGGAAGTCTAGCTTGACCAGCTCGGACTGGTGCCAGCCCTCCCACGCATAGTCATAGCTGGCGTAACCGCGGCTGCGGCTCTTGATGGCGTCAAAGAAGTCATAAACAATCTCGCCCAGCGGAATCTGGTAATGCAGGTCCACGCGAGTCTCATCCAGGTAATCCATCGCAATCAGGGTGCCGCGCTTTTGCTGGCACAGGTCCATCAGCGGGCCAACATAATCGTTGGGGGTGTAAATGTGGGCATCCACAAATGGTTCTTCCGCCTTGGCAATGCGGGCCGGGTCGGGATAGGCGGAGGGGTTATCGATCACTTCCACCGTGCTGTCCGTCAAGGTCAGCCGGTACTGAACACCGGGGGTGGTGGTGATCAGGTCAAGGTCAAACTCGCGCTCCAACCGCTCGGTAATGATTTCCATGTGCAGCAGCCCAAGGAACCCGCAGCGGAAGCCGAAGCCCAGGGCCGCACTGGTTTCCGGCTCAAAGCTCAAGGCGGCATCGTTCAGCTGCAGCTTTTCCAGCGCATCTTTCAAATCAGGGTAGTCGGCGCCATCGGCGGGGTAAATGCCGCAGAACACCATCGGCGTTACCTGGCGGAAACCGGGCAGAGCTTCCGCCGTGGGGGCTTCGGCCAGGGTGATGGTATCGCCCACGCGGGTATCGCGCACGGTCTTGATGGAGGCCGTCAGGTAGCCGACTTCACCGGCCTCCAGCTTATCGCAGGGGGCCAGGGCAGTAGCACCCATGTGGCCCACTTCCACCAGCTGGAAGGTCGCGCCGGTGTTCATCAGCTTGATGGTATCGCCGGGGCGCACGGTGCCTTCAAACACGCGCACATAGACGATAACGCCCTTGTAGCTGTCGTAAATGGAGTCAAAGATCAGGGCTTTCAGCGGGGCATCGGGGTCGCCCTGCGGGGCGGGAACATCCTGCACCACGCGTTCCAGCACTTCGCGGATATTGATGCCCATCTTGGCACTCACGCGCGGGGCATCCATGCAGGGCAGACCGATGACATCCTCCACCTCTTTGGCGGCGGCATCCGGGTCAGCGCTGGGCAGGTCAATCTTATTCAGGATGGGCACAACTTCCAGGTTGTGGTCAATGGCCAGGTAGCAGTTGGCCAGCGTCTGGGCTTCCACGCCCTGGCTGGCATCCACCACCAGGATGGCACCCTCACAGGCAGCCAGGCTGCGGCTGACTTCGTACTGAAAGTCAACGTGGCCCGGCGTGTCGATCAGGTTGAACTCGTATTCCTTGCCGTCATCGGCGTGGTAGTGCATGGTAACGGCGCGGGCTTTGATGGTAATGCCGCGCTCGCGTTCCAGCTCCATGTCGTCCAGAATCTGGTCCTCCATGGTGCGCTTGTCCACGCTGTCGGTCAGCTCCAGAATACGGTCCGACAGTGTGGACTTGCCGTGGTCAATGTGGGCAATGATACAAAAGTTGCGAATATTGTCGCGTGCCATCAGGTTTCCTCCAAATCGTTCCAGATACGCACCGGCGCGCCGTCCCGCAGGTAAACACGGGGAACCCGGCGGCTGATGCCGCAGATAATTTCATAGTTGATGGTGCCGGTCTTAGCTGCAATGCTGTCGGCGGTATCTGCGCCGATCGCAGCGTTTTCAGGGCCGAATACCGTTACTTCATCATTCATTTTAACATCGGGGATGTCGGTCACATCCACCAGGGTCTGATCCATGCACACCCGGCCGATTATCGGGGCGGGCTTTCCGTGGATGCTCATAACCCCCGCATTGGGGTTGCCATTGCTGCCGGAAAGCGCGCGGGGGTAGCCGTCCGCATAGCCAACGCATACGGTGGCAACCTTGCGGGGTGTGTTGGCTGTGTAGGTGCGGCCATAGCTCACGCTCTCGCCGGGTAAAAGGTCCTTTACAAATTCCACAACACTTTTCAGCGTCATGGTGGGGCGCAGGCCGTCAAAATGCACTTCCGGGCTGGGGTCCAGCCCATACAGGATAATGCCTGCGCGGGTCAGGCTGTGGTGCCATTCCGGGTAGCGCATTTGTGCGGCAGAGTTGGCGCAATGGATGGTGTGCAGGGCAACGCCGTCCGCCTGCAGCCGCTGCACGGTGCGCTCAAACAGGGCGTGCTGGGCTTGGGTGTAGGCTTCGTTTTCCGGCGTGGTGCTGTCTGCCACGGCAAAATGCTGGAAAATACCGCTGAAGTGCAGCTTGGGCAGGGCGGCGCAGCGCTCCATGGCAGCGATTGCCGCCTCAAAGTCAGAACGCACGCTGAACCCAATGCGTCCCATACCGGTATCAACCTTAAAGTGGCAGTATACCTCCACGCCGGCGTTTTGGGCGGCAGCGGAAAGCGCCTTGGCATACTCTTCGGAATAGACGGTCTGGGTAATGCAGTTGAACGCCAGCTGATCCACCTGCAGCGGGTCGGTGTAGCCCAGGATCAAGATGGGTTTACTGATCCCGTGGCGGCGCAGGTGCCGCGCTTCGGCCAGGCAGCTGACCGCAAAAGCGGCTGCACCGTTTTCTTCCAACCAGGGCCCGGCCACAGCGGCGCCGTGGCCGTAAGCGTCCGCCTTGACAACGCAGCACACCGGCGCGCCCACCGTCTTTTGGATCAGTGCCAGGTTGCTCTGCATAGCATCCAAATCAACCAATGCCCAACAATGCTTTTCGTACAGTTCGTTCGTCATTGCAATCCACCCCATTTCGATACAAAACACTAGCCCCGCGTGTGCCCGGTATGCAGCGGCCGCCAGCCGTCAATGCCGCTTTGCTGCAAAGCGTGCAGTGTTTTCTGACGGAAAGCCGGGTCGTCCCGGCTCATCTGCTGCACAAACAATTTGGTCTGTTCGCGCACTGTGGCGCCATCAGCCGGGCAGCGGCTTTTGATGATGGGCAGCCCGGCGTGGTATACCGCGCTTTTTACCTCGCTTTCGGTGGCAAAGATCATTGGCCGGATCAGCGTAATGTTGCGCTGGTCCAGATAGGTCACGGGCGAAAAACACCCAATACGGCCTTCCCGCCAAAGGTTCATGTAAAAAGTCTCCACGGCATCATCCAGGTGGTGCCCCAGCGCCACTTTGTTGCAGCCAAGTTCCTGCGCGGCAGCGTGCAGTGCCCCGCGCCGCATTTTGGCACACAGCGCGCAGGGGTTCGGCTCTTTGCGGTAATCAAATACCACAGGGCCGATATCCGTGCGCCGTATTTCGTAAGGAATGCCTTCCTGCGCAAACAGGTCCGCAAGTGGCTGGTAGTCGGCTTCCACCCCGCCAAAGCGCGGGTCCAGCGTGACCGCCATGACCTCAAACGGAACGCCGAGATACCGCCGCAGGTGTCCCAGCGCCACGGTCAGCGCAACGCTGTCCTTCCCGCCGGAAACACCAACGCATACCCGGTCGCCCGGTGCGATCATCTCGTAATCCTGCACTGCCTTGCGCAGCAGACCCTCCAAGCGCTGCATGCCCGTTCCACCTTACCTTTATACACTCTAAGACGATACTATAAACATCGCTATTATAGCACATCCTGCTGCCCAATGCCAACAGCCGCAGCCAAATCGGAAGAATTTTATCAAAGCACCGCACAGGAGCTGCAAAAACAAAGCCGCGCCCGCGCCGCAGTTTGGTTGGCAAAGCAGGGCAGGGGAGAAAACCGGAAACCAGCAGACTGCACAAAGCGGGCAGAACACTTTGCTGCAGGATACACAAAAACAGGTGCAAAAGGCAAAATAGTAAAATACCGTTTGCGAAAACGTTAGAAAACAAGAGAAAACGCAAGAAAACAAGAGCTACGCGAGAATAAAATGATTTTATTTGCAAAATCCCTTGACGAAACAGCGCGTATTTGCTAAAATCATACTTGCGCGAAATCAGCGCAGTGCCGTGCTGTGCATTGCGCTTTGAATAAACCGAAATGATTCGGATGCGTCACTATAAAGTATGGAGGATTCAAATCATGAGCACTACTCTCGCTAAGCCCGCTGAGATGGTCGACCGCAAGTGGTATGTTATTGATGCTGCCGGCAAACCGCTCGGCCGCGTTGCTGCCCAGGCCGCTGTCCTGCTGCGTGGTAAGAACAAGACTACCTTTACCCCCAATGTTGACTGCGGTGACCATGTCATCGTGATTAACTGCGACGAAGCTGTTCTGACTGGCAAGAAGCTGGAAAAGAAGTATCATCGCACCCATTCTGGCTGGATCGGCGGCCTGAAGGAAACCCAGTATAAGACCTTGATGGCTGAAGCCAGCGATAAGGCTATGACCTACGCTGTTAAGGGCATGGTTCCTTCCAACACCCTGGGCGCTAAGGCTATGACCCGCCTGCACTGCTACAAGACTGCTGAGCATGCACATGCTGCCCAGAAGCCCGAAGTTGTGGAATTTTGATAAGGAGGCAATAGAAGATGTACGAAACTAAACAGTATTTCTACGGCACTGGCCGTCGTAAGCATTCCGTTGCCCGCGTCCGCGTCTACAATGGCACCGGCAAGATTACCATCAACAATCGTGATATCGACGATTACTTCGGCCTGGAAACCCTGAAGCTGATGGTCCGCAGCCCGCTGGCTCTGACCAACACCGATGGCAAGTTCGACATCGTGATTAACGTTGTCGGCGGCGGTACTTCCGGCCAGGCTGGCGCTATCCGCCACGGCCTGTCCCGCGCTCTGCTGCAGTTCGACCCCGAGCTGCGCAGCACCCTGAAGAAGGCTGGCTTCCTGACCCGCGATCCTCGTATGAAGGAACGTAAGAAATACGGTCTCAAAGCAGCTCGTCGCGCTCCGCAGTTCAGCAAGC
>ERZ773190.3141-NODE-3141-length-11483-cov-2.565803_pt1 | contig 11483 bp, 7 predicted proteins | sample MGYA00511111_ERZ773190 | MGnify/ENA primary metagenome ERZ773190 (study PRJEB29015, sample SAMEA2737777) | human gut metagenome | biome: human gut; feature: human-associated habitat; material: faeces | place: China | collected 2012 ... | reverse complement strand
CGAGAGCCATGCCGCGGCTTTCCAGATAGAATACAAGGTCCTCATCCAGCTTTCCGATGGTGGCACCATGGTTTCCTTCCACATCCTCCTCGGCGCAGAGGATCAGCGGGATCGTCTGGTTGACCACGTCATCGTCGAGAAGAAGAACGTCCTCTTTCTCGTTTCCGACAGCCCCCGCAGCACCCTTCTTAAAGTCGATGGTCCCGCGGAACAGCTTTCTCGCGTTTTCATGGAGCACGCCGTCGGTCCTGATCTCACTGACGGATTTCCTTCCCTCGTGGAGTGCCACGTAGTTCATATCGAGCACGCAGTCATCGGCAACTGTGTAGGCGATGTCTGCTGTAAAATTACTCTTTTTGCCGATAAGTTCAGCCTTACAGCCGTTGTAGACCCGGTCACCGCCAAGGAATAAGTGGATGACGGAGAGTTTCGCACCGTCAGCAACCTTTGCCCCGATATCGTTCAAAACGGTCTTCGCGTTTTTGTTGCGGATGATCTGGACGAGAGTCACCTTCGCGTCTTTTTCCAGAATCAATTTTGTCTGCACGGCGGAAAGCCCGGTGTGTTCAGACTGGGAGACGGCGGCAGGATTTTCTCCGGCCGTGGTGCCGGTCCTATCAGGAGCGCCGTTTCGTTCAGCTGCCATATCCATGATAACGGTCATATTGCTTCCTTCTTTTGCCAGAATTCCAAAGGTGTTCAGGCTGTGCTCAAAAGCACCGTAGGCAAATCTGATCCGCGCCGGTTTCCCGGAGACATCGCTGTCAGCAGAGAGCAGTACCGCACCCGCGGAACTTTCCTTTACCAGCATATCCATATCGGATCCCATGCCGCCAGCGACATCCTTAAAACGGTCCGGAAGCCCGGCCGGGCAGACAGTTTTTTTGATCCCTTCCGGGATCTCAAGGTTTCCTTCATGCGCTCCGGAGACAGAAATCCCGGAGACCGCAGTCTCATTCATTTTCAGCCAGTTCCATGTCTTAGAAGGGAGCTGGTTGATCTTCATGTTCTCCATCATCCAATACTTCCTTTCATTTCCAGATGGATCAGATTGTTCATCTCCACCGCGTATTCAAGCGGAAGCTCCTTCGAGACATTGTCGGCGAAGCCGCTGACGATCAGGGCTCTCGCGTCCTCCTCGGAGATACCGCGGGACATCAGATAGAAGACGGCGTCATCGCTGATACGGCCAATCTTTGCCTCGTGTCCGACATCGGCGTCCTTCGTGCGGATATCCATCGCCGGGATCGTGTCGGAACGGGAGATATCGTCGAGCATCAGGGACTGGCAGGAGACAGCGGATTTGCTGCCCTTTGCCTTCGCGGATACGACAACGGAGCTCCGGAAGGTGCTGATTCCGCCGTCCTTGGAGATCGATCTCGTATTTACATAGGAAGAAGTCTTCGGAGCGTTGTGGACCACCTTACATCCGGTATCAAGGTTCTGTCCCTTACCGGCGAATGTGATCCCGGTAAATTCGGATCTTGCGCCCTCACCGTTTAACACGCTCATTGGGTAGAGGTAAGAAACATGGGAACCGAAGGAACCGGATACCCACTCGATGACTCCGCCTTCCTCGACCTTCGCACGCTTTGTGTTTAAATTGTACATATTTTTCGACCAGTTCTCGATCGTGGAGTAGCGGAGCTTTGCGTTCTTTCCGACGTAAAGCTCAACGCATCCGGCGTGAAGATTGGCCACATTGTACTTCGGAGCGGAACATCCCTCGATGAAATGTAAGGATGCGCCCTCATCGACGATGATCAGAGTGTGCTCAAACTGTCCGGCACCCGCCGCGTTTAAACGGAAGTAGGACTGCAGCGGGATCTCGACGGAAACTCCCTTCGGAACATAGACGAAGGAACCGCCGGACCAGACAGCGCCGTGCAGAGCGGCAAATTTGTGGTCATGAGGCGTCACGAGCTTCATGAAGTGTTCTTTTACCATATCGGCGTATTCGCCGGTCAGGGCGCTCTCCATATCTGTGTAGATAACGCCCTGCTCCGCAACCTCCTTGCGGACATTGTGGTAGACGAGCTCGGAGTCGTATTGGGCACCTACACCGGCGAGGGAGGTGCGCTCCGCCTGCGGGATCCCAAGCTTTTAGAAGGTGTCCTTGATCTCTTCCGGAACCTCGGACCAGTTCCCCTTCATCTTTGTATTTGCGCGGACATAGGTGGCGATGTTGTCCATGTTCAACCCTTCGATGGACGGGCCCCAGTCCGGAACCTTCATTTCATGATATATTTTTAAGGAGTTCAACCGGAAATCATGCATCCACTCCGGATCATGTTTCTCTTCGGAGATCTTTTCCACAATGTCCTCGGTGAGACCGTTTTTAATACGGTAAGCGTCCTTCTCGTCATTGCGGAAGTCGTACATGTTGCGGTCAACGTCCTCAACATACGTCTTTTCCTTCATTAATCGTTCTCTCCCTTCTCATTTGCGGAAGCGATAAACTGCTCGAAGCCGTTCTCATTGATCTCATCGACGAGAGAACCATCACCCTCGGCAACCAGGCGGCCGTCTACGAGAACATGGGTCTTGTCCACATGGAGAGACTCCAGGATCCTTGTGCTGTGGGTGATGATGAGGAGCGCTCCGTCCTTGCTCTTCTGGTACTCCTCGATTCCCTTGGAAACGGTGCGGACCGCGTCGACATCGAGACCGGAGTCTGTCTCATCGAGGATCGCTAAGGATGGATTTAAGAGGAGAAGCTGCAGGATCTCCGCTTTCTTTTTCTCACCGCCGGAGAAGCCGACGTTCAGATCACGGAAGCCGTAGGACGGATCCATGTCGAGAACCTCCATGGCTTTCTGGAGTTCTTTATTGAAATCCCAGATGCGGACATTCTTTCCGGTTCTTGCGGAGAGGGCGCTGCGGATGAAGTTGGAGAGGGAGATTCCCGGAACTTCCAGCGGGTTCTGGAAGGAGAGGAACATACCGAGGCGGGCGCGCTTGTCAGCTGCCTCTTTTGTGATATTCTCACCGCCAAAGAAGATCTCACCGTCCGTGACGTGGTAATTCGGGTTTCCCATTAAGGTACATCCGAGGGTGGATTTTCCGGCACCGTTCGGTCCCATGAGTACGTGGGTCTCGCCTTTGTTGATCGTTAAGTTGATCCCGTGAAGAATGGATTTGTCTTCCACATCCACGGAGAGATTTTTTACATTTAATAATGGTTCTGACATATCGGATTCCTCCATGTATTTTATATAAGGTAAAAATGTAGGTTTCAGCAATTTCCGGACAGATATGAACCGGCACCGGAGCTGATCTCCGGGATACGTTCCGTCTGCCGGGACTAAACCTAGTCGCTTACTAGGTGATGCAATGATATTATACCTGTATTGAGAAAAATATGCAAGAAGCAATTCCTACAAACATGCTATGAATTGGTATTTATTCCTGTACAATCCGATATTTCCGGGAAAATCTGCAGGATTCATGAAACTGCAACAATCGGAAAACAATTCTGAAACATGGGCATGGTAGGCTGAGCAAAACAGCGGAAATCACAGACGGGATCGGACCGGAGGCAGGAGGTTCTATGCAGAAATTTTGCAAACCTTACGAAAATATAAAATCATTATAAACTGGAAAAACAGATATTGACAGAATGACAGGGTGTCACTATAATGTTGACAGGTTGTCACTTTTTGAATCAGTTTTTATAGAAGAGGGGAGATGGAATTATGCCGACCGAACGGTTTATGCGGCTTCCGAAGGAAAAGATCGAAGCAATTCGGGCTGCGGCGGCAAAGGAATTTATGAGGGTAGCTCCGGAGGAAGTGTCGATCAACCGGATCGTTCACGACGCGGATATATCGAGAGGAAGCTTTTACACATATTTTGAAGATAAACAGGATCTGTTAAAATGGCTGATCTGCAACCAGGCGGAACAGCATTTCACATCGTACATCACGATGCTGGACGAAAACGGCGGAGACCTATGGGAGGTCCTGGAGCAGATCTTTGATCTCGGGATGGACCGGCTTGAGGATTCAGGGTTGTCTGCGATCTTTCACAACCTGGTCAACAGCGCAAGACTGGTAGAACTATTCAAAGGCGGACCGGATTCGAACCCGGAGGCGATGGAGGCAAACCGGAAATTTTTAAAACTGTTGTATGAACATGTCAACAAAGAGAAATGTGATCTGGATCATCAGGAGTTTTTCGAGCTGATCGAGATGCACATGATCGTATTCATCATGTCACTCAAACGTTTTTTCCGGGACGGCGAGTCGAGAACGGAAGCTTCCGAATATTACAAACGTCATATCCATATGCTCCATTATGGCATATGTGGATATAAAACAGAGGGCAGCAGGAAGAAAACAGACGAGGGACGTTCATAAAAACAGAACAACCGGAGTCGTACCACAGCAGCATGTTACAGAAAATGAGGAGGAACCATGAAGAAAGCAGGTAAGATCGTAATCGGGCTTGTATGCGTCGGCGCATTTGGAGCCCTGATGTTCACAAGATTTACGAAAAAAGAAGAGCCGATCGAGGCCGTTCCGAACCCGACCGTCGTCGTCCAGACACCGGAGACAGGAAATATTGAACTTTCCACAGGACTGACAGGTACCGTGGAACCGGCAGATCAGGTATACATTATCCCGAAGGGAAGCGGAGAAGTACTGGAGGTTTATGTAAATCAGGGCGATACCGTACAGAAGGGACAGAAGCTGTTCCGCATCGACAACAAGCAGTTAGACGCGGCAAGGATCACGTTAAATACGACTCAGGTATCCTTAAATGATGCCCAGACATCTGTAAACAGGATGAAGGCGCTCTACGAGAGCGGGGATATTTCCGCCCAGGCCTACGAGCAGGCGGTAAGCGGTCTGTCCATGGCGAAGCTCCAGTATGATTCCGCAAAATTAAACTATGATACCCAGAGCGAGAACACGGTCGTTACCGCGCCGATCGCCGGTGTCTTAGAGCAGTTTGGCGTGCAGGTGCATGATATGTCTGCGGGCGGTTCTGTCGCAGGCGTTGTATCCGGTGCAGGCGGAAAAACACTGACCTTCAACGTGTCGGAGCGTGTCATGAAGGGATTAAATATCGGTGATCCTGTGACGGTGGAGAAGAACGGAACGGATTACAGCGGCGCGATCTCCGAGATCGGCAGCATGGTGGACGCGTCCACAGGACTTTTCAAGGTGAAAGCGACCTTAGGTGACGCGGACGGACTTGCCAGCGGAACGATGGTAAAGGTTTATGTGACAGCGGAGAAGGCGGACAACGTCATGGTCGTTCCGGCAGACTGTGTGAACTACAGCAATGGAGACGCTTACGTGTATACATATGATGCCGCGACAGCAACAGCGAAAAAGACTCCGGTGGAAGACGGGCTCATCGATTCCGACAAGATCCAGATCGTTTCCGGACTTTCCTATGATGACGAGGTCATCACAAGCTGGTCCAAGGAGCTTTATGACGGCGCCGCTGTGAATATTCAGGGCAGTGATGACAGTGCGGAAACGACAGCCGGCAGCAGTGAGACAACAGCAGAAGAGACTACAGAAGCCGCGGAAACGGCAGCAAAATAAGGAGGCACAAGGAACATGGGACTTACCAAAAAGGTCTTAAAACGGCCGGTCACAACCGTTCTTGTTGTGCTCTGCCTGATCGTATTCGGTCTCAGCTCGATCTTTTCATCCCAGCTTGAGCTGATCCCGGAAATGGAGATGCCGATGCTGATCGTCAGCGCGGTCTACCCGGGAGCAAGCCCGGATGACGTGGATCAGCTTGTGATCAGTAAGATAGAGGATGAGATCGGAACGCTTTCCGGTGTCGATTCTGTCACCAGCATGTCTTCGGAAAACTTCGGAATGGTTCTGGTCCAGTATGACTATGACCAGAATATCGATAAAGCCTACGATGACTTAAAGAAAAAGCTGGACGGGATCAAGTCGGATCTCCCGGATGATGTCGATACCCCGACGATCATCGAGATGGATATCAACAGTACACCGTCCATCACCCTCGCAGTCAACAATGACAGCGTGGATAACCTCTATAACTATGTAAATGACGATATCGTTCCGGAGATCGAAAAACTGACCTCCGTAGCCAGTGTCGATGTATCCGGTGGCCAGGAGGCTTACATCAAGGCGGAGCTGATCCCGGAAAAATTAAGCCAGTATCATGTGAACATGAATACGATTGTTGCGGCTTTAAAGTCTGCGGACTTTTCCATGCCGATCGGAAGTACCTCCGTTGGAAACAAGGAGCTTTCCGTGACATCCGGAACATCCTTTGACACGATGGAGCTTTTAAAGAAGATCCCGATCACACTGGGTAACGGAAATATCATCTATATGGAAGATGTTGCCAATATCTACAATACCGTTGAGGCAAAGGACAGTATCGGACGTTACGACGGCAAAGACACGATGACGATCGGTGTCAAGAAAAATCAGGACAGCGATCACATTACCGTTTCCAGGGCAGTCCAGGAGACAATGGAAACGTTAAAAGCACAGGATCCGTCTCTGGAGTACGTCGTTGTCAACGATTACAGTGATCAGATCAGCAATTCCTTAAACAGCGTATTCCAGACCATGATCATGGCAGTCATTATCGCGATGTTCATCATCTGGCTGTTCTTCGGGGATATCAAGGCATCCCTGATCGTTGGAACCTCCATCCCGGTATCAATTTTAGCGGCGCTCATCCTCATGAAGGTCATGGGCTTTACGCTAAACGTTATCACCCTGTCGAGCCTGGTTCTCGGCGTCGGAATGATGGTCGATAACTCGATCGTAGTTCTGGAAAGCTGCTTCCGCTTTACGGATAAGGGCGGCGGCTTTGTTGAAACGAGAAAAGCCGCGATCGATGGTACGGCAGCCGTTCTGGAATCCATTATCGGCGGTACCGTTACGACCTGTGTCGTATTTATCCCGTTAGCCCTGATCTCCGGAATGAGCGGACAGATGTTCAAGCCGTTGGGCTTCACGATCGTATTCTGTATGATCGCGTCCCTGATCTCCGCGATGACGCTTGTACCGCTCTGTTACGTGTACTACCGTCCGAAGGAGAAGGAAAATACCCCGGCCTCCGGCATCATGAGAGCTCTGCAGAATGGATACCGTTCCCTGATGGAGAAGCTTTTAAAGAAAAAAGCGATGGTCATGGGAACCGCCGTTGTGCTTGTGATCTTCTCCCTGTTCCTTGCGACAAAGTTAAAGACAGAGCTTATGCCGGCAGATGATCAGGGAACGATCGCAGTGACGATTGAGACCCAGCCGGGTCTTAAGATCGAGGAGGTCGATAAGATCCTCCAGAGAGCAGAGAACTATGTGACTCAGGATCCGGATCTTGATTCCTACATGCTCTCCTACGGAAGTTCCGGACTTTCCATGAATATGGGCGGAAGCGGAGCGACCCTGACGGCATATTTAAAGGATGACAGAAGCAGAAAGACGGATCAGGTCATCAAGGAGTGGAAACGTGACATGCAGAAGTGGTCTGACTGCTTCGTGAGCCTCGAGAGCCAGAACTCCCTGAGCACCATGTCTATGGGAGCAGCGGAGGATCTCGAATATATTCTTGTCAGCACACAGTACGATGACTTAAAGAAAGTATCGGATGAGATCGTTTCCGAGCTCCAGAAACGCCCGGAGGCGACAAACATCCACTCTTCCCTTGAAAACAGCGCTCCCCTTGTAAAGATCAATGTGGATCCGGTCAAGGCGGCAGCGGAGGGACTTTCCCCGACCGCCGTTGCTTCCCAGGTATACATGATGGTCAGCGGAACGACGGCAACGACCCTGAATGTTGACGGAAATGATATCGATGTAAAGGTTGAGTACGCGGATGATGAGTACGATACGATCGATAAGCTCCAGGGAATCGTCCTTCCGACAGCAACCGGCGGATCCGTAGCCCTTATGGATATCGCGGATATCGGCTTCAAGGACAGCCCGCAGAGTATCACAAAGAGTGATAAGCAGTATCAGGTGACGATCACCGGTACGCTGACAGAGGGAGCGGACAGCACCACGAAGGATAAGATCCAGAAGGAGGTCATTGATAAGTACTTATCCGGCACGATCTCCATGCAGGAAAACACATCCACAAAGATGATGAACGAAGAGTTTGCGTCCCTGGGACAGGCGATCGCCACAGCCGTATTCCTTGTATTTGTTGTAATGGCTGCACAGTTCGAGTCACCGAAGTTCTCCATCATGGTGATGACAACGATCCCGTTCGCCCTGATCGGTTCCTTCCTGTTCTTATGGTTAGTGGACTGCCCGATCAGCATGACCTCCCTGTTAGGCTTCTTAATGTTAGTCGGAACGGTAGTAAACAACGGTATTTTGTACGTCGATACGGCGAACCAGTACCGGGCAACGATGGACTTTAAGGAGGCGGTCATTGAAGCCGGCGCGACCCGTATGCGCCCGATGTTCATGACAACACTCACGACGATCGTGGCAATGATCCCGATGGCGGCGGCTTACGGAAATGCCGGTAAGACGATGCAGGGACTCGCCCTTGTGGATGTCGGTGGACTGATCGTCTCTACAGCGATGGCACTTCTTGTTCTTCCGGTCTTCTATGTGATCATGAGCGGAAAGAATCAGGATAAGAAAGAGATCATTGACGTAGATTAAAGCTTTGAACATTGAAAGCGGATCCCTGCAGAGCCTGCAAGAGACGGCCGCTGCCCGGTCGGGAGGCGGTCAGCCGGAATGCGGAACGCTCTGCGGGGCTTCCTGCTTTTGGAGGCGGCAGCCAGGGGATAAAAATTGCCACCGGATTGCCGTATTTGGAAAGAAAATGTAAGAGAAATGTTATTGCGTTTCTGCGATGAAATCGTTATGCTCATAGATGGAGGGAAACCTATGAGACAGAATCAATGGAAAAAGGCAGGTCTGACCGTGCTCTCAGCCGTTTTTATGGGAAGTCTTTCCCTGGCGGCAGCGGGTACCGGAATTCCTGCGTTAGCTGCGACGAAGGATGTCGCGGTCACAGAATATGACGAAGCAGCGCTTGAAAAGTTTAAGGACAATACCCTGGAATACTGGGAGCTCCCGGGACTGATCGAGAGGTATAATACGGATTATCAGAACCAGCTGCAGAAGTATTATTACAATCCGGGCGGATCCACGGGCCTTACAAAGGACCAGATGTTAGCGCTGGCGGCGGATCTCCGCGCGGAGGCGGATGAGCTGGAGAATGACGCGGATGATCTGAAAAATGACAGCTCAACCCGCAGCGAATATAAAGAATATAGGACAAACATGCATGCCCTGCGCGCTTATGCGCAGCAGCTGGAAGATACCGCAAATGGAAAAAAGAACGGCGGCTCAGCACTCCGCGGACTTCGTATCGCGAGAAATGAGAAGACAAAAACCGCAAGGGAAGCGATGCGCACTTATGAGACATTAAAGGATCAGTATGATATTGCTGTCTTAAATCAGGAGATCGCAAAGCAGAATTATGAGGCGGCACTGAAGAAAAAAGATCTCGGAATGATGTCAACGGAAGATGTTCTGACCGTAGAAGATGCCTTAAATTCCGCAAACGGAAGTGCGCTTCAGGCGGCATCCAGTCTAAACAGCCAGAAGCAGACGCTGATCACGATGTTAGGCTGGGAGTACAACGCGGACCCTGAGATTACAAAGGTTCCGGAACCGGATCTTACGGTGATCGATTCCTTCGATCCGAAGAAGGACGAGGCGAAGGCCATCGAGATGAACTATACGCTGTATGATACAAGAATGGCAAAGGCCAGTTCCTCCGGCGGAGCAGTAAAGAAAGCCAGAAATATCAAGGACCAGGAAGATTCTATCCGTTCTTCCCTGGATCTTATGTACCAGGACGTAAAGCAGAAACAGAAAGCCTACGAGGCATCTGAGACGCTTTACGGAGCCGCAAAGGCCGACAAGGCAGCTGCTGACAGGAAAAATGCCCTCGGAATGATGAGCCGCCAGGAATACCTCCAGGCGGAGTCCGCATGGCTTTCCAGTGAGGCATCCCACACAGCGGCAAAGCTCGACCTTACAGGAGCAATCGAAAACTATCAGTGGGCGCTTGAGGGACTTCTCGATATCGGTTCCTCATCGCAGAGCTAAAGGAGAATCAGAATGAAAAGAAATTTGACAGGACGTGTGATTCCGGCAGCACTTGCGCTTGCGCTTGCGGCAGCGCCTGTGAACGCTTTCGCAGCGACGAAGGCGGTTCAGGCGACCGGTGTTGCGGATGAGAACGGATTTATATCCCAGCCGGGAAATGAGTACGATGACGCGACGATGAAGAAGCTCGCGGATAACATGCTGGAATATGACGAGATCGGGAAGCTTGTTGAGGTCTACAGCCCGACGTTTAAGACAGTGAAAGAGACATATTCCGATAAGAAGGACGCAGCAAAGGATGTCGTGAAGCTGAAATCAAAATTACTGGATAGTTCGGGAGAGCTTGCGGATACGGCAAGTACACTGAAAGGCTCTCTTGACGCAGCCAAAGAGATGATCGGTAAAGTTCCGGCAATGACTCCGACAAACTACGCACAGCTCTATTACAGTTCAGAACTCATGGACTACCAGGCAGACGCAATTGCGCTGCAGGGCGACAGCCTGGAACAGGTATCCCCGGAGCAGATGCATATCAAGCTTGTGGACAGCACCCGCGCGGCGCTGACCGCCGGCGCCCAGAGCGCCATGATCGGCTACAAGCAGTTAAAGCTCAACGAGGAGAGCTTAGAGAGCGGACTCACACTCTTAGAGGCAGTCTACCAGTCCACCCAGAACCAGGCAGCCAACGGTCTTGCGACCCAGAGCCAGGTCCTTTCCGCGAGACAGCAGCTGGAGTCCACCCAGGCAACGAAACTGACACTGACATCCAGTGAGCAGAAGCTCCGTCAGACTCTCTGCACGATGCTCGGATGGAAGTATGACGCAAAGCCGGAGATCAAGGATGTCCCGGCAGCTGATCTCACAAGGATCGACGGAATGAACCCGGAGAAGGACAAACAGGCGGCGCAGGACAACAACTTTACGATCCGATACAACGTGCTGGACCTCGACAACAAGGACGCAGGCTCCGTCGAGTACCAGAACTTACAGCGCACGATCAAGCAGGAGAAGGAAGAAGTCGCGTCCTCCCTCGTAAACCTTTACAACGACGTTCTCCAGAAGAGAAACGAGCTCCAGACAGCAAAGGCAGCTTACGAGCTGGAAAAGACGAAGATGGAGACTGCCGAGAGAAAATGGCAGTTAGGAACCATCGGACGCCTTGAGTATATGCAGCAGCAGAACTCCTTAAAGACAAAGGAGATCGCGGTGAAGACCGGAGACCTCTCATTGTTCCAGGCAATGGAGACCTATGACTGGGCTGTCAAGGGAAACTTAAGTCTTAGTCAGTAAGCTGCGGATGCGCTGAAAATAGTTCAGCAATCCGAAAACGGACTTTCACAGTGGGCAGGGAAGATGTTTCCTGCTCACTTTTTTTACCCGAAGTTTTGGCAG
>ERZ773190.3137-NODE-3137-length-11518-cov-3.083922_pt1 | contig 11518 bp, 6 predicted proteins | sample MGYA00511111_ERZ773190 | MGnify/ENA primary metagenome ERZ773190 (study PRJEB29015, sample SAMEA2737777) | human gut metagenome | biome: human gut; feature: human-associated habitat; material: faeces | place: China | collected 2012 ... | reverse complement strand
GCGAGAAGCCACATCGAGATGCAGCGCAGCGGAATCGAGATGGGGCTCTGAATAGTCTGGTTAGAAAAGGAGCGGGCTAGTGGAAGAGAAGAAGAAAGAGATCCGGATTTCCGTGCGGAATCTGGTGGAGTTTATTCTGCGCAGCGGGGATCTGGACAACTCGTCGGGCGGTTTTGGCGAGCGGGATGCCATGCAGGCGGGAACGCGGGTGCATCAGCAGATTCAGAAAAAACGGGGCGCCGATTACCGTGCGGAGGTTCCGCTGGTTCACGAAAAAGAATATGAGCATTTCATCCTGCGCGTCGAGGGAAGAGCAGACGGCATGTACGAGGACGGAACCACGACCGTGATCGAGGAGATCAAGGGAACGTACCGTGACCTCGAAACGATGGAAGAGCCGGTTCCGGTACATCTGGCACAGGCGAAGTGCTACGCTTACATCTACGGCCTTCAGAACCGCAAAGAGGAGATGGGCGTGCTGATGACGTACACCCTGCTCTCCTCCGAGGAGGAAGGCCTTCTGCGCCCGCTCACCAAAGAAGAGGTAAAGCCGGAGCACTCTAACTGGCGCATCCGCCATTTTCTGCAGACGTACAAGCTCCCGGAACTGGAGCAGTGGTTCGATGAGCTACTCGACGCCTGGTTTATCTGGGCGGAATTCCAGTACCAGTGGCAGAAAGCGCGAGATGCCTCAATGCAGCACCTCGAATTCCCCTTCCCGTACCGGAAAGGCCAGCGGGAACTGGTGAGCGGCGTCTACCGTACCATTCTGCGGAAAAAAGAACTCTTCGTCCAGGCACCGACCGGCATCGGAAAAACAATGTCCACGGTCTTTCCGGCCATCCGCGCGATCGGAGAGGGCTGCGGCGACCGTCTTTTTTATCTGACTGCGAAAACCATCACCCGTACCGTGGCAGAGGAGGCGGTCTCCATTCTAAAAGAGAAGGGACTGCAGTTCAAAGCAATCACGCTGACCGCAAAAGAAAAAATGTGCATCCTCGATGAGCCCGAATGCGATCCGATCCACTGCCCGCGCGCGAAAGGTCATTTTGACCGGATCAACGCGGCGGTGTACGAGATGCTGACGGAATGCGATTCCTACACAAGAGAGGAAGTCCTGCGCCAGGCGGAAAAATGGAACGTCTGCCCGCACGAGTTCCAGTTTGATGTGGCTTCGTGGGTGGACGGCGTGATCTGCGATTACAACTATGCGTTTGATCCGACCTCGAAATTAAAACGCTTTTTCGCAGAAGGAACGAAGGGTGACTACATCTTTCTGATCGACGAGGCGCATAACCTGGTCGAGCGGGGCCGCGATATGTTCAGTGCCACGCTCGTCAAAGAGGAGATTTTAAAGGTCCGCCAGCTCCTCCGCCCGTATGCACCGGGCAAAAAGCTCGAGAAGGCGCTGAACCGCTGCAATCACCAGATGCTCGTCTACAAAAGAGAGTGCGATTCCTGCACGGAGCTGGAAAGCGTATCGACGTTTCTTATGATGGTCAATCAGCTGCTGGAAGAACTGGCGGGCTGGCTGGAAGCGCATAAGACAAGCGAAATCCGGAAGCAGGTTCTGGAATTTTACTTTAACTTGCGAAATTTTTCCGAGATTTACAATTTAGTGGATGAAAATTATCTGATCTACACGAGTTATCTCGATAACGGCGATTTTGCACTGCGCCTGTTCTGCGTCAACCCGGCGGAGAATCTGCAGCAGTGTATCAACCAGGGGCGGTCGGCCGTCTTCTTTTCCGCGACGCTGCTGCCGGTGCAGTATTATAAGAAGATGTTCAGCACGAATACGGACGATTACGCGATTTACGTGGAGTCCCCGTTTGATCCCACGAAGCGGTGTCTGGCGATCGGAAGCGAGGTCAGCACGAAGTATCAGCGGAGAAACCGCGCAGAGTTTGAGAAGATCGCCGCCTATCTGAACGAGATGATCCAGAGCCGGAAGGGCAACTATATGGCGTTCTTCCCGTCATACCGCCTGATGCAGGATGTCTATGCGGTCTATGAGGAACTGTATGCAGATGAAAACGTGACCTGCCTGATCCAGGAGTCGGCGATGCGGGAGCAGGAGAGAGAAGCGTTTCTGGAAGCGTTTGCGAAAGACAACGAGAAAACGCTGGTGGGATTCTGTATCATGGGAGGCATTTTCTCGGAGGGAATTGATCTGGACGGGGAAAAGCTGATCGGCGCGGCCGTTGTGGGAGCCGGAATCCCGCAGGTGGGGCCGGAGAGAGAACTTTTAAAGCAATATTTTGACCGCAGCGGAGAGAACGGTTTCGACTACGCGTACCGCTATCCCGGCATGAATAAAGTATTGCAGGCGGCAGGGCGCGTGATCCGTACGACGGAGGACACGGGTGTGATTCTGTTGCTCGACGAGCGGTTCCGAAACCGGGAGTACCGCGAGCTGTTCCCAAGAGAATGGGAGGACTGCCGGATTGTGCAGCGCAGCAGCCTCCCGGAGGTAATCCATTCGTTTTGGGAGAGGGTGGATTGTGAGAGCGGATCAAAAGCCGGGCAGCAGGAAATGAAATCTCGGTGCAGCGCTGAACGTTACGTGTGATCCGCGCGGTTCCGGTATTCGCTCGGTGAGCAGCCCATCTGCTGCCGGAAAATTTTAGAAAAATAGGCAGGACTGGAAAATCCGGTCTGTTCCGCTACGGAAGTGATACTGGCCTGGCGCTCGAGAAGGAGCGGCAGGCTTTTTTCAATACGGTAATCGAGAAGATAGTCAAACAGGGATTCGTTCATGCATTTCTTGAAAAAACGGCAGCATTCACTGCGGCAGATGTGGATCTGTGCGGCGAGATCCTCGAGCGTCAGATGCTCCATATAATGGCGGTGGATGTAGTCGAGCAGAATGCGGAGCCGCTCAACATCACGCGTTGCCGCCGTGTTCTGGGATTCACCGGAAAACGATGCGTGGCGGTAAATCTCAATCCAGATCGACAGCAGAAGCTCCTGGATTTCCATCTCAAACGCGGACGGCTGTGAAAGCGAGAGGTCGTAGATGCGGTGCATACAGGCAAGTACCTGGTTCTGCCAGTCGATCTCCGGCGAAAAGACGATGGAGGCGAGCTGCATATCCGTCAGCACCGGTTCGACGTAGCGCGTCTGGATCACACTGTTTGAAAAACCATAGAGAAAGCGCGGGGCGAACGTGGTTGAAATATAGACGCAGTCCATCCCGTCGATCATGTGGCCGCTGTGAAGCGCATTCGTGTTGCAGAAAATGCCGTCCCCTTCTTTTAAGACATACGATTTGCCGTTGACCTGATATCCGATCTGTCCCGAGAGGACAAACGTCAGCTCAATTTCCGGGTGCCAGTGCCAGGAAAAGGAGCCGCGCTCGTAGCGGGAGAGCTGTTCGTAACTGATGTTGACAGGAAATTCATAGCTGCCGTGGGCCTTCAGCTCACGGTTTTCTTTATCCATGCGGATCTGCATGAAACGTACCTCCAATCCATAAAATCCATTAAAAATCATACGATAAGTAAAGTATGCGGCAAAAAGGGAAAAAAAACAAGAAAAAATCGAAGATCACCTCAATATAATTATCGTTTGCCCCAATATTGTTGTTGCAGATGGGCGTACGGCTCACTATAATGATACTTAAGAAGATAAGAAAAAACACACAAACACACAATACACACACAACACACAAAACGAAACCATGAAAACAACACACCAAAAAGAAAAGGAGACAACAAAATGAAACAGCAGGTACTGGATTGTTTTGCAAAACTGTTCGGGGGAGAGGGCGACATCCGCACCTACTTCGCACCTGGACGTGTGAACCTGATCGGTGAGCACACCGATTACAACGGAGGCCACGTATTTCCATGCGCACTGACCATCGGAACCTACATGGCAGCAAGAAAACGTGACGACAGAAAGCTTCGTTTTTACTCTATGAACTTTGAAAAACTCGGCGTGGTAGAATCTTCTCTCGATGAATTCCTGATGGGAAAAGAAGGCAACTGGACCGCATATCCGAAGGGAATGATGTGGGCATTTTGCCAGAAGGGCTTCCCGGTAGAGCAGGGCTTCGATATCGTGCTCTACGGAAACATTCCGAACGGCTCCGGCCTTTCCTCTTCCGCATCCGTTGAGACCGTAACCGGCGTAATGCTGCGTGACATGTTCGGCTACGACACCATCTCCATGATCGACATCGCTCTGTACGGTCAGTTCTCCGAGAACAACTACAACGGCGTCAACTGCGGTATCATGGATCAGTTCGCCATCGCCATGGGCAAAAAGGACTGTGCGATCTTTCTTGACACCAGCGATCTGAAATATGAGTACGCACCGGTTAAACTGGAAGGCGCAAGAATTGTCATCTCCTGCAGCAACAAGAAACGCGGCCTTGGCGACTCCAAATACAACGAGCGCCGCAGCGAGTGCGAGACTGCTCTGGCTGAGATTCAGAAAGTCAAAGACATCAAGAGCCTTGGCGAGCTGACCGAGGAAGAGTTTGAGGCAGTGAAAGATGCCATCAAAGATCCGGTCCGCCAGAAACGTGCAAAACATGCTGTTTACGAGAACCAGAGAACCGTTCAGGCCGTTGCAGCTTTAAAGGCAAACGACATCGCAAAATTCGGCGAGCTGATGAACGCATCCCACGTTTCCCTGCGTGATGACTATGAGGTAACCGGCATCGAGCTGGATACTCTTGTGGAAGAAGCATGGAACTGCCCGGGTGTCATCGGATCCCGTATGACAGGCGCAGGCTTCGGCGGATGCACCGTCAGCATCGTAAAAACAGAAGATATTGACAACTTCATCGCAAAAGTAGGCGCAGCTTACAAAGAAAAAATCGGCTATGCCGCAGACTTCTATGTCGTAGACATCGGAGACGGCGCAGGCGTATTAAAATAAGAAATAAAAAAGCTGGATCGGCAGCAGGGAGGAAGCTACAGTGATTAACGAGAGTATTGCAAAACTGGTAAAATATGGAGAAAATGCCGGTCTTGTTTCGGGACTGGATAAAATCTATGCGACAAACCGGATTCTGGAAGTCATGCAGATTTCCGATTACGAAGAGCCGGAGCAGATTCCGGAGACCCCGGATCTGGAAGAGACTTTAAATGAACTGCTTGATGATGCAGCTAAGCGCGGTCTTCTCGAACACAACAGCGTCGTTTACCGCGATCTGTTCGATACGAAACTGATGGACTGCCTGATGCCGCGCCCGGGAGAGGTGGTAAAGAAGTTTGAGGAACTCTATGCGAAGAGCCCGCAGGAGGCAACCGATTACTTCTACAAACTGAGCCAGGATTCCAACTACATCCGCAGATACCGCATCGCAAAGGATATCCGCTGGAGCGTACCGAGTGCCTACGGCGATATCGATATCTCGATCAACCTCTCCAAACCGGAGAAGGACCCGAAGGCGATCGCGGCTGCAAAACTGGCAAAACAGAGCGGTTATCCGAAATGCCTGCTCTGCAAGGAGAATGTGGGCTATGCGGGACGCGTCAACCACCCGGCGCGCCAGAACCACCGCATCATTCCGCTGACGATCAATCAGACGGAGTGGGGATTCCAGTACTCGCCATATGTGTATTACAATGAGCACTGCATCGTGTTCAATTTCCAGCATAACCCGATGAAGATCGAGCGCGCGACCTTTGTGAAGCTGTTTGACTTTATCAAGCTGTTTCCGCACTACTTCATCGGTTCCAATGCGGATCTGCCGATCGTGGGAGGCTCCATTTTAAGCCACGATCATTATCAGGGCGGTCACTATACCTTCGCAATGGCGAAAGCGCCGATCGAGCGCCATTTTACCATCAAAGGATACGAGGATGTGGAAACCGGCATCGTCAAATGGCCGCTGTCCGTCATCCGGATCCGCCACAAAGATGAGAAACGGCTGATCGATCTGGCAGAGCATATCCTGAACTGCTGGAGAGGTTACACGGATGAGGATGCGTTTGTATTCGCCGAGACTGACGGAGAGCCGCACAACACGATCACGCCGATCGCAAGAAAAGTGGGCGATACGTTCGAACTCGATCTGGCACTGCGCAACAACATCACGACGGACGAATGCCCGCTCGGTGTTTACCATCCGCATGCACAGTATCATCACATCAAAAAAGAGAACATCGGCCTTATTGAGGTTATGGGACTTGCGATTCTGCCGGCGCGCTTAAAAGATGAGCTGGAAGAGCTTTCCAAATGCCTTGTAGAGGGAAAAGATGTCCGCGCTGTCGCAGAGCTGGAGAAACATGCCGACTGGGTAGACGAATTCCTGCCGCGCCATCCGGAGCTGAACAGCGAAAATGTGATGGATATCCTGAAAGAGGAAGTCGGAAAAGTCTTTGTCGGCGTACTCGAGGATGCCGGCGTTTACAAGTGCACCGAGGAAGGCAGAAGTGCATTTGCAAAATTCATGGAAACGTTGTAGAATAAACTAAATGCTTCAATTAACCCGCTGCGGCAAAAAAGCAGCAGCGAAGGAAAACATGGAGGATACCAAAATGAAAATCTTAGTTACTGGCGGTGCAGGCTATATTGGAAGCCACACCTGTGTGGAACTGCTGAACGCAGGCTATGACGTTGTTGTCATGGACAACCTTTACAATGCAAGCGAGAAAGCCATCGAGCGTGTAGAACAGATTACCGGAAAGAAAGTAACCTTCTACAAAACCGATATGCTGGACCGCGAAGGCGTAAAGAAAATTTTCGACAACGAGAAAATTGACGCTGTCATCCATTTCGCAGGCTTAAAAGCAGTCGGCGAGTCCGTACATAAACCGATTGAATATTATCACAACAACATGACCGGAACCCTGATTCTCTGCGATGAGATGAGAAACCATGGCGTAAAGAACATCATCTTCAGTTCTTCTGCAACCGTATACGGCAATCCGGCACAGATTCCGATCACCGAGGAGTGCCCGAAGGGAACCCCGACCAACCCATACGGCTGGACAAAAAGCATGCTCGAGCAGGTTCTGACCGACATCCACACCGCAGATCCGGAATGGAATGTTATCCTGCTTCGCTACTTCAACCCGATCGGAGCGCATAAGAGCGGCCTTATCGGAGAGGATCCGAAGGGCATCCCGAACAACCTGCTTCCGTATGTCGCACAGGTTGCCATCGGAAAACTCGAGTGCATCGGTGTTTTCGGTGATGACTACGATACTCCGGACGGAACTGGTGTCCGCGATTACATCCATGTTGTTGACCTGGCACGCGGCCATGTAAAAGCCATCCAGAAACTGGCTGACAACGAGGGCGTTTCCATTTACAACCTCGGAACCGGCAAAGGCTACAGCGTACTCGATGTGATCCACGCATTCGAGAAAGCATGCGGCCATCCGCTGAAATACGAAATCAAACCGCGCCGTGACGGTGATATCGCAACCTGCTACTCCAAATGCGACAAAGCAAAAGAGGAGCTTGGCTGGGAGGCTGAGTACGGCATCGAGGAGATGTGTGCCGATTCCTGGAACTGGCAGCAGAAGAATCCGAACGGATATAACGACTAATGTAATGTGAGTGTTATCTGGCGGTCCGCCGATACTTGAAAGAGTGTCGGCGGGCCGTTTTTGTATAGATAAATTCAGTCTTTTTTCACAAAGTCCGGCTTGCTAATTAAGAGGGAATCCGATATAATGTAAGAGTTAAAGTGTCCGTAAAAAAAGAGGGGCGGTTTGACATACAAGGAGGAAAAGCATGGACGATAGAAAAAATCAGAACCGGGAACCAGAAAACGGCTCCGGGGGAGGACCGAAAAACAGACAGACGATACTCATTATCCTGATCTGCCTCCTCGTCAGCCTGATGGTGATGGGACTTCTGAACAATGCCCTTGGGGGAATTACTTCCGAGGATCTTGACTATAGCAAATTCCTGGATATGGTAAACAACGATGAAGTGCAGGAAGTTGTCTTGAAATCGGGAACACTGACCGTAACGCCGAAAGACCAGAAATCGGAGGGAATCACCTATCAGGTAACGATGATGGGAGATGAGCAGGAGCTGGTCGATCTGTTACAGGAGAAAGGCATTACGTACCACAAAGATCCGCCGGATTCTACCGGAACGATCATTTACACATTGCTGACCGTCATTCTGCCGGTTGTGATGCTTGTTGCTGTCATGGTATGGGTGATGCGCAGCATGAACAAAGGCGGCGGAGTCATGGGCGTAGGAAAGAGCAGAGCAAAGGCCTACGTACAGAAAGAAACCGGCGTGACATTCCGCGATGTTGCGGGACAGGACGAGGCAAAAGAATCGCTCCAGGAGGTTGTGGATTTCCTGCATAACCCTGGAAAATACACGACAATCGGTGCAAAACTTCCGAAAGGAGCGCTTCTTGTAGGCCCTCCTGGAACCGGAAAAACACTGCTTGCCAAAGCCGTAGCCGGTGAGGCGCACGTACCGTTTTTCTCGATGTCCGCTTCGGAATTTGTCGAGATGTTCGTCGGTGTCGGTGCATCGCGTGTGCGTGACCTGTTTGAGGAAGCAAAGAAAAACGCACCGTGCATCATCTTTATCGATGAGATCGATGCGATCGGAAAGAGCCGTGACAACAGCTACAACAGCAATGACGAGCGGGAGCAGACGTTAAACCAGCTCCTCGCCGAGATGGACGGATTCGACAGCTCCAAGGGTATTCTGATCCTTGCGGCCACAAACCGCCCGGAGGTTCTTGACCCGGCGCTGCTGCGTCCAGGCCGTTTTGACCGCCGGATTATCGTAGAAAGACCGGACCTGAAAGGCCGTGTGGAAATCCTGAAAGTACACGCCAAGAACGTATCGCTCGATGAGACGGTTGATCTCGACGGCATCGCACTTGCGACATCGGGAGCCGTTGGTTCTGATCTTGCAAATATGATCAACGAGGCAGCGATTCTTGCGGTCAAGAACGGAAGAAAAGCCGTTTCCCAGAAGGATCTTCTCGAGGCAGTCGAGGTTGTCCTCGTCGGAAAAGAGAAGAAGGACCGCATCTTAAGCCAGGAAGAGCGAAAGATCGTTTCCTACCACGAGGTAGGCCACGCACTTGTTACTGCACTGCAGAAGGATTCCGAGCCGGTACAGAAAATCACGATTGTGCCGCGTACGATGGGTGCGCTCGGCTACGTCATGCAGGTGCCGGAGGAGGAGAAATACCTCAACACGAAGAGCGAACTCGAGGCGATGATCGTCGAGTGCCTCGGTGGAAGAGCGGCAGAGGAGATCGTATTCGGCAACGTGACAACGGGAGCTTCGAATGATATCGAGAAAGCGACGAAGATTGTCCGCGCGATGATCACGCAGTACGGTATGTCGGAGAAATTCGGTCTGATCGGTCTTGCGACCCAGCAGAATCAGTACCTCGACGGAAGAATGGTCTTAAACTGCGGCGATGCCACAGCAACCGAAATTGACCACGAGGTCATGAAGATCCTGAAAGAGTCGTATGAGCAGGCAAAAGAACTTCTGGCAGCTAACCGCGATGCGATGGATGAAATCGCAGCTTACCTGATCCAGAAAGAGACGATCACCGGAAAAGAATTTATGGAGATTTTTCATCAGGTGATTGCAAAACGGAATGGAAACGCGGAAGAAGCGGTTGAAAATCCAGAAACAGAAAATACAGCACTTCCGGAGGCGGATTTTACCGTAAACCCAGAAGTATAAAAAGAAAGCGAAAAGGCCCGGCGGGAGCAGAGAAAACGATCTCTGCACGCTGGGCATTTTCAACATTACAGTCCCAAAAAGAGGAGGGTCATATGGCGTTTGATATCCAGGAAGAACTGAAAAAACTGCCGGGGAAACCCGGCGTCTATCTGATGCACGACGCGGACGATACAATTATCTACGTAGGAAAGGCGATTTCGCTGAAAAACCGTGTCCGCCAGTATTTCCAGATGAGCCGCAACAAAGGGCCGAAGATTGAGCGGATGGTCACGCATATCGCCCGTTTTGAGTATATTGTGACGGATTCCGAACTGGAGGCGCTCGTGCTGGAGTGCAACCTTATCAAAGAGCACCGTCCGAAATACAATACGATGCTGAAAGATGACAAGGCGTACCCGTACATTAAGGTGACCGTGAACGAGGATTTTCCACGCATTCTGTTTTCCCATCAGATGAAGAAGGACAAGGCGAAATATTTCGGCCCGTACACGAGCGCCGGAGCTGTGAAAGATACGATCGAACTGTTGCGGAAGCTGTACGATATCCGTTCCTGCAATAAGAGCCTGCCAAAGGAGATCGGCAAGGACCGCCCGTGTCTTTACTATCACATCCACCAGTGTAAGGCGCCGTGCCAGGGATACATTTCCAAAGAAGAGTACGGCGAGCAGATCAAAAAGGCGATCAGTTTTCTGAATGGAAATTACAATGACATGATCAAAGAGCTGACTGTAAAAATGACGGAGGCGGCTGAGGAGATGCGGTTCGAGCAGGCGGCGGAGTACCGTGATCTGATCGACAGCGTGCGCAGGATCGGCGAGCGGCAGAAGATTACGAACAGTGACGGCGAGGACAAGGATGTCATTGCGCTTGCGATGGACAAAGAGGATGCGGTGGCGCAGGTCTTCTTTATCCGGAACGGAAAGCTGATCGGGCGGGAGCATTATTATCTGCGGATCGGCGAGGAGGAGCAGAAAAGCGAGGTGCTGCTCACGTTTATGAAACAGTTCTATTCCGGCACGCCGTTCATCCCGCGGGAAATCATGATTTCCGAGGAGATTGCCGAGCAGGAGCTGATGGAAGAGTATTTAAGCAGCAAACGGGGCCAGAAGGTCCGCATCCGCGTGCCGAAAAAGGGCAGCAAGGAAAAAATGGTGGAACTGGCAGAGCGGAACGCACAGATCGTTCTCGACCAGGACCGCGAGCGGATCAAGCGGGAAGAGGGTCGGACGGTCGGTGCCGTAAAAGAGATCGCCAGATGGCTGAACCTGCCGTCGATCGACCGCATCGAGGCGTACGATATCTCCAATATCAGCGGTTTCCAGTCGGTCGGCTCGATGATCGTCTACGAGAAAGGAAAGCCAAAGCGCGCCGATTACCGAAAATTCAAGATCAAATCCGTCGAGGGACCGAACGATTACGCCAGTATGAAAGAGGTCTTAAGCCGCCGTTTTCTGCGCGGCATCCAGGAGGACAGCGGTTTCGAGCGGCTGCCGGACCTGATCATGATGGACGGCGGACGCGGCCAGGTTAACATTGCGCTTGAGGTGCTTGAAGAAATGGATCTTGCGATTCCGGTCTGCGGTATGGTAAAGGACGACAAGCACCGCACGAGGGGTCTGTATTTCCGAAACGTGGAAATCCCGATCGACCGGAACAGCGAGGGCTTCAAACTGATCACACGCGTGCAGGACGAGGCGCACCGCTTTGCAATCGAATACCACCGCCTGCTGCGGAGCAAGGGCCAGGTCCACTCGATTCTCGACGACATCCCGGGCATCGGGCCGACAAGAAGGAAAGAACTGATGCGCCACTTTCAGGGAATTGATGATATCAAGGCGGCAACCGTGGAAGAACTTTCCGGACTTCC
>ERZ773190.3135-NODE-3135-length-11524-cov-3.485919_pt1 | contig 11524 bp, 9 predicted proteins | sample MGYA00511111_ERZ773190 | MGnify/ENA primary metagenome ERZ773190 (study PRJEB29015, sample SAMEA2737777) | human gut metagenome | biome: human gut; feature: human-associated habitat; material: faeces | place: China | collected 2012 ... | reverse complement strand
CCTGATTCACCGGTTCAAATCCGGTCTGCGCCTCTTAAAAGAAGATTCCCGGAAACGGTTTGTTTCCGGGAATTTTTGCGTTGCCGGATATACGGGAAAAATCAGGAGATTTTTTAGTAATATTTTAGTCACCGGATAAACGCTGAGTGATCTCAGTAACGTTCAAAAGAAGAACGATCCGGTAAAATCTGTTCAAAGGCTCTTTGAATCTCTTCCTTTACTTTCAGATAAGGGATTTCCTGATTGCTGTCATTCATACAGACAACAGGACTTTTCTGATGGATAATGGTATCAGTCAAAGTAGGATTCGTCTCTGCCAGATTAAAGTACCGGCAAAGCTTTCTTACATTTTTCGGGATAAAATTTCCGCTTAATTTCTGATATTCCCGGATAACGTACTGACTGACGTCTTCTCTGTGACGGAAAGGATGAGAGCATACCTGATCCAGATACTCTCCCTCCAGATTCCAGAGAGTTTCATAAGTACTCTTTTTTAACGGAGATGGTCCATGTACGGTATAAAATCCTGTAAACCGTGGAAACATGATCTCCAAAAAATTATAGAAAAAGTACATCGCAGGATAACCAATGTGAAAATAAGACCCAGGCTGCTTTTTCATATTCTGCCGCTTGTCAAAATATTTAGCCAGAAGCATGGCATTGTTCAGGTAGATATATGGCATAGTTGTGTCGTCCACATTAGTTACATCGGGCTGCAGTGCAAGCATATCAACGGGTTTTCCATTTTTGAAAAAATCCGTCGGCTTCACTGGTTTTAACAGGAGCATATCATCATTGAAATAGATAAAATTTTCCGATAAGCCTTCAATACGATGGAAATTCCATTCGATGGGATGACTGCTAAAGGTAGGCAGGTATTTCGCCGGAATAAAGTCTTCATGGTTTACAATATGTAATTTCGGATTACTGGAATCCAGCCATTCAGGCAGATGTCCAAAGGTCACAAAATGGATTTTACGAACCCATGGAGCAAAGTTTTCAATGCTTCGGAACCAGTAACGCATCAGATCCCAGTCCCGGTAGCGTTCTTCCCGGTCATCACTTTTGACGGATAATCCCTGCTGTCTCATACGTTCCTTTTTCTTTTCGCGCCATACAGGGTCAGAGCCGTCTACCCAGGCCAATACAATATCAATTTCTTCAGTCTTCATGATTTATCCCTTCTTACAATAGAGTGTTCCAAATAAAATTAAAAATATTTCAAAATGCCGGAAAATAAGAAATGTCTTTGCTTTTTGAAAAAGTCCGGCTTCTTTCAGACTATAAAAACGTTTATAATGATCGATCCGGAACTCCGTTCTGGCAGACTGTAAACTCCGGTATTTTTCTTTTAAAGAAAGAGTACAGGTAGGGAGACACAGGTTATAGACCAGAGAGGCATACCCATCTACATATTTTTGAGACATAATCTCTTCCATCTCCTGCGAGGTCAGTTCCAGAGATTCCAGAAAATGACGAGTCTCCATGAAATTGTTCCGGTAGCATTCGACCAGTTTCGGCTGCCAGCGGTATGCGGCAGAGCCGGCACGGACATTATAGTGGTAATCACAATTTGCAGAAAAGTAATAAGTCTGGGCTTTTGAAAGTGCCTGCATAACGAATACCGCATCCTCTGCATAGGGAAGATCTGGATTGAACCGGAGATCTGCAATCAATTCTCTGGTAAAAATATAGCTGAATACATTGACGTTCAGATTTCCTTTTTGTGCCAGGATGTAGTCTTTCATCTGATTTTTAGAAAGAACTCCTTCAAAGGACGGAATCCCCTTGAGAGAAGAGGAAACTTTTCCGCTTTTCCAGACATCCTTTTTAAATCCATGATACAGTACATCCGTCTGTCCGGTCTCTATTGCTTTTATACATTCAGCCAGCAGGGATGGCTCAAGCAAGTCATCAGCATCTGCAAAAGTAATATAATGGCCTGCGGCAAGAGCCAATCCGGCATTTCGTGCAGTGGAGACTCCCTGATTTTTCTGATGGATCACCTGAATCCTTGGATCGACAGTCTTGTATTGTTCGCAGATCTTATTACTGGAATCGGTTGATCCGTCATCAACTAAAATAATTTCAAGGTTAAGATAAGTCTGATGAATAATAGAATCTAAACATGCCGGTAAATAAGGTGCAACGTTGTATATTGGTACGATAATACTGATTTTTTCCATTATAACCTTTCAGCAGTAAGTACTGCGGGGAGCAAAATATTCAGAGTAATAATAAAAATTACAGAGAAAGAATGCATTCTCCTCTACATAATCGATCACAAACGTAAAGGCATCAAAGTCGGGGGGGGTTTGACCCCGATATCATTTTATTATACCATATTTGACCATCAAATTGAAAGATTTGTCCGTATTTGCACACGAAAGGAACTTCGGATCTGTATGAAGGAATCGTAAGTCTGGATGACGGAGTCTTTTGTATCGGAGAAAAATTGAATTTCATGGAGAAGTTATTGAAACTGTTCGGACTGTAAAGGGATGAATACAAATTGAGCAGATGACAGCCTGCTCAATATCGTGCAACAGAAAAGGAGAATCTGCTCACAAGGGTTTCGTGAGAGATTCTCCTTTTCCATTTCTATTTCTAAATCCAGTAATTTATTTCTAAATTAATTCCATTTTTTCTTGTAGATCAGGTAGAGCGGAAGTCCGACGCACAACATACCACCGATCATATTTCCCAAAGTAACCGGGATAAAATTCTGCAGGCTGTGCAGAGGTGTCAGTGTAGCAATCTGTTCTACGGTCAGTCCGTAAGCGTCCTTTGCTTTTGCCACATAATCCGGGTTCATGGCAGCCATGATACCGGCAGGAATATAGAACATATTGGCAACGCAGTGTTCAAAACCGCCTACAACGAAAGCACAGATCGGGAAGAAGATCGCCCATACCTTTCCGGCAATATCACGTGCAGAAGTCGCCATCAGTACTGCAAGGCAGACAAGAATGTTACACAAAATACCGGAGGTGATGCCCTGTACCGGTGAGATCGCGATCTTGCTGACAGCAACTTTGATCGTATAAGCACCGAGAAGACCACCGGAGTAATTTAAGTTTCCGCTGAAAACGATCAGTACGTCCACGCAGAGGGCACCGATCAAATTGCTGAAAAATACGATGAAAAGGTCACGGAACAGTCCGGCCCAGGTTACCCGTTTGTCAAATACGTCCATAATGATCAGACAGTTTCCGGTAAAAAGTTCTCCACCTAAGAATACGATCAGCATCAATCCGACCGGAAAGATCACACCTGCCAATGCTCTTGCCACTCCGACATTTTCTACTGCGTGTGCCGCTGTGCTGCTTGTAGCACCGCCCAGTGCGATAAAAACCCCTGCCATAATACCGAGAAGGATCATTTTCCCGACAGGGAGTTTTGTTTTGTTCTCACATGCTTTGATACTCAGATCTACTACTTCAGCCGGAGTATTAAAATGGTTTTCCATATGTAAATTCCTCATTCCTGTGTATTCTGTTAAATAATTAACGCAATTATTTTATACTAGAAGAGTATGGATTTCAAGTGTAAGGGGAGATGTTTTTTATAGATACAATGAAAAGTTTTTTGTGTTTTTGTATGTTATATATTTAGATTTTTGTCAAATTTTGACCGATTCTATTGAAAAATTACGTTTTTTGGCATAAAATATATAATGTGTAGCGATAAGTTCGTTTTGAGGGGAAGTATAATTTGATGTGAAAGGAGAGATGAAACGCAAGTTTTTGAAGTTTTTGAAGTGAATTTGTTGAGCATGCTTTCCATTCAGACCATTGGTCTGAAGTAACTTTTCACTGGCTATACAGGGCCATCCTTAACCTGTAAATTTGAATATGGAGGTTTTTCTTATGAAGAAGATGAAAAAGCAATTCCTTTCGCTGTTCGTGTTGTTGTGTATGATAATTTCCATGTTTCCAACAACTGCATTGGCAGCAAATATTATTGATGTTAGTGGCAATGTAACAATTACCAGATCTGATGAGGAACTAACGTGTGCTGATAATCTTTACTACGGTGAAGTTAATGTCAACGGTAGTGCAACAGAAAGTAAAACCAGGTTGACGCATCCGGTGTTACCACTTATCCAGTGGCAGTATGGCAATAATACCTATCAGATCATTCCTTCAGCCTATAAATATTACGTTTACAATATTAACGATCCCAACCATATCCTTGAGGGGATTGAAGGCAGTGAAGGATCAAGCACGCTTTCGGGCTGGCCGGGAACGTATAAATGTTATCAGACGGTGGTGACAACCGATGGTGTGACGAACGGAACAGCTACGTTTGATATTGATCTGATCTATCAGTTCAGCAGATTAAATTCGTCCATAGGTTGGACCTATGCCAGCAATTGGGGAGGGCGTACTCTGCATTTTACTATCAAGCAGACCGTGGCTTATACTGTTACTTACACAGATGGAGTTGAGGACGAAGAAGTCTTCGCAGATGAGGTACACGAAAATCTTTCGTCAGGAGTGGCTACCCCGGCATTCAGTGGCGGAACACCGACAAGAACAGGGTATGTATTTAAAGGCTGGAATCCAGAAGTCGCTGCAACAGTAACAGGAAATGCGACCTATGTAGCAACGTGGGGAGAAGATAAAAATAATAATGGCATTGACGATAACGAAGAAACGAAATATACGGTTACGTATACAGACGGAGTAGACGGAGAAGAAGTCTTTGCAGATCAGGTATACGGAAATCTTTTGTCGGGAGTCGATACACCTGCTTTCAAGGGAACACCGACAAGAGAAGGATATGTCTTCAAAGGCTGGAAGCCGGCTGTTGCTGAAAAAGTAACAGGAGATGTTACTTATGTAGCTGTTTGGGAAAAAGCTAAAGATAACAACGGAGATACAAAACCTGGAGATACAAAACCGGGTGATACGAAGCCGGGCAATACAAAGCCAGGAAATACCAAGCCGGGAAATACAAAGCCAAATACAACAACGAATAGCAGCACCAAGGCTGGAACGTCTGCCAGGAGTCCGAAGACCAGCGATACAGCAAATCTTGCTTTGTGGATGGCTCTGCTGGTTGTCAGTGGCGGCTCAATGGTTATAAATAAGAAGAAAAAGTACAATAGATAATCAGAAAAGAAGAACAGAGGGTTGTAATGAACCCCACAGACAGTAGAAAAGCCTCGCTTTTGGCGGTGCAACAAAGGGATTTTCGTAAAACGAGAATTTTTGAGTGACACCTTCAAAGAGTGTGGCAAGAAGAACACCCACGCAAGAGTAGAAATGCTCCTGTGTGGGTGTTTTTCTTGCCACAGATTAAGAATTTACGATCATCTTAAAAAATCATGATCAGTTTAAAATTTTACGATTACCTTAAAAATTTATGATTTTTATAAACTTGTAGCCGCATAGAAACCGTCGCGTACAGCTTCGCCTATTTTACCTAATTTATTGCTGTCTCCGACAACTCTCGTTTTGAGATGATATTTTGCTTTGACAGCATCTACTGTTGTAAGAACAGGTTTCATTCCGAATGCGGAAATGACTGTGTCGGCGAGAACTGTCTCTGTTGTTTTGTCCTGCTTTTCGACGGTCAGACCATTCTCTTCAATGGATACGACTTTTGTGTTAGTCATAAGTTCAACGCCGTTTTCAGCAAGTTTGGTAAACAATGTGATTTTATTAATAAAGAATACGTCTTTTCCACATTCCGGCAGCATCTCTACGACTGTTACTTTCTTGCCCATTTCAGAAGCAATTTCGAGTGCTCCGTCAAGACCGGAAGCTCCTCCGCCGCAGATTACGATCTTTTCACCTTTTATGAGGGAAGGATCTCGGTGTGCGTCTAAGATCGATATGACATTGTTTCCGTCAATTCCCGGAATAGGAGGAGTAACAGGAACGGCACCGCATCCGATAATGATGTTGTCGCATTCTTCAAGGATTGATTCATCGCCTGTTATTTCTGTATTTAGACGGACGTCTACGCCTAGTTTTTCTAACTGTACGGTGTACCATTTTGTGAGTTTTTTAATATTATTTTTAAATTTTGCAGTACAGATATCCCCCATAACTCCCCCGAGTTTTGAGTTTTTCTCGAACAGGGTCACTTTGTGCCCTTCTATTGCGGCAACTCTGGCTGCTTCCATTCCGCCCGGACCTCCGCCGATTACGACAACATTTTTCGGGGAGTCTGTCTTTTTGATCTCAAACCGAACTTCTTCCATTGCCTGTGGATTGATCGCACAGCTAAGTTTTGTATGTTTATTCCAAATGCGCCCGATACAATATTCGTTGCAGCGAAGGCAAGGTCTGACATCTTCGGGATGTCCTGTCATCAGTTTGTTAGGAAGATACGGATCGGCAATCAATGCACGTCCCATGTTTACAAAGTCAACATTTCCGCTTTCGATCAATTCAACTGCGGAATCAGGATTATGAGATCCGGCATTAATAAGCGGTACGCTGACAGCTTTTCTTGCTTCTGCGCATACATAAGACATACAGGATTCTCCTAAATAAGACGGAGGGAAGATATAATCCAAAGTCTCATAACATCCGGCGTCGATGTCAAAGGCATCTACGCCTGCAGCTTCTAAAACTTTTAAAAGTTTCATGCTGTCTTCCAACGTACGTCCGCCTTCAAATCTGTGATCAAGAGAAATTCGGAAGATGACAGGCATACTGTCACCGACTACGCTTTTGATCGCTTCTACGATTTCCTTCGGGAAGCGTGCACAATTTTCAGGAGAACCGCCGTATTCGTCTGTTCTTTTATTCCATACAGGAGACATAAACTGATCGATCAGATATCCGGCGTGTGCATGGATTTCGATAGCGTCAAACCCGGCATCGCTTGCAACGCCTGCGGCAAATTTGAATCCTTCCATCATCTGAGCGATTTCTTCTTTTGTCAGTGCGTGGCAGATTACGTCGGGATTGAATACAGACGGAAGCGCTGATGCAGAGATCGGAGGGTTTCCGAATGTATCAGGAAATGCGTTTCGTCCTGTACCAGGGCTGATCTGACAAACAATTTTAGCACCGTATCTGTGGCATCCGTCGCACACAGATGTCAGAGAAGGAAGGACTGTATATGTATCAAGATAACCTTCCATAGAACCTTGTGCGATCTGCTCGTTTAACATTTGACATCCCATATAAAGGATACCGGTTCCTCCTTTTGCTCTTTCAATGAAATAATCGATTTCCTGGGCGCCTTTTCTTCCGTTAGTAAATGCTGAGTTTGTTCCCATCGGAGACAGACCGATACGATTTTTTACTTCCATGTTTCCGATTTTAAAAGGTGTAAATAAACTTTCATACCCCATAGTAGTTTTCTCCTTTTTAAAATGTTTTTTGTAAATATCTGTTTTTTTAACGGTATAAGATCGAAAAATAATTAAATAGCTGTATATCCTCCGTCTACAGCAATGTTTTGTCCGTTTACGTATGAGGAAGCGGAAGAAGCAAGAAACAGAGCGCAAGTATCCAATTCTCCTTCATTTCCATAACGCCCTACAGGGATTGCCCCTTTTGCATATGCTGTAAACCAGTCGGAGTCAAGAGTTTCTTTTGTAAGCGGAGTTATGAAATATCCCGGGCAGATAGAGTTCACTGTGATTCCTTCCTTGCCCCATTCTGCCGCAAGAGCTCTTGTCATATTGACAACGCCGCCTTTTGCAGCATGATAAGGCACGCATGTTGCCGCCATATTTCCCACAAGACCGTACATAGAGGCAATATTGATAATACGTCCGTAGTGAGCTTTGATCATTTCTTTTGCATATTCACGAGCACAGATGAATGAACCGAAAAGATCGATTTTTAATTCGTTGTTGAATTGTTCGTCTGTGATATCTACTGCCGGAGCGACCGCACCTGTTCCTGCGTTATTGACTAATATATCTACCCGTCCGAATCTTTCCATAGTGGCTGCCACTGCTGCTTTTACTTTCTCGGTATCCGTAATGTCGCATGTATACGGAAGAACCTCTACACCAAATTCTGCTTCGATGGCTGCTGCATTTTCTTCAAGCAGATTTTGACGTCTTGCGATCAATACAAGATTTGCTCCCTGACTTGCGAATGCCTTTGCCATCTGAACGCCTAATCCTGTGGATGCACCTGTTACCACAGCTGTTTGTCCTGTTAAATCAAAGTAATTTTTCATTTTGTCCTCCTTATTCATTTTCGATGACATTTCTTTCGTGTCTGTTTTATAGCTTGATTGTATAGTTTTTTAACAATCTTTTCATCAGATCCTTGCCTGAAATTGCAGAGTGGTTTTTGTGCAAATGCACAATAATATAAAAAATAATCTCAAAATTCGAGGCTTTTTACCTGATTTTGCAGTATAATATGCTTGTTCGTATAAGGAAACCGTAAACTTGACGAATTGAGATAATGGGATATCCGGTTTTAACGTACGTTTATAATGACGATACATTTTGACAGGGAGTAAGACATCATGGAAAAGAAAATTGATTTTTTGGCATTGTATCAGAGATTATTTCAGACACTTTCACACGGAAAGATGCAAGAATTAATGGATGTATCTTATGAGATCACGGGAGTTCCGATCCTTGCCGTGGATATTGCATACAATCTTCTCGGAGCTGTTCCGAAAAATAAAACAGGTGACTATTACTGGGATTATCTTGTAGAGCATAAAAGATATGATATGGACATGACCGTGCAGTTATATACTGATGGAATTATGCAGTCGGTAAATGAAAAGGAAGCACCTTATATAGTTGACTGGGGAGCGGCGACAGAAGAATTTCCGAAGATTTTAGGGGTTATAAAGATTAACAATATCGTAGAAGGTTATGTTGTCATGCAATGTAAAAAGGGGGAGATCACGGAGGAACGGATGAAGGCGATGAGCATTATCCAGGAAGCGTGCAGTCTTATGTTAAAGGGGAAAACTTCGGAAAACAGCATGGAATCGGTTTATCTTAAAACATTTATCAATGAATTGTTTAACGGTAGGATCGTATCGGAGAAACAGTTAGACTTGTGGCGGAAGAACTGTCGTTTCTTTCCGAAACCTCCTTACCGCATTATTACAGTAAATACGAATTCATCTTCTGAGAAGAACGTGCTGTCTTACATCAGTAAATATTTTCAAAACTTATTTTCCGACCAGATGCTTTTGATCCAAGATCGTGTGCTTTATATATTACAGTATAGTCTTCTTCCGAAAATGACGCAGATGGCTTCTAATGAATTATATATTTTTTTGTGCAAATTTAACGCTCACTGTGGTGTCAGCAACTCGTTTGAAAATCTGCTTGATATCGGAGATTATAAAATACAGGCGGCAGACGCTATGTGTATCGGAAAAAGACTAGACGTGCATAGCCGAATCCATTTTTATAAAGATTATTATCTTCCGGCTATTTTGATGCCGCGGATAAATGAAATGCCGCGAAATAATTACATATCTCCGGTTATCGAAAAACTCAGGGAATATGATAAAAAGCATTCAACGGATTTTCTGGATACATTGAAAGTATATATCCGAAATTTATGTAGTACGTCTGACAGTGCGGCTCAACTGCATATCCATCGTAATTCATTTTTATATCGAATCAATAAAATTGAAGAGATTACCGGCGTCGATCTGCGGGAATATCATATGTTTATACATCTTGCGATCAATATTTACATAGAGGAGATATAGAGGAAAATAAATTAACAGTTCATAGGCAGTTTATGCACACCTATTGTAATTCGGAGGATTTTGCAGTACAATAAGTTATCTAAAAAGTGAAACAAGTTACGGAGAGGTGGACTGTATGGTAAAAAACAATATTGAGTTAGATGTAAAAGTAAAGTGTATAGAGAACGGCACCACTCAAGCACAGATAGCGGAAGATATCCAGACCACCAAATCATATGTGAATCGTATCATCAAAAAGCAGGACGGTGTGGTCAATAATACTTTCATTAAAATGATGGAGGCTCTTGGATACGATATTGAACTGACCAGAGCGATCGCAGACGCAGTTTCTATTCCGGTCATTGCATCTGGCGGTGCAGGAACTCTGGAACATTTTTATGATGCTCTGACAGAGGGTGGCGCAGATGCAGCACTTGCAGCATCCCTGTTCCATTACAAAGAACTTGAGATCCGTGAAGTGAAGGATTACCTTGCAGAAAAAGGAATTTCTGTGAGAATATAAGCGGTATTTTTATAGATGATAGCAGAATGTGTTTTGTTTAGGAAGTATTTTTCATCCGATATAGAGCATGTTTGAAAGGCCATTCCTGCAATCTGCATACCCCAATTTGCAGAGAGCATTTTTGGAACATGCTCTCGGAAATTTAATGAAAATTTTGGGATTACAAATGATTTTAAAATCTGCCGGAATGAAAGGAAACTTGTTATGAAACTTGCAAAGGGAGATAAAGTTGCAATTGTCTGTTGTTCGAACGGGCAAAGTCTGTCAAAGAAAAAGGAGATAGAGAACTTAAAAGTAATTTTAGAAGAAATGGGCCTTATTTCCGTATTTTCAAAATATATTTATCAAAAGATTTCTTTAGAAGAGGTAGAAAATAATTTAAAAGGTTTTCCAGAAAGCGGAAGTCCATTAGAAAAAGCGAGAGAGTTGATGGAATTTTATGAGGATGCTTCTATAAAAGCTATTTTCGATATCTCTGGAGGAGACCTTGCCAATACGATACTTCCTTATCTGGATTATGAACGAATTGCCTCCGTAAAAAAGCAATTTTGTGGATATAGTGATCTGACCACTATTATAAATGCCATATATGCAAAAACACAGAAGGTCTCTGTTTTGTATCAGATTAGAAATCTTTTGTATGAATATTCCGCGCAGCAAAAAGAAGACTTTATAAAAACGTGTTTTGCAAAAGACTTAAACAACATAATAAACAATGATGCAGTAAAAATGATGGAAAAGAACAAACTCTATGATTTATCTGTGGAAAATAGTGGACTATATCAGATCCCATATAAATTCTATCAGGGAAAAACGGTAGAGGGAATTGTTGTTGGAGGAAATATTCGATGCTTTTTAAAACTGGCAGGAACCGAATATTTTCCAGATGTCACAGATAAAATATTACTTTTAGAGGCAAGAAGCGGAAATCTAGCGCAGATTGTAACATACTTTGCTCAATTAGAACAACTGGGCGTATTCAAAAAAGTAAAAGGTATTTTACTCGGAACATTTACGCAGATGGAGAGAGAACAGCCAGTGTCGGCTGTATATTCTCTTTTAAAACGATACATTAATGAAGAACTTCCTGTGGTCAAAACGGAGTATATCGGACATGGAGAAGATTCTAAAGCAATACAAATCGGAAAGAAGTATAAATTCTAAGTTACTGCAGGCAAAATAGACGCTCTCAAAGAGAAAAAAATGATTCAGAGCATGCTTAAAAATGATTCAAAATAATTTATTCAAAAAAATTTAAAAAAGTTATTGACGAATTTGTTTTTTGTGCTATAATGTTAGACAGTGCAAAAATACCCAGACAGTTGTATTAGGCACAATACGCAACTG
>ERZ773190.3128-NODE-3128-length-11535-cov-3.344861_pt1 | contig 11535 bp, 9 predicted proteins | sample MGYA00511111_ERZ773190 | MGnify/ENA primary metagenome ERZ773190 (study PRJEB29015, sample SAMEA2737777) | human gut metagenome | biome: human gut; feature: human-associated habitat; material: faeces | place: China | collected 2012 ... | reverse complement strand
ATGTGCATCAATACGCTGTGTTACAGCATGGGTCACAAGATGAGACAGATTTCCACGGAATTCCTCGCTGATTCCTTTCAACTCATAGTCTTTGGAATCAATTACTGTGTAATTTGCACAAACACGCGGCAGGAATTTTACTACTCGTTCACTCAGAGAACGCTGTGCATCTTCACCTACAAATACAGTGACCGGTGTATCGCGGTCTACAATTTCCAGCATTCCATGGAAAAATTCTGCACTGTGGATAGATTTTGTACGGATCCAATGCTGCTCTTCCCAGTAGCACATTGCATAAGAATATGTGGAACCATACTGATTACCTGCTCCTACAAAATAATGGATACTGTCATTGCAATGTTTCTTTGCAAATGCCTCTCCAAATGCATCCGCTGCTTTCTCAACTTCTACCAGATCTACAGCCAGATTTTCATCCAGTTCTTTGTAATAACGATCATATTCCGGGAATTCACCTGCATTGTACATAAAACGGTCTGCAACCATAAAAAACTTCAGCTGTTCATTGCCCGGATATGCAATTTCATAATCTACGATCTGCGCCAGTTCTGTAGTATCCACATCAATAAATCCAAGCACCTTTGCTCCCGCTGCAGAAGCTTTTTTGACACCTTCCACCATCTCGATGGTACTTCCGGTTACGGATGAAACCACAACAATCGTATCTGCTCCAACTTTTTTATTTCCAGTTGTCAGATATTCTGCTGCATTTTCCACGAAAAAGTCAAGTCCTGATTTTTCTTTCATATGAACTTCTGCCTGTAAGCAGGAAGCATAAGTGCCTCCTATGCCAAGCCAGCAGATATTTTTAAATCCATCTTTACAGATCTGCTCTACAATTTCTTCGATTTTCCCGCGCAATGCAAGTGCACCTTTTACACTGTCAATCTGTTTCTGCTCATCAAATTTCAACATGTTATTTTGATATCCTCCTTTAATTCCTTTCCCTTTTTGTAACCACTTATGCATTTTACTATACCACTATTTTTAAAATAGTCAACATGTTTTTTAAAATATCATTCTATAATTTTTAATAATCGCATATTTTTCGTAATTATACCTCATGATCTTACTCATTATCATTGTTTTTCTGGTATATTTGTGCAGTCAACTGGTTTTAACCACTGACATCATTTTTTATACCAATTGTATTTGACGAATAGATTGCATCTGTTATATGATAGAAACAAGCAACTATTCGGTAGCATGAATGTAAAAGATGTTCTATAATAATCTTTTCATATAGTTATTTTTAAAATTGGAAGTAAAAGGAGCGTATTTTTAGAATTTATGAGGAAAAATTTACTGACCATGGATGTCATTCTTGCAAAAGAGATCATATATATGTTGAAAAATGAGGGCTATCGCCCCGGAGACCGGCTTCCTTCTGAGCGATTTCTTGCGGAGCATTTTCATGTGCAGCGACCTACTATCCGGAATGCTCTGGCACAACTTGTGCGTGAGCATTACCTTTTTCCCCAGGAAAGACTTGGATATTTTGTTGCTCCTGAGAGAATCAAAATATCTACTCACACCTGTACCGGTAATTTTGATCCCGGAGAAAGACGTCCGAATATTCGCTGGCAGCCCTATTCTTTTGAAGAGATTTTGGTAGATAAACGTCTTTCCGGCAAAATGCTGATCCCGGAACAAACACCAGTTTATAAAATCCTTTTCATTTATTATGAAAACGACACCCCGCTGTGCCTGGATTATTCTTATACTCCAATCGATATCTATCCTGGTCTGACTGCTGAAATTTTGGGTTCACGCCCGATTTTGAATGTATTGCAGACAGATCTTCAGATACCGATTTTGAAATCCTGTGCCATAACCGGTGATGCCATCATCATAGTTGCCATTGCTGTTGCTGCGATTGCTAATACTCTTTTTTTCATAGTCTTTTTTCCTCTCTCTACATCTTATTTAGCAGTTCATGGTTTTTTAACTGCCATAGTCTCAGGGATGTTTACCAATCCCTTGTTACTGTCTGTGAGAAAGAACTCCCCGGATTCCTCTTTTTCCCGGATGTGTCAACTGCTGTGATACCCACCTGCCATCAGCAGATTTTCCTGCATTACAGGGGGTGCCATATAACAGATTCTCTTTATATATAAAAAAATCCGCCACAAGCTATCTGTTGCTTGAGACGGTAATAAGAATCTTATTATCGCGGTACCACTCAAATTGACGAATCGTCCACTTTCTCATGTACAAACATACACTCCTGATTTATAACGGGTTCGGTTCCCGTCGGTGCCTACTCTCACGCTTATCAAGATTTCGGACCGCCCTCGAAAGGCCATTCAACAATCAGTTTCATACGGCTTCCCACCAATTGCCGTTCTCTGGAATGATTCTTGGTTGTTTACTCTTCTTTCTCATCGGTTTTGAAACACTGTTAAATTAATCTTTTTATATACTTTATGCTCTTTTTGTCACTTTGTCAAGGTAAAGTTTGAAAATTTCTGTATTTAAGAGGTGATACCCCATACATTTTCTTAAAGCTGCGTATAAAATAGCTCACATTCTGATATCCACTGCACATTGCAACCTCTGTAACGGAGGCCGTTGACTCCTCCAGCAGCTGTCTGGCATGCTCCAGTCTGAGATGATTGACATACTGTGACAGGGTAATATGAAAATGTTCTTTAAAGTAGCGTGATATGTATTTTTCTGACAAATGAAACTGTGCACCAAATTCCTTCAGTGAAATTTCCCTTGTATAGTTTTGCCGAATATACGTTATCATTTCTTTTTCTATTGTATTGGTGCCATTTGTGCCGTTTTCCAGTATCAGATCATTTCTCCACATTTTTTTGATGAATTTGATGAGAGTTATTTTGGTTTCAAATTGCGCCTCTATATTTGCAGCATCTGTTTTTTCTGCATTTTTCCCTGATATTTGTGCATTTATCTCTATCAGCCGCTCGCATATATCTGCTGCTGTATCATTTATCTGGGGACTAATCATAAGTCTGCCTCGTTTGAGAGGGGATAGGATTGATTTTTCCATGAGATCGTCCGTCTGAAATGATATATATTCAAGAGGAAACAGAAACGTGTAATAATCTGCATCTCCTGTCGGTGAGCCCATCAAATGCAGACTGCCCGGAGATACCACAAATGCATCCTTGGGGTTTCCTATATAGTTTTCACCTGATATGGTCACATGCAGCCTGCCCTGCTTTACATATATAATTTCCAGCTCATCGTGCCAGTGTACCGGAATCTGGAATGCACGCTTTACATTACTGATATGGTATTGGCTGAACGGATTTTCCGGTGTGCCATGTGGCCTGTTTTCTTTTAATTCAAAATACATTTTCTACCTGCTATTTACTTACAAAATAAAGCTATATCTACTGAATCCACCCATAAGTTTAGTAGTTTAGAATTGTTACTTTCATTTTACAATAAAACTGCTGATTTTTGTAATATAAAATGCAAATTGTAATCTATTTTTTATTAAAAGGCTGATTTTAATCTGAATAATTCAATATTTCATTTCAATTTTGCAGGTTTTATTTTCTGTGACTCATTATAGATAAAGTAGAAATAGTACAATTTTTCCTTGAAATAATACAAGAATTATTTGTGATAATGTAATATATTGATACATGCAAGCTTTTCTTCTTTATATCTTCCTCTCCCAAATGAAGCTTATAACGAAAAGCTTGCATTTATTCTGTTAATATCACAAAGTATACATACATTATAAATGAGGTAATCTATATGCAGGTTCAAAGAAAAACACTTACACAGCTTTCCATTCCAATATGCTTTGAAACACTTTTTTACATGCTGTCAGGCATGGTCGACACTCTTATGCTGTCATCCGTGAGCGACCAGGCGGTTGGTGCTGTCGGCACGGCAAATACATATATCTCCGTTTTCATCATCATGTTTGGTGTCATCTCAAGCGGTATGGTTGCTGTCATGACGCAGAATATCGGTGCCGGAAAACCGGGTATAGCATATCAGGCAAGACAGCTTGGGCTTATATTTAACGCTGTAATAGGTGTGCTCATGTCTGTATTTCTGGCTGTTTTTTCCGGTAATATTCTTAAAATGGTCAGCATTGCACCGGCGCTTTTTGATTCGGCAAATACTTATCTGCGCATTGTTGGAGGTGCCTGCTTTTTAAATGCTCTCATACCGATTTTTTCAAGCTACCTGAGAGTTTTCGGCTACACAAAGCAGTCACTTTGGGCATCAATTATTGGAAATGTCATTAACTTTATACTTAACGCTGTTTTTCTCTTTGTCATGAACTGGGGCGTTATGGGTGTTGCCACAGCAACGGTTATTTCACGTATTATCAATCTGATTATTGTTGCCACAATGGGCGCTGTGCTCATCAAGGCAAAGGACAGTCCCGAGCGCATAGCTCCCGGAAGAATTCTCGGACAGATTATAAAGATTGGCTTTCCATCTGCCTGTGAAACCGCACTTTACAATATCGCAATGACTCTTGTAGTGCGATTCATGAACCAGATGGATGCTGACGGAATGAACGTCACTGCGCGCTCTTATGCCACACAGATTGCTAACTTTTCGTACTGTATCGGTGCTGCCTTAGCTCAGGCAAATGCCATCCTGACCGGCTGGCATATCGGAGCAAAGGAGTATGACGAATGCGATAAGGGCACTCGCAAGGCCGCTATCTATGGTGTGATTACGGCATCCTTCCTTTCTATCGCTTTTGCCCTTTTAGGTAACTATATTGTACGAGTCTTCACGGATGACGTACAGATGATACATCTTGTCACAAAGCTTCTCGCCATTGATGTTGTACTGGAGCTTGGAAGAGTCACCAATCTGGTCTATGGTCAGGCGCTGAAGACAAGCGGTGATGCCGTATTCCCGGTTGTCATGGGTGCTGTTTTTATGTACCTTGCGGCGGTCGGTGGAACATACTTCTTCGGACTTCATCTGGGGCTTCTCGCAGTCGGTGCCTACATCGGACTCGCAAGTGACGAGTGCATCAGGGCTGTCGGCATGGTGCTGCGCTGGAAGAGCGGAAAGTGGAAGAACAAGGGACTGGTTGATTAGAGCTGACAATATAAAATTGCAATATAAAAAGGAACCTGCTGGTCATCTTAACTTAATTACATTGACCTGCTGGTTCCTTTTTATATTGCATTTACTTTATTATGCAAGCTCCGGAAGCTTGTATCCCGCCTTTTTTCTGACCTCTGCCAGAAATATGCTGTCACAAATGCATAAGTAACAAAACAATTTTATAGCAGGCTTATTCCGTGTACCCTTTTTTGCCCAATGAGCGCTTAGAGACACGACATTGGTGTCGAAAATAGACATTGAAGTATGTTTTTATCATGAAACCAACTTGCCCTTGGCAGGTTGGTTCGCTTAAAGGATGAACTTCACGGATTCAGGTATATATTAAAATATACAAATTATTATTCTATTTATTGATAATTTTGTACAAAACATTTCTACTGTTTTCTAAAACAACGTGCACTGTTCAATTAGAGCTTGCCATAAGTTCGTATTTTCACACCAAAAAGTTCGTATACAAAAAAGAATGCCGTAAATACACAAAAAACCAGTTCGTAAAATTGCACTTTTACGAACTGGTTGTATTTTTGGTCAGTTTTGCAAACTAGGAGACATCTTTTTTCTCACCGTGAGAATTTTCTATTTAACTTTTAATGTAAGTCATTAAGCCAACACCCTTAACAGTTAATCTGTAACTCTTCTTTATCTTTTATTAGGAATAAGTTAACACACTCTTCTGTCTATGTATTCTTTTCAATTATAATAGCTATCATTTTTAATTTTGATAGTAGAAGAAAAAATTTCAGGGAAACACCAAAGGTATTACTAAATTTTTCCAATAAGACCTACATCACTTCCTTAATGCTATAATTCTATAATGAAATTATTTTACATATGCCTTAATCATTGCACCTTTTGTTTCCATACTATCTCCCCAAGGAACAGATATAAACTTCAAATCCCTGTCTGCAAGCAAGTCTTTAAATTCAGCTCGTCTCTCTTCTTCATTACAAATGTTAAATGTGATATTAAAATCTGCCATTTCGCAGAATTCATTATTTGAAATCTCCTGTATTTCTCTAAAACCAGTTTCATCTTTTGCTTGCATATAGATGAAATAATCAACAAAAATCTTAGGGCACCTTTGAGAGTCGAATGGTAATAAACCCATTCCCGCATCACCATACGCTACCAAGCTATTACCCTCTACATCAAAACGTAATGAATCAGTCATTACCTCCTTGGTTGTCTCCCCTGTATAGCGTCTGCATGTTTGAGACTTACCACACCCCATAACAACACAGCCTTTACCATTAATAACAAATAAATCTGCATAATAAATTCCAGTCACCTCAAAACCTCCTTATTTTTCATTTTCATTACCTATGCTTGATGTCCTACAGTAACATTATTCTAAATGGTCACTCTAACCTAAATTCACGTTATTATTATATCTCAAATCAAACAAAAAAGCTATTTTCTTTTCATACATTCATTTAGAAAAAAGTTTCACACACTCCTTTTGCATCGCCCTTTCAAAATCTGCAAACGGCATATTCAGTCGCTTTGCCCCTAATTCCGGCTCTATTATACCATCCTGTACTAACGAATATATTTCAAGATATCGCCCTTCCTGAATGCCACGCTTTTTATGGTCATCCATAATTTCAAATGATACCATTTATTGAAAAGTCATTACATATCAGTCACGAAATATTTAAAATATATGAAACACCTACAATAATAACGCTCATTATTGAAAATGCTTCTATATTTCCTCGTGATATTTTAGAAACTAATAAACCAATTATGCTAATCATAACCGAGATTATAAGATAGAACAGATATAATAAAACAATAAATTGCCATATAGACAAGTCCGATATAATATATGGTAAATGCATAGTCCTCTCAATCATCAGACTTTCAACCCCTGCATTCAGATTTCCTAAATCAAATATAATGTACTTTGTCACAAATTCAACAAATGCAAATAATATACATATCAACAACGAAATTAATAAACTAATGTTCAGCCGCGATTTTAATAATATCATTCTTCCATTTTTAGATGATTTAATCATAGCTAATGTTCCTGCATATATATCATCTGTATACATAGGTACCACAATCAATAAAATAACTATTATAGGTATAACGTTGAACCTCAAATTTTCAACATAATCACCTATTTCAATATCATAAAAATATTGTGCACTTTTATCCAGACTATCATAATACTCTGTTTTCTCAACAATGTATTTGACAGTTGCTATTCTATATTGAGCTTTCTTTTGTTCGTTGATTATAGAATGATAATCCTTACCATCTATTTTGCCATTATTAAATGCAATTTCATTCTTTTGCTCATCATCCATAATAGCTTGGAATTTCTGATATTCTGAATTAATGTATTCTTTTTTTTCAATTGAATATTCGCCTTCCATTTCATTCATATAATTTTCATACACAGACTTATGATATCCATTAAACATAGTTGTTCTCATCTGTCCCGCCATGATGCTTTGAATAATTAGTCCAACAACAAAAATTATATATACCTGAGGTTTTGAAAGAACTTTGTATAATTCCATTTTGGTAACATTATTCATTATCCTTCCCACCAATCTTCTCAAATTTTGTCAGACATCCTTCTTTAATCAATATTATATAGTCAGCCACTTCCTCTACGTCTGATAAAATATGTGTTGATAATACAATAGTTTTTGTTTTAGATAATTTTCTAATTAGATTTTTAAATCTTGCCCTTTCTTCCGGATCAAGTCCCACTGTCGGCTCGTCAAAAATAATAATCTCCGGATTAGCTACACATGTTATTGCAATTCCAAGTCTTTGCTTCATTCCTCCTGAAAAAGATTTAACCTTATCGTTACGATTCTCATACAAATTAACATCCCTTAACACCTGTTCCACGTTTGAATCTAATTCTTTTTTATTTACACCTCTAAGATACCCAAAATACTCTATGGTTTTTTTTGCTGTGAAATTTGGATAATAACCTACATTTTGTGGCAAAAAACCAATTTTTTCCCTATATCTGTCATCTAATTCTTTTATATCAGTTCCATTATATAAAATTTTGCCTGAACTCATATCCAAAACATCTGACATTATATTCATAATAGTAGATTTACCAGATCCATTTGGTCCAATCAATCCATAAATACCATTTTCAAATTTGATGCTAATTCCATGCAATACTTCTTTACTGCCATATCTTTTTTTTATATCAATTAACTCTAGCATGATATTTTTGAACTCAACTTTCCCTAAAATTCTTGTTATAAAAATAGTAACCCAGCGCTATCACTATAATTGCAAAAACCAGATTAATTATTAAAGAATAACTTAATAACTGAATTGGAACTCCCATTAAATTAATAGGTTCATATTCCTTAAAATAATTGACACTTTCACTAATCAATGGAAACGGTGTGTACTTTCTAAGAATATCATAATTTTCAGCTTCTCTGATTGTGCCACCAGATAAAGCAAAATATTTTCCTGATAAAATATAATTAATTGCTATGCCTCCCAAACCAATAAATGTATTAATCGCTATCGGCACAATATTACTTTTAAAAAATAAAGAAACAAAAATAAATACACTAGATAATACAAAAAAACCAATTGCCCTCATAATTACTACTCCAATTATCATCTCAAATAAAGTAATACTATAAGGTGAATGTAAGAAAGCGTTATTTAAGAGAATTGACGTATTCCATTGATCTATTTTATTCCAAAAAACTGACCATATTGTCATTCCCAAAGTTTCAACCACTGATGCCATTATCGAAAAAAATAATGTTATCACTATTTTATTCCGATAAGATAACTTCCCACCTCTATATGATGATTTAATCATATAAAATGTATTGTTATTATGTTCATTCAAAAACAAAAAAGAAGAAAATAAAATAATTACAATAATAAATACAATATCTACAATATCAGTTACGCAAAATAAATCATATACTTCATTTAAAGTCTCACTTTCTCCAATTACAAGATTAGTCTTCTTTCCATATAATTTATTTATCGTTTCGTTCATTCTCTTATAATATCCAGACTCAGTTTTTATTTTAATTTTAGAATCAGAAATAACACTATCCCTATATTCAACAACATTATGACAATTTAAAGCATCTTTATCCAATGTCAGATAAACAAACATTTCATCCATTACATCTTCATTTTGTGTTTCTTCATATTTGTTTTGTAGCTCCATTACTTTTTGCTCTATCACATCATATTTTCGTTCTGAAAAATCACCAATATATGCAGAAAACTCTCTTAAATCTATTTTCTCATTAGCATATGCATTATATGAAATTGCCATTGAAAAAATAAAAGCCACAATCATAGAAATCATAAGTATTTTACATGATAATATTTTTTTAATTTCATATCTCATTGCATCATCTCACCATAATTCTTCCCATCAAGATCCATGTAAGCTACACCACCATTAAATATTGTATATATTTTATCATTTATTTGAAAGGCAGAATCAGCTCCCATATTTACACAAGCTGAATAATCGGCAATAATTTTTCCGTTTTTATCATATATTATTTTGTTACCATTATCTCCACCACTGGCATATATATATTTATTCTGTACAGAAAAGAAAAGCGCATTATCTGCTATTTTTATAGAACTTTCATCATCCGGTGACAACTTATATAATTCGCTAAATTCATTTGAATAATATATAAAATTCTCATCGTTATCCGCCATAAAAGCCTTACCATTTGATGCTATTGATTTACTCTCAAACGTTGTTAAATTTACCTTTACAATTTCATTTATATCATTGATATAGTAATAATTTCCATTCAAAATAGCTCCCCATGGAAATTTGCCAATATTGTAATGACAGTATATAATATTAAAATTCTTGTCCAACAAATAGGCATGTCTATCACCATCTACTTTTACTATATCATCCGACAATACCCTAACATATAAAATAGCCTCACTATCATCAATTGCTAATTCTGATGACATATCAGTTGGAATAGAATTTTTAAAGACCGTTTTTCCTGATTCTTCCTCAACAATAGAACCATACAACCTATTTTCACCTGATACAACTTTACTTTTGTTATAATATTTGTATATTTTACTATTGAAAACAAAATACTCACCAAGTTCAACATATGCTTCACACGTATCATTGCTGTGTGAACAAGCTGAGTTTCTGCAATTCACATTAAGCTTTTTGTCGTTTTTTTTATTAGAATAATTATACGATTCATATATTTGATTCTCACAATCAAAAAAAATATAGTCGTCATCATAAATGGCACCCAATCCATTCAACCTTTTTGCTTGACAAAATTTGCCATTTCCAATAAATAATTTATCGTTATCCTTTGTATTGCTATTGTTACATTCTATTATCCCCAATGTAATTATTCCTGCAAACATAATTGATATAACACCAACTAGTATTTTATTTTTCTTCATTTATGTATACCTTTATACTTTCTATATAATTATACGTTGGTTGAATAATTTCATCACATTCTAAATTATCATATTTACAAATATTCACTAGGCGGTTCTGAATATTTATCTTAATCTAAGAATTACACAATTTATTAATTTATACAAGATATTGGGCGCAAACGACATAAAATTGGCTTTGAATAGCTTGCTGATAGTGTTATCACTCATTGTAGAAAAAAAGAGCATCTGTTATAATTTACTTACACTAATCAAGGAGTAGAATATATGTTTAACATAATTTGGGAATTTATAATAAATCTATTAGAATCGTTTCTATTTGCTGTAATTTGTAATGCAAAATTTACTAAACGTCAATATCATTATCATACGGCTGAACAAACATTATTCATACTATGTAAATCACTATTAATTACTCTTATGAATATAAGCAAGATATCTACCATTATTTCTTTAACATCTGTACTATTACTTAATATTATTTTCTTAATATTATTTTTTGTTAATCCTATTTTTAATAGTTTTTTTGTCTCTTTTATCTATTGCCTGATACTAATAACTTCAGATGCTTTGACTTTATTAATACCAATAAAGTTTTATAATATAAATCTCTCGCAGGTATTATATTTGGGAAATATGCGAATACTTTTTTCCTTAATATATATATCTATAATTGCCTTGTTTGTAATCATATTTTTGCTTTTTACTCCACAGGTGTTTGTTTTAGGAAAACTCGATAAAATTTCCTATTTCATAATTTCTACTATATGTGTCATATTAGAAGAGAATGTACTTATTATTCTATTAAAACAGTCAATATACACTGAAAACTTTTTCCACTTACTCTTATTTATTTTCGGACTTACACTATTTTTATTTGTATATATTTCCATATATATTTATAGACTTGGAAAAGAAAAAGAAAAAAATGACAGACTTATTCAGAGTATTACAATTAATCAAATGGAAGCTCGACAAAATGAGGAAATAATTAATTCC
>ERZ773190.3126-NODE-3126-length-11540-cov-11.044493_pt1 | contig 11540 bp, 10 predicted proteins | sample MGYA00511111_ERZ773190 | MGnify/ENA primary metagenome ERZ773190 (study PRJEB29015, sample SAMEA2737777) | human gut metagenome | biome: human gut; feature: human-associated habitat; material: faeces | place: China | collected 2012 ... | reverse complement strand
CAGCACCCCCATGCCGCAGCCGTAAATGGGGCAGATGGGGCCGCAGAGGAACCCGCGGTTGACGAGCCGCCGCTCCTTGATGGCGGCGTAGACGACCTCGACACCCCAGCCGATACAGCCGTAGAGGAAGAACCAATACAGCGTTTGTACGACAAATGAAAAGATTTCTGTCTGGGTCATTCGGCGTCCTCCTGCGGGGCGGGTGCTTCGGCGGCTTCCTCCTCTTCCTCGGCTTCCAGCTCTTTGGCCAGGGTCTTGGGCTCCACCCAGGTCACGGTGCTGTCGGGACCTTTGCGAGCGATCAGCGCCTTGATGGGGATGCCCATCTCGGTAAACATACCCTCGTGTTCGGTGCGCAGGTTCCAATCCGGCTCGTTGGCGTGCAGGTCAAAGGTCTGCCAGGTGATCTCAAAGCCTGCCGCCGGGAAGTAATGCAAACTGTCCCGGAACAGGTCATCGTCGTCGGTCTTGAACCAGATCTCCGCGCCCTCGTCCATCAGCTGGCGGTATTGCAGCAATTGGCGGGGATGGGTCAGGCGGTGCTTGTTGCTGCCCGCGTTTTTGCTCCACGGATTGCAGAAGTTGATGTAGATGCGGCTGACCGTATCCTCGGCGGTAATGACCCCCTTGATGCGCTCGATGTCGGTGCTCATGATCTTCACGTTGTCGATGGGGCGGCCTGCCTCGGTGTAAGCGGCCTCGATCTTACGCTTGGCAAGGATCAGCACCTTATCGGTGATGTCGATGCCCAGATAGTTGTTCTCCGGGTGGGCGCAGGCCAGCTGGGAGATGAAACCGCCCTTGCCGCAGCCCAGCTCCAGCACAAAGGGCTGCTCCGGGCGGGCATACTGTGCGTGCCACTTGCCGCCCCAGATCAGGGGCTCGTGGACGTGGAAATCGGCGGCCATCAGCTCATCGTGGGCGTAGGGTTTGAAACGCATTCTCATAGTTTGTTGTTCTCCTTAAAATTAACGTGGCTCGCCCTCTCAGGCGCTGACGCGCCAGCTCCCCCAAAGGGGGAGCCTTTGGCAAAAACGGATAGTTTTCCGCACTGCCAAAGCCTCTCCCTTTGGGAGAGGTGGCTTTGCGAAGCAAAGACGGAGAGGGCGAGGATGCTTACCGGTCTTTCTTCTGCAAAAATTCTTCCACCTGTTCCGGCTCTGCGGCGCAGCTTCCCTGACAGATGCCGGGCTTGCCGCCGCCGCGGCCATTGAGGGCGGCGTTCAGGGCTTTGGTCAGGGCACGGACATCACCGCCCGCCTGGGCGATACAGTAGCCGGTGCCCTTTTCGTTGGGGGTCAGGGCCGCGCACAGGCCGGTGGTTGCTTCGGTCAGGCGGCTAGCCAGCCGGTGCAGGCCGTCCGGGTCCAGCCCCGGCACGATGCGGATGGCATCCGCACCGGGCGTTGCCAGCGCGGCCAGCGCGTCAAAGAGCTGGCTGCACAGCCCGAAGTGGGTGAATTTCAGGGCGGTGTACTCGTCATACACCCGGTGCACGGCGCTGGCCGTCTCGCTGGCCTTGGCGCTGAGCAGGGCACCGATGTCTGCCTGCCGCGCCCGCATGGCCTGCGCGGCTTCCAGCGCGCGCCCGCCGCAGACGATGCTCAGGCGCACGCCGCCCTTATAGTTTTCAGCGGCCAGGATCTTGATCTGACCCACCGCACCGGTAAAGGCAGTGTGGGTGCCGCAGCAGGCACAGACATCCGCCCCGGGGATGGTCACGATCCGCACCTGCCCCTCGATCTCCTTTTTGGAGCGGTAGGTCAGGGCGGCCAGCTCCTCCCGGGTGGGGTAGGTGATGTTCACCGGCACATTCTCCCAGATGATGCGGTTGGCGGCAGTCTCGGCTGCTTTCAGCCCCTCGGCGGAGATGGGGATGTTTGTGTCCATCCGCACGGCATCGGAGCCGATGTGGAAGCCCACGTTCTCGGCCCCGAACATGCTGTGCAGGATGCCGGAGAGGATGTGCTCGCCGGTGTGCTGCTGCATCTTGTCAAAGCGCCATGCCCAGTCGATGGCCTGTGCCGCTTCGGCCCCGGGCACCGCCCCGGCGGGCAGGGAAGTGACCATGTGCCAGATGACACCCGCCTGCTCGTGGACATCGGTGACGGTCAGCACCGTGCCGTCGGCAAGGGTCAGAGTGCCCCGGTCGGCAGGCTGACCGCCGCCCTCGGGGTAAAACACCGTGCCGTCCAGCGCGATGCGCCCGCCGCCGGTCCGGCTGTCCGGCGCTGCGGCTAAAATATGCCCCACCGCCTCCCGGCGGTAGGCATCGTGTTCATAGTATTTTTCGGTTGGCTGCATAAGCACCTCCTAATATAAAAACAAGTATACCACGTTTTTTGCCTGTGGAAAATAGTCTGCAGTTATGTTATGATAGAAAACAGACAAGCCCCAGCAAAAAGTTTGAGACGAGGAAGGATTTACAATGCGTGAAAGTGGTATTCTGATGCCGGTGTCCAGCCTGCCCGGCCCCTACGGGATCGGCTGCTTTGGCAAAAAGGCAGAAAAATTTGTGGATTTCCTTGCGGCGGCAGGCCAGAAGATCTGGCAGATCCTGCCCCTGAGCCCCACGGGCTATGGGGACAGCCCCTACCAGAGCTGCTCTGCCTTTGCGGGCAACCCTTATTTCATTGATCTGGATGCTCTGAAAGCCGAGGGGCTGCTGACAGCCGCCCAGCTCAAGGCCGAGCCTTGGGGCAAGGACCCGCTGAACGTGGATTACGGCACCCTGTACACCAGCCGCTACAAGATCCTGCGTGCCGCCTACGCCGCCTGGCGCAGGCAGTGCGCGGGCCAGCACGGCTGTGCCCATTACTATCCGGATGCGTACTATGCCTTCACGCTGGAAAACGAGGGATGGCTGGAGGATTATGCCCTCTACATGGCCCTCAAGACCGCCAACGGCATGAAGAGCTGGACCCAGTGGCCCCGGGAGTACCGCAAGCGGGAGCCGCAGGCGCTGGAAGCTTTTAAGGCAGAGAACGAGGAAGAGATCGGCTTCTGGAAGTTTCTGCAGTACGAGTTCAGCATCCAGTGGAAGAAGCTGAAAGCCTACGCCAACGCCCACAACGTGCAGATCCTGGGCGATATCCCCATCTATGTCTCGGCAGATTCCGTGGATGCTTGGGTGGGCGGCCCGCTGTTTGAGCTGGATGCAGACGGCGGCTTTGCCCGGGTGGCAGGCTGCCCGCCGGATTACTTCTCGGCAGACGGCCAGCTCTGGGGCAACCCGCTGTACAACTGGCCCTACCATAAGCAGACCGGCTATGCCTGGTGGATCCAGCGTGTCCGCCATGCCCTGGGCATCTATGACCTGCTCCGCATCGACCACTTCCGTGGTTTTGATACCTACTGGGCCATCCCGGCAGACAGCACTACCGCCAAGACCGGCAAGTGGGAGACCGGCCCCCGGATGGAGCTGTTCAACGCGCTGGAAGGTGCGCTGGGCAAGCTGCCCATCATCGCCGAGGATCTGGGTGAGCTGTTCCCCAGTGTGCGGGAGCTGCTGGCAGACAGCACCTTCCCGGGCATGAAGGTGCTGCAGTTCGCGTTCGGCGGCGGGGACAGTGAGTACCTGCCCCACAACCACGTCAAGAACAGCGTGGTCTACCCCGGCACCCATGACAACACGACGCTGACCGCCTGGTGGGACGAGAGCGCATCGGCCAAGGAGAAGGCTGTGGCCGCCGCCTACCTGCATCTGACCAGCTGTCAGCCCACCGCAAAGGAGGTGGCCGCTGTCAGAACAGAGGCGGCCCGCACCGCGCTGCTCCGGGCTGCGCTGGGCTCTGTGGCCGACCGTGCCATCATCCCCATGGCCGACTGGCTGGGCCTGGGCGAGAAAGCCCACCTGAACAGCCCCGGCAAGCTGGGCGGAAACTGGAGCTGGCGCGCCGCCGATGGGTTCGACACTGCCGCGCTGGCCAAGCGCATTCTGGCGGAGTGCGCCGTGTACTGCCGTACATAACCGGGCCGGAAACCCGGAGTGTGTTTAGCAGTTTGACGAAAATGTAAAAAATTACGTTAAAGTTTGTGCGTTTTGCTGGAAACGCCCGGCACAAGATGGTATAATTCCGGTAATGGGGGCTGCACTTTCAGCGGCCGTGTGGCAAAGCTGTGCCGGAGGGGAGAGAGTCCGGCACCGGATAATGGGGAAAAACGCATGAAAAAAGAATGGACGGAACAGGATCTGCGCGCCTTTGCAGAAAACGCACAGACCGCCTTTGAAGACGTGACCCTGACGGAAGCCGATGAGGAGGCCGCGGACACCTGGCAGGACGATGGCCTGCAGGTGGATTATGTCCTGCGCAATGGGCAGGTGGACTGCGTGCTGCGCCGCCTGATCGAGGCGGACGGCAAGCTCTGGCAGCTGCAGATGACGGCTCCGCTGGCGGGCAGCGACCTGCCGGAGGATCGGATGACCGCGCGGGAGCGGGAGCTCTGCCGGGACGATATGAATCACGATTTCCTGACCGGCGTGTTCAACCGCCGCTATTTTGAAACGGAGTTCTGCACCCGGCTGGATGAGTGGACGGATGCCCACCGCTGTGCTTCGCTGGCGCTGGTGGCGCTGGACGATGAGGGCGGGATGCGCGCCCGGCAGGGTGATGCCGTGATGAATCAGCTGGTCTGCTTTGTGGCCAACCAGTGGAAAAAGCACTACGACCGCCCTGCAGAGCGGGTGGTCTGCCGCCTGACGGACACGCTGTTCGCCATCGGCTGCGCGGATAAGAACTGCGCAGAGCTGGCCGAGGAGCTGAACGGCATTTATGCCGAGATGCCCCGCGCGTGCGTGGCATCGGTGGGCCTGATGCGCCGGGTGCCCTTTACCCAGTCCATCGGCTGCGCCTGCACCGGCGAGGTGCGGGGCAAAAACTGGGACGCGCTGTATCAGCTGTGTGAGCAGCGCCTGAAGGCGGCTCAGACCGCCGGCGGCGACCAGATCTGCAGCAAATAAACCGAATGCATAAAATCCCCCTTTGCGGTACAAGCTAGTGCCACAAAGGGGGATTTTTGTATGGAAAACCAGAAAAATGATAACCTGAATCTGCTGGAAGCGGTGGTGCAGAACACGGAGATGGGCAAGAACACGCTGGAACAGATCGTGCCCATGACCGAGGACCCCGCCTTCCGGGCCGAGCTTCTGCGGGAGCGGAACCTCTACCGGGAACTGAATCAGGAGGCCCACACCGCCATCGAGGCCTGCGGCGGCACGGCTCAGGGCCAGAGCATCATGGCAAAGCTCAACACCAAAATGGGCATCGGCATGAAAACGCTCACCGACAAATCTACCCGCAATCTGGCCGAAATGCTCAGCGAGGGAAGCAGTCAAGGCGTGATGGACTGCATCAAGAGCCAGAAGGATTATCCCGATGCGGCTCCCGGCTCCAAGCGCCTGATGCAGAAGCTGCAGGATCTGGAGGAAGAGAACCGGCTGAAACTGGAGCAGTTTCTGTAAAGGCCGCTCCGGCTGCTCAGAGTGCTTCTACCATGGCCGCCACGATCCTGGTGGCGGTAGCCACGTACTCGGCGATGCTGAATTTCTTCACCACCAGCACCTCGTGGCCGTCTTCGTCGGCGTTGTCGCTCATGGCGCGCAGGATCACACAGGGCACATCGTTCTTGGCGGCGATCTGGCTCACGGCAGCACCCTCCATCTCAACGCAGTCGGGGGCGCATTTGGCCTCAATGGCGGCCTTGGTCTCGCTGTCGCCCACGAACAGGTCGCCGGTGGCGATCTTGCCGGTCAGGGCCTTGACCCCGGCCTCGGCGCAGGCTTTTTCAGCGGCGGCGATGAGGGCCGGGTCACCGGCGTACTCCTTCAGGTAGGGCGGGTTCTGGCAGATCATGTCCAGCTGGGCATCGTGGTAGAGCACCGTCTTGCCGATGACCACATCACCAATGCCGATCTTGCTGGTCATGTTGCCTGCAATGCCGGAGAAGATGATCTTCTCGGCACCGTATCGGGTGATGAGCACCTGAGTGGTGGCGGCGGCATTGGCCTTGCCCATGCCTGCACAGCAGACCACGACCTGCTTGCCTGCCAGCGTGCCCCTGTGGTACTCCACGCCGCCGTAGGGCTCCACGGTGACATTTTCCAGCTTTGCACACAGCTGATCGACTTCATCGGGCATTGCGCCCATAATTCCGATAATCATATAGATGTCCTTTCTCCTGGGCAAAAGTGTCTCCCGCGCGCCGCGCGGGAGACACTTTTATCATACATCAGACGTTGAACAGGAACTCGATCACGTCGCCGTCCTTCACAACGTACTCCTTGCCCTCGGTGCGCTGCAGGCCCTTGGCCTTGACAGCGGCATAATCGAAGTTGTTGGCTTCCAGGTCGCCATAGCCGATGACGCTGGCGCGGATGAAGCCGCGCTCGAAATCGCTGTGGATCTTACCGGCGGCCTGAGGTGCCTTGGTGCCCTTGCGGATGGTCCAGGCGCGGCACTCCTTCTTGCCGTCGGTCAGGAAGGAGATGAGGCCCAGCAGGTCGTAGCTGGCAGTGATCAGGTTGTCCAGGCCGCTGGCCTCGATGCCCATCTCGGCCAGGAAAGCCTTCTTCTCCTCGGGGGAGTAGTCGGCAATGTCCTCTTCGGTCTTGGCGCAGATGGGAATGTAGCGGGCCCCCTCCTCGGCGGCGCGGGCGGCCACCAGCGGGACATAGCGGTTGTTCTCAATGCCCTCCATCAGGTCATCCTCACCCACGTTGCAGGCGTAGAGCACGGGCTTGGAGCTCAGCAGGCCCATCTCGTGCAGCACGGCCTGCTGCTCGGCATCCCCCTCGTCAAAGTCAAAGCTGCGGGCGGGCTTGCCTGCGCTCAGGTGGTCGGCCAGCTTCTGCAGCCAGGCAGCCTCTGCGGCAGCACCCTTGTTGTTGCCGCTCTTGGCAGCCTTGGCCATCCGGCCTGCGCGGTTCTGAACGACCTCCAGGTCAGAGAGGATCAGCTCGTAGTCAATGGCATCGATGTCAGCGATGGGGTCCACGGCCTCGGCCTTGGTCACGTCCTCCACCACATGGATGATGTTGTCGTCATCAAAGCAGCGCACCACGTGCACGATGGCATCACACTCGCGGATGTGGCCCAGGAACTTGTTGCCCAGGCCTGCACCCTGGCTGGCACCCTTGACCAGACCGGCGATGTCTACAAACTCCACGATGGCAGGGGTCTTTTTGTTGGTCTGCCAGATCTCAGCCAGCTTGTCCAGCCGCTTGTCCGGCACGGCCACGATGCCGCTGTTGGGCTCAATGGTGCAGAAGGGGTAGTTGGCGGCTTCCGCGTTCTTGGTGGAGGTGATGGCGTTGAACAGAGTGGACTTGCCGACGTTCGGCAGACCGACGATACCTAACTTCATATAAAATACGCTCCTTACACGTTTTTTTGGCATAACGATACAACTATCATTATACGCGATGAAAACCCGGAGCGCAAGGGGATGGGCGCAAAACAACGGATTTACACGGCGGGAGTTCTATATTATACTGTTCTTAAAATACGAACCGATTTCCGGAAGGGAAGGCAGGAGGATGTTATGGAACGCAACGACCCGCGCTATCAGGCTTATGTGGAGATCCTGAAGGAGGAGCTGATTCCGGCGATGGGCTGCACCGAGCCCATCGCGCTGGCCTATGCGGCGGCAAAAGCCCGCGAGGTGCTGGGGGTGCTGCCGGACAGCGTGCAGCTGCAGGTGAGCGGCAGCATCATCAAGAACGTGAAAAGCGTCATCGTGCCCAACACCGGGCACCTGAAGGGCATGGAGGCGGCGGTGGCGGCAGGCATCATCGCCGGTTCCGCCGAGAAGGAGCTGGAGGTCATCTCGGAGGTCAGCGAGGAAAAGAAGTCTGCCATCCGGGACTATCTGCAGACAGTGCCCATCACCATCGAGCACACCGAGCAGGGGCATGTGTTTGACATCATCGTCACCGAGCGCTGCGGGCAGGACTACGCCCGGGTGCGCATCGCGGACTACCACACCAACATCTGCCGCATTGAGAAGAACGGCACGGTGCTGTACGAGGTGCCCCTGCTGGACGAGACCGTGCAGGAGGATGCCCGTGCCGACCGCAGCCTGCTGAACATGCAGGACATCTGGGACTTTGCCGAGACCGCCGACCTGCGGGACGTGGCAGACCTGCTGGAACGGCAGATCCGCTACAACAACGCCATTGCAGAAGAGGGCCTGCTGGGCGACTACGGCGCCAACATCGGGCGGGTGCTGCTGACCACTTACGGCAACGATGTCTCCAACCGCGCAAAAGCCAAGGCCGCCGCCGGCTCCGATGCCCGTATGAACGGCTGCGAGCTGCCGGTCATCATCAACTCCGGCAGCGGCAATCAGGGCATCACCTGCTCGGTGCCCCTCATCGAGTACGCCAAGGAGCTGCACAGCGGCAAGGAAAAGCTCTACCGCGCCCTCATCATCTCCAATCTGGTGGCCATCCACGAAAAGACCGGCATCGGCACCCTGTCTGCCTACTGCGGCGCGGTCAGCGCGGGTGCGGGTGCAGGCGCAGGCATCGTGTACCTGTGCGGCGACGGCTATCAGGCTGCCATCCACACGGTGGTCAACGCTCTTGCCATCGTGTCCGGCATCGTGTGCGACGGGGCCAAGGCTTCCTGCGCCGCAAAGATCGCATCTTCGGTGGATGCGGCGCTGCTGGGCTACAACATGTACAAGTGCAATCAGGAGTTCAAGGGCGGCGATGGCATCGTGATGAAGGACATCGAGACCACCATCAAGGGCATCGGACGTCTGGGCAAGGACGGGATGCGGCAGACCAATGAGGAGATCATCCGGCTGATGATGAGCTGAGCGGCGGAGTCTGCGTCCCAAAAATCATACAAAACCTTCTTTATTTTGTCATAACTATTCCGTATAATAAGAAGTGGATACTTTGTCACAAGGCCCGAAAGGGCCGGAATATACAGAATTGGGGAGGAAACCACTATGGCCAACGAAAAGATCCTCGTCGTGGACGACGATACCAACATCTGCGAGCTGCTGCGGCTTTATCTGACCAAGGAGGGCTATCAGGTCACCACCGCGAACGACGGCGAAGAAGGTCTGGACAAGTTCAATCAGGTCAAGCCCGATATGGTGCTGCTGGATGTGATGATGCCCAAGATGGATGGCCTGGAGGTCTGCCGCCGCATCCGCAAGCTGGGCAACACCCCCGTGATGATGCTGACCGCCAAGGGCGAGACCTTTGACAAGGTGCTGGGCCTGGAGCTGGGCGCAGACGATTACATGGTCAAGCCCTTTGACACCAAGGAGGTCGTGGCCCGCATCAAGGCGGTGCTGCGCCGCTGCACCACCACCACCGCCCAGACTGAGAGCACTGAGGGCGTGATCGAGTTCGACAACCTGCGGCTGGACATGAACAGCTATGAGCTGCGGGTCAAGGGCAAGGTGGTGGAGGCTCCCCCCAAGGAGCTGGAGCTGCTGAACTGCCTGGCCTCCCACCCCAACCGTGTTTACACCCGCGACCAGCTGCTGGACGAGGTGTGGGGCTTTGAGTACTACGGCGACAGCCGCACCATCGATGTCCATGTCAAGCGCCTGCGCGAAAAGCTGGCAGGCGCTTCCGACAAGTGGGAGCTCAAGACCGTCTGGGGCGTGGGCTATAAGTTCGAGGTGCGTCAGTAATGCGCAAAAGTATTTCGGTCACCTTCTTTTCGATGGTGGCCACCCTGCTGGTGCTGGGCACGGCGGTGCTGGGCTGCTCCGAGTGGCTGCTGTTCAGCCGCTATTTTGCCCAGGAGCGGTACGACACGCTGGACAGCGTGGCGGATGTGACCCAGCGCGCGGCGGATTATATCGTGCAGCAGGCGGCTCTGCCCAAGGGGGCCGAGCTGGATGCCCTGAACACCAAGCTGGAGATCATCGGCGAGAGCGCCGAGGCCTACCTGTTTTTTACCGATGAAGAGGGCAGGGTCCTCATTGCCTCCAACCCCGAAATGGTGGGGGCAGATGTTGTGGGGCCGGAGCTTATGAAAAAAGTTGCCGGGGATCAGCCCTACCACACCCTGAGCACGCTGGACGGTGTGCTGACCGAGAAGAGCTATGTCTCGGTGCGGCACATGCAGGATGCCCAGGGCAACAACAGCGGCTATCTCTTCCTCTGCTCCTCCGGTGCGCGGCTGACCGATTTCAAGGAGGAGTTCTGGTCGAACTTCTTCTTCTCGGCCTGCATCATGCTGCTCTGCGCCAGCGTGCTGACCTCCTTCCTGATGCGGAAGCTGACCGACCCGCTCCAGAAGATCACCGATGCCGCCCAGCGGTTTGGCGGCGGGGACTTCTCTGTCCGTGTCGAGGGCGTGGAAGGTGAGGGCGAAGTGGTGGATCTGGCCCACACCTTCAACCAGATGGCGGAGAACATCCAGTCCAACGACAATTCCCGCGGCCAGTTCATGGGCAACATCGCCCACGAGCTGCGCACCCCCATGACCACCATCAAGGGCTTTGTGGACGGCATTCTGGACGGCACCATCCCGCCCGATATGCAGAACCACTACCTGCAGCTGGTCAGCGAGGAGACCGGCCGCCTGGCCCGGCTCATCCAGAACATGCTCGATCTCTCCAAGCTGGAAAGCGGCGAGTATCAGGTGAACGCCCGGATGTTCAACATCTGGGAGACGCTCACCGGTGTGGCCCTTTCGGCGGAGCAGCGCATCAATGACGGCATGATCGATCTGGAAGGCCTGACCATGGATGAAAAGGTGCTGGTCTACGCGGACCCCGACCTCATCCATCAGGTGGCTTATAACATTCTGGACAATGCCATCAAGTTCACCCCGGCGGGCGGCACCATCAAGTTCCATGTGGAGAAGCTGGGCCCCGAGGTGGAGATCTCGATCTGGAATTCCGGTCAGGGCATCAGCCCCGAGGCGCTGCCCTATGTGTTCCAGCGCTTCTACAAAGAGGACAGGTCCCGCGGCCTGCACGCCCGGGGGGCCGGTCTTGGCCTGAATATCTGCAAGGTGCTGGTCAACCTTTCCGGAGGCCAGATCCGTGTGGAGAGCCAGCAGGGCGAGTGGTGTCAGTTCGTGTTCACCCTGCCCGCCACGCCCCCCAACCCCAGCGGCATGAAGCGCCTGCCGGACGAATCCGGTCAGCCCGTGCCGGTGGAGGACCCCGCCAGCATGAAGCCTGTCAACTGAATCTGCGGCCAGACTGTCCCCCTGAAACGGGCGGGGCGGTCTGGTCGTTTTTGGTTTTGGAATGGATTTTGGATGGATACAGGGGCAGGTTTGAGACTTTTCCGTGAAAAACACGGCTCCGGGTTTGATTTTTTGCGTGTTTTCATGTAAACTAAGAGTAACCATGCCCGCCCTGCATTCCGGCCCCAAAACAGGTGCTCTGGCAGAACGGATGGTGTAATCTTTCTGAAAAATAACGGAGAGTATAAAACACAATGACGATCATTAGTCCTTCGATCCTTTCGGCTGATTTCAATCAGCTTGGCGCAGACTGCCGCATGGTGCTGGATGCCGGTGCGCAGATGCTGCATTATGACGTGATGGACGGCCACT
>ERZ773190.3123-NODE-3123-length-11562-cov-5.897801_pt1 | contig 11562 bp, 9 predicted proteins | sample MGYA00511111_ERZ773190 | MGnify/ENA primary metagenome ERZ773190 (study PRJEB29015, sample SAMEA2737777) | human gut metagenome | biome: human gut; feature: human-associated habitat; material: faeces | place: China | collected 2012 ... | reverse complement strand
CTTCCTTCAGATACTCTGGTGCGTACTCACTATTGATACAAAGTTTCATACCTGTACATGAAAGTTCCTCATTGATTTCCTCAAAGAGTGTAGTTATCTTACCAAAGAGACGGTATCTGGATTTTTCGGTTGCTTTTTTCCATACCCAGGAGTATTTATTCGCATTTGCTTCAAACTTGGATCCATCAATGTATAGATGTTGAAGATCCACATGTTCTGTCTCGAAGATTTTTTTGTTTATGTCTTGAAATATTTCTTCAATGGAATCAGCAAGTACTTCGTTGATGAAGTAGCCGAAAGTACGGTAAGAAGGTGCTTGATGATCCATAAGATACATGAAGCGGAGATTGACTTTACACTGATCCTCCAGTTCACGCAATGATATATAGCCATTCGCCATAAATCCAAACAAAACTGTTTTCAGCATGCTGACCGGGTCATATCTGAGTCTTCCTGTATAATGTTGAGGAATATTTTTCAGATATTTCTCCAGTTCGATTTCTCCCATAAATCTATCAAAAGTCAGCACTGGATCACAGATGTCCAAATAATCTTGAATTAGCATTGGCAAAACTGCCTGTTTTGGGTTAGAATAGATTATGTTATTAATTTTCATTGCAAGTTAATTATAACAGAAAGAAAGACCTTGAGTTCATTATAAACTCTTGGTCTTTCTTTTTTGGGGGACTATTCTTTTTTCACAGCCCCTTTTTTTATTGCATAGCAAAATCCGTAGGAATTTCCTGTTAAATAAAAGTCACTACGAGCCTAGGCACATTCTTTATTATTACATATTAAATAATAAAAATAGAATGCACAGTCTGAACTGCAGCATTCTTTTTCTATTATTGTTTAAGTCTGTTCTGATTACGCCAGTCTCTTGGCGATATTCCATAAATATTTTTAAATGCTCTGGAAAAATGTAATTGGTTGGGATAACCGACTGCATTACCTACATCTTTAATGGAAAGCTTTGTCAGTTTTAATAATTCAGCAGCTTTAATCATTCTATAATTCAACAAAAATTCCTGAGGAGATTTTCCAATTCCGTCTTTGAATATTTTTCCGAAATAACTGCGGTTTAATCCGCATACAGCAGCGATGTTTTCGACAGAAATATCGTTTTGGAAATTCTGCTCTATATAAGATAGGGCTTCATGGATATAAAAATCCTGAAGACGGCTGATTTTTGATGTCTGCATGATGGAAGTAGAACGAATAAGAGCATCAATTGCAAGATAGAGATGCCCGATCAGGTGAAATGGTGTAGCGTCTCCGTGACTTGCAATATAGAGAAGTTCTTCTTTCAGTATTTCACGCAGATCCTTAGAAGTAGCCTTATAAATCGGATTATCCAAACTAAGTCCGGAAAGTTCAATGGTTTCTTTTGCACGTAGTCCGTCAAATTCAATCCATGTATATTCCCATGGGAGTTTTTCATCAGAGATATAAGTATTGATCTGACCGGGGAAAATCATAAAGCCCTGGCCACTTTTTACGTGATAGGTCTGTGTTACACCGTGAGAATCATTTGCCATTAAAATTCCGGTGCCGGAGATAATGTAGTGAAAAAGAAAATGATTACGGACGGCAGGACCAAAACTATGCGCCGGTTCACATTGTTCGTAACCAAACTGATACAATCCAAGATCGACAAAATTCTCGCTTGGAAATACTGAAAACATAAGTTCTTTCATAATAATTCCTTTCTCATAGGTGCTCTGCCGTGAAAAAATGATGTTTAGCAGATGTTAAGTCAGTTGATATATATATTTATTCTACTGATTTAATAAATAGATTGCAACTAAAATATACCAAAATGCTATGCCTTTAGCAAAAAAGAAGAAAATAATAGCATTTTGGAATAAAACTTCAAATGCAATGATATTTTTAGTCGCATAATGGTATGTTATAATACAACTATAAAGAAAGTACTTGATATATCGAGCGGTAACTAAAAACGAATATACCTGTGAGGAAGGAGAAAAAATGAGAAGGAAAAGAGCAGCAATTGTTTTGGGAATGTCCTGTATTCTGATGGCATCAGCTGTATTACAGGGATGTCAGCAAAATTCAAAAAGCGGAAAAGTGGAAATTGAACTTGTTCAGTACAAACCGGAGGCGGTAGATATATTTGAACAGCTTGAAAAAGAATTTAATGAGACACATGATGATATCCATTTAAAAATATCTTCCCCAAATGATGCGACAACAATTTTGAAAACACGTTTTATCAGAGAAGATTATCCGGATATTATCGGAATCGGAGGAGATATCAATTATTCGTATTTTGTTGATTCAGGAATACTGGCTGACCTTTCAGATTATGAAGGACTTAGTGAGGTGAAACCTGCTTATCTGGATATTATTGAAGGATTGGAGTTTGTTCCGACAGAAGGAACATATGGGCTTCCGTATGTGGCAAATGCGGCAGGAGTGCTCTATAACAAAGATATGTTTGCGGAACATGGATGGGAGATTCCGCAGACCTGGGATGAATTTATTTCTCTTTGCGAGGAGATTCAGAATGAAGGAATCCAGCCACTTTATTTTGGATATAAAGATACCTGGACCTGCCTTGCACCTTGGAATGCACTTGCAGTCGGACTTGCACCATCCGATGTTTGTCAGCAGGTGAATAAGGGAGAAACAACTTTCTCCAAAGAATATCCGCAAGTGGCAGAAAAAATGCTTGAATTGTTAAATTATGGTGAAGATGGACCGTTTGGATACGGATACAACGATGCATGTACTGCATTTGCAAATGGTGAATCAGCGATGTATACAATCGGAAGCTATGCAATTCCGCAGATCAAATCTGTAAATCCGGATATGAATATCGGATCCTTTGTTATGCCGGCTAATGATTCTGAAGAGGACAATGTATTAAATTCAGGAGTAGACCTTCAGTTCTGCGTGATGGATGCATGTGAAAATAAAGAAGCGGCATATGAAGTACTTGATTTCCTGATGGATCATGATAGTATCCAGTCATACTTAGATGCACAGAATGCGGTGCCTTGTAAAGACGAAGATTTTGCATTAGCTCCGGAACTGGAAGATATGAAACCATATATTCAGGATAACCGTATGGCGGATTACCAGGATCACTATTATCCGTCAGAAATGGCAGTCGATGCACAAATCCAGACATTTCTCATAAACCAGGATGTTGACGCATTCCTGAAAAAATTTGACAAAGACTGGATCAGATATAACAGGGATATCATTCGTATGATGGAAGATTATGAAGCAGGCAAGTAGGAGGGATACAGATCATGAATAAATTGAAAAGGATGAATGGCAGAGAGCGGACATTTTTACTGATTACGATACCGATACTTGCGTTGTTTTTCTGCTTTAATACGCTGCCACTTATTAAAGGTGTTATTTATAGTTTTACAAATTTTCGAGGATATGGCGAGTTTGACTGGGTAGGTATTCGGAATTATACAGACTTATTTACTGATGCAAGAGTCGGGAAATCCTACCTGTTTACATTCAAGCTTGCAATTGTTGCAACAATAGTTGTAAATGTGTTAAGTCTTGTTTTAGCTCTTGGATTAAACAGTAAAATTAAATTTAAAAGTGCACTCAGAGGAATGTATTTCGTTCCAAATATTTTAGGAGCACTTGTAGTGGGCTATATTTTCAATTACTTTTTCACTTATATTCTTCCGACAGTTGTAAAAATGATGGACGGAAAAGGTGACAGTATCCTGGCAAGCTCAAAATGGGCATGGGTTGCGATCGTAATTGTATGTGCATGGCAGTCTGTTGCAATGAATACGATTATTTATATTTCCGGACTTCAGACGGTACCGGAGGATGTATACGAAGCAGGTTCTCTTGATGGAGCGACCGGATGGAAAAAATTCAAGAATCTGACATTTCCACTGATCCTTCCATTCTTTACCATCAATATGGTACTTTGCATGAAGAATTTTCTGATGGTATTTGATCAGATCATGGCTCTTACCAAAGGAGGTCCGGCGCAGAGTACAGAATCAATTTCATTTTTGATTTATAACAATGGTATGGCCGGAGGACAGTTTGGGTTCCAGAGTGCCAATGCAGTTGTGTTCTTTGTAGTGATCGTTGTGATCTCTGTATTACAGATGAACTTTTTGGGAAATAAGGAGGAACAGTTATAATGAAAGTAAAGGTGAAAGAAAGAGTAAACTGGCCAATCACAATTTTATTGATTCTGGGTCTTGTAACCGTTATTTTTCCTCTTTATCTTACAGTTGTGATTGCATTTAAGAAACCGTCGGAAATGACAAACAGTATTTCCGGAATCTTATCACTGCCAAAAAGCTGGAGCTTTTCTAACTTTGCAGAAGCAATGCGTGTAACAGATTTCTGGCATTCACTGGGCAACAGTGTGCTGATAACGATTGTAACGGTAGTTCTTTCCATTCTGATTCATTCTATGATCGGTTATGTGATCGGAAGAAGTAAAAGTACCAGTAAATTTTACAAAGTAGCCTATCTTTATATTGTAAGCGGTATGTTTGTTCCATTTGCAATTTTGATGATGCCACTTGTGAAGCAGACAGCACAGATGAGAATTGACAATATTTTCGGTGTTATTTTGTGTTATCTTGTATTTTATATGCCGATGAATGTGCTCTTATACTCCGGTTATCTGAAAAATATTCCGCTGGCACTGGAAGAGGCTGCACATGTAGACGGGGCAACAACCTGGAAAACTTACTGGAGCGTTATTTTCCCAATCATGAAACCGATGCATGCAACAGTAGCGGTACTTACAGCACTTGGTACATGGAATGATGTTATGACACCACTTGTAATTCTGGCAGGTAGTGATGTGAACACACTGCCACTTGCACAGATGACATTCCAGACACAATTTGGAACCAATTATAATCTTGCATTTGCATCCTATTTACTGGCACTGCTTCCGATTTTGATTTTCTATCTGATCTGTCAGAAACAGATTCTGAACGGTGTTGTAAATGGCGCAGTAAAATAAATTTGACAGAAGCTTAAGGAGAAGAATATGGGAATCATATACAACGAGAAAGCAAAAACATTTACATTACATACCCAAAATACAACGTATCAGATGCAAATTGATGCATATGGATTTTTACTGCATTTATATTATGGAAGAAAGACAGATGGAGTTATGGATTATCTTCTGACCTATGCAGACCGTGGCTTCTCAGGAAATCCGCAGGATGCAGGAAATGACAGAACATATTCTCTTGATGCGCTGCCGCAGGAATTTCCGTGTCGACTGACAGGAGATTTCAGGAGTCCGGTGCTTGATCTTGTAAATGCAGATGGTTCTTTGGGATGCGATTTAAGATATCAGGGATATGAGATTTGTGATGGAAAATACAATTTGAAGGGACTTCCGGCGGTTTATGCTGCCGAAGAGGAAGCCCAGACTCTGATTATTTATATGAAAGATCAGGTGACAGGATTACAGGTAGAATTACTTTATGGAGTTCTTCCGGAGTATGATGTGATCACAAGAAGTGCAAAAGTGATCAATACAGAAGAAGATAAAATCAGACTGACAAAAGCCCAAGCAGCGTGTATCGATTTCGTTCATGGTGAATTTGACGTAATTTCATTTTACGGCCGCCATGCGATGGAAAGAAATATGCAAAGAACATCGGTAGGACATGGAGCTTTTGTAATTGGAAGCCGCAGAGGAACATCCAGCCATCAGTACAATCCGATGATGATACTGGCAGAAAAAGAAACGACAGAAGATGCCGGTACCTGTTATGGAATGTCTTTTGTATACAGCGGAGGATTTAAAGCAGAAGTAGAAAAGGATCAGTTCGGGCAGACAAGAATGCAGATGGGACTGCAGGAAGAACAGTTTTCTTATCCACTGAAAAAAGGAGAGGAATTTGTGATCCCAGAAGTTATTTTAACTTGCAGCAATCAGGGACTTGAAAAGCTTTCCCAGAATCTGCAGAGATGTATCCGTAAAAATCTGTGTCGCGGAAAATATAAAGAAAAAGTAAGACCGGTACTGATCAACAGTTGGGAAGCATGCTATTTTGATTTTACGGGAGAAGATATCTATCATCTTGCCGAGCAGGCAAAGGATCTGGGAATCGATATGGTTGTACTGGACGATGGATGGTTTGGAAGTCGAAATGATGACAACAGTGGACTTGGCGACTGGAAGGTTAATGAAGAAAAGCTGCAGGGAAGTCTTGGTGACCTGATCAGCAGGATCAATGCGTTAGGTGTTAAATTCGGGCTCTGGTTTGAGCCGGAGATGGTAAATGAAGACAGTGATCTTTACCGTGAACATCCGGACTGGGCAATTCAGATCCCGGGAAGAAAACCGGTAAAAGGAAGAAACCAGCTGCTCCTTGATTTTTCGAGAAAAGAAGTTGTGGATGCTGTTTATGAGCAGATGTGTCAGGTGCTCGATCAGGGAAATATCGAATATGTAAAATGGGATATGAACCGAAGTATGGCAGAAGTATATTCTATGACGGCAGAAGAACAGGGCAGTGTGCAGTATGACTACATGCTTGGACTTTATGATTTCCTGGAGCGTATTATAAGCCGCTATCCAGACCTTCTGATCGAAGGCTGCAGTGGTGGTGGAGGTCGTTTTGACGCGGGAATGCTGTATTATACACCACAGATCTGGTGCAGTGACAATACCGATGCAGTGGATCGTGTAAGAATCCAATACGGAACATCCTTTGGGTATCCGGTATCTGCAGTTGGATCTCACGTATCTGCAGTTCCGAATCATCAGACAGGAAGAAAGACATCACTCCATACAAGAGGTGTCTGTGCCATGGCAGGAACCTTCGGCTATGAACTGGATCCGGCGAAAATGACAGATGAAGAGCGCAGAGAGATCAGGAAACAGATAGTAGAATACAAAAAATACGCACAGCTTGTACAAAATGGACTTTACTATCGACTGAGTAATCCATTCGCAGAAGAAATCGGCGCATGGGAATTTGTATCAGAAGATGGGAAAGAAGTACTTGTAAATGTAGTTATGCTTGAAATCCATGGAAACATGACAGTAAATTATGTAAAAATGAAAGGTCTGTGTGCTGGACAATTCTATAAAGATTCAAATACCGGAAAAATTTATCCGGCAGAGGCGCTGATGGAAGTTGGAATTCCGATGCCGCTTGAATTTGGTGAGTACAAAGCATATCAGATTTATCTGGAAATGGTCGAGTAAAAATGAGAAAAACAAATGATATTTTTGAAAAGAGACTGGCGAAGCATATGGATGAGCTTCGCTGGCTCTATATGGAATTATATGATAATGAAGCAATGTTTGCAGAGCTCTGTGAACAGATGCAGAATTACTATCATGCAAGAAATGCGAAACTTCGAAAGAGAGATCTGGAGAAGGAAAAGGATCAGGCGTGGTATCGTAAAAAAAACATGCTGGGAATGATGCTGTATATTGATAATTTCGCCGGAAATTTAAGAGGAGTCAAAGGAAAGCTTAAGTATCTGGAAGAATGTGGTGTAAACTGTGTTCATCTGATGCCGTTTCTCGATTCGCCAAAGGGAAGATCCGATGGAGGCTATGCGGTTGCGGATTTCAGAAAAGTAAAGCCGGAACTTGGAACCATAGAAGACCTTGCAGATCTGGCTGAAGCCTGCCACGAAAAAGACATGAATCTGTGTATGGATTTTGTAATGAACCATACTTCCGAAGATCATGAATGGGCACAGAAGGCAAGAATGGGTGAAGGCGAATATATGAGCCGGTATTTTTTCTGTGACAATGAAAACTATGTCAGAGAATATGAGAAAACAGTGCCACAGGTATTTCCGGAAACTGCACCGGGGAATTTCACCTGGCTTCCTGAAATCGGACACTACGTGTTGACTACCTTTTATCCTTACCAGTGGGATCTGAATTATAAGAATCCGAGGGTGTTTAACGAAATGATGTATAATTTCCTTTTCCTGGTCAATCAGGGGATTGACATTCTGCGGATCGATGCAGTTCCTTATATCTGGAAGGAAATGGGGACAAGCTGCAGAAATCTTCCACAGGTACACACGATAGTCAGGATGATGCGTATGATCGGGGAGATTGTGTGCCCGTCGGTTGTATTATTAGGGGAAGTCGTGATGGAACCGGAAAAAGTAGTTCCTTATTTTGGTACCATAGAAAAGCCGGAATGTCATATGCTTTATAATGTAACCATGATGGCTACTACATGGAATACGGTTGCGACGAGAGATACCAGACTTTTACGGATGCAGCTTGATATTATGAACAACCTTCCGAAAGAGTATACTTTCTTAAATTACCTCAGATGTCATGATGATATCGGATGGGGACTGGATTTCCAGACACTTGCCGGTTGGGGAATGCAGGAAGTCCCACACAAAAGATATCTGAATGACTTCTTCACGGGAAAGATCGCAGAAAGTGTGAGCCGCGGGGAACTTTATAATGAAGATCCGATAACAGGAGATGCCAGATTCTGTGCAACGACAGCTTCCATGTGTGGAATTGAAAGTGCCGGATTTGAACAAAATGAAGAAAAGAAAAAAAGAGCAGTCAGATTTGATCTGATGCTGCATGCATATATGATGGTGCAATCCGGAATTCCAATGCTTTACAGTGGAGATGAGATTGGTCAGGTAAATGATTATACTTATAAAAATGATCCGGAAAAACGGGTTGATTCCAGGTATATCCACAGAGGAAAATTTGACTGGAAGCTGGCAGACGGACGAAAGAGAAAAGGAACGGTACAAAAAGAACTGTTTGATGGAATTGGAAAACTTAGATCCATCCGAAGTAAGGAAAAAGTATTTGACGCATCGGCAAATGTCTGGACGCTTGATACCTGGGAAAATGGAATCCTTGGAGTTGTGCGGGAACTGGAGGGCGAGCAGATGACAGCACTTTTTAATTTCGCAGAAGAGGACCGGACAGCCTGGATCGAAGAAGAGGGAGAGTATATGGATTTATATACCGGTAAAAAAGTCAGCCTTCAGGCAATAAAAATGGAAGGCCATTCCTTTGTATTAGCAAAGAAATGCTAAAGTAAGATAGAAAAAGAGCAGGTAAGAAATTTTATCCTTTCTTACCTGCTTTTTTTACTTTATTGGTTTTCCTGCATATCTTTCAGCATCTGGATAAGTTCCAAATCCTTTTCGGTAACACGGAAATTAGTGGTATAATTCCGTCCTTCCGGAGATTTGACGGAGATTTCGATGATGCTGTCTTTGCGGCATGCATCTCCTTTTACTGCATGAATAAAAGGCATAAATTTAGGATGCTCCTGTTGAAAAGTGGAAAATGCGGATTTCAGTTTTGCAAGCATTCCAAGCTGTTGAAAGTTAAGCGCCATAAAATACTCCTTTATAATTCAATATATCCATTGAACCCTCCAAGGGTGTAATATGCTTTTTTATCTTCTGGTTTCAGATAAATGGAGAGAGCTTCCGGATTTTCTACAGCGTGTCCCTTTGCATTGCAGTCAGCGATCACACGTTCTGTGATAGCGGCTACAGTATATTCTGCACTCTGGTACTGAACATAGAATGCAGGATTTTTGGCAGGAACTTCTACTGGTACTTTGGCTTCTTTTACAACTTCTTTTATCTCTACAACAGGAGTTGCTGTAGCCGGTGCTGATGATGTAGCTGTAGCAGTTACTGCTGATTCAAGTGTTCTTTTCTGTTTTTTCTTATCGATTCTTTTATTCATTATTATTACCCCTTTTTCAAATTGTACAATATCTATTATATTACTTTTATATGGAGAAGTCAAAATGGTATTTATCACAGATATTTTGCAGAAAATGAAAAAGGGTTGCGCATAATGGTGAGATATGAGTATAATGAGTATCGTGTAATTGGAGTATAACCGGGAGGAAAAGGTAGAATGAATAGAGCAGCATTATTTTTTGATATTGATGGGACCGTACTCAGTGAGATTACAAAAGAGATTCCCGCAAGTACGGTAGATGCACTTAAAAGGGCACACGACGCAGGACATTTTTTATTTATCAATACAGGAAGAACATACTGCAGTGTTCCGGTGGAACTGAAAAAACTTCCATTTGATGGATATTTGTGTGGATGTGGGATTTATTTTACATTTGATGAAGAAATTATTTTTGAAAAGCATCTGGATCCGGAGAGGGGCGATGAGATCGCTGATTATATGACAAAATGTCAGATTGATGGGATTTTTGAGGGAGCAGAAGATGTGTATTTCACTTCAAGAGTTTCAAGATTTGACAGATTGGAAAATACAAAAAAATACATGAATAACCGTGGACTTGGAATCGAGCGTTATATGGAGCAGAGAAGATGTCCATATGATAAAATCTTTATTTATACGGATGAAAAAAGTGATGTAAAAGCATTTTTTGAATTTATCAAAGATGATATGGAAGTAATCGACCGTGGAAGTAATACGTTTGAATGTATCCTCAAGGGCTATACAAAAGGAACTGCGATTGACTGGGTACTGGAGCATTTTGAAATGACGAGAGATCAGTCATATGTATTTGGAGACAGCAGCAATGATCTGGCCATGTTCCGGCATGCCGGGCATGCGATTGCGATGGGCGCGCATGACCAGGTGCTGGAACCTTATACAGAATTTGTTACAAAGACCGTTGAAGAAGATGGAATTGCTTATGCGATGAAGAAATATGGACTGATCGATTAGAGAATCCTCCGATAAAGTGACAGAGAAAAATTCCTAAGATGCAGTAGCTTTTATAAGGTCATCAAGAGAAGCAAAATGATAACCCATTTCTTCCCATTTTGTGAGCAGTTCATCCAGAATCTCCCCATTGGTCTTCGAGGTATTATGTAACAGCACCACCGCTCCGGGGTGAATCCTGCCTGTCAGTTTGGAAAAAGCTTCCTCGTGGCTGGGCTGGGCATCCACGTTCCAGTCCACATAAGCCAGGCTCCAGAAAAAAGTGGCATACCCCAGATCCTTTGCCATCTGCAGATTCGTCTCACTGTATTTTCCCTGGGGCGGCCGGTAGTATTTCCGCATGTTCTCTCCTGTGATCTCTGTGTAGCTTGTTTCGAGGCTTGAGAGCTCTTTCGCGAAGCTTTCCGGATCGCTGATCTTCGACATGTCCGGGTGGTGGTATGTATGGTTTGCGACAATATGCCCCTCGGAGACCATGCGTTTTACGAGGTCCGGGCTGGTCTCCAGGTAGTTTCCGACGACGAAAAACGCGGCGGGAACCTGATGCTTTTTCAAGGTGTCCAGGATCATGGGGGTATTGCCGTTCTCGTATCCGGCGTCGAAGGTCAGGTAGATGACTTTCTCGCCGGAAAGATCGGCGTACCAGGCATTGTACTGCTTTAATTCATCTGCCGTGGCGTTAGCGACAGGCGGCTTTCCCTCCTGCTGGAATGAGAGGCCCCAGTTTCCGTCCGCAGATGCCGGGACTGACGGAATGACGGTGGCGGCGAAAGCGCCGAGGACGTAGGAGAGGGGGAGTAGGATGAGAGCCAGAAGAAGTGTGGCTGGACGGCTTCCTGCGAAAGCCTGGTCATGATCGCGCGGGAATTCTTTTAAAAGAC
>ERZ773190.3121-NODE-3121-length-11574-cov-3.616894_pt1 | contig 11574 bp, 8 predicted proteins | sample MGYA00511111_ERZ773190 | MGnify/ENA primary metagenome ERZ773190 (study PRJEB29015, sample SAMEA2737777) | human gut metagenome | biome: human gut; feature: human-associated habitat; material: faeces | place: China | collected 2012 ... | reverse complement strand
TTTTCTAAAAAACCGTGTGAAAACAAAACTGTAATTCCACACGGTTTCTTTTCTTCTGTATTCAGTATATCACTTTTACCTGGTTTATCAACCAGATTTTTTCATTATGCCTGCTCTTCCTTTCATTCTCATAATATTCGTATCCGCTGATCAAAAACTCAATCATCTTTTTTGTCATCTGAATCAGCATTTCCATTCCTGCCAAGAACACGGTCAAACTCATCAAGAACATCTGTCATCAAGCCCTCGTCAAGCCGCCTTCTACACTCTGCAATCAACACCGCTGGAATTCCATAAAATGCTTCTGCTATACTTCCGGTAATTGCTCCTAATGTGTCAGTATCTCCGCCAAGCGATACAGCATTCCGTATGGCATCCTCAAAATCTCTGGCTTCCAGAAAGGCAATGATTGCTTCCGGCACAGTTTTCTGACATGTCTCATCCATATGATACCCCAGCCTGATTTTATCTAAACTTCTATCCAGATCATAACGAAATTCTTTTTCAATATACTCTTTAATTTCTTCTTTTGAAGAACCATTTCTGGCCATGTATATTGCACTGGCTGTTGCTTCTGCACCCTTAATTCCTTCTGGATGATTATGTGTCACATTCGCAGTCGCTCTTGCCACCTCTCTGGTTTTTTCAATGGAATTATAAAGCCATCCTGCTGCTGATACTCTCATGGCGGAACCATTACCATAACTTCCGTATGGCTTAGGATTTCTTTCACTAAGCCAGCACCTGAATCTTCCACCATAACCAGCATGTGGATACCTTCTTCCCCAATCCTGCATGTTAGCTGCTACCGCCACTTCGATTTCCTTTCCTGTAGCTTCCGTTCCAACTGCCAACAATGCTTCTCCTATTGCTATTGTCATAACAGAATCATCGGTAAATCTACAGCCTTTGCTAAACAAATCAAATTCCTTTGTTTTATCTCCTCTGTCAAACTCAAATGGACTTCCTATAATATCTCCCAAAATTGCTCCGTACATATATGCCTCCAATCCCCGAATCACTCCGGTAACTCTCTTTCTTTGTTACAATATGATTATAAGCAACAGATGTCTTTATATGGTCGCTGTCCCGGCGACAGTTTTAAGAACAAAAACAGACGCCGATATTATTATCGGCACCTTCCTTTCCATGTCATGTATGATCATGCCCCTGACTCATTTCCCATAACACACACCTTTTTACTGAAAAATCTTCTCCTTAAAAGACTGTTCTTCTTGCTGCATATAAATTATAAAATCTTTATAATTATCTGCTTCTTGCGGAATATTAAGTCCACATTTTGTTACCTTAATATCCTCTCTTGGATAAATCTTACCTTCATAAGTCACGCCTCTATTCAACCTAAAGTGCTGACTATCTGCACCCTTGGCTTCTGGATAAAGATAAAATCCCTGTTTGGCATCGAATCGGAACATGTATGCCAGAACCTGCAAATAATCCTTACCACTTATATTGTTCAATGGTTTATACTTTGCATCCGCAATAATACGGTTCTCTCTGTCTTTCCCTATGAAATCAGGATAAATCGTACCATGATTTCCGGCAAAAAGATGTTGAGTCCCATCTCCAGTCTTATTCTTAGGATGATAAAACGCATCCCCAATCAATGTATTAACATACTCTTCCCATAACCATGCACCATCAAATAAAATTCCATATACATTTCGTGTCCCTGTTCCATACTGATGCTGCTCATTTCTGAGAATCAAAATACACAGTTGCTGAAGCAAGCGATACTCATGATAATATGCATGTCTAACCACATTTTTTATATTGTTATCAATGATTTTTCTTCTGTCTTTCGCTCTATACTCCGGTGTTGCCTGAATGATCTGATTCACTTCATCTTTTATAGTATCAAGAAGCATTCTTCCACAATTCTTCCCTTTAATATATTCAATTGTGTGACGCACCAATTCAATCAGGTAATTGTCATACGAATACTCTCTCTTGGAATATGCGATATTTCCAATAAATGGGGTATTATTCTTAATATGTCTTGCAACATCAATGGATCCTCTGACATTTCCATCGTTATACTTCTTGCAGATATAAGTCTTAAATAGTCCTTTTCTCATTGCATTCCGTAAATACCTTGGAAACAGAAAAAGAAGCAGGCTAAATAACCTTTCATCCTGATTAGCACTTGTCTCAAGATTTATAAAATTAGGAAATTCAAGAATTTTTTCAAGCAAATACTGAAAGAAATAATCTCTTTCACCTCGACTGAACCGCGATTCAATGACAAGTCTCTGATTTTCTACTCCTAAAAATCCCATTACATTTCCAGAAACATACATATCATTATAACTTTGTAATATCATCTGATCATTTGTTAAATCTTCTGATTCTCTGACTGAAGATGGAAATACAAATACCCCTTCTTTTTCCAACTCAGCTAAGGTTTTATCAGCAATACAATCTACTACATCTTTTATCTCGCTAAAATAACTCTTTGATTTGTATTGATTATCTTTAATTAATAGCTGCTTCATCAGAATCACCTTCGCCAGATGCTGTATAACCATATGCTTTTGCAAATCGTCTCATACATTCTTCTTCATCATTGAGTCCACGTACATAATCCTGCAATAAGGGTTGCAAATAATCTGTCCACAGATCATCAAATCCCAATACTTTAAGCTTTAAGAAATACGAGGCACCTATCTGATAATTTTCATTCAAATCCGCCACACGGATGATTTCTGCATTAAGCTTATCCATTCTTGCAATAGCTTCTGTTTTAAGCTCTTCATCCTCTAATGATTCTAACATATCCTGCGTGTCTTCTGCACGAACCTCAACAAATCGAAACCTTCTACGCATGGCAAAATCAAAGCTGTCAACAGACCTGTCAATATCATTCATGGTTCCAATGATATAGACATTCTCCGGTATATAAAATTTCTCATTTGGATCCGTATGCATATTAGAATACTGGGTGGCTACCTCTCCTGATTTTCCCCTGTATCCGGGATCTATTGAGAAAAATAGTTCGCCTAATATTTTTGAAATCTCTCCGCGATTAATCTCATCAATGATAAAAATATATTTTTTCTGTGTTTCCGGAACTGCCACCAATTTCTGCTTTTCAGTCTTTCGCGCTTTAATAGCCTTATAAATTGCGAAATCATAAGAATATCCCTGTGTGGCAAACTGCTTTCCAAAGAAATTTGTAATATCACTGATTTTTTCAAATGTAACATCTGATTCAAGCATCTTCTGTAATTCTTCTATATTAAGACTAAGCTTGTCAATAGTAGCATTTCCGGGAATTGATATATCAATATGTCTGTCATCCACATTCACAATTGTAAATTTATTTCCCTTAATCGTAGTAAATGTTTCTTCACCCAAATCAATACTTCCAAAAAAATCAGTCATTGCAGTCTTAGCGGAAATTTCCTGTTCTACTAATTCTTTTGATTTTTTTGAATCCTCAAAATTCTTCCTTGCTCTATCTACAAACTTCTTAAATATTCCATCCTGTAACTCAAATCCCATAGAGCCATCCTCATTCATTCTTGGACGAAGTCCCTCTACAAAATCTGAATAATCATAACTTGGGTGGAACTGAACAAATTCGACCTGCTTCTTCTGCTCATCTGAAAGATCTGTATATTTGTCAGTGTACCCATCACTGATAATATCCGCAGCAATTTCCTTTGCCAGATATGATTTTCCAGTTCCCGGTGCACCTCTGAAAATAATATTTTTAGATTCCAGCAATATTTTTGAATATGGATTTTTACAGCCTTTCGCAGTTTTCTGCTCTTCCGCCACAACACTGGCATCTGTTACAGCCTGGTTTCTTTCCTGTTCTGTTTTGTCACGATATACAAGAATAAATTTATCGCCTTCTCTTCCAAATCTCCTTAAGCATTCCTGCACAAACAACAATGTTGAAAATAAATTCCAGGCATAAATTACATACTGTGGACCATTTTCTCTTCTGTATGTCAAATGCTCCATTGAATTCTTATATTTCAGAAACTCTTCTACTGTTTTAAATATGCCACATATTGTCTCTGCTTCAGGTGTGTATTTACAGACAGGGAAACTTGCTTTGTCTAGATCTGAAAGATTATTTATCTGACTTTCAAATATTTGAAATGTCAGTCGGGGCAAGGTTTGATTCGTATTTCTCCGTTCACCCTTGTTATATTTTCTTCGTTTTGTTTCTCCGGATGCATTTACAAAATATGTATCAATTGGTCTGTAATTATCACCAAAAGACAAATTATTCATTGTAAATCTTTCATCTGTAGATGATACTTCTTTCGCAGTAATTGTCAGTTCATATTTTTCCTGCTTAGATTCAATGTTATAACCTCTTGTCTCAAAATAATTCTTTGCTTCTACCGCATTAAATCCATCTGTTATAATATTAACTCCATTTGCAAGATGATTTGCTACTGCAATAACATATTTGGGTGGATATTGCTTCCCTTCTTCCGTTACAAGAACGTACCGGGAGCTTTTATTTTTTTCAGGTACACCATTCTCTTCAATATATTTTATCGCTGCTGTGATATCTTCTTCATTAATCTTTGGTATTGCCATGCTTCAATTCCTCCCCTTATTCTCTTTCTGCACTATTATAAAACAAGCTGATATCAATCTGATACCAGCTAATGTTTTACCTGCATCCTTTAAGGATACATCATTATTATAGCAATTCTCTAAAATAATGCATCTTAATCCAGCCCATCAGAATGTGAAATCTTGCGTAAAGCATTTTTCAAACACGTTCTAATCTCTTGGTGTTAATCCTACATACATATCTTTGTACTGTTTTGCACTCTTTTCCCAGGAAACATCTTTATCCATATCGCGGATCACCATATCATCCCAGGATTTTCTGTTCTCGAAATAGAGCGTCTTTGCTCTGTTGATCGCATCGTAAAGCAGCCCGCTTTCATATCTGTCAAATGTAAAACCGTTTCCTGTATTTTCAAACATATTATAAGGCTGAACCGTATCTTTGAGTCCTCCGGTCTCTCTTACAATCGGAACTGCACCATATCTCATGGCTATAAGCTGTGTAAGTCCACATGGTTCAAATCTTGATGGAACCAGAAGTGCATCGCATCCTGCATAAATATTGTGAGCCACATTTTCATTGTAAGCAATATATGCACAGAAATTGCCTTTATATTTGTTTTCATAATAGCGGAATGTATTTTCATACTGAGAATCACCAGTACCAAGAACAACCACCTGCGTATGTTCATCCATAATTCCCGGGATTACGTCATTTACAAGATCAAGACCTTTCTGGTTGGTGAGACGTGAAATAAGTCCGATTACCATCTTATGCTCATCTACATCCAGCCCCAGAGATTCCTGAAGAGCTTTTTTATTAACCTTTTTATTCTTTATCGCTGACTTCTCATCATAATCAGCAGCTAACAGCTTATCAGTTGCAGGATTCCAGATATCCGTATCAATACCATTCACAATTCCCAGAATCTTATTGTTGTGATATCTTAAATGCTCTGCAAGTCCCTCTCCATATTCCTCTGTCTGAATCTCCCAGGCATAGGTGTTACTTACAGTTGTAACTTTATTGCTGTAAGTGATGCCACCCTTTAACATATTGGCATCCAGCCAGTTCTGGATCATGCAGTCCTTATTAAATACATAATCAGGAAGTCCTGACCAGTATTGAATCTTTTTTCTGTCATAAATACCCTGGAACTTCAGATTATGTATTGTGAGTACTGAAATTGCACGTCCTACATCTGTATCCTGAAAACAGGTTCTCAGATAAAGTGGTACTAAAGCTGCCTGCCAGTCATGACAATGTACTACATCAGGAGTCCAGTTCAGATAATTAAGGGCTGCAAGGGCAGCTTTTGCAAAATAACAGAATTTCGGAATGTCATCTATGAGATTCGTATATGGATTTCCCCAGGAGAAGAACTCATCATTATCTATAAAATCATAGACAACACCGTCCTCCTGATATTCCATAATTCCCACATAATACTGCTTTCCATCAGAGCAGAGATTCATATCAAAGGAACCCCTGTATTCCATCTTTTCCTGAAATTTCTGAGGAATACATTTGTATCTTGGAATAATGACCTTAACATCAATGTTTAATTTTGCCAGACTCTTTGGCAGGGCAGACATTACATCTCCCAATCCGCCGGTCTTAACAAATGGATAACATTCTGATCCAATGAAGGCTACACTTCTTCGCGGTCCCAGATCAGGCTGTCTCGTTGGAATGTTCTGTTCATTCTGTTCAACAGATGGCTCCTGAATAATTACGGCTTGCTTAACAGAAACATTCTCTACTGTTGGAGCAACATTCTTAACAGCTTTTTGAGGACTGTTTTTTGCACTGCTTTTTACACTGCTTTTTACACTGCTTTTTACGCTGTTTCTTGCATTGCCATTTGTATTACTCTTTGTATTACTCTTTGCATTGCCTTTGGTACTGCTTTTGGTACTGCTTGTTTGAACTGTTTTTTTTCTCATATCATTGATCTCCCTTTTGCATTTTACAAAGTCCGAAATCTATTACGTCTTAACTAAAATGTCCTCCGGTAAGTTCCTGATAAACATTCATTTTGCAGATATTTATCATTTCCTGTTAATCTCAATTATAACACAAAATGCGCAAAGTAACTATTATTATCTGAAATGCTTCCATCACTTAACTCTTACCTGAATGATACAAGCTGGTTTATTCCTTTTCATTATATCTGCCTCTTTTATTTTACAGATACACTACATAGAAAAAGGGATCTTCCACTCAGTCAATTTGAATAAAAAACATAATCTGTTTTTATTTCACGCATTCCATAATTATCATCTCACATCTGTCATATCCAAGCTGTGAGCTGTTCAGGCACAGTGTGTAATTGCTGGCTTTTCCCCAGTTCTGATCTGTGTAAAAGTTATAATTTGTTCTTCGCCTTTTATCTGTGTCTGCCATCATTTTCACAGCTTCCTTCTCTTTTACATTGTATAAACCAGTGATACGCTTTATTTTTTCCAGCATGTCCCCATGAATAAATACATTCAGCACATCATCCCGGTCTTTCAAGATATAGTCTGCATTTCTTCCAATGATCACACAAGGCTCCTTCTCAGCCAATTCTAAAATAATATTTCTCTGTGCCTCATATACCATGTCCTCCACAGATTTTCCTGTGATATCACGACCGGAAAATGCATATGCGAACAAACCTTTTTTCGGAGATAATTCCGCATTTTCCTGAATATATTCCGGTGATAAGCCGGACTTTTCTGCAATCTGACCAATGATATTTTTATCATAATATGCAATTCCGAGTTTCTTTGCCACTTCTTCTCCGATAAAACGTCCACCGCTTCCAAATTCCCTGCTGATCGTAATAATTCTTTTTGCCATCTCTGATTCCTCCTAGTTTAAAACATCAACCCTATTTTTTCTGATTTTCTTTAAAAATACATATCCCACAAAACATGAAATTATTTCAGTAATTGGAAATGCCCACCAGATCAACGAAACTCCCATCTGACCATTTCTGACAAACAGAGAAAAGATTCCCGCCAGTGGCAGGATAATAATCAGCTGTCTCAAAAGTGAAATCACCAGTGATTCCAGGCCGCCATCCAATGCCTGGTAAATTCCCTGATAAGCAACATTAATTCCGGCAAACAAGAAACTCACTGAAATCACTCTCATCGCGGCAATAAAATATTCTCTTGACTGTCCTGCATTAAACAGCATTGCAAACGCTCCGGGGAAAATCTCCGTAATTGCAATTCCCAGAATCATTAATGCAATGGTATAAATAAGTCCATATTTGATACCATCCTGAATTCTCTTTTTGCTTCTCATTCCATAAGCAATACCGCCCGGGCCACAGGTTTCCTGTCCAACAACGCCATATTTCATTGGGATCCGCTCATCCAACCTGCGCATTGCATATTTTCCTACACGGATATGTGCCATACAGAAATCCTTTCCTGTAAACGCTGTTTCTGGGTCGGTCGTATATGCGAAATGAATCTGTGGAGCCTCTTCTTTCATTAATATTTCAAGTGCTTCACCTATAACAGCCTGACGCTCTGCATCATTATCATAAAGTGTTACTGAATTCAGCGGAAAGTCTTCCTGATGTTCCAGCATCATTTTTACAATTCCTGGTGTGTAAGTACTGCCGCCTCCGGCAATCACTACATTAAACTTTTTTCCGTCCATTTTTATGATCTCCCTTCTATTACTGATCCAAGCCCAGTTCCTTGTCTACTGCCTTTCTTACCTGATTGATCTGAAGACCGTAAACTACCTGAACTGTCTCATTTTTCTTAAATACGCCTGCTGCTCCTGTTTTCTGCTTTAAAACCTCATCCTTAACAATTGAACTGTCTTTTACGATCAGACGTAAACGTGTAAAACAGTTATCTACTTTTTCAATGTTATCCGGACCACCTAATGCCTCTACGATCAGCTTTGCATTGATCTCCCCTTTTTCAGATGCTGCCGTTTTTTCTGTAGATGCTTTTGCAGTCTTTTCCTTATATTCTGCTTTTGTATGAAGTTTCATTTCCATGCCCTCATCTTCACGTCCAAGGGTCTTTAAATTCAGCTTCGTGATCAGGAAACGGAATAACAGATAATAAATGACAAATTCGGCAACTCCTATTAAAAGATATGTTGGCCAGTGTGTTTTCCCAATCCCCAGCGGAATATTATAAAGAAGAAAATCAATAAATCCATTTGGGCCAATGGCACGACAGTTTAATATATTAAATGCCACCATACCAAGTCCGCTTAATGCTGCATGCGCTACAAACAGGATCGGTGCTACAAACAGGAATGAGAATTCAATTGGTTCTGTTACACCTGCAATAAAAGATGTAAATGCAGCCGGGATCAGGATTGCTTTGATCTTCTGACGGTTTTCGGGTCTTGCTGTGTGATACATTGCAAGGCATGCGCCAACCAGACCAAACATTTTTGAAAGTCCTCTTGCATCCCATACTACAGAAGAGGATAAGATCGGGATAGACGGATCTGCCATTTCCGCATAGTAAATATTTCGGCAGCCTTCGTATACCTGACCTGCAATCTGCTCTGTACCACCCAGTTTTGTGTAAAGAAACGGGGTGTAAACCAGATGATGAAGTCCTGTAGGGATCAGAAGCCGTTCTAGTGCTCCGTAAATAAAAATACCAAAGTTTCCGGTTCTGTTGATAAAATATCCCAGACTGTCGATCACCATCTGTACAGGAGGCCATACATAAGTAAGAACAACTGCAAGAATGATGATAACCGGGATCAGTACAATAAATACAAATCTTGCACCTCCATAGATCTGGAATGCATTGTTAAATTCCGTATCAATGAAACGGTTATGCACATATGCACTTACACATCCAAGAATAATTCCCAGGAATACGCCCATATCCAGGATCTGAATTCCCAGAACTACTGCCTGGCCGCTTCCTCTCAATGCGTCTGCATCCACTAACATTCCTCTTAATCCCATGAATTTATTCATGGCATTGATAAATACCAGGAATGCAAGAAGTGCTGTAAATCCGGCTTCCGCTTTTTTCTTCTTTGCAAGTCCGATTGCAATACCGGTACAGAAGATCAGTCCCAGGTTATTCAGTATCGCTACCAGTGCGCCTGAAAGGATTGTTCCAAATCCCTTTGTTACCGGATTGTCAAGAAACGGTAAGATTTCCATCAGTCTCGCATTTGTCAAAACATTTCCCACGGCGATCAGAAGGCCTGCAATAGGAAGGATCAGCACAGGCATGAACATAGCCTTTGAAAAGGCCTGCATAGCACTCATTACTTTTTCTTTCATTTTACCTCTCTCCATTTTCCAACATAATATTCACTGTCTGTAAAAGATTATGTTTTTTATTCCACGTGGTGATATTTGGAATTATACAGCTTACTGAGAAAAAGTACAGATTTTCAGATCAAAAGAAAACGTGTTACCCAATTGCGTAACACGTTTCACAGAATTGTATGAAATTATATAAATATGCTTTTATTTTATAGAAATCCGATAATATTCATAGATCAAAAGTTCGATCATCATCATTGTTTTTGCAAAATAAAGGGTAGGTTTCATATTCCTGTCATCTAAAGGATTATCATCTTCTACCTCGATCACACAATCACTGTGTTCTTTCAACGGACTGTCTCCCGCATGGGTAAATCCTACTGTAAAAATAGAGTTTTCTTCTGCTGTCTTTACCCGGTTCAACACATAAGGTGAACGCCCCGATCTGGAAAACGCAATAAAAACACCTATGGACTCCATGTTATTTTCAAAAATACCAATAGAATCTGCCCCATCTGATAAAATACATTTAATACCCAAAACCAGAAGTTTTTTTCCCAGATAATTTGCCATCATAGAGGAAAAGCCCATACCATAAATAAATACAGTATCCGGCGTTGCGCAGATTTTTTCTGCCGCCCTGCGCAGGTTCTGGTAGTTTTCCAAAGATACAGCTTCCTTTCCTGCAAAATGGCTGACAAAATCTTCATTTACCTCATAACCACGGCTGACACCGCCCACTGCTCCCAGAAGTTTATAATACATCTCAATAAAACCATTATAACCCAGTTTACGTGAAAGTCTCATAACTGTGGATGTAGACGTAAAGTTTTCCCGGGCCACTCCCCGTACCCCTAATTTTAAAGCCTGATCAAGATGAGTCAGCAGATATTCCAATACATTCCGCTCTATATCTGTCAACTGTATTCCACAAGTCAGTTTCTCAATGTCAATCTCCATATACACAGCACCTCTTCATCTTCATTGCATTGTTCCTGAGTAAGCTAATTATTGTAGTATACCATTTTCATTTTGATTTTACAAATTCCACCAGTCGCTGTATACTTTTATTTTGAATAAACTGAATTTGTTGATTGAATATTGTAAAGGACATGTTGATTATGAAACCATTTGTAGATACCTGTATCCGCTTTTTTAAAAAAGAAACTGTATTATGTGTTGCCGGAATTTTAGCCTTTATTTCCGCATTCTTTGTACATCCCTCTGCCGCTTATATAGGGTATATCGACTTCCGGGTCCTTTCCCTGCTTTTCTGTCTTATGCTGGTGGTGGCTGGATTTCAGAGTATTGGTCTTTTTCATTTTCTCGGCTCTGCACTGCTTACAAAAGTACGGACTACACGGCAATTAATACTGGTGCTTTCCCTGCTGTGCTTCTTTTCCAGCATGTTCATCACCAATGATGTATCGCTGCTTACATTCGTGCCTTTTGGCATTATGATCCTGACTATGACCGGACAGCAAAAACTGTTGATCTCCACCATTGTTTTGCAGACTATCGGAGCAAATTTAGGAAGCATGTTCACACCTGTAGGTAATCCCCAGAACCTGTATCTGGCCTCTGCCTTTTCTGTTTCCACAGGGACTTTCTTGATGCGTATGCTTCCCCTTACAGCCCTTTCTCTGATTTTGCTGGTTGCGGCAGCCTGCATGCTTCCCTCTGCATCTGTAGACATAGCTTCCCAACCAGTAGAAGAACAACCAGAACCGAAAAAGCTGGCTGTTTA